>Ga0209726_10006996_pt1 | contig 12789 bp, 9 predicted proteins | sample Subgrocontami54m_FD_187453 | JGI IMG/M metagenome (GOLD analysis project Ga0209726, IMG submission 187453) | Subsurface groundwater microbial communities from S. Glens Falls, New York, USA - GMW46 contaminated, 5.4 m (SPAdes) (version 3) | ecosystem: Environmental > Aquatic > Deep subsurface >... | reverse complement strand
GCAGGCTGCGGCGCGATCGCCTGCGTCGTCAGGCCCGGCGCCGCAGCCTCGGGCCGCTGGCCGACCGCGGGAGAGCCGCCCTCGCCCACCACCACGAAGGGTGCCCACAGCGCCGGGTGAGCCTCGGCCAGCGCGCCGTTGGCGACCAGTTCGCGCATGGAGCGGCGGAAGGCCTCGGCGCGGCCGATGGCGGGGTTTGCCTTCAGCTCGGCGAAGGCGGCGGTGGTGAGCTTGACGGCGGCGGCCGAGCCGACCTCCCAATGCGAGACCAGCAGCGCGCGGGCGCCCGCGTAGAAGAAGGCGCGCGCCATGCCGGACAGCGCCTCGCCGCTCTCGCCGGAGCCGCCGGCGGTGTTGCAGGCGGACAGGATCACCCAGTCGGCATCGAGCTTCAGGGCGCCGGTCTCCGAGGCCGTGAGGTAGCCGTCATCGCGCTCCAGCGCTTTCGCATCGCTGGTGCCCTTGGGCGGCGGGGTGAGGACGAGGCCCGGCTCGGCCGAGCCCTGCACCTGGCCGGTGAGCGCGCCGTGGGTGGCAAAGTGCAGAATGGCGTAGTCGGCGAGGCGGCCGCTGTCGGAAAGGTCCTTCAGGCTCGCCTCGGTGGCACGCGCCCCGAGCAGGATCTCGCTTTCCGGCACGCCCAGCCGGCGCCCGACCTCGCACAGCTCGTCGGCGGTCTCTGGCAGCGGCGTGAACTGCCGCACCTCCTCGATGTCGGCGTTGGGCCCACGGAAGAGCTTGGCCAGATTCTTGCGCGGCTGAATGATGGCTTGCGCAATGCGCTCGGTGGTCGACGTCTTGGGGCACTGCTGCTTGTCGCGGGCGGCAGCCGCCTGCTTCTTGTAGAAGGCGCCCCAGTCGCGATCCTCCTGCAGCCCATCGAGCAGCGGGTTGCCGATGCCGAGGTAGGCTTTGGTGGCGCGGCTCGCCTTGGCGAACCGGCGCAGCGCCTTCAGCGAGGCGACCGAGGGCAGAACGGTGATCGGCTGGCGGGTGCCGAGCCAGGCGAGGTCGCGATAGCCGGCGAGCTTGACTGGCACTGTGGCCTTTGGCGGCTCGGTGACGAGCACGTTGAAGGGCAGGCTGGTCAGCGGTCCCGACGGCACGATCAGCAGGTGCTTGCCCTTGATCAGGTCCTCGGCGGGGCCGAGCAGCGCCTTGTAGAGCTCATGGGCGCGGACGGGGTCGAAGGGCAGGACGCGCACGTTCTCGCCGCCGACCCGCTCCTCGGTGGGGCCTGTCTTCAGCGCACCGGCGCATTTTTCCGCGCTGTCGCCGACCTGCCACAACGCCCGGTCGAGCCCGCAGCGCAGCGCCATCACGCGCTCAGCCAGCGCCTTGCTGCCGAGGTCGCTACGCAGCCAGCGCGCCTCCGTCTTGGTCACGACCCAGATGAAGGTCTCCTCGGGCGTCGGCTTTGCCAAGTCAGCATCCAGGTACGGCAGCAATTCCGGCGTATCCAGGAACTGGACGAGCACCTCGCCCGGCTGCAGCCAGGTCTGAACCTCGCCGATATCGAGACCGTCGGCCGTGACCAGGGAGGCGTATTGCGGGAATGCCTCCTTCAGCTTCTGGTCGATTTCGGCGATGCGCGCATCGAGCGCGGCCACATGGGTCTGGATCAGCCGGTCGACGCGGGCGTCGCGCCGGTCTGGCGGCTGGGAGCGTGCCCAGACCAGCAAGCCATTGCGCTTCTCCCGGTCGATCAGCAGGTCCTGGCGCTCGCGCACCAGGAGGGCGAGATCGCGGTCGCCCGCCGCAGAGCGGATGGCCATTTGTGCCAGCGAGGACGCGGCCTCCGACGCGTGCGCCCATTGCGCGGCCTCGAACGCTTCGCCGGAGAGCTGTGGTGGCCCATTGGCTGCCGACAGCCTGTGCGCCGCCTTCAGCAGCCGCATGAAGGCGAGGCTCTGCTCCGCCGCCTGCCTGCGGCCCCTGCCCGCCGACTTCTGGCCGATGAGGTCGAGCCCGCGCTGCGTCCGCCGCATGAAGATCCCCGTCGCCTTTCTCGAGGCCTCCAGGGAGGCGGTCCAGTTGCCCTGGTCGAAATAGAAGCCGCCGAAATTGCTGTAGAACAGGGCGACGTCGGGATGGTCGGGGCCGAACGTGGCTTCGAAAATGGCGAGCGCCCGCTTGTAGATGGGCTCGGCCTCCTCGTACTTGCCTTGAATGCGATAGAGCCCGGCCAGGTTGTCCAGCGTCTTGGCGACCTCGAGGTGATTGGGCCCAAGCGTCTTCTCGCTGATGGCCATCGACCGTTTGTAAAGCGGCTCTGCCTGCGCGTACTTGCGTTGCGCGACATAGATGCTGGCGAGGTTGTTGAGGGAGAGGCCGACATCGGGATGGTCGGGGCCCAGCCGCTTCTCGAGGATGGCGAGCGCGCGCGCGGTGAGCGGCTCCGCCTCGGCGTAGCGGTCCTGCGACTGGTAGAGGACGGCGAGGTTGTCCAGGGCGATGGCGACCACCGGATCGTCCGGACCCTTGCTCTTTTCGAGGATGGCAATCGTGCGCTTGCGCAGCGACTCGGCCAGGGCGTACTTGGCTTGCGCCCGATAGAGCGCCGCGAGATTGTTCAGAAGCGTGGCGAGCTCGGGATGATCGGGCCCCAGCAGCTTTTCCTCGATGTCGATGGCGCGCGTATAGAGGGGCTCGGCTTCGGCGAGCCGGCCCTGCACATAGTAGAGCTGCGCCAGCTCGTTGAGGGCGATGGCGACGTTCAGGTTCTCCGGCCCCAGGCTCTTCTCGAATATGGCCAGCGCGCGCTTGTAATAGGGCTCGGCCTCCGCATAGCGTCCCTGCACGCGGTGCGCGGTGCCGAGATACGTGAGGGCGCCTGCAACTTGGGGTTGGTCGGGCCCGAAGCGCTGCTCGGTGAGCGCCAGCAGGCGCTCCGCCACGGCGGCGGCCTCCGCGTATTTGCCGGCCCGGTAGAGCTGGACGAATTGCGCGTTGAGCGTCTTCAGGTCGTCATTGGGCTGGGCGCTGGCGGGGCCCGAAACGAGCCCCACCATCGCGAGCAGACAGGCCACCAGCAACCCGAAACGGAAAGCCCGCATCCCCCGGCTCCCTCTGCCGTGAACGTTGCGGCGAGCCTATCGCACGGCGTTGTGGCGGGCCAGCGGCGCCTCGGAATGGCCGTCGCGCCCGGTCATGAGCGGTTGGATAATGTCATCGGTAACCCTCGCTGGGGTATAGCTTGGTCCGGCCCTCCCGGGCGTGGGCAGCTCGAGGTTGTGCGGATAGCCTTCGATCATGACAGAGCCGCTGAGCCGACAGGACACGCCGATGGACGCCGAGCCGGTGCCCGAGGTCCTGCGCCAGCGCGCCTTCCAGATCCTCGAGCACGGGCGGCGCCGGCAACCCGCCTCGCGCCTCATCGATTGGATCCTGGTCCTGCTCATCCTCGGCAACGTCGCGGCCGCGGTGGCCCAGACGGTGCCCGACATCGCATCGCACCATGGCGCCAGCCTGCAGCTGTTCGACCGGGTGTGCGTGCTCGTCTTCGCCATCGAATACGTGGCGCGCGTATGGACCGCGCCGGAGCATCCGCTGCTCGGGCAGCACGCGGCGCTGGGCGCGCGCCTGCGCTTTGCCACGACGCCGCTGATGATGATCGACGCGCTGGCGCTCCTGCCCCTGCTGCTCGAGCTGCTGTTCCCGGCCAACGCGCTGATGGCGCTGACGCGGCTGGTGCGCTTCCTCAAGCTGGCGCGCTACTCGCCGGCGCTTGCCACCATCGGCCGGCTCATCTCCAACGAGCGGCGCGGACTGCTGGCCTGCGTCATCATCTTTGCCGGCGTGCTGCTGACGGCCGCCGCCGCCATGCACGCGGTGGAGGGCAAGGTCCAGCCGGACAGCCTCGGCGACCTGCCGAAGGCGATGTGGTGGGCGGCCTCGATGCTGGCCAAGATCGGCGGCGGCGAGATCACGCCGGTGACCACGCTGGGGCGCATCATCGCCGCCATCACGGTGATGCTGGGCATCGGCTGCTTCGCGCTGCCCGTCGCCATCATCGGCCGCGGCTTCTACGAGGAGATCCGCCGCCGCGACTTCGTGGTGACGTTCGCCATGGTGGCGCGCGTGCCGCTGTTCTCGCGCCTGGACGCCGCCTCGATCGCCGACCTCGTCGGCATGCTCAGGGCCCGCACCGTGCCGGCCGGCGCCAGCATCGTGCGCAAGGGCGAGCGCGGTGATGCCATGTATCTGATCGCCAGCGGCGCCGTCGAGGTGGACTCGGCCGGCGGCAAGGTGCGCCTGCAGGAAGGCAACTTCTTCGGCGAAATGGCGCTCCTATCGCGCGAGCCGCGCTCGGCCACCGTGACCGCCGTGCGCGCCACCGATCTCCTGGTGCTCGACGCCAACGACTTCCTGCGCCTGGTCGATCGCCTGCCCGAGGTCGGGGCAAGGGTGCAGGCCGTGGCCCGCGAGCGCGCCTGATCGCCACGGCCGTTAACGTTTGCCCCACCAGTCATTTTCGGCGGAGCGAGCGCGCCAATTCGGCCTCTGCGCGCTGGTATGGTTCATGCATAGCCACGGGACCGACAACCACCGCTGACACAGCGACGGATGGAACCGATGGCCAAGGGCTGGACCGTACAAGTCACCACGCAGGATCGCGGCTTCCGCGGCGACCGGATCAGAATGCAGCTGTTCGACGTCGCCATCGAGGACAAGGACAGGGCCGTGGAGGCCGTGCGACACCGCGTGTTGGAGCGCCCGGACGCGCAGATCGAGGCCAAGGCGGAGCTGCACGGCAGCGCGTGCCTCAGCCCAGGGCGGGTGCGGTGCCGCTGATATAGCCGCCGGCCGACTCTGGCCCGCGTGAATGACAAGCGCGGACATCCGCGTGCTAGTCTTCGCTCCGATTGAATGGAACGAGGGCGACATGGCCAAGGGCGACGACGGCAAATCCGAGCGCGGCTTCCTGCGCGGCTTGCAGAATTACGGCGACCGCGACTTCTCCATCTACATGCGCCGCGCGTTCGCCAAGTCGATGGGCTACACCGGCGAGGAGCTCGGCCGCCCCGTGGTCGGCATCGCCTACACGTACTCGCGCTTCAATCCCTGCCACCGCCACTTCCCCGAGCTGCTCGAGGCGATCAAGCGCGGCGTGGCGGCGGCGGGCGGCCTGGCGTTGGAGTTCCCCACGACCTCGCTGCACGAGTCGACGCTCGCCCCCAACTCCATGAAGTTCCGCAACCTGATGGCCATGGACACCGAGGAGATGATCCGCGCCCAGCCGATGGACTCGGTCGTGCTGATGGGCGGCTGCGACAAGACCGTGCCGGCACAGCTGATGGGCGCGGCCAGCGCCGGCAAGCCCGCGATCCAGCTGATCGGCGGCCCGCAGATGACCTCGCGCTACAAGGACGACCGGATCGGCGCCTGCACCGACTGCCGCAAGTTCTGGACCCAGTTCCGCGCCGGCAAGCTCGGCAAAGCCGAGATCGATGAGGTCGAGGGCCGGCTCGTCACCACGGCGGGCACCTGCGCCGTGATGGGCACCGCCTCGACCATGGCGGCCATCGCCGAGGCGCTGGGCATGACGCTGCCCGGCACCGCCGCCATCCCCGCCGTGCACGCCGACCGGCTGCGCGCAGCGGAAGCGACCGGCGCGCGCGCCGTGGCGCTGGCACGCTCGGACCTGACGCCCGACCGGATCATCACCGCGGGCGCCATCGAGAACGCGGCGCGCGTGCTCCTGGCCCTCGGCGGCTCCACCAACGGCGTGATCCACCTGGCGGCCATCGCCGGCCGGCTCGGCCTCAAGCTCGACCTCGAGCGCCTCAACGCGCTCTCCGACACGACGCCGGTGCTGGTCGCGGTCAAGCCCGTCGGCACCCAGTTCTACATGGAGGACTTCTTCGCCGCCGGCGGCATCGGCGCGGTGCTGCGCGAGCTGGAGCCCCTGCTCGACCTCGACGTGCTCACCGTCACCGGCGAGACCCTGCGCCAGCGCCTCGCCGCCGAGGAAGGTGCCTACGTCGACCGCCGCGTCATCAAGCCGGCCTCCGATCCCCTCGAAAAGCAGGGCGGCCTCATCGCGCTGTTCGGCTCGCTCGCCCCCGACGGCGCCATCCTGAAACGCTCGGCGGCGACGCCGGCGCTGTTCGAGACGACGGCGCGTGCCGTGGTGTTTTCTTCGCTCGAGGACATGGCCGCCCGCATCGACGACCCCAAGCTCGACGTGACGGCGGAGGATATCCTAATCCTGCAGAACGCCGGCCCGCGCAGCGCCGCCGCCATGCCGGAGGCGGGCTTCCTGCCGATCCCCAAGAAGCTGCTCGAAGCCGGCGTCAAGGACATGGTGCGCATCTCCGACGCACGCATGTCCGGCACCGCCTACGGCACCATCGTGCTGCACGTGGCGCCGGAGGCCGCCGTCGGCGGCCCGCTGGCCCATGTGCGCAGCGGCGACCGCATCCGCCTCTCGGTGAAGGAGCGTCGGCTCGACCTGCTGGTGGACGAGAAGGAGCTGGAGAAGCGCAGGGCGAGCCACGGTGTCAGACCCTCCGGGTCTGACACCGCCGCGCGCGGCTACGACAAGCTCTTCCGCGAGTCGGTGATGCAGGCCCCCGACGGCTGCGACTTCGATTTCCTGCGGGGCGACGTTCCTGTCGGCCGCTAGACCAATCGTTACGGTCGATTGAGCTGCCGCTGACACCAATGAGCATCCACCTCCTGAAATTGGGGCTTAGCCATGAAATCGCCTGGAAGTGGAATAATCTCGGAAAATGGCAGGCCATTCGCGGCGTACCGCAATGCGCGCAAGACTAAGATTGAGCAAAATACAATCTCTTCAGGGAGAAGTACGAGAGGCGGAAATCCCCGTACCTGCATCGCGCGATTTTTCAATAACCGCCGCACAGGCACCGCGGAAAGGCTGTAGTGCTGATGTAACTGCTGAGATAAGAACGCGGTTAGCCTCTGCGAATCGATGCTCAGACCGACCACCCGCCGAACACTGATAGTCCGCCCCTCTTGCGCGACCTGAGCAATGCTGCGATGTCGGACATTGTGCGCCGGGACGGCGTCCCAGACATGTCCGTTTCCATCATAGATACCGACGTGGGTCCAAAGGCGTGGTTCCTGCATCCCAAAGACCAACGATTGGTAAGCGACGACAGGGAGGCCGGCTAGTCCTTTCGGGGTGCGCATCACCACAATGTCGCCGGTCTGCCATTCTTGAACATTCGGCACGATCTGTCCGAAGGGGCTCTGCAGGCAGCAATACGAGAGTGCCGGAAACTGGGAAACGATGGGCAATGCAGCGTAGTCGATCGCGCTACCTGAGAACGGGACCAGCCAACTCAAATCGAAGCTTCCCCCGCTCGAAATAGTCCGTCAAAAAAGCAAATGCCAAGCAAGCCGTCCACGCCAACCCAGCTTGTCGGCTCAGGCGTGAGCTTGAACGTGAGCTTGCACGAGCAGCAGATTCGACTTGGCGCTACCTGTATTAGCGTCGGCTTCCGACGGCGGAGAGATAGCGGGCTGCATAGATTCAGGCAAATCGCTTCGGCCAATTACGGCGATGTCCACACTTCTACCATCGATGCTGCGTTCAAAGGCCACTAGCGTACCAATAACTCCATTAAAATGGTCCTGGACTAAGCCGTACCAAGACTCTCCTGTAGCTAAGTCCCAGACAACGATGTAACGACCCGAAGGCGTCCCAAAGTCATCGACAATCTGGCCGTATCCACGCATGGCTATCCTCAACCCATTTGGGTTCCCCAGAATGATCACGATACATCATTCTGAGAAATCTTTGACCTCCTTTGGTTAACTATCTGGCCTCTTGGAGGCGCTTTTACAACATGCCTTCATCTGTTGGCTGGTATACAATGTGCCAACCGCCGGATGCGGCAGGTGCCGGTGTAACGGCAGCCACCACGACTAGTTCCGTGGACGCGGTCACCGCTCCGTCATCAGCGGCGTGATGCGGCGCACGCCAACGCGCCGGTTGAGCGGCTCGGGCGCCTGCGTGTTGATCCTGAGAAACTGCTCGCCGTAGCCCTGGGTGACGAGGTTCTCGGGCGGCACGCCAAAGGTCTCCGACAGGATCTCGGCCACCGCCGAGGCGCGGCGGTCCGACAGGCTCAGGTTGTCGACGTCGGAGCCGACCGCGTCGGTGTGGCCCTCGATCAGGAACACCTCGTCGGGGTTGCGGCGCAGAATGCGCAGCATCACCCGCGCCAGGCGCTCGAGCTTGGGATACTGGTCGGGCGGGACGTCCCAGGCCCCGAACTCGAAGATGACGTTGCCGAGCTCGACATGGCGCATGCGCTGGCGCAATTCGTAGTTGTCGCGGATCTCGTCCAGCGAATAGGCGCGCTCGAGGCGCTCGACCGGTGGTGCCTCGAGTGCCTCGTAGAGATCGTCATCGCTCGCACGCTCGTAGTCGACGATATATTTCTCGCGCGGGATGGTGACGCGCGGCGGCGACAGATTGAGGATGACAAGCCCGATCGCGCCCACGCCCACGGCAATGCCGACGTTGCGCAGGAAGCGGCGGTTGTCGATGATGTTCCGTTCCGACCCGTCCGGCCCGCGGCGGTAGCGCCTGACGAGACGCCCATGGGCGTCGACCTCCGTGACGATGCGGGTGCCGTCGGGGCGCGAATAGAACGTCGCGACGTTGCCGTCGGGCCGACGTTCCGATCGCGCATCGGGACGGCGGCTGAACCGCTCCGCCTCGTCGTGGCGGATGACGGCCCGGTTGTCCTGCTTGATGATGACGCGGTTGCCGGGCTCCTGGATGACCCGGCGGCCGCCCGCTTCGACATGCTCCTGCCGGCCCTTTTGCACCTCATCGAGGCGCTTCGGACTCGCGCCGGGCTGCTGCACACGCGCGGCCGGAAGTGCACCGCCCGGCGGCGGTGACATCACGGCCGGCGGGACACCCGATGGGCGAGCGCCGGCGGCAGGCGGGGCACCTGGCGGCGGCGTCGCCGCTGCCGGTGGAGGCGCTCCGCCCGGCTGAACAGCCTTGCCGGGCACTGCCGGTGCGGCTTGGCCCGGGGGCAGGCGCTCCAAGTCCTTCTTGCCGTCGGGCGTGCGCAATCCCTCCTGCTTCGGCAGGTCCGGGCCCTTCTTGGGCGGTGCCGGTTTGATGGCCGGCGGCGGTCCCGGCGGGACCGGCGCAAGCGGCGCCTTCTTCTGCACCGGAGGTGGTGCCGGCGGCTTTGGAGGCGGAGGCGGCGGAGGCGGCGCTGCCTTCGGAGGTGGTGCCGGCGGCCTTGGAGGCGGTGGCGGGGCCTTCGGAGGCGGCGGAGGCGGCGCGGCCTTTGGCGGCGGCGGAGGTGGCGCGGCTTTCGGCGGCGGCGGAGGCGCTTTCGGAGGTGCCGGTGGTGCCGCCTTCGGAGGCGGCTTCTTCTTTTGCTGCTCCTTCTTCTGTTCCTCAGTGAGCGGCGGCGCCTGGGCGAGCTCGATCAACCCCGAGCGCTCGGCGGCTACGGTGCCGGCCAGCGCAGTGAAGGAAAGGGAGAGCAGCAGCGAGCTGCCGAGCCCCAGATGGCGACCCCATGTCATTGTCTGTATCCGGCTTGGTTGTGGCGCAAACGGGACTGCGCCTCGGGTACTCGTGAGCTGGCGCCCCGGTGGGTTGGATTAGCAGAATTGGCGCCCTTTTGCGGCGATATGGAGGCACGATCGGGCTTGACGGTGCAAGGAGCGGGTCGGACCCTGCGGGTCCGACCACCCCGAGGCTTGCCAATGCGCCAGGTCGAAATCATCGAGGTTGCCCCGCGTGACGGCTTCCAGGCGGTCAAGCCGTTCATCGCCCGCGTGACGGCGCCATTGCACCACAGAGTTGCCGCGCGAATCACTTAGCAGCCGGCGTGGGAAGGGGGGCTCTCGGAGGGCCCCATGTGGCAGCACACGCATGCTGCGCTGTCGTTAGCAGCCCTGTTGTTGGCGGTTCAACCCCCGGCATCTGCCCAGGGGGGCGGTCGCGCCGCGCTGGTCATCGGCATGGGCGCCTACGTGTACGCCGGCCGCCTCCCCAATCCCGCCAACGATGCAAGAGATGTGGGCGCGGCCCTGCGCGAGCTCGGCTTCGCGGTGACGGAGGCCGTCGATCTCGACCGGCGCGCGCTCGACGAAGCCATCCGCGACTTCGCCCGCCGCATTGCCGGTGCCGACGCGGCGCTGGTGTTCTACGCCGGTCACGGCCTGCAGGTTGCCGGGCAGAACTATCTCCTGCCCATCGACGCCAAGCTGTCGAGCGCGCGCGACCTCGACTTCGAGGCCATCAGCCTCGACCTCGTCCTGCGGCAGCTGGAGAGCGGCCGCGACGGCAAGGCGAGCCTCGTCTTCCTCGATGCCTGCCGCGACAACCCGTTGGCGCGCAACCTCGCCCGCGCGATGGGCGTGCGCTCGGAGGCCTTCGCGCGCGGGCTCGCGCCCGTGCAGGCGGGCGCCGGCACCTTCATCGCCTTCTCCACCCAGCCGGGCAACGTGGCGCGCGACGGAACGGGGCGCAACTCGCCCTTCGCTGCGGCTCTGCTCGTGCACATGCACACGACGGCCAAGGGCCTCGGCGCGATGATGATCGAGGTGCGCAGGGACGTGATGTCGGCAACCGGCAACGCCCAGGTGCCCTGGGACCACTCTGCCCTCACGGCCGAGTTCTACTTCCAGCCGGCGGGCGGGCTCGTGAGCGGGACATTTGCACCCGCCACGGAGGCAACGCGCCAGCAGGAGCGCACCCGCCGCCTCGATGAGGAGCTCGGACGCCCCGCGCCGCCTGGGCCCTGAGCGGCGCCTACGGGATGCCGACCTACGCACATCGGACAGATCGACGCTGCTCAGGCGATTCGGGGGAGCACCTTGTCGGTCAGCAAGGTGAACGAGCGACGGCTCAGCGGAGCGGCCATCAGGTAGGTCATCCCGGCATCCGCCTCGAGCGCGCGGATCTGATCGGCGACGCTCTCGGCCGTGCCGTGCAGCATGACGTCCCCTAGGTAGAAATCTATCGGGTCCTTGCCCCCGAACGTTCTGGCCTCCTGGCGATGGTGGGTGGCGCCGACATAGGAGCCGACGGTCCAGTGTGCCGCGCGCCGAGCCACCTCGCGAGCCTTGTCGGCCGTCTCGTCGATGGCGACGAGACGGGCCATGGGGATGACGCGGCCGGCATCGCTGAGGCCGGCGGCTGCGAGCTTCTCGCCGTAGTGACGGCGCTTGGCCACAAGGTCGGTGCGCGAGGAGTGGGGATCCATCAGGATGGAAAAGCCCTTGGCCGCCGCCCAGTCGATCGCCGGCAGCGACGTTGCCGCCATCCACACCGGCGGGTGCGGCGCCTGCAGCGGTTTGGGGAGCACCTCGACGCCGTCGTAAGAAAAGTATTTCCCCTGGTATGAAAGCTTGTCGTTGGTCCAGGCCTTCAGGACGATGTCGACCGCCTCGTGGAAGCGTGACGCGCTCTCTTCGCCCGGAATGCCGAAGGCCTTGAACTCGCTGCGCTCGAAGCCGCGCCCTGCCCCCCAGTTGACGCGCCCGCCCGAGAGCACGTCGAGCAACGCCACCTCTTCGGCGAGCCGCAACGGGTTGTAGAAAGGGGCGAGCGAAACGGCTGTGCCGATCCGCAGCCGCTTCGTGCGCGCTGCCGCCATGACCCCCATCATGTGCACCGACGGGCACACGGAGAAGCTCGAGAAATGATGCTCGGCGAGCCACACCGCATCGTAGCCCGCGGTGTCCATGATGGCGATGCGCTCGAGCGCCATGTCGTAGATGGAGGCCAGCGGCACCGACCGGTCGAGCCAACCAAAGAACTGCAAAACGCCGACTTGCATGGCGGCCCCCAGTCTCCTGCGCTGCTTCCGTCCAGGTGGAGTAGGTTGCGATATGCCGAGTTGCATTGCAATTCGAGATTGTCTGAGCGAGGCGCCCAACGAGACCGGCCACATCGCCGTCTGCCGCCCGATCGTGTTCAGCGCCATCGCCGGATATTCGGCGAGCGATCCGAAATCTCTAGGGCCGGGGCTTCGTTGCGACCGCGCAATGGAGCGCGTGGGCTTGCATCAGCAGCCCTTCCTCAGCCGCCGAGGCCCGTGCGGCATGCCAAGCGGCGGTCTCCGCCTGCGAAAGCTGCGACAGGACGTGATCCTCGCGGTAGCGCCAAATGGGTCCTTCGGGATCGTCGAGCGTGACGAGCGCGGGAAACGCCCGCAAGTTCACGAGACCCGCGCGGCGCATGCGCGCGTAGAGGCTCGCATCGGCCACGCCGCCGGGGCCCACCGACTGCGGCGGTATCTCGGCCTTTGCCCTGATCTCGGCCGGCAGCGCCAGATTCCACCACTGCGGCAGGTCGATGGCGCGCACGACGAGGCCGATGCGAGCGCCAGGCCGTGCGACGCGCACCATCTCGCCGATCGCGCTGTCGGCATCGCACTCCTCGAGCACGGTGACGGAAAAAATGCAGTCAAACGTCCGATCGGCGAACGGCAAAGCCAATGCGCTGCCGTGTGCGAAGCGAATCCGCTCGCCGAATTCCGCGGCGAGGTCAGCGGCCTCACGCAACAGGAATGGATTGACGTCGACCGCATCGATCCGCACAGCGGGGCCAAGCCGGACAGCGAGCAGGCGGTCGAGTGCGCCCGAGCCGCAGCCGACATCGAGGATCCGGCTTCCGGCCGCCGGTGCCAGGAGATCCACGAGCGTGCCGAACATCGCCTGATAGGTCGGCGCCCGGGCGCGGTCCTCGAGCTCCCGACCCGGAGCGACGACCTGGATCGGATCACGATGCTCGGCCAGACGATCCACGGCCGCCCGGTGGGCGGCGGCGGG
>Ga0209726_10006994_pt1 | contig 12791 bp, 8 predicted proteins | sample Subgrocontami54m_FD_187453 | JGI IMG/M metagenome (GOLD analysis project Ga0209726, IMG submission 187453) | Subsurface groundwater microbial communities from S. Glens Falls, New York, USA - GMW46 contaminated, 5.4 m (SPAdes) (version 3) | ecosystem: Environmental > Aquatic > Deep subsurface >... | reverse complement strand
ATAGCGTTGGCGCCAGGGTCGTGCGCATGATGGCGTTGGTGAGCGGCGAGGCGGCTAACTGTTTTCTGACCAGCGGATCGAAGATCCAAAGATTAGCCAACGCTAATCGCTGCGGCCAAGTCATTTCCGGCCCGAGGAATTCGAGCATCTGGCGCGTCGGGCCTTTGAGGCGCGCAGGGAAAGGCGCCGCTTCGAGTCGTAACAGTGCGCGGCTGATCATACCGATGGCGGTGTTGATGGGCGGGATTGAGCTATGCCCTCCAGCGGTTTCTACCGATAACTCAAGGCTCAAGTATCCTTTCTCCGCGATGCCGATCAGCGCCGCCGGCGCGGCGATGAAAGTTGCAGGGTAAGGGGCGATGCGCGCTTCGAAAGCCAAGCGGTTTGTCGAATCAGTTCGACCCTTAACCGGCCTTTAATTCCCGCTCAAGTCGTTCGGCGATCCAGATGTGCGCGAGAGTCGTGGCGTCGATTGTGCGTTGGCGTGCGTCGAGCGGTAATCGCTACTAGGTGAATAAATCGTTGGCGGCAAGTTTTAAATCGGTGAACGGCGGCACGGACTGCGCCGTTTCGCCTTGCAGCGTCACTGCCAAGCGATAGCTGTCCGCATTCAAAAGATAAACTTCCACGGTTTCCTGGTCGGGATCGACGATCCAATAGGCCGGTACTTTATGGCGGGCGTAAATCTGCGCTTTGGTGACGCGGTCGTTCCGGCTGGTTGCCGGCGACAAGATTTCAACCACCAGATCCGGTGCGCCCTCAATGGCTCGGTCCGTGATGATACTTTGACGGGCTTTCGAGACAAACAGGAGATCGGGTTGTAGCACTGAGGTAGATTCGAGGATGAGATCGACCGGTGCATGAAAAATTTTGCCCAAGTCTTTTTCTCTGACGTGTTGTCTCAGAAGACCGGTAAGGTTTACGGACGCTGTTTGGTGCTTTGTGCTAGGCGCTGGCGTCACGGCGAGTTCTCCTTCCAGAATCTCATAGCGCTTGCCGTCATTGGGCAAAGCGGCGTAATCCTCGTACGTGAGAATGATTTTGCCTTCGGGTATCCGCATCGGTATCGACATGGGAGCCTCGCGTCTGTGAGGTCTTTTTACCATCATGTCGGCATAGCGTCAATGTAAGTGAGAACGGTGCGGTTATGGTTGGCTATTGCGGATCAGGTGCGCGTAAAACCGCACGCAGCGCTCGTAGTCTTGAAGTGAGACGCGCTCATTGATGCCGTGATACCTCCGGGCGTCATCGGGGCGGAGCGTGATCGGCAGGAACCGATAGATATTCTTGGTTAGCGGGGCATAGTAGTGGGAATCTGTTCCGGCCACGAGCAACGCGGGCGCGACTAGGGCATCAGGAATGGCTTGCCGGATCGTTCGGTGGATCAGTTGAAAACTCGCCGCTTCGATGTCCGAAACCGCCGACGGCTCCACGCTAATGGGCAGCGCGGCGATTTTCACCCGGGGATCATCGATGGTTTGCCGCACATGCTCAGTGATGCCGGCGATCGTATCGCCGGGCAGGATGCGCAGATTGACCACAGAGCTTGCTTTGGTCGGCAAGCTGTATTCATTCATTCCGGCGTTGAATAGCGTTGGTGCCAGGGTCGTGCGCATGATGGCGTTGGTGAGCGGCGAGGCGGCTAACTGTTTTCTGACCAGAGGATCGAAGATCCAGAGATTAGCCAACGCTAATCGCTGCGGCCAAGCCATTTCCGGCCCGAGGAATTCAAGCATCTGGCGCGTCGGGCCTTTGAGGCGCGCAGGGAAAGGCGCCGCTTCGAGCCTATGTAATGCGCGGCTGATGATGCCGATGGCGGTGCCGGCGGGCGGGATCGAGCTATGCCCTCCAACGGTTTCTACCGATAACTCAAGGCTCAAGTATCCTTTCTCTGCGGTGCCGATCAAAGCCGCAGGTGCGGCGATTCCCGGAATGATGCCGTCGACGATGTTCATCCCTTCGTCAAGGACGTACTCCAGATCGACGCCGCGCGCTCGCAGCAGCTCGGCGATTCTAGCGGCCCCGTTATGACCGCCGATCTCTTCGTCGTGGCCGAAGGCGAGATAGATCGTCCGCTGCGGTTGGAATCCTGCGCTGAGGAGATGTTCGACGGCTTCAACTATTCCCAATACACTGACTTTATCGTCCATCGTGCCGCGTCCCCAGATGTAACCGTCGGCCATTTGTCCCGCGAAGGGGGGATGGGTCCATTGCCGCTCGGTTGATGCATCCACCGGCACCACGTCTATATGCCCCATCAGCAGCATCGGTTTCAAATTCGCGTCTTTGCCGTTCCAGGTGTACAGAAGGCTGTGACCGTTGACGGTTTCCTTCGTCAGTTGTTCGTGCAGCCGTGGAAACGATTTGGCAAGAAAAACGTGGAGCCGCTCAAATTCCGCTACGCTGGAATCCGTCGGCTCTTGAAAGGAGATCGTTTTGAATTGAATCGCTTCGGAAAGTCGCTTTAGCATCCCGTCGCGGTCGACAGCGATCACTTGGGCCGGTGCGACCCGGAGTTGGCGAGAGGGGAAAGTGACCGTGCGGACAAGAATCACTCCGGCCAAAATGGCCAGAATTCCCAAGATCGTGAGGGAGAGTTTTTTCACGGCGCCGAACCGATCTGAAACTGAGTGGTAGCAATTCGATGGTGCTGCCGCAACCCGCCGCGCCGGCGGGCAATTTGACATCAACTGGCCCGTCCGATAATTTTTGAGTTCACCAACAATTCGATTTTGAATTAGGAGGAACAATGAGCGATTTCTACAGTGCGTGGTTAGAACGGTCGAAAGCCAACGATGCCAAAGTCGCGGACTCGCCGCGGGTTGCGCGGAGCAATGATCTCAAATGGGTGCGTACGCCGCAGGACTACAAGGCGGCCTTGATGATCGCGCCGGAGCTGGGTTTTCCCACCGGCGGCAGTTGTCTCATGAGAGCGGAGATTCCGGTGGGCTGGCATACGGGCCGGCATCTGCACGGGGAGGAAGCGATCTACGTTGAAAACGGCGAAGGTTTCATGCTTCTTGACGGCAAGCGCTACGATTTTCTCCCTGGAACTATTCTCCACGTACCTTACCGGTCGACGCACCAGTTGTTCAACACCGGCAAAGTGTCGGTCGGTTATCTCTCCGGCCTCGCCTGGCATCTTGAGGCCGATATCTACATGGGCAAGATGGAACAACTGGAAGAATGCGGCGAGAACGATGCGAAAGTCTTGACGTCGTTTCCGAAGGAAGAATCGCAGAACTGGCCCGAAGACGGCCGGCGCATTTCGATGCACCAGAAGCAGTTCGAAAAATCCGACGAATCGAAGCATGGGGCGACCTATTTCCTCATGGGACGCAGCGGCAAGCAGAACGGCTTCAAGGCGACCGGTGTGGCGATCAGTTCGATCTTCGTCGATCTGGCGCACACCAAGAGCCATAGCCACGCTCATCCGGAAGCGTATCTCTACGCGCTCGAAGGCGACGGCTATTCCGAGATCGGCGGCAAACGCTACGACTGGAACCAGGGCGACGCCGTCCACGTCCCTCCGGGGATGATGCACCATCAGCACTTCAATCCTTACGACAAGGACATGAAGGAGTTGCGCTTCGAGTTCGGCGTGCGCTACTGGCTCGTCGATCAATGGAAAGGCTACACGACCATCGACAAGCACCTCAAGGCGACGACACATATGGTCGATTAAGGGATTCGTCATCGTTGATCCGTGGCAAGGCGAGCCGACCAACAGGTCGGCTCGCCTTTTGTCGGTATGGCAAGTAGATGTTTACCCTTCTGTGAAGAACGCCACGGGTGTAAACCCGTGGATGAATGCGAGGTGGGTACCCTCCGTAGCCTTGGCGAAGGAGGGTGCGCTTCGGTAAGGTTGTCTTGAAAGGCCGGCGGATATTTTCTATAGAGTCATTGAATGGCTGACCCGCACAATGGAACGATTGGCGAGGCGAAAATGATGCTCGGCTTCATCGTGCGCCGCTGCGCCGCCGAACTGGGCCACACGCCGACGCCGGACGAATTCGCCGCCTGGGCTAACCGGCAGCGACAAAACGGCAGGTCCTACTGTCTCTTTGGTAAAGAGATTTCCCCATCGGTCGCCAGAGTTATGTTTAGCCAACCCGGAAGAATGGTCACCGTAAGTCCAGAGGGCCTGGCGCGTATCTGGAAGGGCAAGCGATAAATTCCCTTCCGTAGACCAACTGTCGAGGTGTCATCTTGCGATTCCCATTCGGGTTGCTCGTTCTTTTGGTTTCGCTCGCAATCGGATTTCTCGGCGGCCGCGCGGGCGCGCAGGGCAAGCCGGAGAAAGATAAACTTCGCATCGGCTACGCCGCGCGGGCGGTGACCCACTCCATTCCTTTTGTCGCAAACGAAGCGGGATTCTTTCGCGACGAGGGGTTGCAAGTCGAGGTCGTGCGCACGGCCGGAGCCGTTTCGCCGATGGCGCTCATTTCCGGTGACACCGATTTCGCCACTATGTCGGCGTATCTGCTGATACCCGTTGCGGTGCGCAGCCCGGAAGTGGCCATGGTCAGCGGCTTGACCCGTTACGCCGGCATGACGCTTGTGTCCCGCCCGGAAATTCGCTCGGCCAAAGACTTGATGGGCGGCGTCGTCGGCTTGCAGCGGCCGGGGGACGCGTACGAGAAAAACGCCCGTTCCGCGCTTCAGCATCTGAAGCTGAACCCCGACAAAGACGTCAAGTTTCTCTATCTCGGCACCAATGATGCCATGTGGATCGCCCTAGACCAGCGAAGAGTTTCGGCGACGATGGTGTCGCCGCCGGCGACTTTGTTTGCGCGTAAGGCCGGTATGAACTTTCTGGTCGACCTCGCCGATCTGAAGATCGAGTATCAGGGCTCCACTTTGGGAACCCGGCGCTCGCTGCTGAAAAACTATCCGAATTTTGCCTTGCGCACGATGCGGGCGATGGTTCGCGGCATTCACTTCTTCAAGACCCGGCGTGAAGATACGTACAAGATCTTGGCCAAATTTCTCGGCACGCGGGATCCGGAGGCGTTGGAAGAGTCCTGGCGTTACGGCGCCGACATGCCGGCGAAGCCTTATCCCGTCGACAGCGCGGTGCAAGCGGTGCTTAATCATCTAGCGGAGGGCGACTCCAGGTACGCCAAGCACAAGCCGGGAGAATTTATCGAGCCGGGTCTGCTCGACGAGCTCGATAAGAGCGGCTACATCGACCGCCTCTACGCGGCGCCGGGCAAATGATCATGTAGCTTGTTCGGTCGTCGCGGCGCTGCTATTCTTTTTTCCTGATGATTCGCGACCGCGACGAAGGACAATTCCGGATCGTTTCCGGTTTTAAACCCCGGGGCGACCAGCCGCAGGCGATCGAGAAGCTCACCCAAGGACTGCAAAGCGGCCGCCGCCACCAGGTCCTGCTCGGCGTGACCGGCTCGGGCAAGACATTCACGATGGCTCACGTCATCGCCCGGGTGAACCGTCCGACCCTGGTGATCGCGCCTAACAAGACGTTGGCGGCGCAGTTGTACGCCGAGTTCCGCGAGCTGTTTCCGGAAAACGCCGTCCGCTACTTCGTCAGCTACTACGATTATTACCAGCCCGAGGCATACCTTCCTTCCACGGACACGTACATCGAGAAAGACGCGTCGATCAACGACGAGATCGACAAGCTGCGCCACTCGGCGACCAAGGCGTTGATCGAGCGGCGCGACACGCTGATCGTGGCGAGCGTTTCCTGTATTTACGGTCTCGGCTCACCGGAGGCCTACTTCGACATGATGGTTTACGTGGAAGAGGGCGCGAGCATCCAGCGCGACCCGATGCTGCGCAAGCTGGTGGACATCCGCTATGAGCGCAGCGATTACGACTTCCACCGGGGAACCTTCCGCGTGCGCGGCGACAACGTCGAGGTGTTCCCGGCTTACGAAGACAGCTCGGCGCTGCGCATCGAGTTTTTCGACGAGACCATCGAGGCGATTCATGAGATCGACCCGATCCGTGGGAAAATCCTGCGGCGCACCGACAAGGCCTGCATCTATCCCGCCAGCCATTATGTGACCGGCGAGGATCGAATGAAGGAGGCGGTTCGGGCCATTCGCGTCGAGCTCCGGGAACGGCTCGTGCAACTTCGCGCGGAGAATAAATTATTGGAAGCCCAGCGCCTCGAGCAGCGGACCCTCTACGATCTCGAACTGTTAGGAGAGATGGGTTTCTGTCCCGGCATCGAGAACTACTCGCGCCATTTGACCGGACGAAAACCCGGCGAGCCGCCGCCGACTCTGCTGAGCTATTTCCCGGCCGATTTCCTGCTGATGATCGACGAAAGCCACGTCACCGTGCCGCAGATCGGGGGCATGTACCGCGGCGACCGCTCGCGCAAAGAGACCTTGGTCGAGTACGGCTTTCGCCTGCCTTCGGCGCTCGATAACCGGCCGCTGAACTTTGACGAATTCGGAGCGAGCGTCAGTCAGGTCATCTATGTATCCGCCACGCCGGCGAACTATGAGCTGAGCACGAGCGATGGAATGGTGGTGGAACAATTGATTCGGCCCACCGGGCTGGTCGATCCGCAAATCTTCGTGCGCCCGGCGCGCAATCAGGTGGACGATCTTCTGGAAGAAATACGCAAGCGGGTGGAGCGTCAGGAGCGGGTGTTGGTGACGACGTTGACCAAGCGCATGGCCGAAGATTTGACCGACTATTACCAGGACCTGAACGTGAAGGTGCGCTACCTGCACTCGGATATCGAGACCCTCGAGCGCGTCGAGATCATCCGCCAACTGCGCCTGGGACAGTTCGACGTCCTCGTGGGAATCAATCTGTTGCGCGAAGGGCTGGACCTGCCGGAGGTATCTCTGGTGGCGATTCTCGACGCCGACAAGGAAGGTTTTCTGCGCTCGGAACGGTCGCTGATCCAGACCATCGGCCGGGCGGCGCGCAACGTCAACGGCACGGTGATTTTATACGCGGACTCCACGACGGATTCCATGAAGCGGGCGCTCGATGAGACTGGGCGCCGGCGCCGGCTCCAGGAGAAGTTCAACCAAGAGCATGGCATCACGCCGCAGACAGTGGTGAAGTCCCTGGGATCGCCGCTGGTGAAAATCTATGAAGCGGACTATCTGGAACTTCCCCTGGCGGCCGAAAGCCCGGCAAAGTATGGCGCCGCAGAGCTATCGCGCATGATCCGGCAGTTAAAAAAGGAGATGAAACAAGCCGCCCAGGAGTTGGAATTTGAAAAGGCCGCAGAACTACGGGACCGGATACGCGGACTGGAAGAGAAAGAGCTGTTGATTCGGGAGTCGCCGCTGGATCAAGGCGCCGACATGCCACCGCTTCATGATGACGCTTAAGGAAAAGCTCGCCGGACTACCAGCCTGCCCCGGCGTCTATTTGATGCGCGATAAGGGCGGCAAGGTCATCTACGTCGGCAAGGCGAAGGACCTGCGCGCTCGAGTGCGGGCCTATTTCAACGCCTCCGACGAACGCTTGCAGATTGAATTTCTGGTGCGGCGGGTTGACGACATCGAAACCCTAGTGACCAGCAATGACAAAGAAGCGCTGATCCTGGAAAACAACCTCATCAAGCAATACAAGCCGCGTTATAACATCCGCTTAAAGGACGACAAGAGTTATCTGAGCGTCAAAGTGACCACCCAACATCCCTGGCCGCGCATCTTCGCCACGCGCAAGATCGTCAAGGACGGCAACCGCTACTTTGGTCCGTTCTCATCCGCCGTGGCAGCGCGGGAGACCATCGACATCATCGAAAAGCATTTTCTGCTGCGCAATTGCACCGACCACAACTTCAAGAACCGCACGCGTCCCTGCTTGCAGTTCCAAATCAAGCGCTGCTGGGCGCCCTGTGTGTTGCCGGTCTCCGCCGAAACCTACCGCGAACAGGTCCGCCAGGCGATGCTGTTCATCGACGGCAAGCAGCAGGAGCTGATCGCCGAATTAAGGCAGCGCATGGAGGAAAAATCGGACGCGCTGGAATACGAAGCGGCGGCGAAGATCCGCGATCAGATCCAGGCGGTGGAGAAGACGCTCGAAAAGCAGCGCATGGTCTCTTACTGGGGCGGCGACCAGGATATCTTCGGTATCTACCGCGAGGGCGGCTTCATCGAGGCGCAGGTGCTGTTCGTGCGCCAAGGGAAGCTGACGGGTAATCAAGCCTATTCCCTCGAAGATCTCGAATTTCCCGACGAAGAAGTCATGGCCGCGCTGCTCACGCAATTTTACCAGGGGCAGCGCTTTATTCCCGATGAGATTCTTCTGCCCGTGGCGCTGGAGGATGCCGGCGTACGCGAAGAATATTTCGCCGATCAAAAGGGCAAGAAGGTGGGGATTCTAAGTCCCCAGCGCGGTGACAAACGGCAATTGGTCGAGATGGCGGTGGAAAACGCGCGCCAAAGCTTCGCCGAACGCCATGACCAGGAAAAGGCGCGGGAAAAGATGCTGCGGGAGTTGCAAGCTCAGCTGCGCTTGAAGAACTTCCCCCAGCGCATCGAGTGTTACGATATCTCGAACATTCACGGGGCTCATGCGGTGGGATCTATGGTGACTTTCGTCAACGGCGAGCCGGATAAGACGCGCTACCGTCACTATCGCATTCGCACGATCGATGCGGCGTCGGGCGGCGATGACTTCGGCATGATGCTGGAAGTTCTCAAGCGCCGTTTCAAGCGTGGCAAGGAGGAAGCCGATTTGCCGGATCTGATCGTCGTCGACGGCGGCAAGGGCCAGTTGGCGATGGCGATGGTGGCGATGGCGGAAATCGGCGTGAGTGGCGTCGAGGCCGTCGGCTTGGCCAAGGATCGGGTGCAGGCGGCGGCGCGCAGCGCGGAAATTCGCCGCTCTGAAGAAAGAGTATTTCTGCCGGGGCAAAGCAACCCGGTGATTCTCAAGCGCAACTCCAACGCGCTCTTCTTGCTTCAACGCGTGCGCGACGAGGCGCACCGCTTCGCGATCACGCACCACAAAAAGCTGCGCGCACGACAGACTATTTATTCCATCTTGGACCAAGTTCCCGGTGTTGGCGGCGCGCGTAAGCGGGCGCTGCTGCGCGCCTTCGGCAGTGTCAAACGCATCGAGGAGGCGACCCTGGAAGATCTGCTCAAGGTGCCTTCGATCAGTGAGAAGGTCGCCCAGGAAATCCTCGAATCGCTGAGGTCGGCGCCGGGCTAATCTGGATTAGTCACAGATGGGCCCCCGAGGAGCGAGCCCCTACGGTCGTGGTTCGACTTGGCTCACCACCCTGACGGAACTCGAAGGGCGGGCAATGGGCCTCTAACTTGAGGAGGCCCTCAAGCTGAAGTGGTACAGCGTATGACAACGAAAAAGCACAAGCTTACGGCCAAGCCCCAACAAGTCGGCGCGGCTCTACGGTCCTGTGCCCGCTCCCTGCGAGGCTCACTCCTCGGTCTCCACTATGTCGAGCCTTTTGCTCGAAGCATGCCTGGTGCGGGCTAAGCGAGCGAACGATGGCCACCGAGGCTCGTCGGCTTAGCGAATCTGCATTGATCGGAGGCCATCCGTCGGCGGGGTTGTTCGCGGTCACGGTCGCGTTGCTTTTGGGCCAAGCCGTTGCCGCTGGGCCCTGGCCGCCGCTGCCCGCGCAAGCCGCCGGGTTGCTGCTGCTTTCACTACCGCTGCTACTATTTCGTCGTAGCCGGCGCTCGGGGGCTCTCATCGTCGTCGCCACGCTCGCTTTCTCCGTCGGCTATTTTCGCCATGTCCAGCTGCTTCATCCGAGTTTTCCGCCCAATCATCTGCGTTCATTGATGAAGGACGACTCGCGCTTCTACCTGGAAGGCTGGCTCCGGCGCGAACCGGAGAAGCTGCCGGGGCGCAGCCGCTGGGTGGTTCAAGCGGAACGAATCTGGCACCCAACCGGGTCGGAGGAGGTTTCCGGGAATATCATTATCGGCGTCCGCTTCGCCGGGCGCGAGTGGCGTTACGGCGACAGGATACGTTTTTGGCTGCAGCCGCGGGTCCCGCGCAACAGCGGCAATCCCGGCGGATTCAATTATGCCGCGTATCTGGCGGACCGGGAGATCTATGCGACCGGGTTCCTCGACAGCGATAAGGAAGTCGAGTTGGTGGCGCGCCGGCCGGATGGGTTCGGCAACGCCGTAGAATCGTTGCGCCGGGGAATCCGCCGCTTCATCGAGCGCAACTTTTCCCACGACGGCGGCGCGCTCATGAAAGCGCTGGTTGTCGGCGACATGGGCGAGATTCCGAAGCAAACGCGTGACGATTTTACCGCCGCCGGCGTCAATCACGTGCTGTCGATCTCCGGCCTGCATGTCGGAATGTTGGGCCTCGTGATCTTCGCTTTGGTGCGTTACGGTCTCGGTTTCAGCACCTTTCTCCTGTTGCGCTGCAATCTCCTGAAGGTCGCCACCTTTTGTTCCTTTATTGCCGTGGTGTTTTACACGGCCCTGGCCGGCGGGATGGTGCCGACGGTGCGCTCGGCGATCATGATCGGCGTGTACGAGCTGGCGGTGCTGCTTGACCGCGAAGAGGAGGTGCTCACAAGTCTGACGTTCGCCGCTCTGCTCATCGGGCTCTATTGGCCGGGCGTGATCACGGATATCTCCTTCCAGCTTTCTTTCCTCGCGGTGCTCTTCATCGCCTGGGGCATGCGCAAAGTCTATGACTGGTTTCCGGCGCGCCGAAACGACGAGCTGCCCCAGGAGCGGAAATGGTGGCGGGCGCCGCTGCGCCAAGCCGGAATGCATCTGGCCGTTCCCTTGCTCGCCACGCTTGGCACCGGGCCGCTCATCGCCCATTACTTCGGCCATCTGTCGCTCGCGGGTTTTCTGTCGAACCCGCTGATTGTGCCGCTTGTCGGCTTTGTGGTCGTGCCGCTCGGATTACTGATCGGTTTATTTTCGTTGACCCTGCCGGCGGCTGCGGCGCCGTTCGTTTGGGTCGCGGACCTACTGGTAAAACTGACCCTCTGGGTGGTTCGCCTCTTGGCCAATCTGCCGTTGGCGAATATCGGCGTGCCGGCGCCCAACCTCGCCGAAGTGGCGCTGCTCTATTTCTTCATAACGTTTTTGTTTCTGATCCGGTCCAATCGGTATGCCAGGGTCGCCGTCGCGGCCGTTTCGCTAATGCTTATCGCCGACGGCACTTACTGGTGGCGGGAACGCTACCATCGCAAGGAACTGCGGGTGACCCATCTCAACGTCGGTCAAGGCGATGCCGCGGTTATCGAGTTTCCCGGCTCCAAGGTGATGGTTCTTGACGCCGGCGGCACCGCTTTCGGCGATTTCGACACGGGCGAGGCGATCGTCGGGCCGTACTTGCGCAGGCGCAAGATTCTTAAAGCTGACTATCTTGCGGTGAGTCACGCGCGCGTCGACCATTACGGCGGCATGCGGGCGCTGGTAAACGAATTCGCTCCCGCGGAATTCTGGTCGGGACCGGCGAAGGCAAAGAGACCGCGCTTCGACGACCTGGAAGAAGCGGTCGAAAAGGCGAAGATCACGCGTATCGCGCTCAGCCAGGACGAGCCTTGCCGCGTCATCGACGGAGTAAAAGTTTGCGTTCTCCATGCGCCGCCGGAGCGCGGAGAGGATGCGTCGGTAGTGCTCCGTTTCGAATTCCGCGGCTTGTCCTACCTTTTGGCCGGGGACATCGACAAGAAAGATGAGCGCCTGCTGCAAAGCAAGGCGTCGGAGCTGCGCAGCACCGTCGTCAAAGTGCCGCGCCACGGCAGCGCGACCGCCAGTTCGGAGGAATTCGTGTCGATGGTCCGGCCCAAACTGGCGATTATTTCCGCGGGAGGGCGCATCGCCGGCAGGCCGGCGAGCGAAGAGGTCAGAGAGCGTTATCGGAACGTCGGTGCGGAGGTTCTACGCACGGACGAAGACGGCGCGATTATCGTCGAGACGGATGGCAAGACGTTGCGCTATGAGGGATACAAAAGCGGCAAGAAAGGCGTGCTGACGTTTCAGATTCCGGATTAGAAATTCACCACGAAGGTCGCAAAGAACGCAAAAGAAGAAATCGGATTATCTCCCGCCAAGACGCAAAGGCGCAAAGGAAGAGCATTGTCATTTCGAACGAAGAGAGAAATCTTTCCTAGATCCCTCGCATTCGCTCGGGATGACAGGCCTTGGGCCTGTCGCTTAGCGTCTTTGCGCCTTCGCGGGAGGAATGTCCGAATCCGAAAATCTTCTTAGGCTCGGAGTTAACGCGAGACTCGAAACCCGAAACCCGAAACGGGTCATCTACCCCAGCGCTTTCAGCTCCTCGATATAGTCCTTGAAGCCGGAGACGATGTCATATTCCGGCGTCCAACCAAGTACCTGTTTGGCCTTTTCGATTACCATCGGCTGCTTGGCGGAGCGGGGTCGCTGGCCGGGGATCAATTCCACTTGTAATCTGGGCAGAAGTTTTTCCGCGGTGGCGACCAGATCGTCGAATTTGATCACGACGCCCGTCCCTATGTTCAACGTGACGGATTCTTTCAACGGAGTCGTGACCGACCTGTCGAGGGCACGGCCGAGGTCTTTGTAATAAATGTATTCAAAGTCCCGCGCCGATTCCTGCGCAATCTTCGCGACACCGCCCTTGATGCCGGTCTGGAGCATGTTCTGGACCATTTCTCCGCCGCTGGAACCGCCGGCGAAGTGGCCGACGCCATAAACGTTGGCGAGGCGCAGCACGATCAGTTCGAAGCCGAAGTTGCGCTGATAGGCTTCGACCACCAGCTCTTTGGCGACTTTGGAGTTGCCGTAAGCCTCGCCCGGCCCGCGGCGAAAACTTTCGTCAATCGGGGTCGGCTCGCCCTGACGCCGGTC
>Ga0209726_10006992_pt1 | contig 12792 bp, 14 predicted proteins | sample Subgrocontami54m_FD_187453 | JGI IMG/M metagenome (GOLD analysis project Ga0209726, IMG submission 187453) | Subsurface groundwater microbial communities from S. Glens Falls, New York, USA - GMW46 contaminated, 5.4 m (SPAdes) (version 3) | ecosystem: Environmental > Aquatic > Deep subsurface >... | reverse complement strand
TTTTGTTCTTTCGCTCAAATAAAATTTCCCATCCAAAACGCTCCGGATAGCGGCAATGAGATGCTCGGACGCTTCACTCTTGACGATATAACCCCGCGCGCCCGCGCGTATGGCTCTTTCTACCAGAATCGCTTCTTCATAAATCGACATCACCAGCATATGAAAAGGATAATGGAAGCGTCCTTTAGCGATCTTGATTAAATCAATGCCACTGCTATTTTTTAATGACAAATCCAGAACTACGACATCGGGTTTTGTTTGCTCAATTTTTTCGAGAGCTTCATCCGTATCTTCCGCTTCTCCGCAAACAAAAAAATCTTTTTCTCCCGCCAAAAGTCGCACAACCCCCCATCGCACGATGGGGTGATCATCCACAATAAGAACTTTTTTGATTTGACTCTCGTCGTTTGACATTTTCATAACCCTGCTTTCATCTTAAACTTGGGCTATCTAAACATATTTTGCCACCGGGATCGATCAGGCTTTCCCCTGTTTAACGAGAGGTAACGAATTCATGCGGGGGTCGGGAAAAAGCGCCCCTAGGATCAGGGAAGGGCAAGGAATGCGGGGCATCCCCGAGCGGATTGTAAGGCATTCTGAACACGCAGGAAAGCCTCGCAATCCGCTTCCGGACGGCCTTTCGCCCTGTGGCGAAAGGCCGTTTTACACTTACATTTCGATCGAGGTTTCCTGCAAGGGCTTGCCGTCTTCTTCACCTGCTTGTCCGCTGTATTGGGCATAATTAGTTCCCGATTGCGGCGCGGGCGCAGCGTCATGCTGTTCGAAACCCTGCTCCGCTTGCTCCAAAGTCTGGTTGAATTCTGAGCCAGCAGCAACCGGTTCCGCAGCAGCTGATTTTTCAATCCAATTGGCTCGCCACGAGCCAATTCCTAGAGTCGGCTTATTGGCATCTGCCCGGATATCATCGCCTACTCCAACCTCATCGAAGGCCCCAATGCCATGCAACCCGGCATCTTCCGGTACGGAAAGGTTGATTTCTTCTAACTTCTCTCCGGGGAGCGGCTCCTTTTGAACGGTCAAAGTCCGATTTTGCGTATCCACGGCGGTTACCTGCCCTTGCACCATTTCAGCCCATACTCCCGCTGGGTTTGATAGAAGACTTACGGCTAAAATCCAAAGATACTTATTTGTTCCCATTTTATTTCTCCTTTAACTTTTGTTGATAGTTTCGTTACGTGACGCATAAATATTGGAATAGTGAATTATGAATAGTGCCACCTCCTTGAGACATGTTCCATCGGAGGATAAAATAGACAAAGCGCGGGTTGGTCTCAATCGGGAAGGAACTCGAATGAATGTCAGGGAGGGGATCAAGGCCCCATAACAGCCTCTTTTCCCTGACGGGGAAATGCGCTTTAGTTTACGATTTTCAATTGTCCGGAGAATCAGATCGGATGGCAGGCTTCTTATTTTGAAGACGGCAAGCGCAGCAGTTGAACCTCCCAAGGCGCGAGAGATAATTTCAAAACTCTTTCCTTGCCGTCAGAAAGATGGACTTCCCCTTCGCAGACAGAATTTCCGAAATTAGTGAGAACAACGCATCGCTTATTCCCTTTTTCCCACTCCCAGGCTAGCAGATTGGCCGCTACGGCTGGAACTTCCAAAAGCCGCCATTGGCCCGTATGCAGGATGGGATCGTTGATAAACTCACCCAACCGCCGGTAAAAGTCTTCGATATCGCGATCAGGCGTTTCCGCAGGACCGCGGCTCAACTGAACCGGAATATGAACTTTATTACCGGCCATCTGCCCATCGTGAAAAAAGCGCAAGCCCGGAAGCGTCGCCATGACAGCCGCCGCGGCCATGGCCTTTTCTTTGCCAAAGGCCGTGACAGACCTTTGTTCATCATGATTCTCAATAAAACGCGCGCATCGGTTTTGATAAGGAAGAGGCGCCGCCAAATGGTCCCGGATGGCTTGAACCGAACCGTGTTTTATTTTGTCATAAAAAATCTTGTCATAGGTATAGTCAAAACCCAAACTCTGAAGCTCCCGCTCGTGATCCCAGTACACTTCCGCCATAAAAATAAAATCCGGACGTTTTGCTTTGACTGCAGAAATCAGCTCGTCCCAAAACTCTTTTTCGGGCGCCCGGGTTCCCGCGAGCTGCCCACCCCATACCTTCTGAAAAATCGCATTCAACCCAAGCATTGCCATGTCGCAACGAACGCCGTCGCAATCTGCCGCAATTTTTTGCATCGCTTGAATCTGGGCCTTCCGTGCTTCTGGCGAAAAAAAATGCATCTGGACCGTATCGTCCCAGGGTGGAAAGTGAGGATCACGGCCATGGGCCAGAATTTTCCCGGCCGCTGTTTTAAAAAACCATCCTGGCCGGTGCGCGAGTGCTGCCTTATCCCCCGGCACAAAGTATTCGGGATGCGCGGCAGTCCAGGGATGGTCCCAAGCCAAGTGGTTGGGAACAAAATCGAGAATCAGTTTCAGCCCAAGCCGGTTCAGACGCTCGTGCAGCGCCTGCAAGTCTTCCGGCTTCCCCAGAAAGGGATCGAGCGCATAATCATAAATTGCATAGGCCGAGCCTTGGATATCCTGCTCTTGAATGTCGGGCAGCACATTCCGGTAGGCTCCATGTTCACGGAATTGCCGTAGGGCTTGTGCGCGTGCCGCAGGACTTCGACGCCACACGCCCATCAGCCAAATCAGGTCAAAACCTTGGGCCGCAAAAAGCTTCCACTCGGTTTCCGGGATGGTCAAGAGCGATAGCAGCTTCCCATACTTTTGGGATAGACGGGTGAGGAAGACAAAGGCGTGCAGTTCGAGTAAATGCGGGTTGGGACGCATCACTCTATTTCTTTCGGCCCAAGGATACCGCATGAGACGACAACGCGCATGGCATCGTCAATATTCCAGCCCGGATCGCGCACATCGGCTTCTTTAACAAAAAAGACCATACCGGAAACCGGGTTGGGCGGCGTGGGCACAAACACTTCCAGCACTTTTTGTGTCGGATCCTGTTTATCGACTATCTCGCCGGTCACAAAGGCGAGGACCCAAATGCCGTCTTTCAAGCGTACCAGCACGCACCTTTTAAAGATATTCTTTTCCGGCTTCGAAATGGCCGCGACAAACTGTTTTCCAATTTGATAGATTGTTTTGACAAGCGGGATACGGTGAAAAATTCGATCCATCACATAAAACAGCTGTTTTCCAACCACATTACTGGCCACCAATCCGAGCAAATAAAGGGTCGCAATCAAAATCAAAATGCCAAGCCCGGGGACTTGAAATCCCAAGAGGCGATTGACAAAACCCATGATTCTTTGGTCGATAAGGATGTAGAGAAAACGGATGGCAATAAATGAAAGGGCGAGCGGAATGATCGCGAGAAGACCCCGCAAGACGTTTTGCCGAACATGACGGAAAACATTTTCCATAAAAACTCCAGCGTTCTTGGCTTCCATCATAACAAAATGGACGCGATGAATGCTAGTACTGTGTTACTTTTTATTCTACGGGTTCACAGTACTCGTGCTCACTTGAAATTGGAATAACCAATTTCAAGTGTTAAAACGCATTTATTCGGCAAGCGGCGGAAAAACAAGCGTATTGGAGTCTTCAACGTCGGCAAAAGTTTCTTTTCCGGAAACAAACGCTTCATCGATCGCAACCCCATCGATCACGCCATGAATGCGAAAGTGGTATTTTCCGGGCCGGGCCGGTAAAAAATACGCACCATAAGCGCCTTCTTGACCATAGCGGCCTCGCAAAGGCAGTTTCAAGGCCTTGGTTTGCTCCGGCGTCCAGACGTCCGCCGTGAGCGCTGATTCCAAACCTTTGACCGGCGCGCCGGAATCGGCGTCCGAGACCCGCAGATCGATGCCGTTCATTTCTCCGGAAAAAGCCGGCTCCTTAAGAAAGCCGACGACAAAATGATAACGGCTTTGGACAAAACGTTTCTCATGCGCTTCGGCATGTGTGATCGTACCCAAAAAAATCCCAAGGAATAACCCGATAATCACCCTGTTACTTTTCATACATTCTCCTCCTAATTTTGGTTTTGTTAAAATCCCCACGTTTAGGGGACAGGCCTTAAGGCCTGTCCCCTGATTTCAGCTTCAGCCCCAACGAAATTCGATGCCGCTATAAATCGCGCGCCCGTCACCGGGCAAGAACTGAGCGGAATCCGCGCCGTTCGCATTCGCAATAACACCCGTTGTGGCCGCATAAATTTCGTTGGTTAGATTCCGGCCTTCGACAAAAAATGAGATGCCTCGGCGGGTTCTATAACCACCCTTGAAGCCAAGAATCGCATAACGTCCGGCAAACAGTGTATGATTCATGTCCGCCGCGTAGCGCTGGAAGGACCCTTCCAGATTCGGACCGAAATAAATCCCGCTCGGGTGTTCATAGACAAGCTCGGCACGCATGAAATGTTCGGGAATACCCGGAAGCGGATTGTCACCGAAAGCAGGATCGTTGGAAAACCGGAAACGGCTCCAGTTATAAACGGTCCGTAAAATCAGTTTATCCGGACGGCCGTTGGCGGCCTCATAGCCGGCGATATCCTGCAGCCAGTCAAAATCTTCCGGCTCCTGGGTCTCAGCAGCTTGCTGTGCTGCTTTGTCTTCCTTGGCTAGAATTCCGCTGAAGAGAGCGATATTCCCTCCCAACTCGATTCCCTGATGCCGGGTTCCATAGGCATTGACCGTGCCCAAAGGATTACCGGCTCCGTCGTTGATGCCGAGAAGTTCGTTCTCAACCCACGCGTAGTAATACGCGAGATCCCAGGCCAGCGGGCCTTCTTCCCCGCGCGTCCCAATTTCAACCGTGTTGGCCGTCTGGGCATTCAAATCCAGCACGCGCCCGCCCGTCACAATGGTCAACTCACCAAAAGAGGGCGGTTCAAAACTGCGGCTGAAATTGGTAAACACCTGGCTGTGTTCGTTGAAATCGTAACGCAAACCAATCTTGGGCGCCACTTCCTTATAGGTGGGATGCGCAGAATTGTCGCCGTCACTGGTAAAGCGGTCCCGCGTTTCGCGCGAAGCAAAACTCCATTGGAGTCCGGTTATCACCGCCAGCTTTGGAACGACATAAAATTGATCTTCGGCAAAAAGATCCAGGTTATACGATGTCTGCCGGCTATTGGCCGTCCTCGTGCCGCGGCTGCCGCCCACGTTCGTATGCCTGGAGTCGGTCGCCAGTCCCAGCGCAGGATTAAATCCGAGGGTGAGGATGTTTTGGCGGTCGAAAACCGGATTCTCATTGATGTAACGAAACATACCGCCAAAATCGTTGGTGACAATATCCAGCACCTGAAAGATCGGGTGAAAAAGACCCTTTCGGATCCAGGAGACGCCGATTTCCGCGATCTGGCTATCCCAGCGCACCGTCGTTTTGTTCGCCAGACGGATCAAATCAAAATCCCGCTTCTGATTTCCGGTGATATTCGCCGGATTATTTTGTTTGGGATTCTGCCGCATCTGCGCCTTTGTCAGGCTTCCTGGAAGATCGGACTTGGAATCCACCAGACTTAAATAGAAACGCGTTTCGGCATTTCCCGCCAGACGAATACCGGCATTACTGAATAAACGCTGATTCCACTGGTTTGAGTGGTTGCGAAACCCGTCCTGCCGGATTTCTGAGAGCGAAACATAATAATCAACCGGGCCCACAACGGCACCCGAGCTGACTTGTTCCCGTAAATAGTTGAAGCTTCCGGCTTCGAACCGCCCTTGAATCAAGGGCGCATCATAGCCGGTCGGGGAAACAAAATTGATGGCGCCTCCGAGTGTCGTGCCGCCATACTGCAGGGCATTGGCACCGCGAAAAACTTCGGTGTACTGAAGCGCCAGCGGTTCAATGGCCTGGAAATCCCCGCCGCCATCTGCTTGATTGATCGGCACGCCATCCTGCAAAAGCTTGATACCGCGCAAATGGAAGGTGCGCTGAATGCCGGAACCCCGGATGGAAAGACGGGCTTCCTCGGAACCAAATCGCGGCTGGATAAAAACGCCCGGCGAATATCCCAGGGCATCCTGCAGCGTCGAAACCCGTCCCGTTTTATAGGCCTCCGCCGGCACCAAATCGATGCCGCCCGGCACCCGGTTTAAAACAGCTTGCGCCGCGGAGGCATTGGGAACCGTCAGAGACTGCTTCGGTTTGAATGCTGTGACCGTAACAGACGGCAGTACCGGAATCTTCTTATCCGATGCTGTCTGCGCAAAACTAGGGATATGGCCGCTGGCAAAAATAAAAAGGAATAGCCAAGTGATACGTCGAAACATAGATTTACCTTTCGAAGAAGAAAGTCTACCGCTCCCAGAAAGCGCAGCCTCCTCTGGAGCAGAAAAATCTGGAATGTTTAAGAGTGGAACAAAAGAAACGCAGAGGAATTTCTTGGGGGATGGTCAATGCCGCGGGCAAACGAGTTCGTCATGTTCAAGATGGATAACGGATCATAAGTTTGACTGTCGACCCGGATCCCGTCAACCGTATCGGACTGGAAATAAAAATCTTTGGCATAGCCGGGCAAGACCTGCCGCGAAGTTTTACTATGACAGGGCGCTTCACGCAGCGTTGCGGCCGGTGCCTTTGTCCGGATGGTTTTGGATGTTGCGGAGGCTGTCAGCGTGGCTTTGGCCGAACGCAAATGGCAAATTTTGTGACTCCCCGCCCCGGCGTTGGACGGCATACGGTGCGTCTCTTCGTGGTGCAGCTGGACCGCCTCCCGTTTTTTGAATGGGCAAAAAGCGCCTTTTTGATGGGTGCAGCTGCAGATTTGCCTGCCACAGCAGGTCTTGGGATTGATACCCGGCTGTAAAGGCTGCGCATCCAGAATGGCGAGGGCAAAAAAGCTGATCAAAATCGCCGTAAAAAAACGCATCCGGGGCCTCGATAAAACGGTTAAAAAAGCCGATGCATCATACTATAGAACGATGGCTTTGAAAAGCCGTGAACAGAAACGGAGATTGGCAATATGCCGGAATTGTTGCATTACGCGGTCTTATCTTTCACATCTCTTTTTGTCATTGTCGATCCTGTCGGCTTGATCCCCGCCTTTTTGGTCATGACCCATAGTAATACGGTGCGCGAACGCGTGGTGATGAGCGCCATAGCCGCTTCCCTGGCCTTCGCAATTTTGCTATTTTTTGCTTTAACTGGTTTGCGGCTTTTTCATGTCTTCGGAATAACATTAGCCGCTTTTGAAATCGCGGGCGGCATCGTTCTCTTACTCATCGGCATCGACATGCTACAAGCAAAAAGAACCCCTGTTCGGGAAACTCCCGCGGAGGAAAAGGAAGCCGCGGATAAAGCCGATATCGCGGCAACCCCTCTCGCCGTGCCGATGCTGGCCGGACCGGGCGCTATCACGATGGTCGTGCTTTTGAGCACACAAGCAGCCTCGGTTTCTCAAAAATTCATTCTGTCGGTGAACATTTTGCTGGTGGCTGTCATCACTTTCGGTGTTTTAGCGCTGGTGTCCTATCACGCAAAAAAAATAAGCATTATTGCTTTGAAAATTATGGCAAGGCTCATGGGCTTGCTCTTAACGGCGGTAGCGGTCCAATTCATGTTGCAGGGGTTGGCTCGGGCCGGCGTACTCCACAATCTTCCCGGGATTGTGTAACCCGCCTTCGCCCTTTGGGCTTCGGCGCGTCCGCCCTACGCACATCCGCCGAAGCATTTTGCGTAGGCGGAAAAAAAGCCCCCCGCCAAAAGGCGGGGGGCTTTGTGTCTCTGCTGTTGCAGATTATTTTTTTTCGCGCAACGAACGAAATGTCACCATATCCCACACGGTGTTGATGACTTTCTTGGTCCCTTTCAGGATTTCATCCCGTCCCTTACGAACCGGGTCTAATACCGGTTTCATAGGATCCGTCACCGCATGATAGGCTTTTCCCGAACCTTCACGGGTCAAACCGAGTATCTTGCCGGTGTCTTCTACAGGACGGATATCCGATTTTCTGGTTTCATCAACCGTATGATCCACGATTGCTGTCGCAGAAAAGCACCATCCCGGAGCGGTTCCAAGAACCATAAGTAACGCCAAAAGCAGCGCAGTCTTTCTCATTTTACTCACCTCCTAAGAGGGTTTTTGGCCCTCTGCCCCACCCAGGCACCTTGGTGCCTGTCTAAAGATTAAGACTTTTGAACGTCCGATAATGTATACAATCAAGTCTACCCTACTTTCAAATATTCAAACGGAACAACCTGTTGAAAAGTTATCTATCTTATTGTATTCAAACATTTTATATAAAAATAAATAATTATTTTCTGGGGATAAATCTGTGGGGATTCAACGAAAAACGCTATCAGAGAGGCCACTACATCAAGGGTGGCTACGAAAGTTCAAACTACCAGATACAGCGGTTACAAAAAACATTTTCATCGGCCTGCGACAACTTTCTTAAATCCGGTTATAGTCGTCTTCAAAACGCTGGATATCATCTTCACCTAAATAGGTGCCCAGCTGGACTTCAATGAAAACTAAAGGCTTATTCCCCTTATTCCACATCCGATGGCGGCTGCCTTGCGGCACGGTGATCACGGATCCCGGAGAAACCGGAATTTCTTTCCCATCCAAAACAGCATAGCCATGTCCCGATGCCACGGTCCAAATTTCCGTCCGGCGCGCGTGACATTGTAAACTCAAACGCGCTCCCGGGGCGATTTCGACCCGCTTGACCTGAAACCCCTTTTCGGTTTCGACATGCAGGATTTCATAATTTCCCCATGGACGTGTTTCAGAAAAATTTTCTTTTTTCTTCCCTGTATCTTTCATGCCTCAGCCTTTCTAACGAACTTCGACGCCTTGAGTGCGCAAATACTGTTTCACTTCATCGATCCTGAATTCCCCGAAATGAAAAATAGAAGCAGCCAAACAGGCATCGGCCTTACCTTCGGTAAAAGCCTCATAAAAATGTTCGAGCTTGCCGGCGCCGCCTGAGGCAATCACGGGAATATTGACCGATTCTGAAATTTTTCGCAACAACTCGATATCATAACCTTCTTTAGTGCCGTCCCGATCCATGCTTGTGAGCAGGATTTCACCGGCGCCCCGTTTTTCACCTTCCTGGGCCCAGGCTACCGCTTCCAGCTGCGTGGGCGTCCGTCCGCCGTGGCTGTAGACGCGCCAGCCGCCGCCAGAGACTTCCCGTTTAGCATCAATCGCCAGCACAATGCACTGGGTGCCAAACCGGCTGCTCGCCTCCCTGATTAAATTAGGATTTTCTATCGCGGACGTATTCACGGAAACCTTGTCGCAGCCCGCTTTGAGAACCTCCCGGATATCCTGAAGATTCCGAAGACCACCACCGACGGTAAACGGAATATAGACGGATTCCGCAACTTGTTCCACCACGTCGAGAAAAATGTTACGGCGTTCATGCGAGGCCGTGATATCCAGAAAAACCAGCTCATCGGCCCGTGCCGCATCGTAAGCCTTGGCACAATCCACGGGATTACCCGCATCGCGCAAACTGACAAAATTAATGCCTTTGACGACGCGCCCGTCCCGGACATCCAGACAAGGAATAATGCGCTTGGCTAACATGCCGCTATTTGGATTCCAGACGCCGCATCGTGACAACCGCCGCCACACCAAGCGCCTGCATATGGAGAAGCACGGAGATAAAATAAAAAACCATGGCCAGCACCAGCGAAAACCAATCCACCGGGGTCAGCGGCAAAAAATCCGGACGAACCCACAGCAAAAGGATGATCGCAAAACTCATCAAATAAAAAATCCATCCGGTCAGGGCCCGTTTCAAATAGAGGTCTTTGATATCCTGATACCATCGGCCTTTCAGTTCTTTGGCCCGTTTTACGATGGCGCTCAAGAACCAGTTCCGGACAATCAACGTCAGGCCCAGATAAAAGATTCCGATAATCGACCAGGACCATGTCCGATCGATCAAAATCATTTCGGAAATATGATCAATTCGTTCCAGCACGTTTGGTTCCTCCCGATTTCATTGCGGCCTGAATCGCATCCTCAACCGAAAATTTATGTTCATAAATGGCCTTGCCCATGATAACGCCTTCAAAACCAGGATGATTGATCAGGGCGGCCCGGCGGACATCTTCGAGGGAGCCGATGCCTCCGGAAAGGATCACGCGTGCACGGCTTTGGCCGAGTATCATTTGCAGTCCTTCGAAATTCGGGCCTTCCATCATCCCGTCCTTGTGAATATCGGTATAAATCAGGGTTTCCAAAGGAAAATTATTGAGCCACTGCACCGCGGTTTCAAGATTCTGGCCGCCTTCTTTGAGCCATCCTTCCATTTGAACCTTGCCGTCGCGGATATCCAGCCCCACTGCGACGCGGCTTCCGAAGAGCTCCAAAATACGGCGTAAAAATTTTTCGTCTAAGGCCTTGCTGCCGATGACCACGCGCTCGATCCGAAGGTCCAGGACCTGCCGGATGGTTTCCTCGCTGCGCAATCCGCCGCCGAATTCGATCTTGCAGGCCACCGCCTGCCGGATCTTTTTGAGGCTTTCCAGGTTTTGCAACACGCCGGTCTTCGCGCCTTCCAGATCGACCACATGCAGCCAGCGGGCGCCTTGCCGCTCCCACTGCACGGCCATGGCCGCGGGATCCTGCGAATAAACCGTTTCCTGGTTAAAATCACCCCGCTTGAGCCGGACAACTTTGCCCTGATACAGATCGATGGCCGGATAGATATTCATACCGGCTGCCCGCGCCAATCGATAAAATTCTTAAGGATTTGAAGCCCGGACCCCTGGCTTTTTTCCGGGTGAAACTGGGTGGCAAAAAGATTCTTCGTCGCTAGAACCGCCGTCACCCGGTCGCTCCCATATTCGCAAAAACCCGCCACATCATCCGGATTTTTCGGAATGCCGTAGTACGAGTGCACAAAATAAAAGAAACTGGAATTGAGCACGTTCGCCAAAAACGGATGCTCTTTGCAAAAATCGACCCGGTTCCAGCCCATGTGCGGAATCTTGACCTGTTTGGACTGAAAGCGCCGCACTTGGCCCGGAATCACACCAAGCCCAGCCACGCCCGGGTTTTCTTCACTGGATTCGAAAAGCAGCTGCAATCCCAGGCAAATCCCGAAAAAAGATTTCCCTCCAGCGATATGATCCAGAATCGGCTGCACAAGCCCGCGTTGCGTGAGTTCGACCATGGCATCCTTGAAAGCGCCGACGCCCGGCAGCACGAGTTTTTCCGCCTTGGCCACCATGGCCGGCTCCGCCGTGACACAGACTTCGCCGCCCAAGTGCTCCAAGGCTTTGGAAACACTGCGCAAGTTGCCCATGCCATAATCAACGACGGCAATCATGATGGGGCGGGCTTACAAGCTCCCTTTGGTCGACGGCACGCCTTTGACGCGCGGGTCATGCTGGGTCGCCATATCCAGCGCGCGGGCCATGGCTTTGAAGGTCCCTTCAATAATATGGTGGGAATCGTGGCCGCTGAGCACTTCAATGTGCATGTTGATGCCGGCGTGTTGGCAGAGGGCCTTCGTGAATTCGCAGGCATCGTGAAAGGAATAGTTTTCGAGCCGCGAAAACTTGACACCTTTGCCGCGCGCGACATGCAGCGACGGCCGGCCGGAAAAATCCAGCGTCACGCGCACAAGCGCCTCGTCCATCGGCACGCTGAAAAAACCGTAGCGGCGGATACCGTGTTTGTTGCCGAGCGCTTTGGTGATAACCTGCCCTAACGCAATCCCGACATCTTCATTGGTGTGGTGGATATCCACATCCAAATCCCCCGTCGCTTTAACATCCAAGTCCATCAAGCCGTGTTTGGACAAAAGCGTCAGCATATGATTCAGAAACGGAATTCCGGTCGTAATGCGGGACTTGCCACCGCCGCCGATTTTGAGCTTAATCTTGATGTCGGTTTCGGACGTTTTGCGGTGCATTGCTGCTTGTCGTGCGCTTGTGGCCATGATTTCTCCTGCAATTAAAGCGGTGCGTTTTCGGTTTTTGATTTTTCCGCGGGTACATTCATTTTCTTTTGGGCAAACCGCGCTTCCAGCGAAATCCGGTGCAGCATCAAACCTTCCATTTCGGTAAGTTTCTGAACGTGCTCCCGGGATTTTTGTAATGCCTCACGCGTGTAATGAATAATCTGCATGCTTTTCACAAAAGTTGAGGCGCTCAGCGGCGAAAAGTAACGCGCGGTGCCGCCGGTCGGCAGCACGTGGCTCGGGCCTGCAATATAATCGCCGACCACGGCCGGAGAATACGGCCCCATAAAAACGGCGCCGGCATGTTTAATATCTTTCAGCACTTTCTGAGGCTCTTCGGTCATGATTTCCAAGTGTTCGGGCGCGATTTCATTCACCACTTCACAGGCTTCGGCGAGCGATTTCACCAGGATGATAAACCCTTCATCCACGCGTTTGCGGATCGTTTCGGCTAATTTCTTGGAAGGTGTCACCAAATACGGCACGCCGCCCAAATGTTCGGCTTGTGCCAGCAAATCACATGTTACAAAATCCGCATCAGCGGACGCATCCGCGATAATGGCGACTTCACTCGGACCGGCGACCATATCAATGTCCACGAAGCCGTAAACCTGACGCTTGGCTTCCGCCACATATTGATTGCCGGGCCCTACAATCTTGTGCACCTTGGGAATTGTGCGCGTGCCAAAGGCCAAGGCGCCGATGGCCTGGGCCCCGCCGACACGGTAAATTTCATTCACGCCTAGCAAACTGGCAACCGCGAGAATATGCGGGTCCACATCGCCTGTATCGCGGTTTGGCGGTGTGGCGATCACAATTTCTTTGACGCCGGCGATTTTGGCCGGGATGACCGTCATATAAACCGTCGA
>Ga0209726_10006990_pt1 | contig 12793 bp, 11 predicted proteins | sample Subgrocontami54m_FD_187453 | JGI IMG/M metagenome (GOLD analysis project Ga0209726, IMG submission 187453) | Subsurface groundwater microbial communities from S. Glens Falls, New York, USA - GMW46 contaminated, 5.4 m (SPAdes) (version 3) | ecosystem: Environmental > Aquatic > Deep subsurface >... | reverse complement strand
GGGGAAGGGCCGGGTGACCGCGTAGGCATGCAGATAGCCTGCGAGCAGCGCCACCTGGAAGAACAGCAGGCAGACGAGCCAGGTCGAGGCGCTGCCGCCGAACCACGGCAGGATGTACTTGGCGAGCAGCGGCTGCACCTGGAACAGCAGGAAGCCGGCGAGCCCCATGGTCGCGGCAAAGGCAAGAGCGATGACCCGGCGGAGATCCATGGAGCTTGCATCCTTCAGGTGGTGATGCCGGAGGTGCGCCGGCGCGCGGGATCATCGCCGAACCTGGGGGAATATGCCGCCTTTTCTTGGAAGTTCGCGCGCAACCCGGCATGGCTCGCAGCTCAGCAGGCCGCGGTGGGCGTTGGCCGCTCCGCGATGTGGCCGAAGAGCGGCGTTTTTGCACCATCAACGGCTTTGGCGGTACGCCGACTTGGCCCGCGTCCCTGAGCCGGATAACATCGTGATTCCAACAGTGTGGCGGTGAGGTGAAGCGCATGCGCGCGATCGCGATCATTCTGGCTGTTGTGGTCGGCAGCGTTGCCCTGGGCGGTTCGCCCGGTACGGCTGCCGCACAGAGGCGCGTCGCCCTGGTGGTCGGCAATTCGGCCTACCAGTACGCCCCGAAGCTCGACAACCCCAGGAACGACGCGACCGACATGGCGGCGGCGCTGAAGCGGTTCGGCTTCCAGGTGGTCGAGGGCTACGATCTCGACAAGGCAGCATTCGACCGCAAGGTCCGCGACTTCGCCGTAGCTCTGCAAGGCGCGTCGGTCGGCGTACTGTTCTATGCCGGGCACGGCCTGCAGGTGGGCGGACAGAACTACCTCGTGCCTATCGATACCAAGGCCGAGACGGCCGCCGCGCTCGACTTCCAGATGGTGCGGCTCGACCTCCTGCAGCGCTCGATGGAGCGCGAGGCGCAGACCAACATCGTGTTCCTCGACGCCTGCCGCGACAATCCCCTGGCGCGCAATCTGGCCCGCGCGATGGGCACGCGCTCCACCGAGGTGGGCCATGGCCTGGCAGCGGCCGAATCCGGGGTCGGCACGCTCATCAGCTTCTCCACCCAGCCCGGCAACGTGGCGCTCGACGGCGCCGGGCGCAATTCACCCTACGCGGGCGCTCTGATCAAGCAATTGTCGGCGGCGACGGAGGACCTCAGCGCCATTCTCATCGCCGTGCGCAACGACGTGATGAAGGTGACGCAAGGCAAGCAGGTGCCGTGGGAGCACTCGGCGCTCACGGGCCGCTTTTTTTTCAAGGCGGGGCCACCAGCAGCGGCACCTGCGACCACCGCTCCCCAGCCACAACCGCAGCTGCAGCCACAGGCGGAGCGGCAGTTGCAATCGAGCGAGGCGGAACGTGCGTGGCGCTTGGCCAAGGACACGACCAGCATCTCTGTGCTCGAAGCCTTCATCGCCCGCTACGGGGACAGCTTCTATGCCGAGTTGGCGCGTGCGCGCATCGAGGAGCTGAAGAACCCGAAGGTCGCTGCCGTGCCGCCGGTGCGGTCGCAACCGCCAGCCGAGGCGACGCCTCAGGTTCCAGCCGCGCTCCCGCCGGGCGACAAGTTCGGCGCCATCGCCTACTCCCCCAAGACGCAAGCGCACGGATGGGCCTACGACTTCGCCTCGCAGGCCGAGGCCGAGAGCGCGGCGCTGGCCAATTGCCGCAAGCAGGCCGGCGACTGCACCGTGCCGATCTGGTTCCGCAATGCCTGCGGCGCGCTGGCCGTAGGGCCCAGCGGATACGGGTCGGGATGGGGCGTTGACCAGAAAACTGCCGAGGGCTTCGCGCTGCAGACCTGCAAAAAATATTCCAAGGGCTGCAACATCCGGCGCTGGGTCTGCACGACCCGATAGGCTGCGGACGCGCGCCCGTCAGAGAGCGGCGGGCTGGGCGTGCGGTCCTGCCAGCGGCGTTTGCCAGACATCGTAGCCGTAGACCCAGCTCGAGTCGGTGGGCCGCTTGCCCCACGTGTTCTCGCGCGAGGTGAGCTGGATGCGCGAGGTCCGTTCCAGCCTGGTCGCTTCATAGCGCTGGAACGCCGCCGTCGGGTCGCCCGTGTCCGCGATGCAGCGCGAGAGAACCGCGGCGTCCTCCAGCGCGGTGGCCGCGCCCTGCGCCATGTAGGGCGTCATGGGGTGGCAGGCATCGCCGAGCAGCACGATACGCCCGTCCGCCCAGCGCGCCAGTGGATCGCGCTCGAACAGCGCCCATTTGTGCACGCCGGGGCAGGCGGTCAGCACCCGCTGCACCTCCTCGTGGAAGCCGGCCAAGGCCTGCAGCACCTCCGCCATCTCGCCGCGTGCCGACCAGGATTCCACGTCCCAACCGGGGTCGGGGACGCTGGTGACGAAGTAGATCTCGTCGAGCCGCGGGTTGACGGGATAGACGACGATATGCCGGTCCGGCCCCCACCATTTGGTGCAGGTATCGATGATGGGGCCCTGCATCAGCGCCGATGGAAACACGGTGCGGTGCGCGACCCGGCCCGTGAACTTGGGCTTCTCGGGCCCCAGCAGGATCTCGCGCACGCGCGAATGCACGCCGTCGGCGCCGATGACGGCATCGGCCGTGGCGCTGGTCCCATCGGCAAAGCGCAGGGTGACGCGGCTGCCCCGCGGGTCGAGATCGACCAGCTTCTTTTCGTAGGCGATCAGCTCCGGCGGCACGACGGAGAAGAGGGCCGAATGCAGGTCGCCGCGATGCATGAGCAGGTAGGGCGCGCCGAACTGCCGCTCGGCCTCTGCGCCGAAGGTCAGATCGGAGAGGTGCTCGCCCGAGTCCCACACGCGGTGCGTCCACGCCCGTGGCGTGAAGGCGAGCCGGCGCAGCCGCGGCTCGAGCCCGAGCGCGCGCAGCACGCGCATGGCGTTGGGGCTCATCTGGATGCCGGCGCCGATGCGCTGGAACTGCTTGGCCTGCTCGTAGACGGTCACTTTCGCGCCCTGCCGCGACAGGAATGCGGCAAGCGCAAGTCCGCCGATGCCGGCGCCGATGATGGCGACGTTGGCTTTTGCACTCATTGCGGGCTGCCCCCCGGAGACGTGGCGATGCTGCGCTGGTGCAGCGCGGCCCACGAATAGCAGATGCCGGCGCCTTGGTCACATCGACAGCTGAGCCCTTGATGGCGCTGCGGTTTGGTGCCAGACCCTGCGGGTCCGACACCATGGCGAGAAGAGAATCGAGAAGAGAATAATGTCGCTGCCGGCGCATTCGGATCGACCGCAAGGGCCTCGAGGGTCCGAGATCCAGCTGCGCGTGCTCTCCACCGCCGGCTTTCCCGACTACGCGCTCGTCGACAGCGGCCACGGCCGCAAGCTCGAGCGCTTCGGCCGCTTCACGGTCGATCGGCCGGAGCCGCAGGCCATGTGGCAGTCGGCCCTGGAGGCGGGCGTGTGGCTGAGGGCCGATGCCGCCTTCAAGAGCAGCAGCGGCGAGGAGGACGGCGAGGGCGGGCGCTGGCGCAAGCACACCGCCATGCCCGAGACCTGGCCCGTGCGCGTGCTCGGCGCAACGGCGCTGTGCCGGCTTACCGGCTTCCGCCATCTCGGCATCTTCCCCGAGCAGCTGCCGCATTGGCAATGGATGCTGGAGCGGCTCGAGGCTGGGCGGCGCGAGCCGCAACGCGTGCTCAACCTCTTTGCCTATACGGGCGTGGCCTCGCTGATTGCGGCCGGCGCCGGCGCGGACGTGACGCACGTCGATGGCTCCAAGCGGGCGATCGCCTGGGCCAAGCAGAACCAATCGGTCTCCAAGCTCGGCGAGGCGCCGCTTCGCTGGATCCTCGAGGACGCACGCAAGTTCGTGGCGCGCGAGGTTCGGCGCGGCAAGACCTATCACCTGATCCTGGTGGACCCGCCCAAGTTCGGGCGCGGACCGGCCGGCGAGGTGTGGGACACCTTCCAGCATCTGCCGCCGCTGCTGCGCGACTGCGCGGCGCTGCTGGCGCCGCGCCGGGCGGCGATGGTGCTCACCACCTACGCCATCCGCGCTTCCGCCTTGGCAACGGACGCGCTGGTGCGCGAGTGCCTGGCTGGGCGCCACGGCACGATCGAGAGCGGCGAGCTTGCCGTGATCGAGGAGGCGGGCGGGCGGCTGCTGCCGACCTCGCTCTACACGCGCTGGAGCTCGGTCGATGCCGGGCCCTGACCTTGGGCGCGGGCGAACGCGCGCCATCACCAGCCTGCAGAACGAGCGGGTGAAGCTGATCCGCTCGCTGGAGATGCGCAAGGTGCGGCGCGAGACCGGGCTGTTCGTCGCCGAAGGCGCTTCCGTGCTCGTCACCGCCCGCGAGGCGGGATGGACGCCGAAGATGCTGGTGTTCCTCGCCGGCAGTGCGCAGTCGGGCATCCCCCGCGCACTGCTCGACTGGGCTGAGGGCGCCGGCGCCGAATGCCTGGAGGTTTCGCAGGCCGTGCTCGCCAAGGTCGCCGCCAAGGACAATCCCCAGACCATGCTGGCGGTGTTCGAGCAGCGCTGGGCCGGCGAGCCCGAGGCATCTGCCGTGGCCGACGATGCCGTGTGGGTGGCGCTGGAAGCCGTGCGCGATCCGGGCAACCTCGGCACCATCGTGCGCACCGCCGACGCCGTCGGCGCCAGCGCCGTCATGCTCGTCGGCGCCAGTGTCGATCCCTATGCGCGCGAGTGCGTGCGCGCCACCATGGGCTCGATCTTCAATGTGCCGCTGGTGCGTGTGGCGCCGGAGAGCTTTCTCGCCTGGGCGGCCGGATGGCGCGGAGACATCGTCGGCACGCGGCTCTCGGCGCGCGAGGACTTCCGCGCCGCGCGTTATCGCGCCCCGACGCTGCTGCTGATGGGCAGCGAGGGTCCGGGTCTCACGCCCGAGCTCGCCGGCGTCTGCTCGCGCCTGGTCAAGATCCCCATGGCCGGCCGGCTCGACAGCCTCAACCTCGCCGTCGCCACCGCGCTCGTGCTCTACGAGATCCGCCGCGAACAATTAAAGGTGTAAAGGTTGGGTCAAGCGACCGCGAAGACCCAACACGATGCGACCTGTGGCTGCGTTGGGTCATCGCCCGGCCTTGCGCCCTACCGGATTCACACATTTCTGCGCCGGTTTCCGACCCTGAAACCTTCGATGCGCTCAATGAGGCGGTCGAGGCCGTGCGACATCGTCTTGGGGCCGGGCGGTTTGTAATAGCAGTTCCAGCCGCCCAGCCGCGCGGCGATCCAGGCAAGCCATGCCAGCGAGCCCGGCGGATGAGGGTTCTTCTGCCGCTCGGTGCCGCCTTCGAGCGTGGCCGATATCGCCGCTGCCGCTTCGATGTCCTCCGGCTCGATCACATCGGTCGCGGGCATCGACGAGCTGGATGATGCGCGCCGCCGCGACGAGCCCGAGTGCGGCGAGGTTGAGCAGGCGTCCGGCGGTCTCGAGCTGGCTCTCCTCTCGCACTGACGGCTCTTGAATTACGCGCTCCGAAAGTGTGCTATCGAATTGTGTGAACCCCGTAGGGATCGAGTCCGGGGTCGAGCCAACCACACACACGTCATGACCCGCCGCACCAAGAACATCCTCTTCATCATGTGCGACCAGCTGCGCTGGGATTACCTGTCCTGCTATGGGCATCCGCGGCTCGCCACCCCCAATATCGACGCGCTGGCGGCCAAGGGCGTGCGCTTCACGCGCGCCTATGTGCAGTCGCCCGTGTGCGGCGCCTCGCGCATGAGCTTCTACACCGGGCGCTACGTGGGCTCGCACGGGGCGTCCTGGAACAGCGTGCCGCTGAAGGTGGGCGAGATGACGCTCGGCGACTACCTGCGGCCGCTCGGCGTGGAGGCCGTGCTGGTGGGCAAGACGCACATGCGCGCCGACAAGGAGGGCATGGAGCGGCTCGGCATCGATCCCAACTCGATCATCGGCGTGCGCGTATCCGAATGCGGCTTCGACCCCTACGAGCGCGACGACGGCCTGCACGGGGTCGGCCCCGACGGGCGCTACGACCCGCAAGTGCCGCGCTACAACCGCTATCTCAACGACAAGGGCTACGCCGGCGACAACCCCTGGCACGACTGGGCCAACGCCGCGCAGGGCGAGGGCAACACGCTGGCCTCCGGCTGGGCCATGCGGCACGCGCGGAAGCCCGCGCGCGTGCGCGAGGAGGATTCCGAGACGCCCTACATGACGCGCCGCGCCATGGATTTCATCGCCGAGGCCGGCGACCGGCCCTGGTGCCTGCACCTCTCCTACATCAAGCCGCACTGGCCCTATATCGCGCCGGCCCCCTACAACGCCATGTTCGGGGCGGACGACGTGTTGCCGGTGGTGCGGTCGGACGAGGAGCGCAGGGACCCGCATCCGATCTACGCCCAGTTCATGGACCTCGGCGCGAGCAAGACATTCGCGCGGCGCGAGGTGCGCGAGGAGGTGATCCCCGTCTACATGGGGCTCATCAAGCAGATCGACGATCAGCTGGGCGTCCTGTTCCAATTCATGCAGGAGCGTGGCCTGTTCGAGAATACACTCGTCGTCTTCACGTCGGACCACGGCGACTACCTCGGCGATCACTGGATGGGCGAGAAGGATCTGTTCCATGAGCCGTCGGTGAAGGTGCCGCTCGTCATCTATGATCCATCGCGCGAGGCCGAGTCAGCGCGAGGCTCGGTGTGCGACGAGCTGGTGGAAACGATCGACCTGATCCCGACCTTCCTGGAGGCGCTTGGCGCCGACCCGGCCGAGCAGTCGCACCGGCTGGAGGGTCGTTCGCTTCAGCCGTTCCTTAACGGCAAGCCTCCGGCCACATGGCGCCGCTTCGCCATCAGCGAGTACGACTATTCGCTGCTGCCGGTGGCGGCCAAGCTCGGCATCGCGCCCCGCGACGCGCGCCTGTTCATGGTGGCTGACAAGCGCTGGAAGCTGGTCCACGCGCTGGGCTTCCGGCCGATGCTCTACGACCTGGCGGCGGACCCCAACGAGTTTCGCGATCTGGGCGCCGATCCAGCCTGCGAGGACGAGCGCGCCCGGCTGATGACCGCGCTCGACGCCTGGGGGCTGCGGCTGTCGCAGCGCACCACCCGCTCCGAGGAGCAGATCATACAGTCACGCGGCAAGTCGCAGCGCCGGGGCATCCTGATCGGCGTGTGGGACGAGAGCGAGGTGCCGGCGGAGCTGTGGAGCCGATATCTGGGCGAGGGCAGATGATGCGATCCGACCAACGTCGCGCGCATCGTCCCCCGGCGGCCCCGAGTGCCGCGACCGAGTCAATTGAACAGCTTAATGTTTCACGTGAAACAATTTAACCAATCTGCTGATGTTTCACGTGAAACATCGATGGCAAACGAGGGGAAATCCATGACCCGCAAGCTGGCGAGAATCCTGGCCGTAGCCGGCGCGATCGTTGCCGCCCAGGCCTCCTGCGCCCAGGCGCAGATCGGCGGGGAGCCCATCCGCCTCATCTTCCCGTTCGCCGCCGGCGGCTCCGGGGACGCGCTGGCGCGCATCATCGCCGAGCACCTGCGCGTCGCCCTCGATCAGCCCGTGATCGTCGAGGACCGGCCGGGCGCCCAGGGCCGCATCGGCGTGCAGGCGGTGAAGGCCGCGGCGCCCGACGGCAAGACGCTGCTGTTGACGCCGGTGGCGCCGATGTCGGTCTACCAGCACGTCTACAAGGCGCTGGCCTACGACCCGATCGCCGATTTCGAGCCCGTGGCCCAGGTCGCCACCTTCGACTTCGGGCTGGCCGTGGGCCCGCAGGTGCCGGCGAAATCGCTGAAGGAGCTGGTCGACTGGCTGAAGGCCAATCCCGCGCAGGGCAGCTACGGCACGCCGGCCGCCGGCACGCTGCCGCACTTCTTCGCCGTGCAGTTCGCGCGCGCCGCCGGGCTCGATCTGCGCCACGTCGGCTACCGCGGCTCGGCGGCGGCGCTCAACGACCTGATCGGCGGCCAGATCCCGATGGTCGTGACCACCACCAGCGATCTGGTCCAACAGCACAAGGGAGGGCGCATCCGCGTGCTCGCCACCTCCGACCGGCAGCGCTCGCCGTTCCTGCCCGACCTGCCGACGTTCAAGGAGGCGGGCTACGACATCGAGGGCACCGGCTGGTATGGCGTGTTCGTGCCGGCCAAGACGCCGGCCGATGTCGTCGCACGTCTCAACAAGGGGGTGGTCGCCGCGGTACAGGCGCCGGCGGCGAAGGAGCGGCTGCTGGCCTTCGGGCTGGTGCCGACCGGCACGACCGCGGCGGAGCTGGCGAGGATCCAGAAGGCCGATTCCGAGCTGTGGGCCCCGGCCGTCAAGGCCTCGGGCTTCACGCCGGCGCAGTGAGGCGCGCCGGATCATGAGCAGCCCCGTCACGCGCGCGGCCATCGCCGAGACCTACGCGCGCATGCGGGGCAGCGAGAGGATCGGCGTGCGGACCGAGGTCAGCCGACCCGGACGGCTTCGCCTTCGATCACAGGGCCGGCTGCGCGCGCAAGCCCCTTCTTCTCCAGATGTCGGCGCAGGAGGGCCATGTTTTTCATGTTGGCCCGGAACAGGACGTCGAAGGCATCGCCGAGTACGGGAATGGCGCCGACCGCGGTGTCGAGCAGCGCATTGGCCATCATGCGCGCAATCAGCCACCGGGGCGCGCCGAGCCGCCGCGCTTCCCAGATCAGGTAGCTCGACACCAGGCCCGCGATCACGTCGCCGGCGACCGGCACCAGGCCGATGATGCCATCGAGGCCAAAGCGAAGGTTGGTGCCGGGCAGCACGAACGCGCCGTCCATCAAACGCGCCAGCGCTTCCACGCGCGCGACCGATTGCTCCGTGCTGGCCGAGTAGGAAGGTGCGTGGGTGCCGTGCATTGCAGCCTCGTTCGCCGGACTGCGAACATGGGAACGCGCGCCGGCCATCGCAAGTACGCGCTGCGCTGCAGCAAACATCAGCGGCCGCGCCAAAACCACAACACCGCGACCGCCCCCACGATGGCGGCGAGGTAGAGCATGAGAGGCGAGGGCAGCAGCCCCAGGATCACGCCCAGGTGGAAGCCGATGAAGGCGCCGGCGATGCCGACCAGCGCACTGGTGATGTCGCTGCGCGTCGAGCTGCCGAGCCGCGCCAGCCAGCTGCGGGCATAGCGGTTGAAGGCCAAGCCGGCCACGATGCCGATGACGAGAATAATGAGCAGGTTGGCGAGCGCCGTGCTGCCGATGGCCATGAAGGTCTCCTCGCTCTATTTCATGCGGCCTCTGGTGTGGTGGCGAGCATAGCGCTTGCCGCCGCGCGGCGCGATGAGCTCGCCCCGGGCCCGAGCTCCCATCCACACAAGTTCGCGCAAGCGATGCAGAGACCTCAAGTGCGGCGTCACTTCCGCGCACACTAGTGGCAAATGCCACAGGATTCTCATCGTTCTAGGGCCTGTTCTTGGATGTTGCAGCAAAACGTCGTTCAGGGAAGTGCCAAGAATCTGATCGCATCTATGCGGTCTATCAAACATTGATGCCGGTTGCGGCGGCGACCCTTTCGAGTCGGGCGTTTGGCCTCTGGGCATCCAAAGCGCTTGAACGCGCTGTCCCAGACAATAGCCCATAGGCAAATGTTTCGCGACTGACCGTTCGGAGCGTGATTCTTTGTTGTTTCTTCCCGGCAGTCGCGCTAGATTCCAACCTTCTTGTATAGTCTTCTTGCGGGGAAGTGCGATGCGTTTCGTCATTATCGCCTTCATGCTGTTGTTGATTTCGCAGTCGACGGTCGAATCCCAAGAGGTCAAGACCCTCTGCCGAGACGCAGATGCTCCTCGACCCTTTCATGGCAACCAAAGTCTGCTTCGAGGATTCGCATCGAGCACCGAGGCGCGACAGGTTGTTGGGCGGATTCTCGCAGCGGTTGGTATCGACAAGCACAACTATCTTGTCGTGGAAGTGCCGGATCTACCAAACGCTGCCGCTTACATTTGCGGCGATGTCCGGATTATCGGATACAATCGTGATTTCATGCAATCGATCCTCAAGAGCACTGGACGCAACTACTACGCACTAATTGGTATCATGGCACATGAGATCGGGCACCACTTTGCCGCCCATACCGCAGACATAACCCGTGCTCCCTCTGCTAACCTTAGCGAAAGAGTTGCGCCGCGATTGCGCGACCTTTTGGAGATTAGACCTCGCTCCGCTGGCTCTGGAGATTTGCTCGAAAGCCGACGACAGGACGAACTCCAAGCTGACAAATTCTCCGGGTTTGCTCTCGGGATGCTCGGAGCCAATAAAGATGATGCGATTGCGTGGCTGAACGGGATTCCCGATCCAGGGCAAAACTCTACACACCCAGGGCCGAAGCAGAGGGAGGAAGCCATCACGGCTGGCTGGCGGCTAAGCGCTGAGCGAGTGGCGGGCTGGCCTGGACAAGTTCCTCCGCCACCCACTAGCCGCGGGCAGTATTCCTTGTGCCAAGCGATCGGCGTGAGCGACAACCTCAAGATTCGACGTGAGCCGAATGGTGACGCAGAGATAGTATATGCTATGGCCGCCAAGGCCACAGGGATTGAAGTAGATCTCAGCACCTGCCACCGACCATCAGATTCTTCTGCGAATTGGTGCTTTATCACGTTTAGCGGGCATCAGGGATGGTCGGCTCAGCGTTTTTTGGGCGAATGCAGGCCTTCTGGGATTTCTCGACCTCAGGTTGTCTCATGCAACGTCGAGGGCGTCTCGGATGATTTGAAAATCCGCACAGGACCTGGCATTGAGTTCCCTCAAGTCTATGCTATGCCCGCTGACGCACAGGGAGTAGCCGTCGATAGTGCAAAATGCCAAACAGACAGCGAGGGCGGCAGATGGTGCCGCGTTCGTTACCTCAACTATCACGGTTGGGCATTCAGCGGGTTCCTCGGACGTTGCAAGTGATGGACAAGAATGAGAGCGCGTACATCCCGGAGCATTCTTGCGAGCCTGAGCTTGATTTTGTGTGGGACAGATGATCCGGGTTTCGCTGGAAGCAGCGATCGCTGCATCCATGCTAAGCCGCCTGACGTCATTTTCCTCCAAGACATAGAACCAAGCATTGTGGAGGATATGCGCTACGCAAGCGCTAACAATTTCGTTGGTAGACCTTTGGCGGGCTACCCACCGCGAGCTTCTTGCATGCTCACCCGCCAGGCTGCCGACGCCCTAAAGCGTGTACAACTGGTATTGCAGCAGAATGGCCTCTCGCTAAAGGTCTATGACTGCTATCGGCCAGACCGCGCGGTTCGGGACATCATGACCTGGGCGTACGATCACTCAGGCACCACCACAAAGTCTCAATACTACCCACGCCTGGATAAGAAGGAACTGGGCTCTCTTGGTTACCTATCCAATCGATCCCCCCACTCGCGAGGGAGCACCGTAGACCTGACTATTGTACCCCATCCAAGCCCTCCTCAACCTGCCAGAGTGCAGTTGGGCGAGCGAAAATCATGCATCGCCGAGGATCGCGCACCTGATAGCAGCCTCGATTTCGGAACGGGTTTCGATTGCTTCGACGAACTTAGCCACACCCACAACCCGGATGTTGGAGAAGAGGCGCGCCGAAATCGCGCGTACTTAGTGAAGGAAATGGCGCGGGCTGGGTTTCGAAACTATCCGCGCGAATGGTGGCATTTCGAATTGGTTGGCGAACCGCATGGCGAGGGTTGTTTCGATTTCCCAGTCAAAGCGCGCCAGCCGGCCGCGCAGCCATAGTGGAAGAGATCGCTGGGGCCGACGCCCGGCCGACGGAAGTCGACTACATGGGATCCGCCAGCTGATCGGCACGCGGTGGGATCGTGCGCAACGTCGGCTGTGGTGGCAGCGCGATGCGGGAAGATCCCTCGCCGCGCTGATCAAGCAGTGGCGTGGGAATCCGCGCATCGTCGACAGGGACCACGACTAATTAGAGGTCTAGAGGTCTATTGGGTGCCTGCCTTGCACCGAACCCAGGCCAGCGAAAGCCGGCCAGCCAATGCTCCTCAAAACAAAAGGCGATCACGCCAAGAACGCAAATTGTCACCTACTATCCCACCGGTTGATAGGACATTGAGCTGGAACGTCTGGAGGCCACGCCCGGAATTGAACCGGGGTACACGGTTTTGCAGACCGTTGCGTAACCACTCCGCCACGTGGCCCTGTCGCGCGAAGCATGTATCACGCGCGGATTGCAGGTGGCAAATGCCGCCGGCCGCCGCCAGGCTGGCGGCAGGGCCCGGGTTTGGCTAAGGTCCGGCGCCGCGGCCCACCGGCCCGGACATCCTTGCAACGCCGCAACGCCCTGACCCCATGACCGACAGCATCGAGCAGCGCCTCAACATGGTGGAAAGCCAGGTGCGCCCCAGCGACGTCACCGACCGGCGCATCATCCGCGCCATGCTGGAGGTGCCGCGCGAGGCGTTCGTGCCGGACGGGCTCAAGGCCCTGGCCTACATGGACGAGGCGGTGCCGGCCGAGCAGCGGCCCGGCGGCAAGCCGGTGCGCACGCTGCTGGCGCCGCGCACCTTCGCCAAGCTGGTGCAGCTGGCCGAGATCGAGGCCAATGCCATCGTGCTCGATGTGGGTTGCGCCACCGGCTACTCGACGGCGGTGCTGGCGCGGCTTGCCAAGGCCGTGGTGGCGGTCGAGGTCGATGCGGCCCTGGCCGCCCGGGCCACCTCGACGCTGCGCCAGCTCAAGGTCAACAATGCCCTCCTGATCGAGGGCCCGTTGCCGCTCGGCGCACCATCGCATGCCCCCTTCGACGCCATCCTGCTCGAGGGGGCGGTGCCGCGGGTGCCGCAGGCCCTGCTCGAGCAGCTCAAGGATGGCGGCCGGCTGGTCGGCGTGATCGCCGGGGGCGCCTTCGGCCGGG
>Ga0209726_10006989_pt1 | contig 12794 bp, 8 predicted proteins | sample Subgrocontami54m_FD_187453 | JGI IMG/M metagenome (GOLD analysis project Ga0209726, IMG submission 187453) | Subsurface groundwater microbial communities from S. Glens Falls, New York, USA - GMW46 contaminated, 5.4 m (SPAdes) (version 3) | ecosystem: Environmental > Aquatic > Deep subsurface >... | reverse complement strand
GCCGCGTCGCCAAATCCGGCGCGGTTCGCTTCGAGCTCCTCGAGCGAGGCCAGCCGCGCCTCGAGGCCTGCCAGCTCCTGCTCTTTCGTGCGCACGGTACGCGTGAGCCATTCGTGCTCCGAACGCGCCGCGGCAAGCTCCGATTCGCGCGCGGTACGAGCCAGAAGCAGATTCCCCATCGCTTCTTGGGCCCGAATGACCGCGTTGGCGGCGAGAGTGCGTTCCGTGTCGGCGGTGTGCCGTTCCTGCTGGAGTTCGCTGGCCTCGAGGTCGAGTTTGGATGCCGTGGCGACTACCTGTTCGCCCTGCACCGCCGCGTGTTCGAGCGCGTGCCGAATGGCGGTCGCCGCGTTGATGGCCCGAAACATCTCCGTACGGGACGTCTCCACATCGCCCTCGAGCCCCTCGATCTGCTGCTGAGCACGCGCGTGCGCTTGGCTCGCCTCCGCCAGCACGCTCGCCGCCGCGTCCCTGGCGTGCTCCGCCTCGGCCATCGCCGCCGTTCGCATATCGACTGCGATGCGGGCCGGTTCGCGCCGGGATTCGAGCTCACGGATTTCGTCGCCGATTTCCTCCGCCCGCGTCGCGAGCATGTCCGCCTCGTGGCGGTTGAATTCGACCTGCTGTTGCCGCCGGTTGATTTCCAGCTCGCCGGCGTGCGCCTCCTCACGGATGGCCGCCCCGCGCGCATCAGATTCAGCCTGCTCGATGCGAAGACGCCCCAAATGCGCCTCGACGTCTGCCAGATGGGAGGCGGCGCCGGCTTCGCGCCCGCGCGCGTCGGCCAATCGGGTGCGCGCGCCTTCGATGCTGTGCGCCAGCTCACGATACCGTCGGGCGAAGAGCACCTTGTCCCATCGGCGCAGCTCCTCGCGAAGCCGCTTGTATCGCCGCGCCTTCGCGGCCTGCCGCTTCAGCGCTCCCCGCTGCTTCTCGACCTCGAACACGATGTCGTCGATGCGCGTGAGGTTGAGCTGTGCGGCATCGAGCTTGAGCTCCGCCGAGCGGCGGCGTGATTTGTATTTCGTGATGCCAGCGGCTTCGTCGATCAGCTGACGGCGGTCGGTAGGCCGCGAGCTGAGGATCATGCCAATCTTGCCCTGCTCGATGATTGCGTAGGCCTTGGCGCCGAGGCCAGTGTCCATGAGCAGCTCGTGAACGTCGCGCAGTCGGCACATCTCGCCGTCAATCAGGTATTCGCTTTCGCCGGAACGGTAAAGACGCCGGGTGACCTCGACGTCCCGAGTGAACCGTTCCATCACCTCGGCAAGCGTCGACGTCTCGTGGCCGTTTCCGTTGGAGTGACCATGGCCGTTGCCCGCACGGTGGCCGTTGCCCGCACGGTGGCCGTTGCCCGCACGGTGGAGCAGCCCTTCAGGGCTGCTCGCGTCAGCAGCGCTGAAGCGCTGCTCCACCGTGTCTTCGCTGAAGCGCTGCTCCACATTGTCTTGCTTCGGCGGCATCGGGAGACCGCTCAGGCGTAGGCGCACCTCCGCGGTGGCTCCCGCCTTTCGTGCATCGCTGCCGCTGAAGATGACGTCCTCCATCTTGTCGCCGCGAAGGCTCTTCGCGCTCTGCTCGCCCATCACCCACGTGATGGCGTCCGCGACATTGCTTTTGCCGCAACCGTTTGGCCCGACGATGGCCGTGACGCCCTCATCGAAAGCCAGCTCGGCACGGTCCGAGAACGACTTGAATCCGGAAATCTCGAGACGTTCGAGACGCATTTCTTGCCCCTAGCCGTGCTTGCACGGCCTGAATATGTGCGATGTGCCAGCAGCGTTGCCGCGCAAGCCCGGCTTAGCGCAGCCGCGGAAGCGGCTGGGATCTAGTAACGAAGCTTCCTCACTATCTCGGCGGAAGATTCGTTACCGGGAAATCTAACAAGGCCCAGCCCTAGTGGCAAGGCCAAAGTCACACCACAATATTTTGGGCTGGGGGCCCAAATGGCAGGGGCGGTGGGACCTTGGGCCGGCTGAAGCCCGGCCCCCACGAAAACACGGATCCTACTGGCGATTTGCCTTGGCTGTCTGGCTGAGCTCGGCGAGCTTCTGCGCCTCCGAGAAGAGGCCTGCAGCAAACTGCACCTGCGGATCAATCTCGGACAGTCGGCGTTTCGCCTGCGCGGTCGTGAACAGGTCGATATCGATCTCGTACCGAATCATGGCACGGATGAACTCGAGGTCCTTCTGCCATGCGGCCTCGTCCATGACGACCTTCTGGGCAATCACGAAGTCCTTGAAGTCCTGGATCATCGCCGCGTCCACCACGAAGTCCGCCTGAACCTCGCGTGGATCCTTTCGCACGGCGATGCGGGTATCGCCCTTCCGCGAAAATCGCTGCGCGAACGTATCAAACAGCTGTCGATTCCAGAGCAGACGGCTGAACTTGGTCGGATTGAAGCCGTCGATCGGCCCGTCGATACGCTGATCCGGTTCGACCCCACCGCCGCTATAGACTCGACGCCCGGCGTCGGTGAACTTCAGGTCCTCCGGCTTGTGCACCCTGTTGGTGTCCTGCTCACGCTGGTTGTAGGTCAGATACTCGTCGAACGTACCGTCCCAGGGGCGCTGAATCATGCGGCCGCTCGGCGTGTAGTACCGCGCCGTGGTCACCGCGAGGCCTGCGCCCTGGCTGACGCGATACACCGACTGCACGAGCGCCTTGCCAAACGTGGTCTCGCCGACGATCAGCGCTCGATCATGGTCCTGCAGCGCGCCCGACACGATCTCGGAGGCGCTGGCGCTGTTGCGGTTGACGAGCACGATCATCGGAATCTTCGTGTAGTCACCGTTGTCGTTCGCGCGGTAGTCCTGGTCAGAGTTGGAGACGCGCCCGCGCGTGTAGACGATGAGGTTGCCGCGCGAGAGGAACCGGTTGGAAATCTTGATCGCCTGATCGAGCGGTCCGCCCGGGTTCCCGCGAAGATCGAACAGCAGCCGTTTCATGCCTTTGTTGGCCAGATCCGCGAGGGCTCGGCCCACTTCCTGATTGCTGTTCTCCGCGAACTCCCCGAGCTGGATGAATCCCGTCTCGTCATCCAGCATGAAGGCGGCCTTGACGGTGACGAGATGGATTTCATCCCGGACCACTTCCAGCGGGAGCAGCCCTTCGTGGCCCGCGCGGCGCAGGCCTATAGCGACCGTGGTGCCTTTCGGACCTTTCAGCTTGCCCACCGCCTGCTCGCTCGTCCACCCCTTGGTGTCCTCGCCGAGGATGCGCGCGATGACGTCTCCGCGGCGGAGACCGCTGCGGTACGCCGGCGAGCCTTCAAACACCGACACGACGGTGATATCGCCGTCGACTACCGAAATGGTGATTCCAAGACCGTAGTAATGGCCCTCCTGGCGCTCGCGCATCTGCGCGTAGCTCTTGGGGTCCATGAAGCTGGAATGGGGATCCAGGGTCTGCAGCATTCCGGAGATGGCGCTGTAGACGAGACGATCCGATTCGACCGGTCCTGCATAGTTCGCTTCGATTGCGCTGAGCGCCGCCGTGAAGATGCGGTACTGTTCGGGCACCCGATCCTGGGTGGCCAGCGCGCTGCGGCCGAAAAAGCCGCCCACCAGCGCCGACAGCACCACCGCGAACACGGCAACCGAAATGGACCGGTAATTGCGCATGTCCAAATGTACCACGACTCGCCGAACCTTGACCCGCCTATTCAGGCTTTCTATAATTCCATGAAGCACTTGCGGGATTTTCCTACAGGGGCCAGTGGCCCGGGCCGACCGTCGGCCCACCGGGCCTGGAGCACTCCAATGTTTGGTTCAATCGGAATGCCGGAGCTCGTCATCATCCTGGTGATCGCGCTGATCATCTTCGGGCCGCGCAAGCTGCCTGAGCTCGGCCGTTCCCTGGGCCGGAGCATCGGGGAGTTCAAACGGGCCACGAACGAGCTGAAGTCGACCCTTGAGGACGAAATCCGTGTGGAGGAAACACGCGAGCGCGTCAGCACGGCTGCCGCGGCTGTGCCCCCTTCGGCGACGCCGCCCCAGGCCGACGACGCGCCGGTGAACAGCACTCCCAATACCGGGACCGGCGCGTAATCGCAGGCGTTATGGCACTCGTGCCGTTTCCCGGTCAGGCGCCCGACCGGGGCCCGGATGACCTCGACGACGCGCCGGATCGGGAGGATCTCGAAACCGGCGGCAAGATGTCCTTCCTGGAGCACCTCGACGAGCTCCGGAAGCGCATCATCCGCGTTGTCCTGTTCATCCTCGCCGGTTTTCTGATCTGCGCGTTCTTCGCAGACGAGCTGTTCGCGTTCATCATGGTACCGATGCAGGCGATGCTCACGCCTGGGCAGACTCTCATCTACACGAATCCGACCGAAGCATTCATCCTCTATATCAAGATTGCGCTCATGGGCGGTCTGGTGCTTGCCGCACCCGGCGTCATGAGCCAGGTCTGGCTGTTCATCGCGCCGGGGCTCTACGCCCAAGAAAAGCGGATGGCGATCCCGTTCGTGCTCATGTCGTCGTTCTTCTTTGTCTTGGGCGCGGCGTTCGCCCACTATATCGTCTTCCCGATGGCCTGGAAGTTCTTCGTCAGCTTTACGAACGACTACCTGACGTTCATGCCGCGGATCGAGCCGGCGTTCAGCTTGTACCTCCGGCTGCTGCTCGCCTTCGGTCTCGTGTTTCAGATGCCGACGATCGTGCTGTTCCTGGCGCGCATGGGCGTGCTCACCGCGCGATTCATGATCAAGAACTTCAAATATGCCATCCTGCTCATCTTCATCATCTCCGCGGTGGCCACGCCTGACGCGTCGCCCGTGACGCAGTTGGCCATGGCCGGTCCGATGATTCTTCTCTATCTCTTCAGCATCGGCCTCGCGTGGCTGGTCGGCAAGAAGAAGCCGGCGGCTGAGGAAGAGATCTAAATCCCACAGCCCAAACCCCAAAGCCCAACGAAATCCCAACGCCAAATCCCAATACCCACATCATGTTGGTGCTTGGGACTTGGGATTTCGTTGGGATTTGGGGCTTGGGATCTGGGATTTGACGTTCGCTAGTAAGCCTTAGCGAACCATGCGAGTGTCGTGGCCGGCTTGCCGCATTTGAGGCAGGCCTTGCCGTCGGCACCCGAGGCGCCGAACGGAATGTTGCGGATCGTTGCCTGTGTCTCGTGCTTGATTTCCGCCTCGCAGGTCGCCGATCCACACCACGGGGCGATCACAAATCCGGGGCGCCCCTCCATGGTTTCCTTGAACTCCGTGTAGGAGTCGGTCGACGAGGTGTGTTCCTCGCGGAATGCGACCGCGCGATCGAAGAGCGCCTGCTGAATCGTCTTGAGCAGGTCCTCGACCGAAGAGGGCAAGCCGTCCATCGGAACGAACGTCTTCTCACGCGTGTCGCGGCGTGCCAGGACGACCTGCGATTTCTCGATGTCCTTGGGCCCAATCTCCAAGCGCAGCGGAACGCCCCGCATCTCCCACTCGTTGAACTTCCATCCGGGCGTCTGCGAATCGCGGGCGTCAAGCATCACACGGATGCCGCGCGCCGTCAGGCTGTCTCGGAGCTCTTGAGCGCGCGGGAGCACGGTCTCCTTCCAGTTACCGCGGGGAATCGGCACGATGACGACCTGGTACGGCGCGATCTTCGGAGGCAGGATGAGCCCGCCCTCATCGCCGTGGGTCATGACGACGCCACCGATCAGGCGGGTGGACACGCCCCATGAGGTCCCGTGAACAAACTGGACGGATTTGTTGCGCGCCTGGAACTTGATATCGAAGACCTTCGCAAAGTTCTGGGCCAGGTTGTGCGACGTGCCCGCCTGCAGCGCGCGGCCGTCGCGCATGAGCGCCTCGATCGAGTACGTGCGTTGCGCGCCCGCGAACTTCTCGCTCTCGGTTTTCTGCCCGTCGATCACCGGCATGGCCAGCTCGGATTCCGCGAAATCCTTGTACACGGCGAGCATCCGCCGCGTCTCCTCCTCAGCCTCCTCCGCCGTTTCATGCGCGGTGTGGCCCTCCTGCCACAGGAACTCCGTCGTGCGGAGGAAGAGCCGCGTGACCTTTTCCCAGCGGACCACATTGGCCCACTGATTGATCAGGATCGGCAAGTCGCGCCACGAGTGCACCCATTTGGCGTACATCGTCCCGATGATCGTTTCCGACGTGGGACGGACGACAAGGCGCTCTTCGAGCTTTTCGGTCCCGCCATGCGTGACCCACGCGACCTGCGGTGCGAAGCCCTCGACGTGGTCCGCCTCCTTCATCAGCAGACTTTCCGGGATGAACAGGGGGAAATAGGCGTTCACGTGGCCCGTCGCCTTGAACCGGCGGTCGAGACCCTGCTGCATCAGCTCCCAGATGGCATAGCCATAGGGACGGATCACCATGCAGCCCTTCACGGGTGAATAGTCGGCGAGTTCCGCGCGCCGGACAACATCGATGTACCAGCGGCCGAAGTCTTGGGACTGAGGCGTGATCTCGGTTGGAAAGTCGGGAATCTCAGAGTCTGTGGACATGCAGGATCAAATCCCAAAAACCAAATCCCAAATCCCAACGAACTCCCAACGGCCAAATCCCAACACCCCGGAGCGTTGGTGCTTGGGTTTTGGGATTTGTTTGGAATTTGGGGATTGGGATTTGGGCTTTGCCATCAGCGCATCACCAGGGCCAGGTGCCTCTGCCAGTGTATGTCGTCCCGCGCGGGAAAATCCGTGCGAAAGTGGCCGCCACGGCTCTCTTCACGCATGAGCGCGGCAGTGGCGATGAGGAACCCGACCGCAACGATGCTCTCGAGACGCCCGCGACCCGCGTCAACATCCGAGGGGGCGCATGCTGATCCGAGCGCACGAAGCCAGCCATGAAGCCGGACGACAGCCGTCTCGAGGTCATCACGATGACGCACGAGCCCAACATGCCGCCACATCAGCTCGCGCACCTCCCGCTCCGCCGGCACGCCGGCTGCGGGAGGAGCCTCGCGCTCCAACGGCAGACTCGGGCCTGCGAATACCGGCCGCCGCCACGGCTGCAGCATTGCGCGCGCCGCTCTCGCGCCGAACACCAACCCTTCGAGCAGTGAATTGCTGGCGAGCCGGTTCGCCCCGTGTACACGCGTACAGGCCACTTCGCCCGCCGCGAAAAGCCCGTCCACCGACGTGCGACCGTGCAGATCCGTCTCAACGCCGCCCATCATGTAGTGAGCCGCAGGGCTGACCGGAATCCGGTCGGTGGCGAGGTCGAATCCAGCCTGACGGCAGGCGCGTTCGATCGTGGGAAACCGCCGCCGCACGAAATCAGCATCGAGGTGGGCGAGCGTCAGATAGACAGCCGCACCGGTCCGCTCGGCCTCCCGCATGATCGCGCGGGCGACCAGATCGCGCGACGCCAGATCCCCCGACGGTTCGTAGCGTTGAACGAATGCCTCGCCAGCCTGGTTGATCAACCGGGCGCCCTCGCCTCGTAGCGCTTCCGAAAGGAGAAATCGAGGCGACCCCTCGCTATTGAGGACCGTGGGATGGAACTGCACGAACTCCAGATCCGTCATCCGGGCTCCCGCCCGCAACGCCATTCGCAGACCATCGCCGGTCGCCACAGCTGGATTGGTGGTCTCGCGAAACACCTGTCCAGCGCCACCCGTGGCGAGGAGAACGGCACCCGCTTCCGCAACCCTCGAGGCGCTGGTCGGATCGGTGAATATCACGCCAGTGCACTCGCCGTCTCGAACGACGAGGTCGGTCGCCCGGGCATCATCGAAGACGCGAATGCGCGGATTCGACGCCACCCGCGCCCAGAGCACGCGGCCGATCTCGCGGCCCGTCGCGTCGCGCGCGTGCAGGACGCGCCGGACGCTGTGGGCCGCCTCGCGGCCGAGCGCAATCTGTCCCGACGCGTCGCGGTCGAAACCGGCACCCCAGTCCACGAGCTCGCGCACATATGCGGGACCCTCGCGAACGAGGACCTCGACGGCCTCCGGATCGCACAGGCCATCGCCCGCAGCGATCGTGTCGCGGGCGTGCAGCTCGGGCGAGTCGTCCGGGCCGAAGGCGGCGGCGATGCCGCCCTGCGCGTAGCCCGTGTTGCTTTCGGCGGGCTCCGCCTTGGTGAGCACGATCACATCACCGGCCTCGGCCAGCGCGATCGCCGCGCGAAGGCCAGCGATGCCGCTGCCGATGATGATGAAATCGCCCCGCAGATTCACTGGGTTGTTATCGTATCAATGCTCAATGCACAATGCTCATAGAACGGTTCCGGTTCAGAGTTCAAAGTTCAGGGTTCGTGTTCAGGTGCGGGTCCGCGACCGGTGTCGAACGTGAACACGAACGTTGAACTATGAACCTGGAACCTGGAACTGCTATGACATGAGCATTGACACCCACGTAGATCCCGTCCGAATCGAGGTGCGCGCCGGCTCACGATCGTCGAGCGTGCTGATCGGCGAGGGCCTCAGCGACCGGCTCCGCCCGCTTCTCGATTCCGCCAGGGTCGGTGGACGCCGCTTCATCGTCTCGAACCCCATCGTCTGGAAGTTCCACGGCCCCGCGATTGAGCGCGCCGTGGAGCCGGCGCAGGTCGTGCTCATCCCTGACGGCGAGCGGAACAAGGCGCTGCAGACCGTCGCGCGGATCTATGAAGCGCTGATTCGCGCCGAGGCGGATCGCGGCAGCATGATAGTGGCCGTCGGCGGAGGCGTCGTCGGCGATGTCGCCGGGTTCGCCGCCGCCACGTACCTGCGAGGGATTGCGGTCGCCCACGTGCCGACGACGCTGCTCGCGCAGGTGGACAGCTCGATCGGCGGGAAGGTGGGCGTCAACCATCAGCTCGGGAAGAACCTGATTGGGGCCTTTCATCAGCCCGCGGTTGTCGTCATCGATCCCCTGCTGCTTCGTACGCTGCCGCGCCGCGAGTTTCGATCCGGCCTGTACGAGGTGGTGAAATACGGGATCATCGCGAATCGCGATCTGTTCGATCGCCTCGTGCGCGACACGAAAGCCATCTTCAACCATGATCCGGCGGTCCTGCTCCCCGTGATCGCCGATTCCTGCCGGATCAAGGCGGACGTCGTCACCGCCGATGAGCGTGAATCCGGCCCCCGTCGCGTTCTCAATTTCGGTCATACGGTCGGGCATGCTCTGGAGGCAGTGACGAAGTACCGCCGGTTCCGGCACGGCGAGGCCATCGCCTACGGCATGCTGGCGGCGGCCAACCTCGCCGTCGTCCGTGGCGCCCTGGCGGATCGGGAGCGCGAGGCGATAGCGAGCCTGATCGCCAAGCTGGGACCGCTCCCGCCCGTCGTCGATCTTTCAATCAGCGAGGTACTGGAGGCTGTGCGCAGGGATAAGAAGGTCGTGAACGGCCGTCTCCATTTCGTGCTGTGCATCGGCATCGGCGCGACAGCCGTCGTCGACGACGTCTCCGAGAACGAGCTCACACAGACCCTGAGGCACATAGGGCTACAGAATTGAGGAACTTACGGATTGACGGATTGACGGATTGCAATCGCACGATCGACGAATCCAAATGCCTCAATTCGTAAATCCGTCGATTCGTCAATTCAGATGAAACACGTCGGCGCGATCGATCAGGGCACCACCAGCACGCGGTTCATGGTGTTCGACCCGTCAGGCGCCGAGATCGCCAAGCAACAGCGCGAGCACCAACAACTGCTTCCCAAGCCCGGGTGGGTGGAGCACGATCCACTCGAAATTCTTCAACGCACACACGAAGTCATCGAGGCCGGACTGGCATCCGCCCGGCTCTCAGGACGGGACCTCGCGGCGCTCGGCATTACCAATCAGCGGGAGACGACTGTGGTGTGGAATCCGCACACTGGCCGTCCGTGGCACAACGCCATCGTCTGGCAGGACACCCGTACCGATCGCATCGTCCGGACGCTCGAAGACCGCGCCGACCACCTGCGAGCGCGCACTGGACTCCCGCCGGCCACGTACTTCTCCGCGCCGAAGCTGCAATGGATGCTGGAAAATGTGGACGGCCTGCGCGCAGCCGCCCTCCGGGGAGACGCACTGTTCGGCACGATCGATTCGTGGCTGATCTGGAACCTGACCGGCGGATCCGATGGCGGCGTGCACGTGACAGATCCGACGAATGCGAGCCGCACGTTGTTGATGGACCTGCGCTCGCTGAACTGGGACGACGAGTTGCTCGCCCTGTTTGGAATCCCACCGGCCATGCTGCCGGCAATCCGTCCGTCATGGGATCGCTCGGCGTTCGGGGTCACGAGAGCCGACGGCCCCCTGGGCGCAGAGGTTCCGCTGGCGGCCGCTCTCGGCGATCAGCAGGCGGCCTTGATAGGCCAGGCATGCTTCTCTCCAGGGGATGCCAAGAACACGTACGGCACGGGCAATTTCCTGCTGCTGAATACAGGCACGGAAGTCGTTCCCTCGACGTGCGGACTGCTGACGACGGTCGCGTATCGCGCGGCGGGTCCGGCTGCGTATGCGCTCGAAGGGTCCGTGGCCGTCACCGGCTCGGCCGTGCAATGGCTCCGCGATCAGCTCGGCATCATCCGGACTGCGGCAGACATCGAACCGCTTGCCGCCTCAGTGCCTGACGCTGGAGGCCTCTACTTCGTGCCGGCGTTCTCCGGTCTGTTTGCGCCCTACTGGCGTGCCGATGCGCGGGGGGTCATCATCGGTCTCTCACGGTTCCACACGAAGGCACATCTCGCGCGCGCCACGCTCGACGCGATCTGCTTTCAGACCCGTGCCGTGCTCGACGCGATGACTGCGGATTGCCAGGCTCGGCCGGAGCTCCTGAAGGTCGATGGCGGCGCCACGGTCAACAACACGCTGATGCAGCTGCAGGCCGATATTCTTGGCGTGTCGGTCGTTCGGCCGCAGGTCACCGAAACCACGTCGCTCGGCGCGGCCTACGCCGCCGGCCTTGCCGTCGGCGTCTGGAAGGACCTGGAGACGATCCGCGGCCATTGGAAGGCCGAGCGGCAATGGGACCCGCAGTGGAAGGAAGACCAGCGTGAAGAGGCGTATCGCGGATGGCAGAGAGCGGTCGAAAGAACCTTCGGCTGGCTGGAGCCACAGCATTGACGGAGTGACGCACGGTCAGGTCGTCAATTCATCACTGTCCCGATTCCATAGTCTTTCATTTTCATCATCAGGGTCTTCAGGGGAATCTGCAGCTGATCGGCCGCACGCTGCTTGTCGCCCCCGGCCTCGCGAACCGCCTGCTGGATCTTCCGGCGCTCAACTTCGGCAGTGACACGCTTCAGGACGTCGGTCAACGTGCCTGACAAATCCACCTGTTCCCACGGGCCAGCCGCGGGCGCAGCGGAAGCCGTCGGGCGGAACGAAAGGTTCAGGTTCCGGGTCTGAATGGAATCGGCGTCGCAGAGGATCACTGCGCGCTCGATGCAGTTCTGCAACTCCCGCACGTTGCCCGGCCACGCGTACGCCTGCAGATCGTCGATCGCGCCGGGCGAGAGCGCGAGCGTTGGCTTGTTCATCTCCCGGCAGAACTTGTCAACGAAGTGCCGCGCAAGCATGGGAATGTCATCGGACCGCTCGCGAAGCGGCGGAATCATGATCGGGAACACCGACAGCCTGAAGTAGAGATCCTCGCGGAACTGGCGTGCCGCCACGGCAGCCTTGAGGTTGCGATTTGTTGCCGCGACGACCCGTACATCCACGTGGAGGGACGTCGTGCCACCGACGCGCTCGAAGCGGCGCTCTTCGAGCGCCCGAAGAATCTTGGCTTGCAGCGCGAGCGGCAGGTCACCGATCTCGTCGAGGAAGATCGTGCCCCGATGCGCCATCTCGAATTTGCCGGGCTTGCGGGCCGATGCGCCCGTGAATGCCCCCTTCTCGTGGCCGAACAGCTCGGTTTCGAGCAACGTGTCCGGAATTGCAGCGCAGTTGATGGCCACGAATGGCCCGTCGGCCCGCGGGCTGAGCACGTGCAGCGATCGCGCGAACAACTCTTTGCCCGTCCCACTCTCGCCTTCGAGAAGCACTGTTGCGTCGGTCGCGGCGGCCCGATGCAGCTGCTGCGTGACCTGCCGCAGTTTCGGATCGTCGCCGAGGATGCGCGGCGCACCCCTCCGCGCGGCCATCTCTTCCTTGAGAACAATGTATTCGGCAAGCATCCGCCGGTGGGCAATCGCGCGCTCCACCATCAGCAGGAGGTGATCGGGGTCGACTGGCTTGGGCAGAAAATCGAGCGCCCCCTCCTTCATCGCGGTCACCGCGTCCTGGATGCTCCCGAACGCCGTCATCACGACCACCGGGAGCTCGGCATCGAAGTCCTTGGCGGCGCGCAGCACGCCGAAGCCGTCGCCCGTGGGCAGGCGCAGGTCAGTGAGCACGACAGCCGGTCTCGCCTGTCGCAGCGCCTGGACGGCTTCCGCCTGGTCGCGGGCTTCGAGCACTTCGTGGCCCTGCGCCTCGAGCGCGAGGCGAAGCATGGTGCGTAGGGAATCCTTGTCTTCGACGAGGAGTACGGGGAAGGACAATAGGCTACCGAAGCCATCCCGGAGGAATGCTGTTGCGGCGCGCTTCTTCCTCGGTGTCGACGATGGCTTTCTGGTACTGCTGAATCTCGGCCTTCACTCGCTCCAACTCTGCGACCGTCTTCTGCCGGTCGGCCGAGAGCACGCTTCTCTGCGCCGGATCGTCGCGGTTCACGAAGTCCGCACTGAGGGTGTTGATCCGGGTCTGGAGTGCTTCGGCGAATGTCTGCGAACGCGCCAGGCCGTCGCGGGCCGCCGCAATCCGCTGGCGCCAGTAGGCCTCCGTCTTGGTCGGATCCGGTTCTGCCGGCACCGCAGCGGGCGTCTCACCCGGCTGGGCCTGTGCGCGTGAGCCCG
>Ga0209726_10006985_pt1 | contig 12799 bp, 9 predicted proteins | sample Subgrocontami54m_FD_187453 | JGI IMG/M metagenome (GOLD analysis project Ga0209726, IMG submission 187453) | Subsurface groundwater microbial communities from S. Glens Falls, New York, USA - GMW46 contaminated, 5.4 m (SPAdes) (version 3) | ecosystem: Environmental > Aquatic > Deep subsurface >... | reverse complement strand
TATGCCTCAGTAAAAAAATTCAAGACAGAATTAGAAAAACGAATTGACGAAAAAGAAAAAATATTGATTGTTGCTAATCCCAATAAACAATCATATCATGAAAATGAAGTGGTAAAGATTACCGGTAATGTCACTAATTCTGGCATGCCGACTACAAATTCATTCACAATTACAAAAGCATATCTTCATAGACCAAATTTTAATTCCAAGAACAACTATCCACCAGTTTTATCTAGTGAGATCATAGATCCAATCATTCTTAACACCAACTTGGAATTTGAGATAAACTATGCTATTGATTCTTCAATTTTAGATAATCAAAAATGGTTTATAGAAATAAGATTTGATAACAAATCAAAAATAATCCCAATAATTGTCTCGCCTTCTGGAGCAAAAAAATCTACTAGGTTTAAACCAGACTCCAAACCTAAAATTCCAAATGTATTACAGAACAAACAAAAATTATGGTTAGAGAGTGTCAAGAGTATTAGTTCAGGCACATTTCAAAGCATCCCAAAAAAAATCCGAGATTATACCATTCCACGAAAAAAAGAACTAACCAATCTCTTAAAGATTGTCGAAGATAATAATCGTATTGTGATAATAGGTGATAAGGGAACAGGTAAGAGTGTACTTTTATGCGATCTTTATCAAAGTTTGAAAAAAAAGAAACAAGATGTGCTCTTCTTACGATGTGATGATTATCTTCAAATTGAATCAATATCCGATTTACAAAAGATAATAGATGAAGAAACAAATCTTGATGAAATAATCTTTAATTCATTTTCAACTTCAAAACCATTAACAATAATTTTTGACTCCTTAGATGCAATAAGTAGAAATACAAAGGCAATTGGGATTTTCAAACAATTTTTAAAATTATTATGGGGTACAGATAAAGTAAAGACGGTATGTTCTATTCGTAAGTATGACTACGAATATTCTCCATCAATAACAAGTACTGATTGGGGAATAAAATATTCATTGGATGAAATTTCAGAGGAACAATTACAGCAAACACTAAACTATTTAGGTACGCCAAAAATTTCTGACGATCTTAGAAGTATTTTAAAAAATCCATTACATCTAAAATTACTCTCTATGATTTTAGATAGATCTCCTCACACTGATTTTACTCAAATAACAAACGAAGTAGAATTGTATAATGAACATTGGAGAGAATATGTAGAAAAATCACCCTATGTGGAAGAGATAAGGAATGTATTGTTTTCTATTTCTCAATTGATGATGGTTAATAGACGATACGCTATACCTTCAGAAACACTTCCTTCCTTGATCGGATTGAATCAATCTCTTAGTAGCAACATTATAGAAGAGGATAAAACGAGTGGATTAATCCAATTCTTTCATCATGCATATTTTGATTATGTGCTATCACGATCTGTACTCCAACAATATGATAACTTGATAACATTTCTCTCAAAAGAAGAATATAATATTTTTTTAAGACCAACGATTGTCTTTACACTATCCATATTACACAATAGAAATCTCAAAGACTTCATAACTATAATTAATGCAATTCTTCTTTCTAATCTAAAATATTACTGGAAAATTTCTGCATTACATGCTATTTCTAAAATAAAAGATCTAAAAGCATCTGATGTGATAAAATTTGGAGAAATTGTAGATTCAGATTCCTCATTACAAAGACACTTTTTACGTGAAATAACCAAAGAAAATAACATTCAGTGGTTTGAAATTTGGAAAGAATCCATTATCAAGAGATGGATTACAGAAAAAAACTGGAATGAGAGATATCTTTTGGATTATATTAAATCTATATCTGCATATGGTAAATATCATTCAGAAATATTTGATCTATTGCAATTATTTGTTGCAAAAAGTAAGGATGAATGGGCACAAAAAACAGCCATTGAAATTACTTCTCATCTTAAAGTTGAAAGATTCGATTGGTATTTGCAACTATCAAAACATAGTAGCTCTTATGTTAGATGGGGAGTCCTTGAATGTCTTACTGGTTTTATCGAAACAAATCCTAAAAATATACATCAAATATTTTCAAATATTTTCTTATATCGAGAAGAATCTGAAGATAAAACAACACTTCCATCACATGGTTCACTTGTATTGATTAGTACGAGAAGACAAGATAATAGTCAGATCATATGGCTAGCTGGAGAATTATTCCCACAATTACTGGAAAAGAACCCAAAGGAAATGATTCTTGCGGTAATACGTATTATTGAATCACTACAACATGATTATCTAGAAACTCAGACAGGAAATATTGTGGAAGATGGAAGTTCTATTTGGTATGATGTATCTAATTTTAGAGAATTGCATGGTGAGAGTAAACTTTTGTCACAACTTCAAAACTATTTGATGAAATGTAATAAAAATGAACTAGAAAAATTATTGCCTACATTAACAGAAACAAGATTGGCTATAATTCATCGTATTGTAATTAACGTTATGTTAAATCACATGTCTAATTTTAAAGAATACCTTTACAAAGAAATTTCTAATTCTGAATGTTATACAATAGATGCTCTAGAACCAACTGTGAGACGTACGATTAAAAAAATTAGTAAATTACTAACTGAAAATCAAATTCAACAACTTTTAACTGTAATAATGAATGTTAAATTTCCTTCAACACGCACTGATGATGAGGCTATAAGACTTCTAGAAAATTTAAAAGCTAGATTTTTGTCTGAATTTCCAATTGAAATATTGAAAGATGAACACAAAAAACTATTATCGAAATTTCCAAAAAAACATTTGGAATACATACCATCTTACTCATTTTCATTTCAAAAAGGTAAACCTCCAGTAGAAATTCTAAAACCATTACCTGAAAAAGTGATTGAAGAAAAATTTGGAAAACTGCTAACAGAACACGGAGAGAGAATCGAACTACTTGATTCAATTGCTGAATACTTGGGTAAAAAAACTGAAGAATTAGATAAGAATCAATTGGAGAAAATGAAAGATTATCTTCTATCTCAGGTCAATGATCCTGATCCAGAAGATGGTGTGGATGATGAAAATTCAAGTTTTATATCACATTATTCATCTATACGAGGCATTACTGCACGTTGTCTGATTAGACTGTATTATCACACAAAAAATGCTGAATTATCTCAAACAATAGAACACCTTTCAGAGGATAAGACGAACACTGTACGTGGTGAAATAGCAAGAGAACTAAGATATTTATTTTTCATTAATTATCCTTTAACCCTAAAAATTATGAAAAGATATAGTTGTGAAGAAAGTTCCAGAATTCAATTTTTCTTAACTGACATTATATCGGTGATGGCAAGAAAATATCCTCAAGATACCATTGCACTAATCAAAAATATTTTATCAATTAACAAACTAAAGAATTTTCGACAAATTCAATTTCATGAGGATGTCATAGTTTACCTTGCACTCATAAAAAAGAATACGGATGCAAAAGAATTCTTAAATGAATTGATAAAAAGTAAAAAATTTTCCAAAGAAATTCGAGAGAACATTCCTTTCATTCTAAAAGAAAGCTACCTCTTCAATAATGAAACACAAGATGATTCTTTACAAATCATACTAATGCTTCTTGATGATGAGGATTACATAGTAAGAGAAAAAGCAACCTTTTTCTTGTTATATCCACTTCAAGAGAAAAAAACAAACGAACTCACAAATTTAATACCAAAAATTATCTCACACTTAGACAAAATTGCATTTGAGATTGAACGAGAACAGTGGGATCTTAGAATTGTGGAAGAATTAGTTCAATTTTTAGAAAAACATTGGCAGATCATACCAGATAAATCCTTAGAATATATGGAAAGAATTTCACAAGATGAAAAGAAATACCTAACATTTCAACCCATACTTGCAAAGGGAACAATTGTAATTCTTAATGGTCTTTTTCGTGAACCTAGGTTATCATCAGATAAAAGAGAAAAATGTTTGAACATACTTGATAAATTTTCAATGGTAGGATGGCCAGAAGCCTTGAATCTCTTAGCAGTCATGGAAAGGCCAGATTAAGTTAACATGAAAAAATCTAATGATGTAAAATCAGAAAATAATGAAAACCTTACTATTAGTAAAAAATTAAAAGATACGTTAAAACCCACAAATACTGACAAAACAAAACTTGTTGTAAATTCAATCATATCTTCAGTTTTAGCCGGTTTTGCAACAGCTACTGGAAATACACCGTTAGCTGTAGGCTCATCACTTAATGTTTTTTCTAACATCATAGGATTTCCAATGGGGAAAAGATTAGCTGAAACAATGCTCTCACTCGCTGAAAAGTTAGAAACATTAGAGAAAAATGTAGTAGGTTTCAAAATTGAAAATCTTGTTAATAATGAATTATTTACTACAACAATACTTCAAGCATTGCAAATAGCTGTTCGTAATCATCAAAAAGAAAAAATAGATGCACTACATAATGCTGTTCTTAATACTGCAATAGGAAACACTCCCGATGAAGATCTACAGTTAATGTTTTTACACAATATTGATTCGTTGACAAGCTGGCATTTGAAGATATTATCTTATTTTCGAGATCCTCAGGGATGGTTTCAGATACGTAATAAAAAAATCCCAGATGTCAGTGGTGGTGCAGGTTATGGATTGGAAATTGCTTTTCCAGAACTAGGAGATAAGACTGAATTTTATTCACAAATAGTAGATGAACTTATCACAAAAGGATTCATGAAGAAAGGTAATTACTTGAATGTGACTATGTCTTCATCTGGAGTTTACGCTACAAGAACAACAGACATTGGTGACAAATTTTTGACATTTATATCTTCACCTTTAGATGAAATTGAAAATTAGATACTAATCTGATACATTGGAGTTTTGTAATTGTAATCTAGATTTTATTTTCAATCTGGTTGTTTTACCGTCTTTAATTTTCTTTTTCCAATCAAAATAGGTTCTTCTTGAAATTCCTAATTCTCTAGCTTTTTCCTCAGTCAAACTCTCAATTATTCTATAAATTTTTTCTTGCTCGTTTTCATACATTATAGAATTATCTTTTGATGCACCAAAAACCATCGATTCTTCCAAGTCATGAATCTCTTTTCCAACATATCTGATAGATTCCTTTCCAAATACAATGTGCTTTCTTTGCACTATTCCATCTAAATTATCTAGTTTTGTCTCCCTATGATTTCTATATTCAGAAAAAACCACAGACATTTTCTTCCAGTATTCTACACTATCAAGTGAATCTGAATTTGGGTATTGTCTACCCGATTTATCCACAAATGGCATAAACGGAATCTCGTCATATTGGTCAATTTTAGGCACAAAAGGAATGATTGGCACCCCTTCAGAATTTTTTCTACAAGCAGTTCCAACCAATATAGTATCATACGGTCTTATCCTCTGAGAATATCTCTTTCCAGAATTTACACCATCAAAGCTTTTCAAAAAAGAATACTGTGTTATGACTAATTCAGATATTGCATATTTTGTTTCATATTTTGATGTGATCTCTTCTTCTTTTTCTGGATGATACCACAAAAGTATCATGTCATGCCAAAATTCTTTGGGATCAATTGTAAGATAATGACCCAAAGCATGATTGGAATGTTTTAGAATTGTAATTGTATCATTCTGATATTCATACACTGCATATCTCTTGGAAGAAAATGCAAGACACCATACCTTTTCTAGTTTCCTACCGTCTTCTTCCTGAATTTTGAACATTTCCATATTATCCATGTTGTATGGATTTAATGGCCTGAAAAAATCCTGAATCAATTTGGTATGTTGTGGCGATACAAAGACACTATCTGTATCACAGTACATCATGTAGCCTTTATTTTGCTCCAAAAGATGTTCTGCTACAGCTAGAATTAATCTAGAACCCGCAGTCAAAAATACAGATATTATTGGATGAAAAAACTTGGCAGGATTTTCAAGCTTGAATGTCTCAGCATCAAATGTATCTAGTCCATAAACAGTAACTTTCTTTTCTAATATGGTATTTCTAGTGTCTAACTGGATGAACTTGCCATAGCATGTAGAGTTGGCAATTATTTTTAGAATTTTCTGTATTTGATCTAGTTCTTTGGTTTGATTTTGTTTCTTGATTGCAAATCTTGTTTCAATTAGTTTCTTGAATACATCCTCATCTTTTTTCAAAATTATATCTGGTAAAATTTCAATATCTTTCAATCCTGATTGTACATCTTGTGGAAAAAATGTAACTGCCTCAATAATTTTTGAACTCTTTCCTGTAAGAAGTTTAGATGCTATCAAATCAGGCAAGGTATAGTAAAGTCCAGTTTCATCTTTTGATTTTAGATGATTCAATCCAACGTTTAGAATTTCTTTAGAATAATCCGAGCGCACTGGTAAAACATCCTCATCAGGCACAATTTTGCATACTGTGAGCATCTTTGGCCATATTTCAGGCTTGTTTATCTCATTAATGGTGATTTTATCTAAAAATTCACGTGTCTCGTTTGTGGTAGTTTTATGATCAATTTTCTCTGCAATTAATAATGAATACATTCCAAACAATGCAAACAAAGTAGGATACATGCTTGCAAAATCTAGTATTGTAACTAGAGTTGGTTTGTTTATCATTCTAGCTTCTACTCGTGCACCAAAATATGTTGACATAACAATTCCTAGTATCTTCTTGGAAAAATCTGGATTTTGTTTTAGAAATGGCTTTATCCCAATCTCTTCAAGGTATGAAATTCCAATTGTTGCAGGAGAAAATAATTTGTTTTCTATTTTCTTGATACAAAACATTTCATATCTTTTTACTAGTTTGTTGTACAACGAATAAACTGCCAATACATTATTTACACTTGACTGGATGCTCTTTTCTGATATTGACTTTTCTTTTTCTATATTTGGACAATCAAAGTCATCTAGTATATCTTCAAGAGAATAAGAATTGTTTGTCAAGACAAATCCTAATGTCTTGCAGTCAACAAAGCATCCTCTATAGTATGGAATATGATCTGTGATATTTTTTCTAAATGTCTTGTTTAGTTTTATGAATTGTGATTTTGAATCAATACTTTTTATTACAAGATGTGGGTGTTTTGCCTTTTCAGATAACGTAAAAGAAAAACCATTTTGGTGTTTACTTGACCATGTAACGTCTGTTGCCATTCTAGATAGAATAAATGGTAATCCAAACCCGATACATTTTGCCCTTGCCCTATGAACATATGGAAAGAAAATACTTTCAACAAACTCTTTTCTAGATAGAATAATTACATTACCTCCTGAAGCGTTTTGCATCTTTGTGATATGGGATTGTTTTGCATCATCAGAATGAAATATTATTGATTTTGTAATCTTTTGATTTACCAAGATAATGCATGTGCCGTATTCACAAGTTTTGTTATAGTCTAAAACCAGATGAATAGTATCATTTGGTCTGGGCTTTACGTTGTTTTCCTCATATTCTTCACCATGAGTGTCTACAAAACACCTCAAAAACACTGAATCTAGGCTCAAATCTTAGCCCCATTTTGCAAAAATGCAGTTATTGGAATTATGGAATTTGCAATATCTGAATAAACCGAGTTTTGTCTTTTCTCTGAAATTAGATACAGTATGTCATAAATTCCACGATACAAAAATGACAACTTTAGAGTTTCAGAATTTGTATAATCCCACCATCGTGAGTCCCAAAGCTTCTGTCTTGCAGTAAGTGTGTTATGACATGGAATGCATGATGTAATCTGTCTATGGTCATGCTTGCATCCGGCTACATGATGACCTTCAAATGATACGTGTCTTGCAAGACACACTTGACAGTATTTCTTTTTGATTTCAGATTCAATTTTTGTCTGATTAAATAATTCATTTAGGAAAATTCTGCTCTGATTTGTTTCATATTGTAATTTGTCACTGATAGTTGAAATCTTTTCATTAAATACAATTAACGGATCATAATCTGTAATCATCAAGTGTCATACACCTCAAAAAATTCAATCTCCTCTATCTTCTCATTAATCTCTAGTATGATTTTTGGATCTGTTTCAAAAGAGTGAATATTACCATCCAAATCTTTGATTTTTCTCTTGGAGAATTTCTTTAATTTTGATTTATCTCCCGTATCAAGATAGAATTTCACCGCATTGTGGTATCGTCCAATGGTTTTTGCATGTCTTGAATCAGAAACTTCTATAGATTGCATCTTGCCATTTTCACTAATTATCATAGAACGCGGAGTGTGATCGTATTTTTTTGCAGTCCATTTACCGTTTACTTTTTTGAACCCGTTGGTATGGTGAATTACTGTGTTTAGTGATATGTGGTTATTTCTTGCAATTGTACTGGGAAGTTTCTTTGTCCTTCTTGATTGTGTTAGTACTGCTAATGACTTTACTCGTAAACTCTTTTGCTTTGGAGTTAACTCATTCCAGTGCTTTTTGTATATTTGAGATTTCAAGCAATTAAAAAGAGTGATCCGGAATACTTAAATGGCTATTAATTAATAGCATACTATTACTTGGTAGCCAAATCTAAGCGTAAATCAGTTGCAAGAGACCTAAGAAAAAACAGCATTTTGAATACGCTTAGCGAGCATGGTCCTCAGACCTTTAATGGCCTACAAAGACTGACTAACTACTATCCTGGCACGCTTAGCAGCCTCATTTATGATCTTGATTCTGAAGGAAAGATAAAGCGAATTATTCACCAAGGCAAGTCAGCATATACAATTACAAAAAAGGGAAAGGGCACAATTATTGAAGTTGGAATTTTAGGAGTAGAGGTCACAGAGGCTATACAAAAAGGTGGAATATGCCATGATGATTATTCATATGAAAATCTTGAGATGAAATATCATTGGCAACTTGCATGGGGAATACAAGACAATATCGTAATTGATCCTAATCTAAAAAATCTAAATCCAATAAGTGAGAAAATTGCACGGGCTGTCAATGAACTGCTATATCAATTAATCAAAGAGGATGTAAAGAAAAAAATCGTTACACTTGATCCTACAAAAAGTGGTAAAATAATTTTTGGACTAACCATTGACTATCAAAAATTAGTAAAATCCATTAACGAACAATCTCTGTATTATTTGGAAAATATGTCAAAAGAAGAGCTTGACTTTTTTAATAATATAGGTGATCGTGGATTGACTCCAACAGAGCAAGCACAACTTGATGAGATGAGAAAGAAAACCAAAGCAAAAATCGGAGTCCAATTAAGATGAATCCTTTACTAGTTTCAGGATTTGGAACATCAATTAATGTCGATAAAAGAAAATTAATCGTTACTAACAAATTAAAAAATCAAAGACTGGAATTTAATCCACACAAAATTGAACATGACAGTATCATTATCGATGGTCACACTGGAAACATTACATTTGAGTCAATGAGATGGCTGATGAAACATAATATTCACTTAACTTTGCTTAACTGGGATGGAAATTTACTTGCAACCACACTACCTGATCAAACCATTTCAGGAAAACTGCGATTAGCACAATACAAAAAACATCTAGATGATTCTATACGATACACTATTGCAAAAGAGATTGTAAAATCAAAGGTAGATTCATCTTTGAATTTGTTATTGGAATTATCAAAATACTATACCATTGATGGAGCCAAAATAAAGTCAAGATTTGATGCTGAATTGTATGATTTTGAGTCAAAACATGCAGAAAATACGCACAAAATCCCTGAAATTATGTCTCATGAGGCCAGAATTGCTAAAATTTATTTTGAATATATCCGAGAAGTCTTTGCCAAAGTTGCCCCACAATTTTCATTTGAAAGTAGAGCAAGCCTTGATCACAAGAGAGCAGACCATGCAGCTGATGAAATCAATGCTTTACTGAATTATGGCTATTCCATTTTATCATCTGAGATCAAAAAGTTTCTAAATTCTGTTGGACTTGATTCGCAAATTGGTTTCTTGCATGAAACCTTGCTTAGTAGAACTCCACTAGTTTATGATCTAGAAGAGTTGTTTAGGTGGTTAATTGACTTGTCTGTCATACAATTACTGGAAGAAAACAAACTAAAGAAATCTGATTTTATCCTAACTGAAAATTATCACATCAGATTAAAACCAGAAACAGCTAGATTGTTAGTTGAAAAGATAAAGTCAAATTTCAACCTCAAGGTATCATATGGAATAAAGTATTTTGCATACCAGAATATTTTGTATGACAACATCTCACAGTTAGCACAATTTGTTGGAGACAAGAAAAAGATACTAGAGATTAGAGTGCCACCAATAAAGATAAACAGAGATGATAATTTGGAGTTGAGAAACAAGATTATATCAATGACTCCTGAAGAGAGAAAGAGATTAGGAATTAACAAATCTACTTTGTGGTATCTGAAAAAGAATGTGCAAACAAAGGATAAGATGAAAATTTATGATAAAGTTTTGGATAAAGTTCGTAATTTTGAAAATTAAGCTGTAATCTTTTTGGCTGACTCTAGTATTCTCTTTGTAGCAATTTCAAATGCCAATTTGTCAATATAGAATCCTTGTTTTGATTCCAAATTCAATTTGTACATTGTAGCTTTTCCCACAGTTCTTGTTTTAGATAAAACCTGTTGCTCTTCGAGGCTCTTTATCTCATGTAGTGCAGTCTTGAATGAAATGCCTGCATTTTTTGCTATATCTGATACGGAATAATCCCAGGTCTTAAAGACACAAAGAAAGTCCAAAATTTTAGAAGTACTGCCTGGAAACACGCTTTCTAGTGGTCCAGTTTCTAATGCTTTTTTCACTTTTACTGTTTTCATATGGCTGCTATAATTCCTATAATTATTATAATTATTATAATTACCTATTGTTGGGTAAAAAATTACATAATGCTTAAATGAATTGCTGATAATGATAGTCAATGATTGACGATACCAGCAAGGCCATTCTAAGAAAACTATTCTATGACAGGAGAATTGGTGGACGTCACTTGGGTTTAGAAGATCTAAAACGTGGTTTTCCATCTCATATCAAAGGAGATGTGGATAAGAAACTAAAGAAATTGATAAAAGATAATCTCATCTTGCAACATCCTACGTCATATGGCCCTCAATATGCTTTGAATCCTCAGCGATTACAAGATGTGATTAATACTCTTAATGATAACAAGTAATTTGTGAATATATGGCTGAAGCATCTTTCCAAGTCTACATCATTGTGATGTTTGTATTTGGTATTCTAGGTTTAACATTGAGTACTCTAAGAAGAAATCGATTAGGAATATTGCCCAGAACTAGAAATATTTCAAGCTGGTTTATTGTTGGCATTTTTGTCATTTTCATTTCTTCATACTTTATCATAGGAGGATCTACAATTATACAGTTTTCAACAATTTTAAATGAAGACATTAAAACCAGACCCGCAAATGTTGAAATTAATTCGAAGATAATCTTTCGTGATCCTGACATTCAACGTTCTTGGATAAATGATATAGAAATTGCAAATACTGAAGATAATCCATTAGTGATAGGAACTGAGAAACGTCTACATGTTGTTGTGACTTCTAAGGAATTACCACAAGCAATGGTTGTTCACATATATCCCGAAGATTTGAGAGGGTTTTTTACAAATGATGATGATCCTGACGGATTTAGGACAGTCACAGAAAAATTAAACCGTATTCCAACTTTACAATATGGTCCTATTTTTCACATTGTTTTTGATTTGAGTGAATCTCCATCATGTGATCATGATGTTCCTTCTGATTGTACCTATACCTTCAATGCTTTTGGGAATGGTAAATTTACCATGAAAGGAAAATACTATGCTCATTTTTCTATTAAAGATCAACATGGAAAATTTGAACATAAAGAAACCAATTATTATTTTACTGAAATATCAGATCCATCTGAACTAAAATTTGAAAAATATTTGGCAGATTTGACTCACAAAACAGATTTACAAAAAGTAGATGATACTCGTTCTTTGGGAGTAGCATATTTGGGAATAGGAATAGGAATGTTGTTTTCAGGACTGACAATAATTCAAACTTCTACTCGACGTTTGTAATTCATAGAATTTTATTCAATCCTTTTATTATCGAAGAACGCTATCCAATATTTTTATTCCATAATTTTCTATTTCAAAATTTAATTTTCAAATTTTAACGTCTCTATAATTTTCTCAATTGATGGTTTTTACATAATTTATGCCTAAATTTGATTAAAACATGTTGAACAGGTTGTGATTTTTTATTGTCTCTTTTAACAATATGTGATAAAACCATATTGCTTATGAGGCTTAAGACTCATACCGTCAATCCTTGCAAGGGGTATGAGTTAGCTACCTCGTCTTACATATTATCTAAAATATGAGAATCAATTATAGTGATGATCTAGTTAATGTCCGAACAAAATAAAACCCAACATCTCAAAGAATGGTATCAGAATTTCTTAAAATTATTCAGAGAAGAATATTCTAAATTATCTGAACAAGAAAAAGTCCAGATTTCCAAGTCTCATAATTACACTCCTAATTGTCAAATTGAAGTATTTTGGTTAAAGCAACTAAATTGGCAACTCATAGTTACAACTCATTTTAAGGATAGGCCAGATTGTGAAATTACAATAAACGGGCCTTATGACAGTACTATTTTTCAAGATGAAGTAAAAAAGGTTTTAAATCATCCAAGATGGAATAAACCGCTTTATTCTGAAACTAAGAATCTTCCTGTGGATTCTCCACATCTTTACAGTGAATTCCTTGCACAACGACTTCACATATTTACAGAAGGGGCAAAAAATGCAATGTTCATCAAATTTCCTGAAGCCAATCATGTTATGATAGAATCAATAATTCTTGAAAATGGTCT
>Ga0209726_10006983_pt1 | contig 12801 bp, 9 predicted proteins | sample Subgrocontami54m_FD_187453 | JGI IMG/M metagenome (GOLD analysis project Ga0209726, IMG submission 187453) | Subsurface groundwater microbial communities from S. Glens Falls, New York, USA - GMW46 contaminated, 5.4 m (SPAdes) (version 3) | ecosystem: Environmental > Aquatic > Deep subsurface >... | reverse complement strand
AATGATACGGCGACGCACGCTCGCGAGCCAGATGCTCGACGCGCGCGGCCGGCGGGTGAGCATCCGCATCGGCGCAACCGCCGCGGGGCAGGACTGCGTGTTCCTCGCGACCGGGCAGACCTACGACTTCCGGGGCTTCCTGCTCGCCTACGCCGAGGGCCACGACGACCCCGAGGCCGAGGGCGAGGAGCGGGAAGCGGTGCTGCCCGCCGTCGCAGTGGGCGACGTCCTCGCGCCGCGAGCGGTGACGCCCGAGGCGCACCACACGCAGCCCCCGGCGCGCCTCACGGAGGCGAGCCTGGTGAAGGCGCTCGAGGAGTCCGGGATCGGCCGGCCCAGCACCTACGCGACGATCATCGATCGCATCACCGATCGCAACTACGTGTTCAAGAAGGGCAGCGCCCTCGTCCCCACGTTCACGGCGTTCGCCGTCGTGGCGCTGATGCGCGACCACCTGGGGCACTTGGTCGATGTCGGCTTCACCGCCAAGATGGAGGACCGCCTCGACGAGATCGCCGGCGGCGCTGCGGCGCTGCCGTACCTGCGGGCCTTCTATCACGGCAACGGAGCACCGGGCCTCAAGGGCCTGCTCGAGCGCAAGGCGAAGGAGATCGAGCCGGCGAAGGTGTGCGCGATTCCGATCGGCACGGACGCGGCCGGCGTCGCCTACACCGTGCGCGTCCTGCGCAGCGGCGACTTCCTGATCGCGGGCGAGTCGCTCGCGTCCCTGCCCGAGGGCCTCTGCCCGGACGAGCTGTCGCTCGCGCGCGCGGTCGAGCTCATCGAGGCCGCGAAACGCGGCGACCAGCCGATCGGCAACCACCCCGCGACCGGGGCGCCGATCTACGTGAAGCGCGGCCGTTTCGGGCCATACGTGCAGCAGGGCGATGTCGTGGAGGACCAGGACCCGCCGAAGCGCGCGACGATCCCCAAGGAGATCGACCCGACCACGATCTCGCTCGACGTCGCGCTCGCGCTGCTCGCGCTGCCCCGCACCGTGGGTGTGGACGCGAACGGAGTACCGATCCTCGCGCACAACGGTCGTTACGGCCCGTACATCAAGCGCGGGGACGACACCCGGAGCCTGGGGAAGCTCACGCCCCTTGGGGTCACGCTCGACGAGGCGCTCGCGCTGTTGGCGCAGCCCAAGACGCGGGGGCGACGGACGCCGGAGCCGATCAAGGTGTTCCCGAAGGTGGCGGCGCTCGCCGACGCGGACGTCCGGCTCATGACCGGGCGTTACGGCCCGTACGTCACGGACGGCACGACGAACGCGTCGCTGCCGCGCGACTACACGGACCCGATGGCGTTGACCGTCGAGGAGGCCGTGGCTCTCATCGTCGCGCGTCAGGGCATCGCCCCGTCCAAGAAGAAGCGCGGAGCGTCGAAGAAGGCGGCCGGCGGCAAGAAGAAGGCGGCCGGCGGCAAGAAGAAGGCGGGCGGCAAGAAGAAGGCCAGCGCCGGGGGGTAGGGTTATCCCCGGATCCCCAGCTTCCGCACGCGATACCGCAGCTGGCGAAACGTCATGCCCAGGAGGGGCGCGGCGTTCGTGAGGTGTCCGCCCGTGCGCGCGAGGGCGGCCTCGATCAGCCCTCGCTCGGTGGCAAGGAGCAAGGCCTCGAGGTCGAGCCCCCCGGGTGGCAGAGCGATGCTTGCGGGCCCGGATGGTGCAGGCGGGACCGCCTTGAACGGCAGGTCCGCCAGCGTGATGCGGCCGCCCTCGCACAGCGCCACGGCGCGCTGGATGCAGTTGTCGAGCTCGCGAACGTTGAGCGGCCAGCGGTGGCGGTAGAGCTCGCGCGCCGTCTCGGGCGTGAAGCTCACCTTCTCCACGTCGGCGCCCGCGTGCTTGCGCAGGAGGGCGGCCAGGAGAATCCCGAGGTCCTCCCGGCGTTCCCGGAGGGGCGGCAGCGTCGCGCGAAAGCCAGCGAGGCGTCCGAGAAGGTCCTCGCGAAACGCTCCGCTCGCCGTCATGGCGTCCACGTCTCGGTGTGTCGCCGCGACAACGCGCACAGCGACCTGGGCGGGTCGCGTGCCGCCAACGGGCAGCACTTCACCCTCCTGCAGCACGCGCAGGATCGCGGCCTGCGCGGGCAGCGGCAGGTCGCCGATCTCGTCCAAGAACAGCGTGCCCCCGTCCGCGCTTCGCACGAGGCCCAGCTGATCGGCCGTCGCGCCGGAGAACGCCCCCTTGCGGTGACCGAACAGCTGCGACTCCACGAGACCCTCCGGGATTGCCCCGCAGTTGACGGCCACGAACGGGCCGCGCAGACCCGACGTCGCATGAACCGCCCGCGCCACGAGCTCTTTGCCGGTGCCCGTCTCGCCGGTCACGAGCACGGCGGCATCGGTGCGCGCAATCCGGGCGAGCGCCTCGAATTGCCGTTCCAGGGCAGGAGAGCAGGTGACCAGATCCGCGAGCTGGGACCGCGATGCCGACAGGTCGAGGTCGGCGCATTCCCCCACGACGGGGACCTTGCGCCGGAACACGAAGAAGGTGCAACCGAGCTCGATGAGATCTCCGTCGGCGAGCGTGGCTTGTCGCGCAGGCCACCCGTTGACGCGAGATCCGTTCTTGGAGCCGCCATCCTCGAGCAGCCAGCGGTCCTCGCTCCGTACCAGCCTGGCGTGGCTCGAGGACATCCACGGATCTGCCACCTGGACGGCCAGCCGGCGGCCGGTTCGCCTGGCCCCGCGGTCGCCGCCCCGGCCGAGCACGACCTCGTCCAGCTCGGAGAGGACGAATCGAGCCGACGCCTGCATCGGCTGATCGCACGTGAGCCCGACGACCAGATAGTCGGTGGGATGGGCCGTGGCCCGGCGGGGGCGCGCGTTCCAGGATCGCGTGCTGCCGCCGTCCCCTTGCACGGAGGCAAGAGTATCCTGAAATGGAGGCCCGGGGCCCTCGCGCGCGGCCGACGGAGGCAACGTGGTCACGTGTTTCGGAGCTCGGCTCGAAGGCGCCTCAACGCGCGAGCGTGCAAGCGGCAGCTCCACGAGCGCGACAGGCCGAGGCGAGCGCCGGCCTGCTCGAGCGTCTGGTTGTCGAGATAACGAGCCAGGAGCAGGAGCCTCTCGCGCGGCGGCAGGCCCAGCACGGCGCGTCGCAAGGTGATGCGCTTTTCTGAGCCGAGCATCTGCTCTTCTTGGGTCGCAAGGTTGCACGGCAACGCGTCAGGATCTTCGTCTGCGATCGTGTAGCGCTTGGTCTCGCTTCCCGGCTTACGCCGGGGACCTTCCTCGATCTGACGGAGCCCGTCGAGCATCGCGCCTCGGATACGGTGGTGGGCGAACGTCAGGAACGTCAGCCCTCGACTGGGATCGAAGCGCTTCGCGGCGTCGACGAGGCCGACGGCTCCATCCGCGATGAGCTCGTCGAGGTCGACTTGGCCGCCGAGACGCGTCCACTCACGACGGGCGACGATTCGCACGTAGTGGACGTGCTTCTCCACGAGCGACCGCCAGGTCGGAGCAGCGTGTTGTGCTGAGATCTGTTCGACAGGGTGCAAGCAGGACACGAGGCGACCCACTTCAAGGTGCATGCCAGAGATGCCCGTTGGCGCTGGCGGCAGATCAGTCTTCGCGGATCACCTTCGGTGGTTGCTTCGGCGGACTCAGCGGAAATGCGACAGCGGTCGTGCCCCCTGTCTCGGGCGGTGGGAACTCCATCGCGTAGAGCGTCTCGTGGAGGCACTCGCGTAGGGCCGCGTCCTCCGCGAAGGTGCCCTCGGAAATCTCGGCTTCCTCGACCAGGCCCGCTACACTCTGCTCAGCCGCCAGGGTGACCTGGAGCCACAGGTTGTCTGGCTTGGTGGCTGGGTTCCGTGCTCGCGCAGCCTCGAGACACTGCTCGAGCAGCGGGCGAGTGGCCATCACGGTGTCCTTGACCTTCCTGAGATAGGCGGTCGAGAGAGAGGCGTCCTCGGTCGATCCCGCAGCGGGCGGAGTCGGACGTGCACCGCTCGGGTGCTCAGCCGGTGGTGTCTGCGCCTGACGTGCGCGGCGCGCTTTCGTGATTGCCTGGAGGAGCGCCTGCCGCCGGGCGCCGGCTGCGGCCTTCGGGGCGCTCGGCGCGGGCACGAGCGTCTTCGCTCTTGGCTGAGTCGACAATGCCGCGTCAGGCGTCGCGTCGCCGTGCTGGAGGTTCCGCAGGAGCAGGGCTCCGAAGGCCACGAGCGCCGCGACGGAGGCTACCGCCAGCCAGCTGCCGGTCACTCGCTTCGTTGGGCTCCCGCGCTCTCCCATTCAGATCCTCCCCCGGTCTCTGAGCTCGCGGATTCGATCACCCTCCCTCGGAGGGGGGCTCACGAGGCTGGGCCACGGGGCGCGTGAAGACCTCGTCCATCTCCGGCTCGTCGCTCTCCGCAGCGCGAGGGTAGGCCGGCGCGCAGCCCGCCTCGGAACCAGACATCGACTCGGTCGTGGTGCGGCACTGTTCGCCCTCGTCACAACGACGCCCGGCCTCCGAGTACATGTCGCATCTGCGATAGCAAACGCTCGGAACGTCCGAGTACCCAAGGAATCCCGAGCGCCCGCAGACGTAGCCCTCCGGGCATGGGGATGGCGGGATCATGCTGCAGGTCGGGCGGCACCTGGCGCGCAACGCGCTTCCGGTGAACACCCCGTCGCAGCTCTGTCCGTTCGGGCATCTACCGGGCGCGCAGCTCGGCACGCCGTTCGCGAACGGTGCAAGCGTGCGGCAGACCTTGGTTGCCTCGAGCCGGCTCTCGGGGGCGCACACTTGGCCCTTGCGGCAGTCAGCATCAGTGGCGCAAGTGTCGTCTACGCAGACCGCGCCATCAGTGGTCTGCACGCAGCGATGTCCGCTGCCGCATCCACCGCCTGCGTCGCAGAGCTGCCGGCACTTGCCCCCCCAGCACACGAGCGATTGCGAGCAGCGCTGGTCCTTGGGCGGGCGACGACCGCCCATACATGCGGCTCCGACCTGCGCGTCACCCGCGGGCGCGCACCGCCAGACGGCCGATTCTCCGCTCGCGAACCGGGTGCATGCCTTGCCTGCCCCACACGAAGTGTCTCCGGCAGACTTGCAGGTCGACCCGTAGCAACCGAGTGCTCCGTCCACGAGCTCGCAGATCGTCTCGGGTGGACACAGGTGCTCGTCCCTGCAAGCGGCGAGGGACGAGCGCGCGGTCTCGTGCGCTTCGATGTGGTCGCCTGGAAGGCGGGGCGCGGTCCTGCGGGCGCGGTGAACCGTGGCGGTTGACACCGCCTGGGTCAGCTCGACGCGCGCGGGCGCTGTGGAGGGCACCGGCTCCCCGGGGGAGGGCGATGGGCCGCCGCGGCTGCGGGCGGCGAGGACGTAGATACCCGCCACGGCGAGGACCGAGAAAAGGATCACCCCTGCGCATTGAACGCGGTTCTTCGACAAGGACGGACTGTGCATGACTGTCGTCGGTCGAGGTCCCGGGCGCCGAGGCACCGACGCCCGGGATCTCGAGCACCTTTCTACATCGAGCAGCTCATGGTGGTGCTGCCACCGCAGCCGCAGCTGGCTCCGACGTCGGTCGTGTACCAGACGCAGAACCCGTCACGGTCACAGTCGACGGTGTAACGAACCATCCGGCCGCCCTCGCAGCCGACCCAGGAAATCGGCTTCGCTTCGGCGCGGGTAGGTTGAATGGTCATCGTCGATGAACCGATCAGACACAACATGGCGAGCCTCAGTACGTTCTTCATCGCATTGTCCTCGAAGGTGGTTGTCAGCGCGAGGGCCCTCGCATCCCCACCTCCCCCTGCACCCACGGTGCCACGGCGTTCGCACTTCGAGGTGATGACGTTTCTCGAGGAACGTGAGGCAAAGAGGCTACTCGTCGAGCGAACCTGTGTGCCCGAGTACCAGGGTCACCGCCTGGTCCTCGGCCCTCGCCGAGGGCTGTTGCACGTACCGCAGGCCCCGCAACACGGCACCGCGCTCGGGGAAGTGAGCTGCTTTTCCGAAGCGCGACGCGCCCGTAGAGCTCAGCACATCGCTACCGGGTTGCACACTGCGCGCCGGTGCAACGGGCGCAGCCCCCACGTGTGCCCTTCACTCTCGCGAAACCAGCGGCGCGCGAGACGCCGGCCCGATGGAAGTACGCGAGAGTTGTGGCCCCTTCCTGGCGGCAGCAACAGGAATGCCGCTTGCTTGAGGCCCGCTCGCACTGCGGGAAGGCACGCGACGGAAGACACCACGTCTTCTGCTGCACCCGATGCTTGTCGGCTCTCCGCAGAGCTGGAAAAGGAATGGAAATGGCTCGAGCTGCTTCGAAACAGCGGCCTTCGCATCGCGGCGGAGCTCGACGACGCCGGCGCTGTGGTGTCGCGCTTCGTCTACGCGACCCACGCCAATGTCCCCGACTTCATGATCAGCCAGGGTGTCGCCTACCGCATCCTGACGGATCACGTGGGGTCCCCCCGGCTCGTCGTCCGCGCCGACTCCGGCGAGGTCGCCCAGCGGATGGACTTCGACGAGTGGGGGCGCGTTCTCGAGGACACGAACCCAGGCTTCCAGCCCTTCGGCTTCGCCGGTGGCCTCTGGGACGCCGACACGGGCCTCGTCCGCTTCGGAGCCCGGGACTACGATCCGGCGCTCGGCCGATGGACCAGCAAGGACCCCATCGGCTTTGCTGGCGGCCTGACCAATCTCTACAGCTACGTGGGGAGCGAGCCGGTCAACTGGGTAGACCCAGCGGGGACGTTCCCGTGGGGCCTCGCCTTTGCCGGTCTGGACTTGGCCTGGCAGCTTCACGAGAATGGCGGTCGCTGGCACTGCGTGCAATGGGGCAGCATCGGATTCGCGCTGCTCGGCGGTGGGCTCCTGAACGGGCTCCTGAGCGACGCGTTTCGGTTCAAGACCGTCGGATCTCAAACGTGGAGTGCGACGAGCAAGTGGATGCGCACCAGAGACATTCTCCCACGCGGGATCGGCGAAGAGTGGCACCACTGGTTATTCGAGCGAAACCAGGGGATCGGTCGGTCCATCAGCGACGCGATCAAGAACCAGCCCTGGAATCTCAACCCGATCTCGAAGGGATTCAACAACTGGCTCGGCCGACATCCGGCGCTCTCGTTCCTTGGCGGTCCATCCTGGGCGGGCGAGGTCGCGGGTGGCACCGGCCTGGCGATCTTCGGGGAGGGTGAGTAGCCTCGACGCCCATGCAGACGCAGCTGATGTTCTTGCCCGGCCAAGAGGTCCTGATTCCCGTGAGCCCATCGGCCTTCACCGCGGCCGTAGGACCGAGGCGCCGTCTTTCCCGCTACGTCGGAGCGCTGGTGGTATCCCCGTCAGGGGAGGCTCGGACGATCAAGTCGATCCGCGTCGAAGGCATCTGGGGTTCATCCACCCTTCGGCGGTTCGTCAGCCTGCTCACCAGTGCATGGTCGATCTCGGTCGAGTTCGACGCGTCGGCGCCCCTGCCGATCGGTGAGCTCAAAGAGAGGGTGGTTCGCTGCATCCAGGCTGACGCCGGAGACTCCGAGCCCTACCTTCCCCGTCAGCGCCCCCTTGAAGAGGTGATCTCCGGCGTCCGTGGAGCCCACAGCGTAGAGGGCATCTTTCAAGAGATTGCAGTGCCGCGCCCGGAGGACGCGCTGGACGTTCTTTGATCCCAGGGCCTGACGATCCGTCTCGTGCAGGACACCTCGCCCGAAGGAGAGCCGCCCCCCGCGTGCTGGGTGTGTCGGCTCACGCTCGCGATCCACAACCTCTCATCCTCGGGCTTTCTTCTGGAGGCCGGCGACAAGCGCGGGAGCTTGTTCGCGGCGAGGATTGCCATCCCTGGTCGATCTGTCCTGCTGACAGGAGGGACGCACGGCGAGGTATTCGCAAGACGCGACGCTTGCCTGATCCCATCTTCGGCGCGCACCTGTCGGGAGGGACGGCCTGGCGCCCCTTGCTTCCCGAGCGATCACATGGGCGTGGACACAAGTGCTGGCGTTCCTGCGTGGTGGCTCCTCGTGGGGTCGAGAGCGCGGTGGGGATCATCTCGCGAGGGATGCCTCTTGACTGGATTCTCTCTCGGTTTTCTCCCGATCCATGCGCCTCTCGCGCACCGCGCGGAGCCACCTCGGCGACCGCGCGGCCCGCGGACGCAAGGGCACGCGCTGCCGCCGCAGCAATCGCCAGATGGTCGTGCGGTGGTGGCCGTAGTGGCGCGCGATGGCCGCGATCGAGTAGCCCGCCAGGTAGTCGCGCTTGATTGCGGCCCGGCGCCAGCGCGTCAGGGGCGCCCTCGCAGGTAGCCCTTCCTCGCTCGCGGACGAGCGCGGTGCGCGCGCGGCGCCGCGCGCCATGACCTCGGCCTTCATCTGCTCGAGGAGTCCCAGCATGTGCCGGCTCATCCACAGGCGCAGGTAGCGCGGGTGCAGCCGGAGGTGGCGCGCCATCTGGCTCACCGAGAGGCCGCGTCCGCGGAGCAGGTGGATTTGGCCGCGCCGCATCTCGATCGCGAGCTGCTGCGCAGGGGTGCGACGTCGCGGCACATGAAGGCCTCGCCGGGCCAGCCGGCGCTGAACCTGGCGCAGGCTGATGCCGTAGAGGTCGGCCAGCTGCTCGGCGCTGCACCCCCGCCGGAACATGTCGGCCATCGCAGCGAGGATCGCGGGATCGGTCCGGGCGTGCACGATCAGGTCCCCCGCTCTACGCCGCCCCCGGCGGGCGACAGCACGCGCAGTCGCGTGTGCCGGCGCAGTCGAAGGGGTCGCTCGTCGGAGCGGCCCTCGGGTCCACGGGTCATTCGGCGGTAACGCCACGGCTCCCAGGGCCGCCAGAGCGCCGAGGGCGCCCGCAGCCGGCGAAAGAGCGCGCGGCGCATCGCGCGCAGCGCGCAGTACGCAGCGCTCCTGCTCGGCCGGGGCGCACAGCGCGGCGACGACGGCAGTCTGACTGGCTCCGCGGCCTCTGGGGGTTCCGCCGTGGCGATCGCGCCCACCAGATGCTCCCGGAGCGCCTCCACGATCTCCTTGGCCGCACCCGCGATCGCCTCGCGCATGCGCCACCCACGCCCCGCGCCCGCAGGTGCGGTGGGCGACGGCAGCGTCACCGCCGTGAGACCGCCGAGCGCGCGCTCGAAGGCCTCTCGCAGGGTCTCCCTGGACACCAGGCCGACCGCCCCGAGGTCCAGCGTGGGGGGCATCGACCGGCTTCTGCCAATAGGAGATCTCCTGATAGCAGTTACCGGTCGATGGTCCAACACCTCGACAATCTTCGGGGCGTCTGCGGCGAGGTGGGCGAGGGCCGGGCAGGCGGCACCCCAGCGCTCCACCATCGCGCGCGCCAGGTCCTCGGCGTCCATCGAGGCCTCCGAACGCGTGGGTCCATCGCCGAGCGGCAGGACCTCGAAGGTGCCCGCGACCCAGCAGCCGGGCGGCACGGCGCCCGCGTAGAGCAAGACCACGGGATGCTCGGGCGTGCGACGTACGGCGCGCGCACGGCCGAGCGCCTGGAGCACCTCGGCGCCGACCAGGCCCTCGAGATGTGTTGCGGTCCCCACGCCGAGGGCACGCGCATCCTCCTCGGCGGACCCGATGTCGGGCCAGGGATCGCCCAGGCACAGAAGCGCATCGCACGCCTCGAGCTCGTTCGAGCCGCGCTGGCCGCCGTACCAGAGCACGCTCAGCTTGCTCAGGCGGTGCGACGCGCGCAGCGCCTCGAGCTCTGCGAGCACGCGCAGCGCGCCCGCCTCCGAGAGCCGCTCGCGGGCGCACCTGTCGTCCTCGTCGAGCACGCGGACGCAATCCACCAGGATGCGTCCAAGAGGCGCGTGCGTGATGACACCCAGGTAAGGCGCGGCCAGCCCCGCGGCTGCGAGCTTGCGTCCAGTGACGCGCAGGATGCGGGCGATCGCGGGCCCGGCGCGCTCGCGCAGCGTCGTCGGTCGTCTGGACTCGAAGAGGCTCCGCCGCGTGAGGGCGGCCGTGGTCATGTAGACGCGGGCCACCGCGTCCGGATCCGTGACTTCCAGTCGGAACATGCGTACCTCCCGATCGGGCAGCGCGGCCCGGATGGAGTGCTCGACGTGCGGCGCGCTCGCGTCCAGGACCACCAGCGACAGCGGCTGCAAGTCCTTGTCGGTCCAGCTGCCGAAGCCGAGCGTCCGCCACTCGATGCGCACGTCGACGTGGTCGCCCACGCCGTCGGCGACGAGGCACGCAGTTGCTCCCGGTGTGGGCGCGGCCACGCCCTCCCGCGTGAGCGCGAGGAGCGCGTCGTCGATCGCGTGGTGCGGGTAGTGCTCGGCGCGAATCCGCGCCTCGCGCAGACTCGGCCCCTCCGGTGGCGGAGGATGCGGCGCCGCCGAGTGCGCGCGCGAGACCTTGCCGATGGTCGCGTCCAGCGCCGCGGTTCCATCCTTGACGCCGAACAGGGGCAGGGTGCCGCAGCCCAGCTCGAGCGCGGCCGCGAGGCAGAGCCAGTTGCGCAGGCTCTGGCCCGACAGGCGCCACGCGTGGCCGGGGCGGTCGGTGCCCTTGCGCTTCTCTCGCAGCTCGCGAGCTGCGCGCATCACGATCCGTGCGAGCGGAGCTCGCGGCGCAGCCCACGCGGTGAGGTCGGGATCGACGTGCAAGGCCGTGAGCGGCACGAGCTCGTGCGCGGACAGCACGACCGTTGAGAGCAGCGCCGGCAGCTCGTCGGCGATGATCGGGCCGAGCAGTCGCCCGGTCTGCCCGAGCGTGGCCGCATGGGCGTGCGTGGCAAAGCGCGTACCCTTGCCGGTGACGCCCTCGTACGCGCGGCAGGCCTCGCCAGTGCCCGCGTAGCTGGTGCGATGGGTGCAGCTGCGGCACGCGGTCGCGCGGATCGACCACCCACGCTCGGCCCACGGTGCAAGTGCGCCCGCGTACCTGCAGACGGGGCGTCCCTTGTCGTCGAGCATGCTCAGGAGGCCGTGGTAGCGGCGGCGCCTCCTCGGCCCATGCGCGTCGGATTCGTGCTCGCGCTCCTCGAGCCGCGCGTGCGAGTGCGCGAGCAGTGTGCCGCGGCCCGTCCGCCTCGCGAGCGCGTACAACGTGGCGCGCGTCTTTCCGACACCCGGGTCGGTGGCCAGGAGCGCGACGCGCCCGGGCAGCTCCTCGGCCCACTGGATCGCCTCTTCCACGAGCCCCGGCAAGCGGAGCTGGGCCTCGGCGAGGTCGGCGCACCGCTCGCGCGGCGCGGCGGGTGGCGTGGCACGCGAGAGCGCCGGCCATGCAGCCGGTGCGTGGGCGCCGACCCAGGTCGCGAGCGGCAGCCCCGCGGCATGACCGCGGGCATCCGTGCCCGTGGCCTCGATCCCGGCCGGGCAGCTCTCGCGCCAGCACTTGAGCCGCCCCGAAGGGGTCAGCCAGGCCTTCTTCTCGTGGCTCGCCCGGCACGCGGGGCATGTCGCCAGGATCTGCACGCACACGATGCCGCCGGTCTTTTGATCGAACACCGTGCGCGTCGGGAGCTCGAGCGCGTCGAGCACCCGGAGCACCGGCGCGGGAAGCGTCGTCGGAGGCGGCGCCGGACGCACGGATGCGACCGCCGTGGTCACGCTTCTTCTTGGCGCCCGGGGACTCGCCTTGGTCAGTGCCGGTAGCCACTCCTCGAAGTCGTCGAGCGCGAAGGTCCTGCTGGAATCGCAGCGAAGCAATCGAGCCAGGACAGGGTGCGCTGGATTGCGCCAGTTGCGCGTGCCCGGCACGCGGGCGATGCGCCGCAGATCGTAGATGGTGCCATCTCCACCCACGAGCGCGGCGAGCCGCTTGCCGAGCTCCACGTATCGTGGGTGCTCGGACAGGGACAGCCGCTCGTGGAATGGCCACAGCCCCCAGACGCCGTGCCCGGACGCAAGGACGAGCGGTGGCTGCAGCTCGGGCGGCAGGCGATCCTCGAGCGCGCCGATCGCTTCGTCGATCGTCTTGAAGCGGGCACCCTTGCCATGAAGGTCGATGTCGACCGCGAGCCCCGCGAGGCCGACGACGTCGTCGCTGGTGCCGACGCCGAGCGCGCCGCTGCCACGCGCAGCGGCCCGAGGGTGCAGCCCGAAGTAGACGTTGAGCCGGCCACGGGCGTCCTCCGCGAGCGCTGCGCCAGCCGCCTCCTCGGCCGTCGCGCAGAACGGCACCACGCGCGGCTTGACCGTGGCGACCTCGATGAACGCCCCGCCGAAGGTCTCCGGCCTGCACCACGCACGCAGGAACGTCCGCGCGTCATCGAGCGGCGATGGCTCGCCGCCCGGATGCTCCGCCAGCTCGATGGGCTTGGCCACGTGCGCGTCCTCGACCGGGCATCGCAGCGTCCCGCGAGGTGCCGGTCGAGCCCTGTCGGAGCCCCGGCGTACGGGCCTCCATTGCGGCACGAGCTGGCACCGAAGGTGCGCGCCGAGCACGCCCCGCGGCATCGGCGGGGACATCGAGGACCAGGGCGGAACGCACCGGACTCACCCCGCATCTGATAACGGATCGGCGTCAGCGCTTTCTGCGCGGCAGCCGACGCGCGGGCAGCACGAACCCCTCACCTCGGTAGCGATTGAGCTGACCGACCGAGCGAGCGATGTGCCGCAGGTCATCGCGGACGACGTCGAAGCCGAAGCCATCCACCCAGCCGACGCCGCGGCACCCGGCGCAGTACGCGGCTCCGTGGCCATCGCAATGCGGGCAGACCGCGTAGGGCAGGGAGCCCTGGATGAGCTTCGCCCTGTGCTCCAGCTCCGCAGACTCCCGGGTCGCCTTCTCGAGCAGGGCCTTCGCCGCGGGCGCGCGCCTTCCGCACGCTCGGAGCTCGGCCTTGAGCTGGCGCCATTCCTCGGCAGCCGCCTGCAGCTGCGTGACGATGGCACC
>Ga0209726_10006978_pt1 | contig 12805 bp, 16 predicted proteins | sample Subgrocontami54m_FD_187453 | JGI IMG/M metagenome (GOLD analysis project Ga0209726, IMG submission 187453) | Subsurface groundwater microbial communities from S. Glens Falls, New York, USA - GMW46 contaminated, 5.4 m (SPAdes) (version 3) | ecosystem: Environmental > Aquatic > Deep subsurface >... | reverse complement strand
CCCACGACCCACGACCCACGACGCACGAACCACGTCAGGATTGAGGAGAGATATGCTCGCGATTCGCTTACGGCGGATGGGCTCGACGAAGAAGCCGTACTTCCGCGTCGTCGTCACAGAGGCGCGCACCGCGCGCGACAGCAGCTTTGTGGAGAACCTCGGTACGTATAACCCACGCAGCAAGCCTGCGACGGTCGAGATCAACAAGGAGCGCGTTGAGTACTGGCTGAAGCAGGGGGCGCGGCCCTCCGATTCAGTGCGGACGCTGCTCAGCAAGCATCTCTCACGCGATCTCGGGGCTCCGGCCGTCGAGACGCCTGTGGCGCAGTGACCGGCGGCGAGGCAGGCACGTCCAGCCCGCTGAGCGCTGTCGTCGAGGTCGTGGTCAAGGCGCTGGTTGACAAACCGGATTCGGTGCGCGTCACCGAGTCCGAGCGACGGGGCATGACGGTGCTCGAGCTCAGGACGGCCCCGGGCGATCTGGGGAAGATCATCGGCCGGCAAGGGCGCACCGCGGCGGCCCTGCGCACGCTTGTCTCGGTGACCGCCGAGCGGCACGGCAAGCGCGCGTCGCTGGATATCAAGGACTAGGCTCTCCGCTCTGGGCTTTCGGCTGTGGGCCTGGCAATGCCCGTGGCAAAGTCCGGGCCGGGACTTTCGTGATGCCAAGAGCCCAAAGCCGAGCGCCTAAGGTCGGGAGCCACGAGCCGAAAGGCGAGGGCCCAGAGCCCACCACCTCGTGGGATGACATGGCGGTGGTTGGCCGGATTGCCCGGCCTCACGGCCTGCGCGGACGCGTGGTGGTGAATCCCGAGACCGACTTCGTCGAGGAACGATTCAGGGGCGGGGCGGTCCTGTGGGTTCGCACGGCGGTCAGTACTGAGAAAATGGTGGTGGCGACAGCTCGCATCCAGCAAGGCCGGCCGGTCATCGGATTTGAGGGCATCGAGACGATCGAGGGTGCTGAGCGGCTCGTAAGCGCTGAGCTTCGCGTTCCGGAAGACGTGTTGCATCCCCTCGATCCTGGCAGCTTTTATCACCACCAGCTCGTGGGACTGCCGGTCGAGACCCTCGAGGGGGTCCGGGTTGGCGACGTGAAATCAGTGGAGAGCGGCGCCGGAGGCAGCCGTCTCGTGGTCGACGGCCCGAAGGGGGAGGTGCTGATTCCGCTGGCCGTGGAGATTTGCGTCGAGATCGACGTGCCGGGGGGGCGGATTCGCATTGCCCCCCCTGAGGGGCTGCTCGGGCTGAATCAGAGAGGTGACAGGTAACGGGTGATCTTCGACATCGTGACCATCTTTCCGCGGATGGTCCAGGCGGGGCTGGCCGAGGGCGTGGTCGCCCGTGGCATCGAACGGGAGTTGCTGACCGTCGGCGTTCGCGACCTTCGCGAGTTCACGACGGATCGGCATCGGAGCGTGGATGACATGCCGTATGGCGGCGGACCAGGCATGGTGATGAAGCCGGAGCCGCTGGCGCGCGCCGTGGAGGCCATTCGCCGCGAACGTGGCGAGCCGTCAGCCGTGGTGCTGCTCTCGCCGCAAGGGCGCCGGTTCGACCAGCACGAGGCAGTGAGGCTGAGCGGTCTCGCGCATATCGTGCTCCTGTGCGGCCGATATGAAGGGATGGACGAGCGCGTCCGGGAGGCCGTGGCCACCGAGGAGCTCTCCATCGGGGATTTCGTGCTGAGCGGGGGCGAGCTCGCAGCGCTGGTGGTGATCGACGCGGTCAGCCGTCTCGTGCCCGGCGTGGTGGGCGACGCCGAGTCGGTTGAGAGCGATTCGTTTTCACGGGGGCTGCTCGATTACCCTCACTACACGCGTCCGGCCGAATTCGAGGGCCGCGCGGTGCCCGAGCTTCTGCGTTCCGGGCACCACGGGGACATTCGGCGATGGCGCAAACAGCAGGCGCTGATACGGACGCTGGAGCGGCGCCCCGAGCTGTTGGCCGGCGCGACGCTGGACGACGAAGAGCGGGCGCTGCTCGAGGAACTCCGGAAGGACAAGAGTTAACGGACGGCCGGCGTTGGCCGGTCCGCTTGAAAGGACCACGAACATGAGCGCGATCGTTGGCGTTGTCGAGCAGTCGCAGCTGGTTTCTCGACCGGAGATGAAGTCGGGCGACACCGTCCGCGTGCACGTGAAGGTGCGCGAGGGCGACAAGGAGCGCATTCAGATCTACGAAGGCATCATCATCGGGATGCACCGGGGGGGGGCGCGTGCGACGTTCACCGTCCGCAAAGTGTCGTTCGGACAGGGTGTGGAGCGGATTTTCCCGCTGCACTCGCCGACAATTGCCAAGGTGGAAGTCGTGCGCTCGGCACGCGTCCGGCGCGCGAAGCTCTACTTCCTGCGTGAGCTGAAGGGCAAGGCCGCGAGGATGAAAGAGACCAGGCGGACGTAAGTACTTCCATGGTTCGCGTACGTGCAATGCGGACGCTCGAGAATGCCTTGCGGCGTTTCGGGTTCTGCCGCATCGCGGGCGTCGATGAGGTCGGTCGGGGATGTCTCGCCGGCCCCGTGGTGGCAGCCGCGGTCGTTCTCGATTCCGAGCGGCACATCGCAGGTCTCTGCGATTCCAAGATGGTCACCGCTGCGGAGCGCGAACGACTCTACGGCACCATCACCCGCCGAGCGCTCGCGTGGTCGGTGGCTTCGGCGCAACCGCTTGAAATCGACGAGATGAACATTCACCAGGCGTCCCTCGAGGCGATGCGGCGCGCAGTCATGGCGCTCGCGCCGCTGCCCGACATGGTGCTCGTCGACGCCTTCCGTATTCCGCGTCTGTACATGGCGCAGCGCGGCGTGGTCCACGGCGATCGGCGGTGCGCGGCCATCGCCGCGGCGTCCATCGTTGCCAAGGTGACCCGAGACCGCGAGATGTTGCAGCACCACGTGGTGGATCCTCGATACGGTTACGACCGGCACAAGGGGTACGCTACGTCCGACCATCTCGATGCGGTGGCGCGCTTCGGATACTCGCCGCTCCACCGCCGGTCGTTCCGGCCTCCGTCGCTATTCGATAGAATGGACAAGGCCGACAATCCACAGTAGTTTCCGCAGCAGACTCCTCCCTCCTCGGGGTGAAAGCTCTCGTGCCCATCGACAGGGAAACCACGCTGAAGCAGGCGGAGAAACTCCTTCGCCAGGGACGGCTCGACGCCGCTATCGCGGAGTACGTGCGGCTGGTGCAGGACCAGCCCCGGGACTGGAACTCCATCAACGCACTCGGGGACCTCTACACTCGGGCGGGGCAGACCGAGAAGGCGGTCGCGCAGTTCACGCTTGTGGCGGACTACCTCGCGGCCGAAGGGTTCCTACCGCGCGCGGCCGCGCTCTATAAGAAGATTCTCAAGATCAAGTCCGACGATGAACATGCGTTGCTGCAGCTGGCCGACATCGCGACCCGCCAGGAACTGATTGTCGACGCCAAGATGTATCTGCGGCAGGCGGCCGAGTTCCGCCGCATGCGCGGAGATCGGCGTGGCGTGGCCGAGATGGCCATCCGCCTCGGGACGCTGGACCCGGACGATGGTGATGCCAAGCTAGCCGCGGCAAGGGCGTCGGCCGAGCTGGGCGATGCGCTGGCCGCCTCGGGGCTGCTGCAAGAAGCGGCTGACAGCTTCGAGAAACAAAACCGCTCCACCGAAGCTCTGGCGGTGCTTGCCGAAGCCGCGGCGCTCGATCCGGAGAATTCGAACCTGCGGGGCCGGATTGCGCGGGACGCGGTCGCCGCCGGGGACTTCGATCGCGCCCGGGAGTACCTGAGCCCGGAGTCGGCGGGTGACGATCCCGATTTGCTGCTGGCGCTGGCGCGAATGGAGTTTCTGGCCGGCCGGGCTGAAAGCGGACGTGCGGCGTTGACACGACTGCTGTCGATCGCACCGCAACACCGTGACGCCGCCGTGGTCGTCGCCTGCGGACTGATCGAGCAAGGCAACGCCGAAGGCGCGTTCACGTGCGTTGATCTCGTCGCCGACTTTGCGCTCCTCAACGCGGATTGCGCCGGCGCCGCGGACGCGCTCGAGGCGTTCGTCAGCCGACTCGGTGGCCACATCCCGGCACTGCTGAAACTGGTCGAGATCTGTGTTGACGGCGGGTTCGACAACAGGATGGTATCCGCGCAGGCGCGTCTGGCGGATGCCTATCTCGCGGCCGGCCAGGGTGCCGAGGCGCGGGTCATTGCCGAAGACCTGATGTTGCGGAACCCGGAGGATCGCGATGCCATCGAGCGCTTGAGGCGTGCCCTGGTATTGATGGGTGTGGCCGATCCCGATGCGGAGATTGCAGAGCGACTGAATACCGACGACCCGTTTGCGTTCGGCGAGGACACGTTTGCCTTGTCCGATGTCGACCTCGCTCGAGAAGAGCCCCAGGTCTTTCCCGCTGCCCAGGAGGCGCCGCCGCCGCAACACTCGGACGAACCGGTCGTACTCGAGGCGATGGAGATCGATCTGAGTGCGGCCTTGGGCGCGCTCGTCTCGACGCCACCTCCACCGCCACCGCCGGCCGCCGACGCTCCGCCGGCAGACATACTTGCCCCTGACTTGGAAGCCGTATTCGGGGGCTTTCGTGCGAGAGCGGCATCGGAAGACGAGGCGCAGCAGCAGTACGAGGCAGGGCTTCGACTCGTAGCAGAGGGCCGGCTGGACGAGGCGCTGAAGGCGCTGGAGCTCGCTGCGCGTGTGCCGCGCATGCGCTATGACGCTGCGTCCGCGCTCGGGCGTCTACACATCGGGCGGGGCGACGTTTCGCACGGCGTGGAATGGCTCGAACGCGCCGCGGAAGCGCCGGCGCCTACCCGAGAGTCAGGGATCGCCTTGCTGTACGACCTGGCCGAGGCCCTCGAACGAAGCGGGGAAGGGGCGCGCGCACTTGCCATTCTGCTGGAGATCGAGATCGACGCGCCGGGCTATCGAGACGTATCGGCTCACGTGGAGCGGCTTTCCAAGGTGCAGACCCGAGGCTGACGAACACGTGCGCCGGGTGCTCTTCATCGCTTTCGCGCTCGAGGTTGGATTTCTGCTCCTCATCGTGCCCTGGTCCGCGTACTGGGACCGGAACTACTTCGCCCAGGAGTCCTCCGCGATCAAGGCGCTGATCACGAACAACTTCGTACGGGGAGGAGTGTCCGGCCTGGGCCTGGTGAACCTTTGGGTGGCCCTCTCCGAGCTTGCGTCGCTGGTTCTGGCGCCGCGGCGACTAGGCGGCCACTCTACGTTGCCCACCCCGGCAGAGGAGTAATGTGGGTCCGGTTGTCTGCTGGGTCACCGATCGGCGGCGCTGCGGCGCGCACTGGCGCCGGGATCTTGTCGAACGGGTGACTCGGGCCGCGAGGGCCGGCGTGCACCTTGTGCAGGTGCGCGAGCGGGATCTCGAAGGCCGGGAGCTCATCGGACTCGTGAGAGCGTGCCTCGAGGCCGTCTCGGGCACCGCCGCGCGCATCGTTGTGAACGACCGTCTCGACGTGGCGCTGGCCGCGGGCGCCCACGGCGTGCATCTGCCATCGAATGGGCTGCCGGGGGCCGTCGTTCGTCGCGTGGCGCCGCGAGGATTCCTTGTCGGCCGATCCGTTCACAGCGTCAGCGAGGCAATCCGCTCCGCCAGGGCGGGTGGTCTCGACTACCTGGTCTTCGGTACGGTGTTTCCGACGCCTTCGAAGCCAGAGCAGGCAGCTGCGGGCGTGGTGGAATTGAGGTCCGTTGTGGACGCCGTGCCGCTGCCTGTGCTCGGCATCGGGGGCATGACCATCGAGCGGTTACCATCTGTGGCCGCGGCTGGGGCGACGGGGTTTGCGGCCATAGGACTCTTTGGCGGCTGTGAAGGCGCCGACGCCGAGGGTCGCCTGACGCAGCTCGTGCGCGAGGTTGAGAGGTCGTTTGACACGTCAAGGGGCGTTCCCTAAACTGCGATTCGTCAATGGCTGAGCGCGCAGTTGCCGACTTCGGCTCGCAGATGAAGCGCGCGCGCGAGCAGCGTGGTGTGTCGCTGCGGCAGATTGCGGAGGCGACGAAGATTTCCGTCAGCGCACTGGGAGCGCTCGAGCGGAACGACATCTCACGACTTCCCGGCGGTATCTTCAGCCGCGCGTTCGTTCGCGCGTATGCGATCGAGGTGGGCCTCGATCCCGAGCAGGCCGTCCGCGAATTCATCACCCAGTTTCCTCACGACTCAGTGACGGTTGGCAGTCCGCATGTGCCACAAGAAGACCACGCGGCGATCGAGAGCAGCCGCCAGAGCGCTCAGGCGGCTCTAAAGCTGCTCGGGGTGTCGATTCCGGTGGTTGGCGCGATCCTGTATTTCACGCTCTTCCGGGCTCCAGCCCGACCAATGGATGCCGCCGCGCCCACGGCGTCGGCCGCCGTCGCATCGCCCGCGATCGACATCGAGCCGGAGATCGCGGTGCCGCCCCCCGCTGCCCCAATGGAGTCGCTCGCACCGGGCGTGCCGTCAGCAGATATCGCGGCAGGCGTCGGCGGCAAGCCTCTGATCTTCGAGCTCGTGGCGACCGGTCCCGCGACTCTCGATGTGTCCCTTGACGGGGTTCGCCATGAAACGCGGACGGTCGCGCAGGGCGAGCGTCTCGTGTTTCAGGCCGACCGGGAGATGCAGTTGACCATCAGTGATGCCGGGTCCCTGCAACTCACGATCAATGGCCAGCCGGCGGTCTCCCTCGGGGCGCGCGGCGAGGCGCGGACGGTGCAGATCGGGCGGCGCAACTACGGATCTTTCCTCGCTTCTCAATAGAGTGGATCTCAGTTTCCGTACTCCGCTGCTCGACTTTTTCCGCCGCGGCGACGTTGCGCGCGACATCCGTCTGCTCGCCGCACAGGGTGCGCTTGCGCCGCGCGCCCATGAGCAGCTCGGACTGCTCGTCTTTCTGGTCGAGGATCCCGATCCCGACATCAGGCGCGCGGCGGAGCAGACGATCGGTCTCATTCCGCAGGAATCGCTGTCCGCCTTCCTTGGCCGCTCCGACGTGGCCGCGGAGCTGCGCGCGTTTTTCGCGACGCGCGGGATCGAGCCCGCGGCGGTTCCGGCCCCCGATGCTGGTGGCCCGCTCATTGGCGGTGACGAAAGCGATGAGAGCGGCGCAGACGGCCACGAACCGGAAGAGGCAGACGGCCATGGACCGGAAGAGAAGGTATCGACGCTCCAGAGGATTGCCGCCTTGACCGTGGCGCAACGGGTGGCGCTCGCCATGAAGGGCAGCCGCGAAGAGCGCACAATTCTGATCCGCGATTCCAACAAGCTGGTGGCGGTGGCCGTGTTGAGCAGTCCCAAGGTCACCGAGTCCGAGATTGAGAGCATCGCGAAGATGTCGAGCATCTCGGACGAGGTGCTCCGTATCATTGCGAACACGCGGGCGTGGGTGAAGAGCTACGCGGTGACGCTGGCGCTGGCGAAGAACCCGAAGACGCCGGTGGCGATCTCGATGAACCTACTGGCGCGCCTGCAGGATAAGGACTTGCGCATGCTCTCGACCGACCGAAACGTTGCTGAGATCCTACGGATTACCGCAAGGCAGAAGCTGGTGATCACGAAATAGGCGGATTCGAGAGGACGCGCCTCTACGAGCGTTTGGCTTTTGGCCTATTGCCGCTGGCCTTCGCGCCTCCTCGTTTCTGCGCCCAATCTTTCCTCATCTGCGCCAATCCCTCCATGTAGACCGTGGCCTTCTGGCGATCGTCCTCTGTCGGCAGGGTCTTGAGGAGCGCGACCGCATGGTCAAGGTCGTCCTGAATCGACTCGCGCCGAGTACGGAAGTAAATGCTCCGGATTTCGGCAAGGATTTCTGCAGGAGTACGTGCCTTACCGCGCACCGATGACAACGGGACGAATGCTCCTTTGGGCTTGTTCACGGCTATCTCGCGCAATTACGCCGGAGCATTGGCCGAAGCGCCTCAATCGACCGCGTGTTGAGCACATCGTTCGCCGACGCCCATGCGCGGCGCGCGACGTGCACCCCCCAGCGGAGATTGCCGAAGGCAATTGCGGAGTGCGCGTCGGTCGAGATGACGAGACGGGCACCTCGCTCCCGGGCCAGCCGTGCGGTCGTGTCATTCAGGTCGAGCCGATCGGTCTGACAGTTGATCTCCAGCGCAATCCCTGCGGCCGCCGCGGCCGAGATGACGCGCTCGAGATCGAACGGATAGGGCTTCCGTTTGAGCAGGAGCCGTCCGGTCGGATGGCCGAGCACGTCAATCCAGGGGTTCTCGATGGCACGCAGAAGGCGCTCGGTCATTTGCGCCTCGTCCATCGTGAAGTGCGAATGCACCGAGGCGATCACGAAATCCAGCGCTGCCAGGCAGTCGTTTGCAAGGTCCATCCGGCCATCGGCCAGGATGTCGCACTCGATGCCCGCAAGCAGGGTCAGGCCGTCGAGGCGATTGCTCAGGGCGCGGATCCTCGCTGCGTGGCGCAGCGCCCGTCCTTCATCAAGGCCGTTAGCCATCGCGAGCGCTCTGCTGTGATCAGTCACCGCCACATACTCGTGTCCCGCCAGCCGCGCCGCATTGGCCATCGTCTCCAGGTCGTCGCGACCGTCGGTTTCTGTCGTGTGTACGTGCAGGTCGCCACGGACATCGTCGATGCACACGAGGCGTGGCAGGCGCCCATCCTGCGCGGCTTCGATTTCGCCACGGTTTTCCCGAAGCTCAGGCTCCACATAGTGCAATCCGAGCGCCTCGTAAATGCCGTCCTCTGACTCTCCGGCTATCCGCGTATCATCCGACGCCCGAAAGAGGCCGTACTCGTTGAGTTTTAGCCCGCGCTGGATCGCTCGGTCCCGGAGGACGATGTTGTGTGCTTTTGAGCCGGTGAAATACTGCATTGCAGCGCCGCGGCTCTCGGCCGGAACGAGACGCAGGTCCGCCTGGTAGCCGCCCGACAGCCGCACACTCGCCTTCGTGTCGCCATGGCCGAGCACGCGCTCCACCTTCGGATACTCGACAAATGCGTCCATCGAAGACCGTTCGCCCCCGACAGCGAGGACGTCGATGTCGCCGCAGGTTTCGCAACCGCGCCGCAGGCTGCCGACCGGGATGAACTCCACGGCCGGAGCTCCGTCCTGCAGGTACGCCATGAGCTGGGAGGCGACCCGCGCGGTATCGGGTAAGAGGTGACGGCCGGTGTCCTGCAGGCGCTCGTCGAGCGCTTTGAGAATCAGCGCTTCTTTTTTTGCGCCCATCCCGCGCAGCTCGCGGAGTGCGCCTCGGCGTGCCGCGTTGGTCAGGTCATCGAGCGACCGAATGTTGAGCGAGGAGTACAGCAGCCCGACAGTCTTCGGACCGACACCTTGCAGGCGGAGCAGATCGAGGAGTGTCGCCGGGAACTCGCGAAGCAGCTCCTCGTGAAAACCGCACGCACCGGTGTCAGTCAGCTCCCGGATTTTCGCGGCCAAGTCCTTGCCGATGCCGGGGATCTCCCGCAGTTGCTTGTCATCCAGCCGTGAGACCGCGTCGGGCCATGCCCCCACGGAGTCGGCAGCCGTGCGGTACGCTCGGATCTTGAAGGCGTTCTCGCCCTTGATCTCCAGCAGGTCGGCAATGTCGCCAAGGATTCGCGCGATCGCGTGGTTATCCACGCCAGAGGCCCTGCTTTTCGATTTCGTAAGGGAGCACACGTGCGCCGCCGGCGCCAAGCGCCTCACGCACCGCGCTGGCACTCTCCGGGGGGGCGTAGCAGAAGAGGCATCCCCCTCCGCCTGCGCCGCAGACCTTTGCTGCGGTTGCACCGGCGCGGCGTGCTGCGGCGATGAGGTCGTCTATGAGCGGCGTCGACACGCTGGGGGCAAGGCGCTTTCGATTCTCCCATTCGTCGTGGATGGCCCGGCCCACCGCGTCCCAGTCGCCTTGGACGAGTGCCTCGCGCATGCGAGCCGCGGTATCCCGAATTCGCTCGAAGCAATCGAAGATGTGCGGATCGCCGTCGAGATGCCGCTTGGTGATCTCCCAGTTGTTCGTTCCCGAGTGCCGCGGCTCTCCCGTGTAGCAGAGCACGATACGTCGCTGCAGCTCGCGCGTGTCGATATCCAGCGGAACACGATTGACGCCGTCGACCTTGAGCTCGAGCGCGGCGGTCCCCCCATACATCGCCGGGCGGTAATCCTGGACTCCCGTCGGCACCTTGATCGTTTGTGCCTCGACGTTCATCGCCACCTCGAGGAGCGCCTCGGGATCGTAATGATGCCGCGTCCATCCCGCCAGGGCTGCGCACACGGCGACGTTCAAGGCCGACGAGCCGGCCAGCCCGGCGCCTGCGGGCGACTCACAGCGCGTCGTGAGCGTCAGCCCGCTCTGCCGCGCGTGCGGGGGCGCCTGAGGACCTCGAAGAAACCAGTGGACCAGCAGCGAGAGCAGCCGCAGCCGATCAGACTGCCGGAGGTCGGCGAGGTCGGTGAATTCCACGTGCTGATTCGTGTCTTCGGAGCGGAGGACGATCCGGGTGTCGTCGCGCTCCTCGATGCGGGCGTGCGCGCGGAGACTGATCGCGGTGTTGATGGTCTGGGCGCCGTCGTGAAAGAGGTAGAGAGGCCAGATGTCGATGGTGCCCCCGGCCAGATCGATGCGCGTTGGTGCGGACGTCTGAATCACGCGGGCAATTATAGAACTCTAAGTCCTCCTATAATCCTTGCGTGTCTTCGTCGATCGCCCGCGAAATCGGTCAGCTCCTCATCGTCAGCTTTCCCGGTGTCACCATTCCTCGCGAACTGCGGTCGTTAGCCCGCGAGTTCCAGATTGGCGGCGTGACGCTGTTCTCGCGGAACATCGAGGAGCCGGCACAGATCGTCGAGATGAACGGGGATATCCAGACATTGGCCGGCGAGCTCCCGCTGTGGGTGGCCGTCGACCAGGAGGGCGGCCGCGTGGCGCGGCTCAAGACGCCGTTCACGGTCTGGCCGCCCATGGCAGCCCTGGGCCGCTGCGGCGATCCGGAGCTCGCTGCGCGCTTTGCCAGGGCGTTAGCTGCAGAATTGAGAGCCGTGGGTGTGACGCTCGATTATGCGCCCGTCCTCGACGTGCACACCAATCCGAAGAATCCCGTCATCGGCGACCGCGCGCTCTCGGACAACGTGGACACCGTGGCAGCGCTCGGCAGCGTGATCGTTCGAGAGCTGCAGCACAGCGGCGTGGCCGCGTGCGGCAAACATTTCCCTGGCCATGGAGACACGTCCGTCGACTCGCACCTCGATCTCCCGGTCGTCGAGCACGCGCCCGACCGTATCAGGAGAGTAGAGGCCGTGCCCTTCAAGGCCGCGATTGCGGCCGATGTGGCGTTCATCATGACGGCGCACATGCTCGTGCCCACCATTGACGAGGAGCGACCGGCCACGCTGTCGCCGACGATCGTTCGCGAAATCCTGCGGGAGGAGCTCGATTTCAACGGCGTCATTCTCACCGACGATCTGGAGATGAAGGCGATTTCCGAACGCTACACCGTTGCGGACGCCGCCGTCCAGGCGATCGCCGCCGGGTGCGATGGATTGCTCGTTGCCTGTCAAAGCGGCAGCGTTGAGGTGCAGGCGGCGACTCTGGAGGCACTGGTCCACGCGATCGAAGCGGGCACCCTGCCGCGGAGGCGGGTGGAGGACGCGCTCATCCGGCATCGCCGCGCCAAGGAACGCTTTCTGGCGAGCCCTGCGGCCATCGGCGGGAGCGGGCGGCACCCATGGCGGCACGTGGTCGGGTGCGACGAGCATCAGCAGATCGCGCAGGAGATGGGCCGATTCGTCTGAACCTGAACCTGAACCTGCACACGAACCGAGCACCGAGAACGTAGAACCCCGAACCACGGACTCACGTCAATGCTCAAACCTCCAGCCCTGAAATCCGGCGACCGGATCGCGATCGTCTCTCCGGGAAGCCCGTTCGCCCGCGACGAGTTCGAGCGCGGCGTCGAGGAGCTCAGGCGCCTCGGGTTCGAGGCCGTCTGGGATGAGACGATCTTTCAGCGGCACGGGTACCTTTCCGGGCTGGCCGAGACACGCGCCGCGGCGTTCACCAGGGCGTGGGAGGACCCCTCCGTCTCCGCGCTGATTGCCGCCCGCGGCGGCTACGGCAGCGTTCAGTTGCTGCCACTGCTCGACTGCGCGCGGATCCGACGCACCCCCAAGCCGTTCATCGGGTACAGCGACATGACGTCGCTCCTGACGTGGCTGACCGTCGGCTGTGGGATCGTCGGATTCCACGGACCGATGATTGAAGGACGACTTGCGAAGGGAGCGGAAGGGTTCGACCGCGCATCGTTCATGGGCGCGCTTACCGTGGCCGGTCCGCTGGGTGAGCTTGCGCCGGGCGGCCTGGCCGTCCTGCGCAAGGGCGAAGCACGAGGGCCGCTGTTCGGAGGCACGCTCACGCAACTCACCGCCTCCCTGGGGACCCCTTACGCGTTCGACCCTTCCGTCGAGTTCATCCTGCTGCTGGAGGAGGTCAACGAGCGTCCTTACCGTCTGGATCGCATGCTGACGCAGCTCCGCCTGGCTGGTGTGCTGTCCCGCGCGCGCGGGATCATCGTCGGTGAGATGCGAGGTTGCGATGAGGGCGAATCCGGCCCTCTCGCACAGGAGACGGTGCGGGAAGTGCTTCGCGACTTTCCAGGCCCGATTGTCTTTGGTTTCCCAACCGGCCACACCGTCGGGCCGTGCTGGACGGTCCCTCTGGGCGTCGAGGTGCGAATTGTCGCGGACGACCGGCCGCGCGTGATCATCGAGGAGGCCGCGGTTGCCTGACACGCCACGGATCCATCTCATCGGAGTCTGCGGCACCGCGATGGCCACCCTCGCCGCCCTGCTGAAGCGGCGCGGG
>Ga0209726_10006975_pt1 | contig 12810 bp, 10 predicted proteins | sample Subgrocontami54m_FD_187453 | JGI IMG/M metagenome (GOLD analysis project Ga0209726, IMG submission 187453) | Subsurface groundwater microbial communities from S. Glens Falls, New York, USA - GMW46 contaminated, 5.4 m (SPAdes) (version 3) | ecosystem: Environmental > Aquatic > Deep subsurface >... | reverse complement strand
CCCGGTCGGCGACGTGCACCACCATCGGTTTGCCGCCGATGTCGAGCAACGGCTTGCCGGGCAATCGCGTCGAGGCGTGGCGCGCGGGAATGATTACAACGAAGCTCATCGGAAGAGGCAAGAGGTGTAAGGCGGAACGCGACAACCTTATCGCTGCGCCTTTGGCCACTCGCCGTTCAAACTTCCTCCTCTGGGGGCAGTTTGCGCGCTTCGTCTTCGAGCATGACCGGTATGCCGTCCTTGACCGGATAGGCGAGGCGGTCGGGCTTGCAGATCAATTCCTGTTTCGCCTTGGCGTAGACGAGCGGCCCTTTGCAAATCGGGCATACCAGGATGTCGAGCAGTTTGGAGTCCATTTATTGTCCCAGGTTGCGCAGAATCAGATCACCCAGCGCCGGGTCGACTTCGGCGTCGACCCGTAGCGCCCAGAATTTTCCTTCGCCGAACCGCTCGCATTTTACCGCATCCTTTTCAGTCATGAGGACCGCATTGGCATCGTCAAATGCGAAATCGGTGGCGCTGAAGGCATGATGATCGGGAAATGGGTGCGCGGTAAACGACAATTCGAGCGCACGCAGATGCTCGAAGAAACGCTGCGGATTGCCGATTGCAGTCACCGCGTGCACGTGCTGTCCGGCGAAATGCGCGGGCCCCGCCTGCTGCGCCGGGTTGATCAAATTGTAAAACATGCTGTCTCGCAGCCTCATGTCGAATGCCGGCACTCTCGAGGGCAGAGCTTCGCGGGGAAACAGCAGTGAACCGTTGACAACCAGTGCGTCGAGCCCGGCAAGGCGCCGCAGTGGCTCGCGCAGCGGTCCCGCCGGCAGCAGCATGCCATTGCCGAAGCCGCGTTCGCCGTCGATTACCGCGATCTGGATGTTGCGCGCAAGTGCGTAATGCTGCAGCCCATCATCGCTGACGATCACATTGCACTCGGGGTGTGCCGCGAGCAGCGCGTGCGCGGCGGCGGCGCGCCTGGTGCCGACCCACACCGGACAGGCGCAGCGGCGCGCGAGCAACACCGCTTCGTCACCTACCACGCCGGGATCGCTGCCTGAGGTGGCGCCCTGCGGCGTGCGGGCGCTTCCGCCGTAGCCGCGGCAGACTACGCCCGGCCGGTAGCCGCGTTCACGCAACTGCGCGGCGAGCCAGATGACAAACGGGGTTTTGCCGGTGCCGCCGACGTTGATGTTGCCGACCACGATTACCGGCGCCGGCAGGCGCGTGACCGCCAGCAGGCCGCAACGATAGAGCAGGCGACGCGAAGCAGCGAGCGCCGCGAACAGCAGGCTTAACGGCCACAGCACCAGGTGCGGCGGCGAGAGGCGATACCAGTATTGTTCCAGCCAGTGCATGTTGCCGTGAGGCGTGAAAAGCGGGACGGGAGGCGAAAACCTTGAGTGGCGGGCGCGCGGCGTTTTCTGCCGCAAACCCGAGGCCGGACGCCTTACTTCTTGACTGCCTGTGTGGTGAACGTGATGCGGCTGTAACCGGCGATGCGCGCCGCTTCCATGATGCTGATCACCGACTGGTGCGTGGCGACCGCGTCGGCATTGATGACGATCATCGGATCGGCGGTCCCGCCGCCGGCGCGTTTCAACTCCTCTGCAAAGCTGTTGGGGCCGCGAAACGTCACCGGCACCTTGTTGACCACATATCGGCCCTGGCTGTCGACCGCGACATTGATCTGGTTCGGCTGCTCCTGCGGCTTGCTGGCATCGGCGGTCGGCAAGTTGATCTGCAGCTCCGAGTAACGCGAGTAGGTGGTGGTGACCATCAGGAAAATCAGGATCACCAGCAGCACGTCGATCAACGGGATCAGGTTGATCTCCAGCTCCTCCCTGCGCGCACCGAGGCGGAAATTCACGTCGCAGCCTGGCTTTGACGTTCGCCGTGCAGGATCTCGACCAGTTTGACCGCCTGGCTTTCCATTTCGACCACCAGCGAATCGACCTTGTTGCGGTAATGGCGGTAGAAAATCATGCTCGGTATCGCGACGATAAGACCCATCGCGGTATTATAGAGCGCGATCGAGATGCCGTGCGCAAGCATGATGGGGTTGCTGCCGGAGGGCGTCTGCGAGCCGAAGATCTCGATCATGCCGATCACCGTGCCAAGCAGGCCGAGCAGCGGGCTGACCGTGGCGAGGGTGCCAAGCGTGGTGAGGAAGCGTTCGAGTTCGTGCGCCACGGCACGGCCGGTCTCGTCAATCGCCTCTTTCATCACCTGCGGCGTGCTTTTCACGTTTTTCAGGCCGGCGGCGAATACCTGGCCGAGCGGCGAGCCGCCGGCGAGCCGCTCCAGCAGCGGCGGATGGTCACCGTTCTGGCGGTACTCCTGGATCACCTGCGCAAGCAGGTCCGGTGGCACCACGATACTGCTGCGCAGCGACCAGGCGCGCTCGCCGATGATTGCCAGCGCGATGATCGACGCCAGTATCAGCGGCCATATCGGCCATCCGGCCGCTTCGATTACTGCGAACATTCAATTCTCCGATCGCGCATTGATCAAGTCGCAGCAACTTTATATTGACGATGCCTTTTCAGCAAGCGCAATCGCCGGTGGAAATTGATTTTCGGTTGTCAAGCCGGGGCACGCGGCGATGCGCAACGCGCACACAAAATCAGCGCGAAAACTTGTCCACAATTGCTGTGGATAAAGCTGTGTGAAGTTCGCCAACAAGTCATCTAAGTGAGTTTCCTGTAACGAGTTTTTCTATGCTGCCTATTTTTTGAACTTATGAGAGTTATGCGTGTAAACAAAGAGTTATATTTCAACGCAAGGCTCTATGCGGGTTTGCGGGTAGCGCTGGTGAGGCGCTGCGGGGGCGGGGTGGACGAAACTGCGACGAGCGATGCCGCGCACCGCGGACACGGGCCTTTGAATCAGCAGGAAATTATTCGGCCGCGTGTATTCGCGCGCGCCTCGCGATGGTGGTGACGGTAAAATCGCGCGATGAATCAAATTTTGGATGCTGAAAATCCGCCGCGCGTCCTCAGCGTGACTGAACTCAATCGGTTCGCCAGAGATTTAATCGAGAAAAACCTGCCGCTGATGTGGGTGGCGGGGGAAATCTCGAATTTCACGCGTGCCGCATCGGGACATTGCTATTTTTCTCTCAAGGATGCGCAGGCCCAGGTGCGCTGCGTGATGTTCCGCCACCGGATGCAGATGCACGACTGGAAGGCGGAGAACGGCATGCAGGTCGAAGTGCGCGCCTGCCCATCGTTTTACGAAGCGCGCGGCGAATTCCAGCTCAATGTCGAGGTAATGCGCCGTTCGGGGCTGGGCGCGCTTTACGCAGCATTTGAAAAACTCAAGGCGAAACTGCAGGCGGAAGGATTATTCGATACCGCGGCGCGCCAGCCGCTGCCGCGTTTCCCGCGTGCGATTGGCGTAGTCACTTCGCTGCAGGCAGCAGCGCTGCGCGACGTATTGACAACCCTCAGGCGCCGCATGGCGGCGATTTCCGTGATCATCTATCCGACGCCAGTGCAGGGCGAGGGCGCGGCGCAGCAGATTGCGGCGGCGATTGCGGCCGCGGATGCGCGCGCCGAGTGCGACGTGCTGATCGTTTGCCGCGGCGGCGGCAGTATCGAGGATCTGTGGGCGTTCAACGACGAAGTGGTGGCGCGCGCAATTCACGCCTGCCGGTTGCCGGTGGTAAGCGGCGTCGGCCATGAAACGGATTTCACGATTGCCGATTTCGCCGCCGACGCGCGCGCGCCGACGCCGACTGCGGCGGCGCAAATGGCGTGCCCTGACGGCGACGAGCTGCGCCGGGATCTCGGGCAGTTTTACCATCGCCTGTCGCGCGTGACTGAGCGCGCGCTCGAGCGCCGCATGCAGCAACTCGACGTGTTGACGCGGCGGCTTACGCATCCCGGTGAGCGTATCGAAAACCAGATGTCCCACCTCGGGCATCTCGCCAGCCGCCTGCGCAGCGCGTGGGCACGCAGCGCGGACGACGGCACGTGGCGATTGCGCGAGGGCTATCGGCAATGGCGGGCGCTGCGTCCCGATTTCGTCGCGCTCGCCATTCGGCGGCAAGCGCTGGCACAGCGTCTGGCGAGTGCGGCCGCGCATCGCGTCGATGCGTTGCGCGCGGATGTCAAAAGCTTTGCTGCCCAGCTCGCCCAGCTCAGCCCGCGCGCGGTGCTCGAGCGCGGCTACAGCATGGTCGAGACAGCGGCCGGGAAGGTGGTGCGCGACAGTGCGCAGATCAAGCGCGACGACGAGGTCAGGCTCACTTTCGCCCGCGGCGGGGCGCGCGCCACGGTGAAGGACAAAAGCTGAACGTAGCGGGGTTCCCGCTTTTCCGGCCGATCGTGTTCATCGGGTTACATTCGGTAACAATTTGTTACTACATCAGGCACGGGAATCGACTAGTCTTTTGCCTTGAGAGAGGGCGTGCAATCATGAAAACATTGATCGCGGCTATCCTGACGTTGGTTCTGGTTCCGGCGGGAATCGGCGTGAGCGGTGCAGCGCCGTCCCGACATGGCGGATACGTGAGCGCCGGCGTGCATTCCGGTGGACACGCACGCGTCGGGGTGCATTCCGGTGGACACGCGCGCGTCGGGGTGCATCGCGGTGGACACGCGCGCGTCGGTGTCTTTATCGGCGTTCCGTTGTTTTACGGCTCCGCCTACTATCCTTACTACGCGCCGCCTTATTACCATCCACCGTATTATCCGCCGACAGTAGTGTCCTCGCCGCCGGTATACATTGAGCAGGGAACTACGCAGGCTTCGCCGGCGCAAGGCGCATTGCCGGAGGGTTGGTGGTACTACTGCTCCGAATCGAGGGCCTATTACCCCTACGTAAAAGAATGTCCGGGGGATTGGCAGCGGGTACCGCCGCGGCCACCGAACGGCTGATGCGGAGAGCTGCAGGCATGAACGCTCCGCTGCGATATTCGGCGATGCTCGTACTGTTGACGGCGGGCGGCTGCACCACAATGCCGAGCGGACCGGGCGTCCTGGTGCTGCCGGGTTCGGCCAAAAGTTTCGATCAATTCCGCGCCGATGATGCCGCCTGCAGGCAATTCGCTTTTGCACAGGCCGGAGGTGCGAAGCCCGATCAGATCGCCGCTGACAGCGGCGTGAGAAGCGCTGCTGTCGGTGCTGCGGTGGGTGCGATTGCGGGCGTTGCCATGGGTGGACACGATGGCGCCGCGGTGGGCGCCGGCGTGGGCTTGCTGGCGGGCAGCCTTGCGGGTGCAGGCGCCGCCGGATCTTCCGGTTATGGACTGCAGCGCCGGTACGACAATGCCTATGTCCAGTGCATGTACGCCACGGGCAATCGTGTTCCGGTTCAGGGTAATTTCACGCAGGGAACCGCGTCGTGGCGGTATAGTCCGCCTCCACCGCCCCCGCAATCCGGCATGCCTTCTCCGCCCCCGCAATCCGGCATACCGCCTCCACCTCCGGGTAATCCTCCGCCCGCGCCTCCTGTTTTGCCGTCACGATAAACCACTAGCGGACGGTGTTGCTGCTGCCGACGCCGGTTACGCAGTGGTCGGCATGGGATGAGCATTGCGGTGAATAGCGAACCTCGCATCGTCAGCATCAAGGTAACGAACTCGGCGATAACTGCATTCGCCACAGAGAAGAGCTATTGTCAAATCTGGTGTATGCGAAGTTGATCAGGCGGTCTGACCCCTAGGGCCGCGAAGGCGTTACCATACTCGTGCCGGTGGCGTAGATTGGCCAGTTGGTGACCGACAAGACTGACTTTCCGGTCGTTCGATGAGGGACGCTGCCCTGGAGCGGTAAAGGAAAAGGACGATGGCTGCCATAACGCTGTGGACGGGCTTTGCGCTGCTTGCTGTCTTGTCCCAGGGCGCCGCCGCCGTGACGCCAAAGATCGCTGCAGGCTGGAACACGTTCGCGCTCAAGAACGACGGAACGTTGGTGGCGATGGGCAACGACGCCCAAGGCCAGCTCGGCCTGGGGCGCACGAGAATATTCGCCTCGCCGGTTCAGGCAGTGGGACTCACGCAGGTGCGGACCCTCGCGGCGGGCGCCAACCACTCGGTTGCGCTGCGGGCCGACGGGACTGTTTGGGCGTGGGGTCACAATTTCTTTGGCCAGCTTGGCGACGGCACGAACGTGAGTTCCGCGCAGCCCTCACGCGTGCCGAACCTGGACGGAGTCACGGGTATCGCAGCAGGTTTCGCGCACACGCTGGCGTCCAAACAGGACGGCACGGTCTGGGCATGGGGCAGCAATCTGAACGGGCAGGTCGGCGGCGTTCTTCCGATTGCGGTGGTTCCCGTCCAGGTTGCCGGCCTGTCCGGTGTCACGATGGTGGCGGCGCAGAGCGACGGCAGCCACAGCCTCGCGCTCAAGAGCGACGGCACGGTGTGGGCCTGGGGCGCGAATGCACAGGGACAGCTCGGCGACGGCACGACCACCGATCGCGGCGCGCCCGTGCAGGTGCCAAGGCTGACGAACGTGGTTTGGATCGCTGCGGGCTATCGGCACAGCCTTGCCGCCAGGACTGACGGCACGGTGTGGGCGTGGGGCTGGAACCAGTACGGACAACTCGGCGATGGAACGACGATCGGCCGGAGTACTCCCTTGCAGGTGAACGGACTGAGCACTACGTCGCTCTACGTGCTCGCGGCCGGCGCGGAGCACAGCATGGCCGTGGCCGCCGACACCGGCACGGTGTGGGTGTGGGGGGCGAACGGGACCGGACAACTCGGGGACGGCACCACCACGGACCACCCGACGCCGGTCAGGGTCGAGGGATTCAGCAATGTGGCCTCTTTCGCCGCTGGGAGTTATCACAATCTCGTGGTGAAGCCGGACGGCAGTCTATGGGCTTGGGGCACGAACTTCTACGCGGAGCTGGGCGACGGCACGACCACATCCCGCAAGACGCCCGTGCAGGTCCCAGGCATGACCGGGATGGCGGATGCCGCAGCATCGCTGGTGCACACCCTCGCGCTGAAACAGGATGGCACGGTGTGGGCCTGGGGCCTCAACGAGTACGGCCAGCTTGGCATCGGAAGCGCGGAGATAGTCGACCACAGTGTACCGATCGCGGTTCCCGGCATCAGCGGCGTGACCGACATCTCTGCCAGCCCCTTTCACACGGTGGCGCTCAAGCAGGACGGAACGGTCTGGGCCTGGGGCAGTAACCTCGCCGGCCAGCTGGGCGATGGCACGAATACGGACCGCACGACGCCCGTGCAGATCGAAGGCCTGGCCGGCGTTGCCGCCGTCGGCGCCGGAGGCTTCTTCAGCCTGGCGCTGAAGCAGGACGGCACGGTTTGGGCGTGGGGCTACAACGATTACGGCCAGCTCGGTGATGGCACGAACGTGAATCGCAGCACACCCGCGCGGGTGCAGGGGCTGAGCGGCACCTTTATCGCCATCGCGGCGGGCAACAACTTTGCGCTGGCGGTCAGGCAGGACGGAACCGTTTGGGCCTGGGGTGCAAACTCGTATGGCCAATTGGGGGACGGCACCACGACCAGTCGCAATATGCCGGTTCAGGTGGCCGGGATCGGCGGCGTAGCCGCGGTATCGGCCGGAATTGGTCACAGCGTCGCATTGAAGACCGACGGTACCGTGTGGGCCTGGGGCTACAACTTCTACGGACAACTGGGCGATGCCAGCGAGACCGACCGCTACACGCCGGTCCAGGCGCAAGGATTGGCCGGCGCAACGGGTGTGTCTGCGGGCTTGGGTCACACCATCGCAGTGAAAAGCGACGGCACCGTGTGGACCTGGGGCTCGAACGTATTCGGCGAACTCGGCAGCGGCGCGGGTCCCAGCCGCAGCACGCCTTTGCTGGTCCCGGGACTGGCCGGAGTGATTGCCGCCGTTGCTTCGACCGTGGTCCATTCGGCGGCGCTCAAGCAGGACGGCACGGTCTGGACCTGGGGCAGCAACGCCTATGGCCAGCTCGGCGACGGCACGTACGTGTCAAAGAGCGCGCCCGTCCTGGCGGTGAACGAAACGGTGAGCGGGTTCCTCGACCTGGTCCCGGAAGTCGCCAACAGCATTCCCGCGGACAAGATCCCGCCGTTCCTGGTGGCTACCTACAAGTACGGCGGCGCCACGGCGACTTCCCTCGCGGTGGATCTCAGGGCACTGGCCGCGGGCGGAGCCTTGCAGGCGGCGGGAAATTTTGCCGCGGCCTATAACGTCTACGTCGCGGCGAGCGTGCCCCTGGGCGGCACCACGCTGTTGTTCCAGCTCGATTCGGCCAACCGGTGGAGCACGCTCAGCTCGCCGATGGCGCAGTACCTGAGTGGCGTTGCCCTGGACAGCCAGAACGCAGTGGTCAAGGCGCAAATCCTGCAGAACGCCGATGTATCCCAACTGGTCGGGGCAATCTTATACGTGGGCTACGGCACCGATCCCGACGAGATGATCCGGAACTCCCGCTACCGCGCGGTGTTTACCGTGCCCTCGCAGTGAGCGGTGCCGGGCAAAACCGACGCGCATCCCGATCGTGAATTGCCCTACGCGGCTTTCCGGGTGGCGGGCACCGTCATTGCAGAAGCGTGAGGCGGGAAGCAAGGGGACCTTTAAGAGTGCGAGGCCTTGCCCCCATCCTGGCCTTCCCCCGCATGCAGGGGAAGGAATCCCATGATCACCCATTTACTGGTTCTTACTTCGGCAAGTGCTGGCGTAGGTGCGCAAGCACCTGCGCGCTCAGGTCCTCGGCAAGGCAATCGAACTCGGTCACTTCCTTCATTGCGCGCAGCCAGGTGAGCTGGCGCTTGGCGAGCTGGCGCGTCGCGGCGATGCCTTGCTCGCGCAGCGCAGCGAGAGTGAGTTCGCCGTCGAGGTAGCGCCACGTCTGGCGGTATCCGACGCAGCGCATCGACGGCATCGAGGGGTCGAGCGCGTAATCCTGGCGCAGCTTGCGCAGTTCGCCGATCAGTCCGAGTTCGAGCATGGTTTCGAAGCGCGCCGCGATGCGCTCGTGCAGTCTGGCGCGGTCGCCCGGCACCAGCGCGATCTTGATCGGCGTGTACGGAAAATAAACGTATTTCGGTTTTTTCAGGAGCGCGGACAGCGGCCGGTCGGTGATGTAAAACACTTCGAGTGCGCGCTCGATGCGTTGCGCATCGTTGGGCTCGAGCCGCGCCGCGGTTTCCGGATCGACGCGCTGCAATTCCTGGTGCAGTGCCGGCCAGCCGGATTCGCGCGCCATGGTGTCGATCACCAGGCGGATCGCGGGATCGGCTTCAGGCAGTTCCGACAGCCCCTCGAGCAGGGTCTTGAAGTAGAGCATGGTGCCGCCGGTGAGCAGCGGAATGCGGCCGCGCTCGGTGATTTCCCGCATCAGCGTTTGCGCGTCGTCGCGAAAGTGCGCCGCCGAAAATCTCTCGTCGGGTTCGATCACGTCGATCAGATGGTGCGGCGTTGCTTCGAGCGTCGCCGCGTCCGGCTTGGCGGTGCCGATGTTCATGTGCCGGTAGACCTGCGCCGAATCGACGCTGATGATCTCGCAAGGCAGTTCGCGCGCCAACTCGATTGCGACGCCGGTTTTGCCGCTCGCGGTAGGGCCCATGAGCAAAATGGCAGGGGGGTATTTCTGCTGAGGCGTGAGGCGTGACACTCCTTATTCCATTTCAAAATCAAAAGGGCATTAATTGGAGCAGGGTGCGCTTGCGCACCATCCGGCAATCGGTGCACAAGCGTACCCTACACCGAAAATAATGTAACTCTTGAAGTGGAATTGGAATTACTCCTCACTGACGCGTCAGCGTCCGCGCATGAACAACTTGTCCAACTCGGCAACGCTGATCTGGCGCCAGGTCGGGCGGCCATGGTTACACTGGCCCGAGCGTTCTGTGGCTTCCATTTCGCGCAGCAGCGCGTTCATTTCCGGCACGCCAAGCGTGCGGTTGGCGCGCACCGCGGTGTGGCACGCCATGGTCGAGAGCAGTTCGTTCTGGCGCTCGACCAGTACCCGGCTTGCGCCGAATTCCTGGATTTCGGCAAGAACGTCGCGTGCGAGCTCGCCGGCGTCGGCGTCTTTCAGCGCCGCCGGCACGCCTCGTACTGCAAGCGCGGTCGGCGACAGCGCCGCGATTTCGAAGCCGATGGTAGCGAGCGTCTCGGCATGGTCCTCAGCGGTGGCGACTTCGATGCGCGCGGCGCTGAAAACCACCGGAATCAGCAACGGCTGCATCGCGATGCGATCGGCGTCGAGCTGCAATTTGAGTTTTTCGTAGACGATGCGTTCGTGTGCGGCGTGAATGTCGACGATCACCAGGCCGTGCTCGTTTTGGGCGAGGATGTAGATGCCGGAGAGTTGCGCAAGCGCATATCCAAGCGCCGGTATTCCGGCGCTGGCGTCCGGCAGTCCGGCGCCTGTATCCGCCGCTGCTGCACGACCGCGCCCGAACAGAATTTCATAAGCGGCCGCCGGCTGGGCAATGCCTAGCGGCATGCCCCATTGGGTTCCCGGCGGCAGCGAGTGCGCCGGCGCGCCGGCGGTTGTTGCGGCGGCTTGCGCCGCGCCTCCTGCAACCGAAGTTGCCAGCGCGCGGCTCACCGCGTGAAACACGAACTGGTGGATTGCCTGCGAATCGCGGAACCGCACTTCGCTCTTGGTCGGGTGCACATTGACGTCAACCCGCGCCGGGTCGATTTCGACAAACAGCACGTATGCCGGATAGCGGTCGTGGTGCAGCACGTCCTGATAGGCCTGGCGCAACGCGTGGGCGAGCACCTTGTCGCGCACGAAGCGGCCGTTGACGAAGCAATATTGTGCATCACGCGCGCCGCGCGCGGCGGCGGGCAAACCCACCAGCCCGCTCAGGCGCAGCCCGGCGCTGTGTTCATCCACCGGGATCGCCGCAGCGCTGAAGTCGTCGCCGAGCACGGCGCTGATGCGCTCGCCGGGCAGTTGAGTCTTGAAATGCCACTGCGCGCGGTTGTTGTGCAGCAGCCTGAAGGCGACATCGGGCCGCGCCAGCGCGACGCGTTTGAACACCTCGTCGCAATGCGCGTATTCGGTCGATTCGGTTTTGAGAAATTTGCGGCGCGCCGGTGTGTTGAAGTAAAGATCGTGCACTTCAACGCTGGTGCCGGACTCGTGTGCGGCGGGCTTGAGGTCGGACACCGTGCCGCCTTCGGCCGCGATCGACCACGCGTGCTTCGAGTCGCGCATGCGACTGGTGAGTGTCAGATTGGAAACCGAGGCGATGCTCGCCAGCGCTTCGCCGCGGAAGCCCAGGCTCGCTATGCGCTCGAGATCCTCGAGGGTGGAGATTTTGCTCGTCGCGTGACGCGCGAGCGCAAGCGCAAGGTCGGACTTGCCGATGCCGTGGCCGTCGTCGCTGACCTTGAGCAATTTGGCGCCGCCGCCCGCGAGTTGCACGCTGATGTCGCACGCGCCTGCATCAAGGCTGTTCTCGAGCAGTTCCTTGAGCGCGGCCGCAGGACGTTCGATGACTTCGCCGGCGGCGATCTGATTGATCAGAAGCTCGGGCAGTTCGCGAATCACAGCCATGGGAAATTATAACTTGATTGACTTGCATCAAAGATGACAAGTGTCAGCCGCGCGGGTTTCGCGGTCGCCTTGTTATAATCGACTGTCAATATCCAGTCGTGGTAACCAGGGAGAGTTCATGCCTCAGGTCATAGGAGTGCCGAAAGAGGTTGCAGCGGGCGAAAAGCGCGTTGCCACCGTCCCGGAGGCCGTTGAAAAACTCATCAAGCTGGGATTCAGGGTTGCGGTCCAATCCGGCGCCGGCGATGCGGCGAATTTTAGCGACGATGTCTACCGCGCCGCAGGCGCGGAGATTATCGAAGGGGCGGCTGCGCTGTGGACCGCGTCCGACATCGTATTCAAGGTGCGCGGACCGACCGTGGAAGAAGTCGGCCTGATGCGCGAGGGCGGGACTTTGGTCAGCTTCATCTGGCCGGCGCAGAACCCCGAACTGCTGCAGCAACTGGCGGCGAAAAAAGCTACGGTGCTGGCGATGGACAGCGTGCCGCGCATTTCGCGCGCGCAGAAACTCGACGCGCTCTCCTCGATGGCCAATATTGCCGGCTACCGCGCCGTCATCGAAGCGGCGCATCACTTCGGCCGTTTCTTTACCGGCCAGATCACGGCCGCGGGCAAGGTTCCGCCGGCCAAAGTTTTCGTGATCGGCGCCGGAGTCGCGGGCCTCGCCGCCATCGGCACGGCTTGCGGACTGGGCGCCATCGTGCGCGCCAACGACACTCGCCCCGAAGTGGGCGATCAGGTCAGGTCCATGGGCGGCGAGTTCGTCCCGGTGGATTATCAGGAAGAAGGCGCCGGGGTCGGTGGTTATGCCAAGGTGATGAGCGAAGGTTTCCTCAAGGCACAGGCCGACGTATTCGCCAAACAGGCGAAGGACGTCGACATCATCATCACCACCGCGCTGATTCCGGGCAAGCCGGCGCCGAAGCTGATCACTGCCGACATGGTGAAGTCGATGAAACCGGGCAGCGTCATCGTCGATATGGCCGCCGAGCAAGGCGGCAACTGCGAGCTGACCGAACCGCATCAGGTGACGGTGAAGCATGGTGTGACCATCATCGGCTACAGCGATCTGCCCAGCCGCCTGTCCAGGCAGTCGAGCACGCTGTATGCGACCAACCTGTTCCGGTTGAGCGAAGAGCTGTGCAAGACCAAGGACGGTGTTATCAACGTCAACATGGAAGACGAGGTAATACGCGGCAGCACGGTGGTGAAGGAGGGCAATGTCACGTGGCCGCCTCCGGCGCCAAAACTTTCCGCCGCGCTGCCTGCCGCCAAGCCGGCGGCGGTTGCGCCCGCGGCCAAAAAGGGTCACGGCGGGGG
>Ga0209726_10006969_pt1 | contig 12820 bp, 10 predicted proteins | sample Subgrocontami54m_FD_187453 | JGI IMG/M metagenome (GOLD analysis project Ga0209726, IMG submission 187453) | Subsurface groundwater microbial communities from S. Glens Falls, New York, USA - GMW46 contaminated, 5.4 m (SPAdes) (version 3) | ecosystem: Environmental > Aquatic > Deep subsurface >... | reverse complement strand
GGTCCCGGGTGGACGTGAAGGTCAAGATACGGCCTGCGGAACCGGTCGAGCACGGCGTGCCGGCGTAGATGGAGAGCGTCAAGAAGCCGGGGGCCTACTCATACCCCTTTACGTTTTCCGGGGTGTGCCACCACTTTCGGCCCTCCCCCGGACAGTGTGGATCAAGAATCCGAAGGGCGATTCAAACGAGAAGTTGGACACTGAATTCTGCCCAGAAGTGTCTCATTCTTGCTGACACGTTCCGTGCGCATATGCCCGGCACCGGAACCACCAAGGCGGGGAGCACTCCCCGGGCGAGGACCGACCGCCGGACGCGCAGGGCGCTCCCCCGGAGCGAGGGACGTTCGCGACGAGGGGGAATGACGCTGGTGGCTGGCTCCGGCCACCCGTCCAACTCACCGGGTCGCTCCGCGGTGGGGGTCGCGCAGGCCACCGCCAGACGCCGAGCATGGGCAAGATTACTTGGTCAAGAACGTCCCCCATCACTTGGTCAAGAACCCCATTACTCGCGACCTCGGCTGATGGCTAATTGGCGAGTGCTATCTTTCCACCTTGACTTTGTCCTCCGATGAGGGTTAGCGTCTTGCCCGGTTGAGCGGAGTTCCCCGGCGATTGAGCCGGAGGGGCGGCCATGCTGGCTGGAAGAAAAAGCAATTTGACCAAGTTATATCCGCGGAGAGTTTTTTTGACTTCGACATACTTGATAAGATAGAAGATATCAGAGGACGTTTTTGAGGTTACATGATCACCCCAGTTACAATATCAGGCGATGGATGCCGGTGTTCCAGGGAGTCCGTGGCGGGAGGTGAAAGGAAAGGGTGACTGATTCAACCACACCGGGGGATTGGAATATGGCGGTGGCTCATATCTTTGCACAAGAGTTGGGTCCAATGCCACAACTGCCTGGTTCTCTCCAGGAGGTCGGAAGGAGGGCGGAACTCGTCCACGAGATGGACGGACCCTTTATGCCAACCACTCTTGAATTGCCGGCATTCTTGGTTGAATTGGCAACACGCCTGCGCGTTATCGCGGAGGTCAGTGAACGATTCATAACGGACGTACCAGATGGTCTAACGCGACTAAACATTGCGCTGCGCCTCTGGGCCGGGTGTATATCGGCGGCAAAGACCATTGCGAATGAGACAATGAGCGGGCAGAATACCCCGGAGCGCCGGGGGGAGATTATGCGTGACATCGATCAGGTTGCCGGGACAGACGCAATCTACGCCGCTGGGGTGGAGGCTGCGCCGAGCTTCAAGAAGTTGAGAAACCAAGGATACTCGTTTGATGGTGTTCCTAATGGTTCCTTGGTCAGACGTTATCCATGAAAACTCAGTGCCCGGAGCGTGACCGTCACCTAACCATGCCAATTATATGGGTAGGCTGAGAGCATGATATCCGAGAAAGACCCGTGGGAAAGTATACCCAAGGAGAGGCATCTCGACTTTAAGGTGGTCGGGGAGCCATTGAAGTCTCTCGCCGAAGCGACGATCAACAAGTTGGAAAGAGAGTGGCCTAAGGAGTTTTCGGATATTCCGGGTGCACAAGTCCTGTTCCGTTTGTTGACACTGGTCGCAGTAACTTCTTATGAGACCACGAAGTACTTTTGTGCTGATAAGCCCGAGGATTCAGCGCGAAAGATCTCGTTTGGCTCTTCAGCTCCACCATTGCTGCGATCTCTCCTGGACGAACTCTATACCGCCGTTTTCATAGGCGACGATGTGGGATCACGCGTGGCGTGGTATTACCGGTCGGGGTGGAGGGAGATGGCGGAACACTACGCTCTCTACAAGGAACGATACAGCGAGGAGTCCGCGTGGAGAAAGTGGCTAGAGGAATATGGCCGATATCTCGAAGTAACCAGGGCGGATTGGGGGATCACGGAAGCGGAAGTAGCAAACCTTAAGGCGATTCAGTGGTGGCCAATTCCGCCCCGAATGAGAAAACACCCTGACCTATCGGAGGGATCGAGGAATTTCTTTGAGTACCTCGAAGCCTGGTTTTACCGTGAACTGTCGCAGGAGACCCACCTCTCGTATCCCGGCCTCGCGCATCGAGGATCGACTTTTCTTAGAGGACGCGATGATCCGATTAAGGAGAGCGAGTGGCGGAAGAAACGCTCTGATGCTGTGGGGTATGCAATTGTTCTTCTGCTCGCGTTTTTGTCGGAGGTAATTTGCTTGTGCGGCTTTGATCTGTATGGAAGGTGTCGATATTTGTGGGGAGTGTTGAAAGAGTACCTTCCGTTCGCTGAGGAGCTGTATATTGAAAGATATCGGTTCCTCCTGGAGGGCGCGAGTCTGAGTACGCGTGATCCCAAGACTCCGGAACGCTAAAGGAATCAAGGAGGCCCCATGCCCATCGACCTCACCAAAACACTGCGCAAGGCCCTGGCGGAGCTTCAGGGGGAACGCGAGAGGATCGACGGCCAAATCGTGGCGATCCAGAAAGTGTTGGGCGCTGATACCCGTGGCCGGCAGCGGAGAGCCAGGCGATCAGCGAAAATAAGAACCCCGACGCGGAAAACAATGAGCGCGGCTCAGCGGAAGGCCGTGAGCCGGCGGATGAAGGTGTACTGGGCGAAGCGGCGGGAGCAGGCAACGAAAGCCAAGGAGAAAGCCGGGAGGTAGCTTAAAGTCTGTTGCCAGTTAAGTGTCGCGAGAGGGGAGATGGAAGCAACGGGAGCGTTTCAAGAAGGCGTCTTGACCAAGAACTTCCTTCCAAAATTAATGCCGCATCACCGACAAGGCACCCTGGACGGGGCGTGCGGTTTTTATTCCGTTTCTATGATCCTGGATTACTTCGGTATTTGTAATCCAGGGAAGGACGTAGGCGATCGTAGGACCAATACGTCACGACTGCTTCAACATCTGTCCAGGGATCAACCGCTTCTGGAGAAGGGACTTCATTTGAAGGAGCTACAGGAAGTCGTGACATTTTTCCCCAAGACGCCATTACGCTTTAGACATAAAGCGAGTGGAAATCTTGAGCAGCTGCGAAGATTCTTGAGGAGTCGCGTCCGACGAGGAATTCCTGCCATCCTTTCCTATTCAGGAGGACCTGATTATCAGCATTTCGCCGTAGTCGTTGGCGTTGACAGGGAGTCCATCTACCTCATGGATCCCGGGGAGAACCATTCTGATGGAATGCTATATAATGAATGGCTAAGGTTGTATCGGCATGGAGGTCGCCTGAAAGCCAAAGATTCTTGCGAAACCCCTGTCCAGGTTGGGGCGTGTATTGCTTTTTGGCCCAAAGGATGGAATCTGGGCCGCAAGAAGCGCAGGGCGGAGGCGACGAAACAAGCGAAGGAAAGGGAGAAATAGATTCAATATGGGCACACAGTGCAGGTGTTGTGAAAGACGAGTTCCGGTGGAAGGCCGGAAACTCTGTGAGATGGGGACGTTCTTGACTAACTAAACCTGCTCCGTCGTCCTTGGGCGTAGGCTCTTATCGATGGCGGGTGCGCCTCTGCCCGGCACCGGAGCCACCGCGGCGGGGAGCACGCCCCGGGCGAGGACCGACTGCCGGACGCGCAGGGCGCTCCCCCGGAGCGAGGGACGTCCTCGGCGAGGGGGAAGGACGCGGGTGGCTGACACCGGCCATCCGTCCAACCCTCCGGGCCGGAGCGGGCACGGCCTGGCCGGCGGGACCCCCTCCGGGTCGCTCCACGGTGGGGGTCGCGCAGGCCGCCGCTAGACGCCGAGCATGGGTAAGTTTACTTTGTCAAGAACGTTCCCCATTACGCCACCGCGTAACCACAGGGCCAGGCGGCGGTGTCGCGAACTTCAACTAACTTTGTAATGCGGGACGTTGTTGACTGAGAGGAATAACTCTGATGGCGTTCCCCGGGACGCAAGACGGAGGGCCAGCGCGAGGATGCCACGACAGGCACGGCTGGATGCCCCGGGGACACTGCACCACGTCATCCTCCGGGGAACACGGGCAGATGGCGGCCGCTCGCGAGGACCGCGAAAGCTTCCTCGCGCGCCTCGGGCTCTCCCTCGCCGAGACGGCGCGGCAGCTCGGAGTCTCCACGTCGGGGATTGCGAAAGCGGTCGCGAGAGCAGGGCGACCATCAGTCCACTGAGTCAACAACGTCCCGCATTACGAATTATCCTTAAACCCCTCTCGAACCGGACCTCTCTTGATGCGGGACGCTGCTCGTAGAGTTCGAATTCTCCACACGCAGTCGCCGTGACGGACCGCCTCCAGCTAGGTGCCGGAATATGGGACGTAGACGCCGCGGAAGATTCCCATCGGTGTAGGGTCGGGAGCCGCCCGTCACGAGGAGATAGGGACGTTCTTGACTAACTACACCTACTCCGTCGCCCCTGGGCGGAGGCTCTTGTCGATGGCGGGTGCGCCTCTGGCCGGCACCGGAGCCACCTCGGCGGGGCGCACTCCCCGGGCGAGGACCGACTGCCGGATGCGCAGTGCGCTCCCCCGGGGCGAGGGACGTTCTCGACGAGGGGGAATGACGCTGGTGGCTGGCACCGGCCACCCGTCCAACCCGCCGGGCCGGAGCGGGCACGTCCTGGCCGGCGGGGCCCCATCCGGGTCGCTCCACGGTGGGGATCGCGCAGGCCGCCGCCAGACGACGAGCAGGAGTAAGTTTACTTGGTCAAGAACGTCCCCCATTACTTTGTGCGGAGACCTTCGAGAATGCCTGGTTCTCTCCGACGGAAGGTGCCCGGCCGCCCACCCGGAATGACTGGCGGCTCTTCAAGCAACAGGACTACCAGGGCTGGTGGGTCCACATCGACCCTCAGACCCGCCGCGTTACCGACTACGCCGATCGCTACATTCTCACTTTTCCTGTTCCGGGGTAGTGTCCGCTCGGCTGAGCTCGCGACGAAGCCTCTCCGGGATCGCGGAATCCTGTGGAGAGGTGGAGGCGGTCATCCCGCACGAAGCGACAGGACCGAGGCTGGAGAGGTCTTGGAGGGAAGGCGCGCCTGAGGGAGAAGAGGTCTCTGGTGTCAATCAGTGAAAGGAGGGGTCCCATGGTCAAGCAGAAGGGGAGTAAGAAAGAGAAGCTGGGGGTCAAGATCGTGGTGGAGATCACCGGCCACATGCAGCGCGTCGAGGTGGACCAGTTCATGGCCGCCCTCAGCAGCGTGGTGAACAATCACATGGAGAACGGCGGGAACGGCGGGACCTAGGATCACCAGAGACGACTCGAGCCAGAGGCAGGGACGGAAAAGGGGACCAAGCCAGGTACGACGGGTTCTACCTGGCGCTCCCCTGCCATCCCCTGCGGACATCGGAGGCGATGCCCCGGGCGTTCTCCACCCCGTAAGGATCCGCGGGCTCGAATCTCACCGGCGCTTCGGCGCACGACTGCCGGCGACGCCGGACCCCTGCGAAGGCTCGCCCAGTGGGGACGCGAATGGGTGGGGAGGGGAAGTAAACCCCGGACGCCGGGTTCCCTCCTTCGAAGCGTAACCTGACTTACCTGGCCCCACCTGACGGACCAAGACAGCGAATGCTGGACAATTGGAACGGATGGGATTTATAGTCAGCCACGGTCCGCCCACCACCGCATCAGGGACCCAGGCACCGGGGTCGTGCAAGACCCCGTGAGGCAGCCCGAGGTGAGCGCAACCATGAGTTCCGTCCGTGCCCTCCGCAACCCTGGGCCGGCAACTGTCCGCCGTCCCGCCGACCGACTGCTGATCGACGCGTCGCTGTCCGGCCAAATAGACTGCGAGGCCTCGCAGCCTAACAGGCCACGACCCCACACCCACCGCGACACCAGTAGGCGCCACGATCAACACCTTGCAAGGATTGAGGAGGAATGCCCGTGGCAAAGTATGGGCTGTGCATCGGGATCAATGATTACCCTGGCACTGGCAGCGATCTGGCTGGCTGCGTGAACGATGCGAACGATTGGACGAGCGTCCTTGCCAAGCGCGGCTTCACGGTCCAGCGGTTGCGGGATCGGCAGGCGACGGGCAAAGCCATGCGGAAGGCGATGGAGGCCACCGTCGCAGGCGCACGGCCTGGCGACATCGTGGTGGTGCAGTACTCCGGCCATGGATCGTTCGTGCCAGATGAAAATGGGGATGAGCCGGACGGCACCGACGAGTGCCTCTGCCCCTACGACATCCGCGCCAACGGGCCGATCACGGACGACGAGCTGTTTGAGCTCTACAGTGCCCGCCAGCCAGGCGTGAAGCTCCTCATGATCTCGGACTCCTGCCACTCGGGAACAGTAGCGAAGTTCGCGCCGATCACAACGCCGCCCACCACGAAGGGGAAGGGTGCCCCCCAGCGGAAGGTGCGTTTCCTGCCGCCTGCGGCCTTCTTGTCGAGGCGCGAGGCCGGCAAGCTCGGTGTCCGCCGCGCCGTGCGCCCATCGAGCCCTCCGGGGCGGTATGCCGCGCTGCTCATGGCCGGCTGCCAAGACACGGAGTACAGCTACGATGCCTACTTCCGAGGGCGGCCGAACGGCGCCTTCACATTCGTTGCCCTCCGTGCGCTCGCGGCCCTTCCGGCGACCGCGACCTACGCGGCTTGGTTCAAGGGGATACGCAAGGCTCTGCCTTCGCAGCAATACCCGCAAACGCCGAACTTGTACGGCTCACAGAGCATGAAGAAGTGGAAGGCCCTGGCCTGACGGCGGCACACCGATTGATCGGAGTGGCGATGTAGAAGGGGACGGTGCCGCTTGTGTCACCTTCCATTTACCGATTGCAAGCATGGGTCGGGGAGGAGGGGCTTCCGACGGTGCCCAGGACAGGAGGATTCATCCCGAGGAGGAGCGGGCAGGCGGCCTCGAAGAACCCTATGGGTTGGCCGGCAAGGTCAAGGAGGCCGACCCGTGCGTCCCTTATCAGATCCTCCCCGGGCACTTGGGAGAGAGGATCCGGTCTCAGGAATCGCGGTACCCCGCGCCGCACACAATCCCCGCTGCCCCTGCGTGAGCATAAGCTGACGAAGGTGCCCTTCTCAGATCTGTAAGTTAACGAAGGCAACAACGTTATCGGAAGACCCATTTTAGGATCAACAGGCTGACGCTATGAGCAATGAGCTGCCCCCGATCCAGGAATTCTTCGGCGGAGAGATCCGCCACTGCATGGTGCCGTTCTCTCCGATCCGGGCCAGCACCTTCACCGAGCTTGAAACGCTCCCCTATAATGATCTTGGAGGCCGCGGTCTGGAGCGCCTATGCTTCGAGCTTCTGCTATCGATGGGTTATGAACCCCGTTTCTTCGGACGCAGCGGGCAATCGCAGTATGGCGTCGACCTCGTGGCGGAAAAAGCTGGCAGGACCGAGGTCTACCAATGCAAGAACCTCGGGGCCCCGCCAACTCCAAAGGAACTGCAGGAGTACCTGAATAAATTCGAGCGCGAGTGGCTGGGCGAGGCCGGGCTTCCAAGGCCAGAACGCTTTGTCATCTGCTGTCCTCAGCCCCTGCGCGACACGGAAACCGATAGGAACTGGATCTTGGCAAAGGAGGCATTCAAGGACCGCACTGATGTCGAGGCACGCCTGTGGCACCTGGACCTGCTCAACGGCTGGCTGGAAAACTTACCCGACGTCGTCGCCGACCTCTTCTCCAACCACTATGCCGAGGTGTTCTGCGGCATCGAAGACTGGAAGCCTGACCTGTTCACTCCCTTGCGCGAGGGTGCTTCCGGTGATCTTCGGCTGAACCGCTACTTCGAGCGTCGCCGCAGCGGCAGGCTTTACGTGGACGACGGCTACGAGGAGCAGATTACGGAGGCGCTGGAGCACTCGCCCGTGATCCTCGTCCGCGGTCTGCCCGGTACGGGCAAAACCTTCACCTCGCTCGCCGTCGCGGAGGGTTTCCGAGACGGTCGCTGGCGGACCTATTTCCTCGATGCCGGCGATAATGAACTCACCAAGGGGCAGATGAAGGCAGGCATCCGACGGCGCCTTTCCAGGCCCTCGATCTTCGTGCTCGAGAACTGTCACGAGAAACTCGGCGACGTCGATAAGGTGCTGCGCGATCTTGAGCCAGAGCTGAAATCCGGGCACGCAAAGGTGATCTGCCTCACCCGCCGGGTGCCAGGCCCGGACGAGTACCGCAGTGACGACTCGGAACTGTTCTTGGTACTCGAGTCGCAGGGCGCGACGGTCGACTTCGAGAACGACGATGCGCTGCTGATCCGCGTCGTCGAGTTCTGGCGGCCTGAGTTCAAGGGTCTTTCGAAGAAGCGCCTGGCGAAGCTGGGCGCGCTGTGTGGGAGAGACCTGTACCTCCTGGACGAGGTGCTGACCCTAATCGAATCGCCAGCCGAGATCGATACGTTCTCCCCTGCGGAGATGTACAACCGGGTCCGCCGTGCGTACTTCGACTATAAGATAGCCGACGATCTCCCCGCCACCCGCCGCCTCGCGGCCCTGGCCCAGTTCGATCTCCGGCCGCGGGCCGATGTCCTGAAGCTCCCTGACGACGAGCTGGCACTGATAGAGAGCCTCTGCGTTCGGGCCGGGCACCCGCCGCGCTGGCACTTCCTCCACTCCACCGCGGCAGAGTTGGTGATGCATGCCCTCTGGTCCGGCATGGGGGTGACCGATTCGGCCGAGGTCGCCGGGGAGGCGGCGAAGGACGTGATCGACTACTTCCGCGACATCCAGGCCGACTATCTGCGACCGGCCGCAGAGGCGGTGGCACTAGAGACCGACCTGCTCGGAGTGGTGGGAAACCGGCTCAAGCTGGCAGGCGAGGATGGGGAGAAGCGTCTCAAGGCCGCAGTGCTCGACAGCCAGCCGGTGCGAAACCTGCTTTCAAAGCTCGTGGCGTTGCCGACCTACCCGAGAACGATCTCCCGGTGCGCCTTTGTGGCCCACCGCACGGGCGCCGCTAGCGCCCAGGTCTACGCGCAGCAGCTTCGCGGCGCGCTCGAGGACGTCCTGAATAGCGCCGACCAGCAGCGGCTGGCTGCCGCGCTGCCCCTTCTCGGGGTAAGCCTGCGCGCGCTCAAGCTGGCAGCCCCAGCGCTCCATGCAGACATAATCCAGGAGTTCAATGCCGAGCACCTCCTGCAGCTGATCGAGGCCAACGGCACTGTCTGCGAGCTGTTCATGATCGCCGCACACGCCTCCCCCGCCCTCGCCCGCGGGCTGATCGAGGCCCTGGACGAGGCGCGGGTGGAGCGGCTCATCCAAAAGACCATTGCCGCCGGCCGCTCCATCGGCACCCTCGACCTCGCCCTGCGCGGGTTGCGCATGAGCAAGGAGACGGCAGCGCTGGGTCAAGATCTGGAACGGAAGATTGGTGCAGGAGGATTCTGGACGCTTCTCGTGGGCACCGGGTCACCCGGGCCCCTCGTGGACCTCCTGAAGGACGTGAGTCCCGCTTTTGGCCGGCAGCTTCTCGCCGCCGCTCGTGATCTGTCCCAAGAGCAGTGGGAGCAGATGCTCGGACGCGGCGACCTGTTCCAGTTATGCGAGTTGATCTCAGACGGCCCGGCGGTCTTCGAGGATGGCGCGGGCGGGCCCAAGCTACTCGCGGCGGTCGAAGGCGAGGCGCCACGACTGGCGGCCCGCAGCAACTGGTATCAACGCAACGGCGGCGCCAAGCGCCTCGCCACGTGCCCGGAATCTTTAGCGCGGAACGTGGCCTCCCAGGCACTGGACGGGTGGCTGGCACAGGTCGAGGTGCAGCGACTGTCTTTCCCCTCCCTAAAGGATGCGGTGAACGGCCTCGAACTACTGTATGAGCAGCGGCCGGATGCGCGATCTTCGCTCGCTGCGGGGCTGAGGGTGCTGCTCCCGCCCCAACAGTGGTGGATGCTCAATCCGAAGGAGGACATGGCGCTGCCGAGGCTTCTGCTCCGGCTCGTGGCCAAACCCGAGTTTGGGGACGCCGATGCGGAGCAGGTGGTGGGCGGTCTGATGCAGTGCCTGACGCCGCAACTGATCGCCAAGTGCCGCACGGTGGATATCCTCTGGACACTGTGGGCGCTGTTCGCCCTTGCCCGCCGGCGCAAAGAGCTCGCGCCCGCCGCGTTCGGGCAAAGCCTGCCCTCGGAGTTCATGCGGTCGCTGAAGGACAGCCTCGCCGCGAGCGTGGGCCAGAAAGGCAAGCGCGACGAGTTGCGCGCCCGCTTCGCCCTCGTCGGGCTGTTCTCGCTGCTCGATTCCCGCGTGGATTCCTCCGTAGTCGCCGCCTTGGGTGTAGAGCTTGCACGGTGTGCCGAGGCAGGCGCGTGGTGGCTCAGCGCGGAACAGACCTTTGTCACCGCCTGGCTGGTGCTGCGCGGGGTTGAGATGGCGAAGCCGTTCCCTGCCAGGCTAAAGGGAGATTTCCTGCGACGACTCCTGAGTGCGGCAGCGGAGTACCCCGAGATGGACCCGGCAGCCGAATACCTGCGTGAGGACGTACTCCGCCAAGTGAAGGAACTGGACGCTGCTCGGTGAATCGCATCTCCGTGAGATGGGGACGTTTTTGACTAACTATACCTGCTCCGTCGCCCCCGGGCGTAGGCTCTTATCGATGGCGGGTGCGCCTATGCCCGGCACCGGAGCCACCGCGGCGGGGAGCACGCCCCGGGCGAGGACAGACCGCCGGACGCGCAGTGCGCTCCCCCGGAGCGAGGGACGTTCTCGACGAGGGTGAAGGACGCTGGTGGCTGGCACCGGCCACCCGTCCAACCCGCCGGGCCGGCGCGGGCACGTCCTGGCCGGCGGGGCCCCATCCGGGTCGCTCCACGGTGGGGGTCGCGCAGGCCGCCGCCAGACGCCGAGCATGAGTAAGTTTACTTGGTCAAGAACGTCCCCCATTATGCCAACCGCTTTGAGCGGTTCACGTCTTTCAAGCCTCCGGCTTTGCCGGAGGTAGCTGACTCGGCCCCGGCGGTAGCATTCCCGAACTTTACCAAAGGGAGGGAGGTGCAACATGGGCAAGCTTTTCACCATCTCAATCCTCGCCGGCTTCTGTATCGTCTCATTAGCGCTCGCACAGCAGCTTCAACCGACCACTGACGAAAAACGCCTCGAATCAATCGAACGACGTGTCCGCGATGTCGAAGCGGAGCTTCGCGCTAACAGGAATAGACTGGACACTCAAATAGACTCGATCTGGAAGGTGTCAGAGGCCTCAATTGAAGCCATAAAGACTTCGTCGTCGCAGAGCACTGAAGCAGCGAGAATCTCCTCGGTAAACGCTGCTGCAGCCGCTTCCGCGGCAATGAGCACCATTCAAACTGTAATAACCGTTGTCGCAGGAGTTTTGACATTGCTCGCGTTCTTTCTTGGCTGGTTAGGGTTCCGAGAGTTGGGGAGAGTCCAAGAATTGGTAAAGCAGCTAATGGAGAAGGAAATTGATAAGGCGGGGAAAAGAATCGAGGAGAAATCGAACACGCTAATCGAACAGGGAAGAGCCAGAATTGAGGGAGAGGCGAGCGCTCTGGTCGCCGAGGGGAAAAAGGCAATAGGCGGCGAGCTTGCCAACGCTCAGGCGCAGCTTAAGGATCTTGCGGGAACAAACGAAAAGCTCAAGAAGGTCATTGAGATTGACGATCTGCTCTGGCTTGGAACTAAGTTTTTTGACCTATATCAGATTTCGTACTCATTGGAGGCCGCGGATAAGGTAGTTCAAGGGGCCATTACGAACCGTCACGTGTTCCAAGGCAGGTTACTAAGGGCCGCTTGTCTCAAAAGGCAAGGAAAATATGGTGAAGCGCTGGAGGCAGCTAAAGAAGCATTGAGAGATGATGAAAGACCAGCTCAGGGCTGGTACAATTCGGCGTGCTATGCGTCCTTAGTTGCCGCCTCCAAGACCGGGGAGGAAAGAGACGCGATGACGAGGCAGGCTCTCGAACTGCTAAGGAACGCGAAAGAGAGGTCGGAAAATTACGTCAGGCGGAATGCACTGGGGCGGAAGCCTGAGCAGATGGACCTCGGGGTAAGACTCGGGGTGGGCCCGGATCCGGACCTGGACATTATAAGAGAACTGCCGGAATTTCGAGCGCTTTTCGGCTTAAATGGGACTACTTGAGGTCGGGGTCGTCAATGTAGGTTTTCATTTTTTCCCTCGTCCTGGAGAATGCCTCGATGACCTGGAAGTGTCAAGGTAAAAAGTTGTGAGTGATTATGATTCTGGGATATGCAACGGTCGTGCCACACTGGAGGACCGGTATTGGGTTTGGGGACTGGGGGCGTAATGGGGGACCCGGCCGTTTCTTCGGTGTCAAGACAAAACCCTCCTGTGAGTGACGCCTGCGCGTCCTGGTCTGGTTGCCTGTCCCCGTCCCGGAGAGCGCCTCTCCCGAATCTGCTTCTCGTCCCATCGTAGTGGCTATTCAGCGGCGTCGCTGCCGGACGCGCTCAACTCCGCCAGAGGCGGAGACTCAAGAAGCGGGAGAGGCGCGCCTGTGTCCCCCTCGAGGTTGCCCTGGGGCACCTCCACGTTGCGTGCTCGCGCTCCCTCTCCCCGGGAAACGGGTGATTGTCACGATCTCCTCACACCGGGCGAATGCGCGTCACGCCCTCCCGCGTGTCCCTTTTTGCCGGGACAAGGCCTGCCTGGCCGAAACTCGACCAGCCTGGCTGCCGCGAGAATCGACGATCTCCGCCTGCCCCTGGCCGGAGGGTGGGGCCCCGCGGCGGCCGGCGCGCGCCGCGGGGGAGGCGATCGCCGGCCGCCCGGCGGGCCCCCCCGCGCCCCGTCCCGGGTCGTAGGGTTGCCCACTCCGCCACACCCCCCAGACAATCCGCAGGAGCTTCGCGGCCACCTCGATATTCGCCTTCAAGAAGGCGAAGCGGTCCCCCTGGCGCTTCGCCAGCATCGTCTCCCGCCGCGCGCGCCACGCGGGGGTGCGGGCGGCCCCCAACGCCGCCTGG
>Ga0209726_10006958_pt1 | contig 12835 bp, 9 predicted proteins | sample Subgrocontami54m_FD_187453 | JGI IMG/M metagenome (GOLD analysis project Ga0209726, IMG submission 187453) | Subsurface groundwater microbial communities from S. Glens Falls, New York, USA - GMW46 contaminated, 5.4 m (SPAdes) (version 3) | ecosystem: Environmental > Aquatic > Deep subsurface >... | reverse complement strand
GGATCCTCAAGTTCGGCACCTGGGGCTCGTCACGGAGATGGACCAGCCGGGGCTGGGTCCGGTGCACGCGCTGGGCTTCCCCGCCCGCGCGTCGCTGACTCCCGCCTCGATCCGCCGCCCCGCCCCGCTCCTCGGCCAGCACACCGCCGAGGTCCTGCGCGAGCTCGGCTACGCCGAGGATGAGATCCGCCGCCTCGCAGCGGCCGGCGCCGTCGCGCTCGGCGCTTGACTCGCTTACAGCGCGGGGAGTAGCGTTTAGCCCACCATGCAGTGCCCCCGGTGTCGGCATGAATCGCCCGCCGGCGCGCGGTTCTGTGGGGAATGCGCCGCCCCGCTCGGCCGGACGTGCCCCACCTGCAGCAGTCTGAACGTGCAAAGCAGCACCTACTGCACGTACTGCGGCGCCCCCCTGGCGGCGGCCGGAAGCCCCCAAGGTGCCCCGGTCCCGCACGAGTACACGCCGCCGTACCTCGCCGAGAAGATCATCCATTCGCGCGAGGCGATCGAAGGCGAGCGGAAGCAGGTGACCGTGCTCTTCGCCGATCTTCGCGGCTCGCTCGAGATCCTCGCGGATCGAGATCCGGAAGACGCCCGGCGGCTCCTCGACCCGGTGCTCGAACGGATGATGGAGGCAGTCCACCGGTACGAGGGCACCGTCAACCAAGTGATGGGCGACGGCATCATGGCGCTCTTCGGCGCCCCGCTCGCCCACGAGGACCACGCCGTGCGCGCCTGCTACGCGGCCCTGCGGATGAAGGACAGCATCGGCTCGCTGGCCGAGGAGCTGCGCCAGCGGTACGGGCTCTCCGTCCAGATTCGCGTGGGCCTCAATTCCGGCGAGGTCGTGGTGCGATCGGTGGGCAGCGACCTACGGATGGACTACACCGCCGTCGGCCAGACGACGCATCTGGCGGGGCGCATGGAGCAACTCGCGCCGCCGGGCCAGATCTTCCTCACCGAGCACACCCTGCGGCTCGTCGAGGGATACATCGCCGTGAAGTCCCTCGGCCCGGTTCCGGTCAAGGGACTGACTGCCCCGGTGACGATCTACGAGCTCAGCGGGCCGGGACCGATTCGCTCCAGGCTCCAGCTGGCGGCCGCGCGTGGGCTGAGCCGCTTCGTCGGGCGGGACGCGGAGCTGGGCGAGCTCTCGGCAGCGATGGAGCAGGCTCGAGGCGGACACGGCCAGGTCGTGGCCCTCGTCGGCGAGCCGGGAGTCGGCAAGTCGCGCCTCGTCCGCGAGTTCGCGACGGTTCACCTGCCGGCGGAGTGGCGGGTCCTCGAGGCGTTCGCGACCTCCTTCGACACGAGCGCGGCCTACCTGCCGATGATCTCGCTGCTGCGGGGCTACTTCGATCTCCAAGAGTGGGACGACACCCGCGCCATCCGCGACAAGGTGACAGCCGCGCTGCTGGACCTCGACCAATCGCTTTTCGGGGCGCTTCCCGCCCTGCTGACGCTCCTCGATCTGCCCGTCGAGGACCTCGCGTGGGAAGGGCTCGACCCGAGGCAGCGCCGGCAGCGCACGCTCGACGCCATCCGGCGGCTGCTCATCCGCGAGAGCCAGCGCCGGCCGCTGTGCCTGGTGATCGAGGACCTCCACTGGATCGATCCGGAGGCGCAGGCCGTCCTCGACGCGCTCGTTGACAGCCTGCCCGCCGCGCGCATCCTGCTCCTCGTCACGTACCGGCCGGAGTACAAGCAGGGCTGGAGCCGGAAGAGCTACTACGCCCAAATTGCCGTCCACCCTCTGCCGAATGGGATGGCCGAGGAGCTCCTGCGTGGCCTCCTTGGTGACGGCGCGGATGTGGCGAAGCTCCGCGCGCAGCTCATCGAGCGCACTGAGGGCAATCCCTTCTTTCTGGAAGAGAGCGTCCGTCACCTGGTCGAGACCGGCGCGCTGTTCGGCGAGCGCGGCGCGTACCATCTGGGACGCAGAGCTGACACGGTCGAGGTGCCGGCGACCGTCCATGCCCTGCTCGCCGCCCGCATCGATCGGCTCCCGCCCGAAGACAAACGGGTCCTACAATGCGCAGCCGTCATCGGCAAGGACGTGCCGCTCCCGCTGCTGGAGGCCATCGCCGACGTCTCGGAGGACGAGCTGCGCCGAAGCGTGCACCACCTCCAGGCGGCCGAGTTCCTGTACGAAACGAGCCTCTTCCCCGTCTTCGAGTACACGTTCAAGCACGCGCTGACTCTCGACGTGGCTTTCGGCACGCTGCTCCAGGACCGCCGCCGCGCCCTCGACGCGCGCCTGGTCGACGCCCTCGAGCTCCGGGCAGACGATCCCATCGTGGAGCGCATCGAGCGACTGGCGCATCATACCCTTCGCGGCGGCGTCTGGGACAAGGCTGTTACCTATTCCCGTGAGGCCGGCACGCGGGCCTTCGCGCGCTCCGCCCACCGCACGGCCGTCCGGTACTACGAGCAGGCGCTCCAGGCCCTCCAGCACCTGCCTGAGACTCCCGAGACGATCGGCCAGGGCATCGACCTGCGGCTTGACATGCGTACCTCGCTGAGCCCCCTCGGCGACTTTGGCCGGATGCTCGACTACATGACGGAGGCTGAACGGCTCGCCCAAGCCCTCGGAGACCGGCGCCGGCTCGGCCTCATCTCCTCCCTTCTCGCGAACTACTTCACCGTCATGTTCGACCTCGAGCGCGCCGTCGAGTATGGCGAGCGCGCTGTCGCCATCGGGTCGGAGCTTCACGACACGACCGTGATGACGCTCGCCAACAATTTCCTCGGCGTGGTGCGCTACGGCATGGGCGAGTTCCCGGCCGCGATCGAGCTCGTCCGACGCAACATCGCGCTGCTCCAGGGCGACCTCGCCCGCGAGCGCTTCGGGCTGGCGCTTTTGCCGGCGGTCTACTCGCGCACGGTGCTTGCCTGGTCGCTGGCCGAGCTGGGAAACTTCCCCGAGGCCGCCGAGGTCGGCCGTGACGCTATCCGGATCGCCGAGACCGTCGACCACCCCTACACCCTCGTCTTCGCCTGTCACGGGCTCGGCACCGTCCATCTGAGGCGCGGTGAATTCCAGGAAGCCATCACCCACCTCGAGCGCGCGGTGCGAACGTGCCGCACGGGCGACGTCCCCAGCGCCTTCGCCTTGGCAGCTTCGCCCCTCGGGTCGGCCTACTGCCTCGCGGGCCGGGCAGACGCCGCGCTCGATCTGCTCAAGGAGGCCATCGAGCAGGCGATCGCCATCGGTGACCCCTTCGGCCACTTGCTGCGGGCGGCCGGCCGGGCCGAGGCCTACCTCCTGGTGGGGCGAGCCGCCGATGCGCTCCCGCTGGCCCAGCGCGGAGTCGAGATCAGCAAGGCGGTCAAGGGGCGAGGGGTGACGGGCTGGGCCCTCCGCTTGATGGGGGAGGTCGCCGCGGCCCAGACGCCCCCCTTGGTCGACGAGGCCGAGGCTGCGTACCGCGAGGCCCTCAAGATGGCGCAGGAGATGGGGATGCGGCCGCTCGAGGCGAGGTGCCGGCTCGGTCTAGGCGCGCTGTACCAACAGGCCGCCCGACCCGACGACGCGCGCGCCGAGCTTGGCTACGCCGTCGAGGAACTCCGGGCTCTCGGCATGCTGACCTGGCTCGCGCGCGCCGAGGCGGCCGGCCGGGGAGGTGGCTGAGGCGCGCCGCGCCGGCGAAAGCGCGCCTTGCGCACCGCCGACCCGCCGTGCTAGCGTCCCGGCGACAGTCCAGTCCTACTTACTACCGAGAGAAAAGAAGGAGGCAGCCATGGGGTCAGGAGGTCAGGGCGGAGTACCGAACCTCAAACTGGAACAGAGGTCCATTCCCAGCCACTCGGGCAGTACCCTTACGTCGAAGAGAAAGGCGACGTTTTCCGGGGCGACGACCAGCACGCCCGTCCTCCTCAAGCTGGGGATCAAGGTCAAGACCGGGCAGACGCCTACGCTAGTCCTGAAGAAACACGGGTCGTCAACGCCGATACCCATGACCGCGCTTCCGGCCACTGATCCCGTCATCGCAGATCTTATTGCCACTTTCGGCAGCGATGCTTCGGAGCAGTGGTTCGCTTTCACGTTCACGTGGCGTCCCGGGCTTGGGCTCGTGTTCGACTCAGACCTGACGCTGGCTCCGTTCGCGCCGCCATTCGTCACGGACAACGGATTTCAGGTCGTCACCGTGGTGCTCTGTCACACCAACGTAAGCTTCGCCAGCGGCCCCTACACCTACGCCATCAGCGCGCTGCCGGGACAGTTTTCGACCGGCTTCCCGCTGTCGGCCCTGGCGACGGGGACTACCAAGAAAACGGCCAAGAAAAAGACCACGAAGAAGCCGAAAGCCAAGGGCAAGAAGAAGTCCAAGCGGTAACGGTCAGACCTCCGGGGCCCGGGGCGACACGGCGTGGAGGGGGACAGGCTTCGGATCACCAGCCCGGTTTCGGTCGAGGGGCGGGTGGCGATCGACCCGCGATCCAAGATGCTCCGCAGCTGGTTCAACCCGCTGGCCCCTCCACTGGTCGCGGGACCCTTCGCGCCGCACGAGCTGGCGCGCGAGGTGCTGAGGCAGGGCGCTCCTCTTCTCGGCTGGTCGCCGATACTCGGGGACATCGTGGATGGGCCCGTCCTCGGAGTCGGAGGAGGCCGCTCCGCGCGCTTCCACCAGGAGTTCAAGGGCGTGCCCGTCCTGGCCAGCGAGGTCGTGGTCAACTTCCACGGCGACAGCCGGCTTCACTCGCTCTACAACCAGTACCACTACGACATCCCTCCGAACCTCCCTACCGTCCCCAAGGTGGAGCCGGTCGCCGCGAGAGCCCTGTTCGCCCGACTGTCGAACTCCTTCCGGCATCGGGAGATCGGGCCGCCCCGGCTTGCCGTCCTTCGCTACGAGCCGGTGGATCACCCGATCCCCCCTGGCTTGCAACGCCGCAATCGGGCACGGGAGCAGCTCCTCCGCTCGGTCCACCAGCACCTGGGGCGGGCTCGACGCAAGGGCGCAGCACCTGTGGCCGGCCGGCACTACCTCGTCTGGCAGGTGACGCTGCGCACGAAGCGCCCGCTCGGCGCGTGGCTGCTCCGGATCGACGCGATCTCCGGCGCGCTGATCGAGATTCGTGATCTCTTCTCGTACGCTGCCCCCCACGGCAAGGTCTTCAACCCGAACCCGATTGTCGCGAGCGGCGACCTGACGCTGTTCGACGGCACATCTGCCCAGGCTCTCAACGCCCTGCGCTCTTCCGTAAAGCTCAAGCGGCTGGATCCGGCAGATCGCGCCGGCGAGCTGCACCTGGACGGAGCATGGGTGCACATGGAAGATCCGACCGAACCCCACCTCGGGGAGCCCACCAGCAGGTCGGGCAGCTTCGTCTTCAGCGCCACCGACCCGAACTTCCTCGACGTGATGGCCTACTACCACATCGATGCCGTCCAGCAATTTCTCCGGACGGATCTCGAGCTGACGGATGTGCCCGCGCACTCGCTCCCGGTGGACCCACAGGGACAGGGCGGCGGGGACGCGTCCCAGGGCACTGGCACCGGGATCGTCTTCGGGCCGGGCGGGATCCCGGACGCCGCGGACGCCATGGTCATCGTCCACGAATACGGTCACGCCCTCCAGGACTGGCTCAACTGCGGCTCCAATCTCAACGGGGGAGAAGCCGAGGGGTTCTCCGACTTTCTGGCCGCGGTGTACTTCGACGACAAGCACAAGCCGGTGACCCCGCCCACGCGCGGGATCATGTTTTCGTGGAACTGGAACCCGGTCAACTATCCGGGCCGCGCCCGCCGCTACGACCTGACTGCGCCCACGAACGCGGGTGACTGGACCTCCAAGACCGGCTACGACCTGGCCGAGCTGTGGTCCTCCGCGGTCTTCGAGCTGTACCGCAAGCTCGGGGGCGATGCGGCCGCCTCAACCGTGAAGCGGGAGGCGAAAAACCTCGCCATCCGCCTCCACGTCATGGGGCACGGGAAGATCCTCGCCCTCGGCGCACCGATCAGGGACATCGCGCAGGAGATCGAGGCCGCGGACACGGGGCTCGCCCCGTGGCGCTACGCTAACGGGCTGCACCTCAAGGTCATCTTCGACACCTTCCTCAGGCGCAAGGTGCCCGGTTACGTCGCGAAGGCCGTAGACGTCTTCATCGACGACGGGCGGGGCGGCGGCTATGGCGCGGTCGACAGGAACGACGATAACTTCCAGAACACGCTGTGGCTGGACGACTTCACCAACACCAAGGACATCTGGGTCAAGCGCGCGCCATACGCTGTGGGAGCCCCGACCAGCCCGGCGGACGACGAAGGAGCTGTGAAGGGCCTGAAGGCCCACGTGTATGTGCAGGTCAAGAACCGCGGCACCGCCGCGTCGGAACCGATCACCGTGCGCGTCTTCCGCGCCGCGACCGGCCCGAAGCGGCTCTGGTCCTCGGCCTGGACCGAGATCCCGCCGCCGCCGACGCAGCCGAACAACGTCCCCGCGGGCGGCGCCGTGACGGCAGGGCCCTTCACGTGGACCCCGGGCACGGCCGACAAGAAGGTCTCCCTGCTCGCGATCGTCGAGTGCGCGCAGGACCGGGCGGTGACCGAGCTCCTCGCGGCGGACCCTGGCGTGCCGTACGCCGACCTCGTTCCCTTCGACAACAACATCGCGATGCGCAACATCAAGGTCAACATCAAGGTCAACCCTTGACAGCGCGCAGACCCCGGGGGTAGAGTAGCGCAGTACCTTGATTCACTCCTTTAAGCGGACCCTGAGAGGCCCGCAAGGAGCAGCAATGAAGCACCGGGAAACTAGGTTGTGCGGCCCCGAACTGAGTTCGGGGCGTTTTTTTTGCCCGGCGGCGAGCCCCCTCACCCTGCCCTCTCCCCAGTGGGGAGAGGGAGAGGCGGCGCCGTGACCGGGCCGAAGCAGAAGGCGGAAGTGCTGGACCAGGCGGGGCTCGACCGGGCGCTCACGCGCATCGCGCATGAGATCGTCGAGCAGGCGGGCGGCGCCGACCTGGCGCTGGTCGGCATCAAGACGCGCGGCGAGACGCTCGCCGGGCGCATCGCCGAGAAGATCGCCGGGATCGAGGGCCGGCGCCCCGCGGTGGGCGCGCTCGACATCACGCTCTACCGTGACGATCTCGGCAGCCGCGCGGAGCAGCCCGTGGTCCGGAGCACCGAGATCCCCTTCCCGCTCAAGAACATGACGGTCGTCCTCGTGGACGACGTCCTCTTCACCGGCCGGACGATCCGGGCGGCCATGGACGCGCTCATGGACCTGGGCCGCCCGCGCGTGATCCGGCTGGCCGTCCTGGTCGACCGGGGCCACCGCGAGCTGCCTATCCGCCCCGACTACGTCGGCAAGAACCTACCCACGAGCCGCAAGGAAACCGTCGCCGTCATGCTCCGCGAGCACGACGGCCAGGACCGCGTGGTCATCCAAGAGCCAACAGAGGAGTAAACGATGGCGTGGACGCGGAAGGACCTCGTCAGCATGCAGGACATCGAAGCGGCCGAGATCACCGACATGCTCGACACGGCCGAGTCGATGAAGGAGATCGCGACCCGCGAGATCAAGAAGGTGCCGGCGCTGCGCGGCAAGACCGTCGTCAACCTCTTCTACGAAGCCTCCACGCGCACGCGCACCTCCTTCGAGATCGCGGGCAAGTGGCTCTCGGCCGACGTCATCAACTTCTCCGTCTCGGGCTCGAGCGCGGAGAAGGGCGAGAGCTTTCTCGACACGGCAAAGAACATCGAGGCCATGAGCCCGGACGTGGTCGTGGTGCGGCACAAGGCCTCGGGCGGCCCCGCGCTGCTCGCCAGGCACCTCAAGTGCTCGGTGGTCAACGCGGGCGACGGGGCGCACGAGCACCCGACCCAGGCCCTCCTCGACCTCCTCACGATCCGTGAAAAGAAGGGCCACCTCGAGGGGCTCAACGTCACCATCGTGGGCGACATCACCCACAGCCGCGTGGCGCGCTCCAACATCCACGGCATGCGCAAGATGGGCATGACGGTGACCGTGGCGGGACCGCCGACGCTGATCCCGCCCGCCTGCCAGGAGATGGGCGTCAAGGTCAGCCACCGGCTGGAGGAGGCCATCGCGCACGCCGACGTCATCATGATGCTGCGCCTCCAGCACGAACGGATGACGGGCGGCTTCATCCCTTCGCTGCGCGAGTACTCGCGCGTGTGGGGGCTCGGCCTCGACCGGCTCCAGCACTGCCGGCCCGACGTGTTGATCATGCATCCCGGGCCGGTGAACCGCGGCGTCGAGATCTCGCCCGAGGTCGCCGACAGCCGGTACTCCGTCATCCTCGACCAGGTCACCAACGGCGTGGCGGTGCGCATGGCCGTGCTCTACCTGCTGGCGGGAGGGAAGGCGGCATGAGCCTCCTCATCAGGGGCGGCCGCGTCGTGGATCCCGCGAACGGCCTCGACGCCGTCGCCGACGTGCTCGTCGACGCGGGCAGCATCGCGAAAGTCGGCAAGGGGCTCAAGGCGCCCGAGGGAGCGGAGATCGTGGACGCAGCGGGCAAGGTCGTCTGCCCGGGGCTGATCGACATCCACGTCCACCTCCGCGAGCCGGGTTACGAGTACAAGGAGACCATCGCCACCGGCACGCGCGCGGCGGCGGCGGGGGGATTCACGGCCGTCGCCTGCATGGCGAACACGCTGCCCGTCAACGACAACCGCTCCGTCACCGATTTCATCCTGGCCAAGGCGCGCGTCGAGGGAGTGGTCCGCGTCTACCCGATCGGCGCCGTCACGCGCGGGCTCAAGGGGCAGGAGCTCGCCGAGATGGCCGAGCTGGCCGAGGCCGGCTGTGTCGCCTTCTCCGACGACGGCAAGTGCGTGATGAACGCCGAGATCTACCGACGCGCGATGGAGTACACCCTGCCCTTCGGCACGCCCATCATCAGCCACGCCGAGGACGAGCATCTCGCCCACGCCGGCACCATGCACGAGGGGCTGGTCTCCACCGAGCTCGGGCTCCTGGGCCAGCCCTGGGCCGCCGAGGACGTCATGGTCGCGCGCGACATCCTGCTGGCGGAGCTGACGGGGGCGCACGTCCACATCGCCCACGTCTCGACGGCTGGGTCGGTCCGCCTCGTCCGCGACGGGAAAGCGCGCGGGGTGCGCGTGACGGCCGAGGTGACACCGCACCACCTTCTGCTGACGGACGAGGCCGTGCGCGACTATGATCCCAATACCAAAGTCGCGCCGCCGCTCCGCACCAAGCGCGACGTCGAGGCGGTGCTGGAGGGCCTCCTCGACGGCACCATCGACTGCATCGCGACGGACCACGCCCCGCACGCGCTGTCCGAGAAGGAGGGCGAGTTCGCGGAGAGCGCCAACGGCGTGGTCGGTCTCGAGACGGCGGTGCCGCTGCTTCTGGACCGGCTGGTGCGCGCCGGGCGCATGGACCTGCCGACGCTTATCCAGCGGCTTTCCCCGGGACCCGCGCGACTGCTGAACCTGCCCGGCGGCAGCCTGGCGCAGGGCGCGCCGGCGGACCTCACCGTGCTTGACCTCGAGCGCGCGTGGACGGTCGAGCCCGCGAAGTTCCGCTCGCGCGCGCGCAACACGCCCTTCTCCGGCTTCACGGGCACCGGCGCGCCGGTCATGACCATCGTCGGCGGTAAGGTGGTGCCGGCATGACGTCCGCGCTGCTCGCGCTTGCCGACGGGCGCGTCTTCAAGGGCCGCGCGTGCGGCGCCGAGGGAGAGGCGCACGGCGAGGTGGTCTTCAACACCTCCATGACGGGCTACCAGGAGGTCATGACCGACCCGTCGTACCGCGGCCAGCTCGTCTGCATGACGTACCCGCTCATCGGCAACTACGGGGTCAACGCGGAAGACGCGGAGTCACGGCGGCCGTGGGTCAACGGTTTCATCGTGAAGGAGGCCTGCGCGTACCCGTCGAACTGGCGCGGGCGGGTGGCCATAGAGGACTACATGCGTGAGTACGGCATTGTCGGCATCCAGGGCCTCGACACGCGCGCGCTCACGCGCCATCTGCGGGACCACGGCGCACAGGAGGGCATCATCTCCACGGTCGAGACCGATGCCGCGCGCGTCGTCGAGCGGGCGCGGGACCTGCCCGGCCTCGCCGGCCGCGACCTCGTGAGCGAGGTGACGGTGGATGCGCCGCACGGGTGGAGCGAGGGGAACTGGGATATCGCCAAGGGCTACACGCGCCCGCCCACGGCGCGCTTTCGCGTCGTCGCGTTCGACTCCGGGATCAAGCGCAATATCCTGCGCGAGCTGTCCTCGCTGGGCTGCGAGGTCGAGGTGGTGCCCGCGAATACGCCGGCGGCGGCCGTGCTCGAGCGGAAGCCTGACGGCGTTTTCCTCTCCAACGGCCCGGGCGACCCGGAGGGCGTGCCGTACCTGGTCGAATCCGTGCGCGGGCTCATCGGCAAGGCGCCGATCTTCGGCATCTGCCTCGGCAACCAGATCCTCGGCCTGGCCTTCGGCGGCAGGACGTACAAGCTCAAGTTCGGCCACCACGGCGCCAACCACCCGGTGAAGGACCTCCTGACCGGGCGCGTCGAGATCACCGCGCAGAACCACGGCTTCGCCGTGGACCCGAAGTCGGTGGAGAAGGCCGGGCTCGTCGAGACGCACGTGAACCTGAACGACGGCACCTCGGAGGGCATGCGCCACCGCGACCTGCCCGTTTTCTCCGTCCAGTACCATCCCGAGGCCTCGCCGGGGCCTCACGACTCCCACTACCTGTTCCAGCGTTTCATCAAGATCATGGAAGGAGGGTGATCCGGATGCCCAAGTACCTGATCTCGTACCGGAAGACCGAGGAGACGGGCCAGAAGCCGGAGTGGGCCGCCTTCACCGTCGAGAGCGAGCTGGCCATGGAGGCGCACGCCGTCAAGGAGCGCGTGAAAAAGCGCATGAGCGTGCTGGGCGAGAAACTCTGGGGCAATGGCGAAGCGGTCTGGATCGGCTCGGGGCGGCTCGACGACGTGCTCTACAAGCGCGAGGAGGCCGCGCCCGAGACCTCCATCGTCTACGGGGCCGTCGAGGCGTAACACGTGCCCAAGCGGACCGATATTCGGAAGATCCTGCTGATCGGCTCCGGGCCCATCGTCATCGGGCAGGCCTGCGAGTTCGACTACTCGGGCACGCAGGCCTGCAAGGCCTTGCGGGAAGAAGGCTTCGAGGTCGTCCTGGTCAACTCGAACCCGGCGACCATCATGACCGACCCCGAGATGGCGGACCGCACCTACGTCGAGCCGCTCACGCCGGAGTTCGTCGCCAAGGTCATCGAGCGCGAGCGGCCCCAGGCTCTGCTGCCGACGGTGGGCGGCCAGACGGCGCTCAATCTCGCGGTCACGCTGGCGGAGGACGGCACGCTCGACCGCTTCGGGGTCGAGCTGATCGGCGCCAAGCTGCCCGCCATCAAGATGGCCGAGGACCGACACCTCTTTGCCGCGGCCATGGCGCGGATCGGCCTCGCGATGCCCAAGGGCTTCTTCGCGCGGAGCCACGAGGACGCCGTCGCCGGCACGCGCGCCCACAAGATCGGCTTCCCCCTCATCATCCGCCCCTCGTTCACGCTCGGCGGCACGGGCGGGTCCATCGCGTACAACCCGGAGGAGCTCGACGCGGCCGTCAGGTGGGGGCTCCAGCAGAGCCCCGCGGGCCAGGTGCTCGTCGAGGAGTCGGTGATCGGCTGGAAGGAGTTCGAGCTCGAGGTCATGCGCGACCTCGCCGACAACGTCGTCATCATCTGCTCGATCGAGAACTTCGACCCGATGGGCGTCCACACGGGCGACTCGATCACCGTGGCGCCAGCCCAGACGCTGACCGACAAGGAGTACCAGCGGATGCGCGACGCCTCGCTCGCCATCATCCGCGAGATCGGCGTCGAGACGGGCGGCTCCAACATCCAGTTCGGCGTCAACCCGGCGGACGGACGCATGGTCGTCATCGAGATGAACCCGCGCGTCTCCCGCTCGTCGGCGCTGGCCTCCAAGGCGACGGGCTTCCCCATCGCCAAGATCGCCGCCAAGTTGGCGGTGGGGTTCACCCTGGACGAGCTGCGCAACGACATCACGCGCGAGACGCCGGCCTCCTTCGAGCCCGCGATCGACTACTGCGTCGTCAAGTTCCCGCGGTGGGCCTTCGAGAAGTTCCCCGAGGCGGACCAGACGCTGACGACACAGATGAAGTCGGTGGGCGAGGCCATGGCCATCGGGCGAACCTTCAAGGAGGCGCTGCAGAAGGCCGTTCGATCGCTCGAGCAGGACCGCTGGGGGCTCGTGATGGACAAGCCGCCGGCCGACGACGAGGGGCTGCGCCAGAAGATCCGCGTGCCGAACGTCGAGCGGTGCTTCGCCGTCGCCGAGGGCTATCGCCGCGGGATCGGCACGCAGGAGCTCCACGCGCTGTCCGCCATCGATCCGTGGTTCCTCGAGAACATCCGGGAGATCGTCGAGTTCGAGCGCGAGATCGGCGCCGCGGGACTGGGCGATGCGGACGTGCTGAGGCGGGCCAAGCAGATGGGCTTCGCGGACAGGAGGATCGCGGAGCTCTGCGGAAGGACGGAAGCGGAGGTCCGGGCCGCGCGCCTGCAGGCCGGCATCAGGCCGACCTTCAAGATGGTGGACACCTGCGCCGCCGAGTTCATTGCGCACACCCCCTACCTCTACTCGACGTACGAGGAGGAGGACGAGGCGCCGGCCACCGACCGGGAGAAGGTCGTCATCCTCGGCTCCGGCCCCAACCGCATCGGCCAGGGCATCGAGTTCGACTACGCGTGCGTGCACGCGGCCTTTGCGCTCAAGGAGGCGGGCGTCGAGGCGATCATGGTCAACTGCAACCCGGAGACGGTCTCCACCGACTACGACACCTCCGACCGCCTCTACTT
>Ga0209726_10006956_pt1 | contig 12835 bp, 11 predicted proteins | sample Subgrocontami54m_FD_187453 | JGI IMG/M metagenome (GOLD analysis project Ga0209726, IMG submission 187453) | Subsurface groundwater microbial communities from S. Glens Falls, New York, USA - GMW46 contaminated, 5.4 m (SPAdes) (version 3) | ecosystem: Environmental > Aquatic > Deep subsurface >... | reverse complement strand
TGGCGGCGTCGAGCACCGCGCGAACGATCTTGTCGTAGCCGGTGCAGCGGCACAGGTTGCCGGCGAGCCAGTAGCGCAGCTCCGTCTCACTCGGGTTGGGGTTTTTCTCCAGCAGCGCCTTGGAGGCTATCAGGAAGCCGGGCGTGCAGATGCCGCACTGCAGCGCCGCGTGCTCCAGGAACTTGCGCTGCAGGGGATGCAGCTCCTCGCCATTGGCCATGCCCTCGATGGTGCCGATCGACTTGCCGTTGGCCTCCACACCCAGCATCAGGCAGGAGCACACCAGCCGGCCGTCGACCGTGACGCTGCAGGCGCCGCAGTCGCCGGTGGAGCAGCCCTCCTTGGTGCCGGTGAGGCCCAGCTGGTCGCGCAGACAATCGAGCAGCGTCTCTTCCGTCTCGCACAGGAATTCGACCGCATCGCCGTTGACGGTTGCGGTTACGTGGTGTTTCGACATCAGCCCTTCCTCGCCCTTTCGAGTGCAATCTGTGCGGCGCGACGGGCGAGGACGCCCGCGACCTTGATGCGATAGTCCTTGGTGCCACGCTTGTCGTCGATCGGCTGGCAGGCCGCTCGCGCCGCGGCATCGAGCTTCTGCATGGCGGCAGCGTCGACCTTGCTGCCGATCAGCGCGGCGGCAGCCGCCGCCACCAGCAACGGACGCGGGGCCACCGCGCCGAGCGACACGCGCGCGGCCGTGCACTTGCCGCTGGCATCGAGCGTCAGGCACACGCCGACGCCCACCACCGCGATGTCCATCTCGGTGCGCGGGATGAAGCGCAGATAAGCCTCGCCCGTGCGCGCGGGCTTGGCCGGCAGCAGGAACGAGGCGACGATCTCGCCCTTGGCCAGCGACAGCTTGCGCGGGGCGATCATGACGTCCTCGACCGGCACATCGCGCCGGCCCTTGGGTCCGACGATCGACGCCTTGGCTCCCGCCACGATCAGCGCCGGGACGCTGTCGGCGGCCGGCGAGCCGTTGCACAGGTTGCCGCCCATGGTGGCGCGGCCCTGGATTTGCGTCGAGCCGATCAGGTTGGCGGCTTCGACCACGCCGGGCCAGACCGACTTGAGCTTGGGATGCTCCTTCAGCTCCGCCCCCGTGACGGCGGCGCCGATGCGGAAACCGCCGCCCTCCTCCTTGATCTGGCGCATCTCGGCGATGCCCTTGATGTCGACCACCAGCACAGGTTCGACCAGATCGGTCCTCATCTGCACCAGCAGGTCGGTGCCGCCTGCAAGCACGCGCGCATCGCCACTTTCCTTGGCGAGCAGCGCGACCGCCTGGTCGAGCGAACTCGGCGCTTCGTAGCGCATTACCCTACCTCCTCACCGTTTGTGCGCCTGCAGCATGGCACAGCAGCACGCCTCCCGCCAATCCCGGGCGACGAAATCGCACGCCAGACGTCCAGGTTTTGCATGCAAAGCGTCGGCTGCGGTATGAAATCGGTGCGGCAGCTGAGCTGACGCCGGCTCGGCTCACAAGGAGTAGGCAGATGGCCAAGAAGGGCTATTGGATCGCGCACGTCAACGTGACGAACCCGGAGCGCTACCAGGACTACGTCGCGGCCAACGCCGTCGCGTTCAAGAAGTACAACGCCCGCTTCCTGGTGCGCGGCGGCGCCGACTCGATTGCGCCCGAGGGAAAGCTCAAGCCGCGCCACGTCGTGATCGAGTTCGACAGCTACGCCGCCGCCAAGGCCTGCTACGAGTCGCCCGAGTACAAGGCGGCGGCCAAGCTCCGCGATGCGGCCAGCGCCGCCGACCTCGTGATCGTCGAGGGCTACGACGGCTGAGGCGTCTCAATCAGGCTGCCGCGGCGTCCTGAGCGTCCGCCTTGCGCATCGACAGGAGCAGCGCTTGGATCTCATGGGCCGGCAGCGGCCGGCTCAGAAGATAGCCCTGCACCTCGGTGCAGCCCTCGGACTTGACGGTATCCAGCTGCTCTTGCGTCTCCACACCCTCGGCGGTGGTCTGCATGCCGAGGCCCCTGGCCATGGCCGCCACCGCGCGCACGATATTGAGCGAGCCGGCGGCTGCCGGGATGTTCTTCACGAACGAGCGATCGATCTTGATCTTGTCGAAGGGAAAGGTTTGCAGGTAGCTGAGCGAGGAATAGCCGGTGCCGAAGTCGTCCATGGCGATGCGCACGCCCATCTCGCGCAATTGAAAGAGGATGGCGAGCGTCGCCTTGCTGTCGTGCAGCAGGATGCTCTCGGTGATCTCGAGCTCGAGCCGTTCCGCGGCGAGGCCTGTCGAAGCGAGCGCGCTGACCACCAGCTGCAATAGGCCCGGGCTCCTGAATTGCGCCGGCGAAAGATTGACGGCGACCTTCAAGTCGTTCGGCCAGGCCGCGGCGGTGGCGCAGGCCTGCCGGATGGCCCACTCGCCGAGCGCGACGATCAGCCCGATCTCCTCCGCCAGCGGGATGAACTCACCCGGCGGTATCATGCCCCGCTCGGGATGCTGCCAGCGAATGAGGGCCTCGACGCCGGTGATCTCGTTGCTGGCGAGATTGAGCACCGGCTGGTAGTGGAGCACGAATTCGCCGGCCACCAATGCCTTGCGCAGGTCGTGCTCGAGGGCGCGGCGCGTCTGCATCTGCACGTCCATGCCCGGCTCGAAGAAGCGGAACGTGCCGCGCCCGTCGCCCTTGGCGCGATAGAGAGCCAGATCGGCATTCCTCGTCAGCTGGTCCGGGTCGACACCGTCGGTCGGCCCGACGGCAATGCCGACGCTGGTCCTGACGACCACCTGGTGGCCACCGATATCGAAAGGCTTGCCGATCGCCTCGATCACCCGCTCGGCCAGCGCCGCGGCATCCGCCGGCCGCTCGGGCGCGACTTGCACGATGGCGAACTCGTCGCCACCCACGCGAGCGACGGTGTCCGTGTCTCTGACAATGCCGCGCAGGCGCTCAGCCACGGCCTTCAGCAGCTGGTCGCCGGCGGCGTGCCCGAGCGTATCGTTGACGTTCTTGAAGAGGTCGAGGTCGAGCAGGTGGGTGGCGACGATGTCGCCACGCTCGACGCGCGCCAGCGCCTGCTCCAGCCGCTCGTTGAGCAGCGTGCGGTTGGGCAGGTCCGTCAGCGCGTCATGGTGGGCCATGTGCGCGATCTTGGCCTCGGTGCGGCGCTGCTCGGTGATGTCCTGGTGGGTGGTGACCGTGCCGCCGTCGGCCATCGGCTGCACGACGATTGCAATGCAACGCCCGTCGCCGAGCTGGCTGTAGAACTGGTCGGAATTCATTTCATTGCGTCGGCGCAGCATGCCGTCGACGATCTCATCGGCCGATTTTTCCGACAGCAGGCCGTTGCCGATGCGCTGCTCGATGATTTGTCGCAGCGTCGTGCCGGCCTTCACCTGTTCCGGCTTCAGCCCGTAGATTTTCGCATACCGCGCATTGCTGAGCACCAGCCTGTGCTCGGCATCGAACATGGCAAGGCCTTGCACCATGTTGTTCAACGCCGCATCCAACCGCATGTTCTGGGTGCTCAGCTCCGACGCCGCAGCTTCGCGCTCGTCGGTTTGGCGGAAATGGAGGGCGGAGATTGCCGATCCTACTGCGGCGAGTGCCATGAACAGCAACAGGCCGACGGCAAGGCTCTGCGTCCGGATGCCGTGCAGGAACGGAGCGATGGGGACATCGATGGCGAACGCACCCATGACGTCGCCCAGCTGCCACTGCGGCTTGCTCTGCTGCAGCTGGTTGTGACAGCTGACGCAGCTCTGCTCGCGGGCCAGCGAGGGATAGACGGTTCGGAACACCAGGCGGCCGTCGATCGTCGACAGCGCCGACACCGGCTTCGGGTCCTTATGGGCGGCGAACGCCTCGATCGTCTTGGCCATCCCGGCGTCTGCCGGCGGCGTTGCGATGTGCCGTCCCTGGCGGCCGACCCAACGCAGCAGGAATTGGTTGTTCGAGCCGACCTGCTTGTTGAAATTTTCGATCGAGTGGGCGCGGAACGTGGCCGGCACGGGCGCATTCGTTCCCAGCTGCGAGCGGACGCCCGAATAGCTTGTCACGAACGCGTCGACCAGCCGCAGCGCGGTAACCTTCTCTTCAGCTTTCTGGGCCCGGAATTTTTCCAAGCTGGAATGGTAGAACGCGTAGCCGACGCTGGCGCTGACGGCGCCGGCGAATGCCAGGTACATCAGCAGGCCGAGACCGGATTTCGAGCGCAAAAACCGAGCCAGGGAAATACGCACACCCCACTCCCCCGTTTTGTGGCCGTCAAACAATGCGTTAGAAGGATTAAACAACCGTGCCTTGCGCCGCCCGGCGCGCAGCATCGGCGCGATTGATGCGTGGGCGTGGGTTTGTGCGCTATCGGGCGGAAAGGGCCGTGGCCGCCTCAAGTGTATTGCGGAGCAGGCAGGCGACCGTCATCGGCCCGACGCCGCCCGGCACCGGCGTGATGGCACCCGCCACCTCGGCGGCTTCCGCGAACGCCACGTCCCCGACCAGACGCGGCTTGCCGTCCGGCCCCTGCACGCGCTGGATGCCGACGTCGATGACGATGGCGCCGGGCTTGATCCAGCTGCCGCGCACCAGCTCCGGCCGGCCGACCGCCGCCACCACCAGGTCGGCACGGCGCACCACGGCAGGCAAATCGCGCGTGCGCGAATGCGCGATCGTCACGGTGCAGTTCTCAGCCAGCAGCAGCTGCGCCATCGGCTTGCCGACGATGTTGGAGCGGCCGATGACGACGGCCTCCAGGCCCTCGAGCTTGGGGCAGACCGACTTGGCAAGGATCAGGCAGCCGGTGGGCGTGCACGGCGCCAGCGCCTTGGCCCCGCTGGCCAGGCGGCCGATGTTGATGGGGTGGAAGCCGTCGACGTCCTTGCCCGGGTCGATCGCCTCGATGATGCGGCGGGTGTCGATGTGCTTGGGCAGCGGCAGCTGCACCAGGATGCCGTGCACGTCGCCGCGCCGGTTGAGGTCGTCGATCAGCGCCAGCAGCGCGGCCTCGGGCGTGTCGGCCGGCAGCCTGTGCTCGAACGAGGCCATGCCGGCATCCTGCGTCGCCTTCGACTTGGTGCGCACATAGACTTGACTCGCCTGGTCCTCGCCCACCAGGACGGCGGCAAGGCCGGGTGTCACGCCGCGCTCCTGTTTCAGCTTGGCGGCGCCGGCGGCAACGTCGCGGCGCAGCGACGCGGCGATCGCCGTGCCGTCGATGATGGTTGCGCGTGACATGGAAACGCTCCGCTTCTCACCGCAGCTCGGTCAACCGCGCCTCGATCAGCCTCGCGAGCCGGGCGGGCTCGCCCGTGACGGCCAGCGTCTTGACGCGCGATTTGCCCCCTACCGCGACGGCGACGCTGCTCTTGGCTACACCCAGCCAGTCGGCCACCACCAGCTCCACCGCCCGGTTGGCCTCGCCCTTGTCGGCGGCGGCGCGGACGCGGACCGTGAGTGCCGGCCCCTGCGCCGTCTCGGCCAGGCCGTCGACGCCCTCGCGCGAGGACTTCGGCGTGACGCGCACAACCAGCCTGATCCCGTCGGGGCCAGCGCGCCAAGGCTGCGAGGGCGGCCGTGTCACACCAGCAGCTTGGCCAGGTTGGTCAGCACCACCGACTGCACGAACGCGCAGGCGAGGATCAGGATGACGGGCGAGATGTCGATGCCGCCGAGGTCGGGCATGAAGCGCCGGATCGGGCGCAGCAGCGGCTCGGTCAGCGCGTTCAGCCCCTGCCAGACCGAGCGCACCAGCGGGTTATAGGGATTGACGACGTTGAAGGCGATCAGCCAGCTCATCACCGCGCCGGCAATGATGATGTAAATGTAGAGCGTGATCAAAGAGCTGATGAAGCCGAGCAGTTCCAGCATGGGTTGGCTCGCGAAGGTCGCCGATGCGCTGACGATGTAACGGCCCGCGGGGCCAGCGACAAGGGGTGCGCGCCCGGCGATCCACCGCAGTTGCCGAGGGCGACAGGCAACACGAGCGGCTTGGCCTAGGCCCCGCCTACTCGGCACGGGAAGCTTTTCGCTTGCCTGGCCTGCCCCGCGGATGCCCAATTGCGGCGGAGCCAGCCGAGAGGATAACGCCGATGTCCGCCACGTCGCCCTCGCCATCCGCCGCCGCCCAGGTCGTCTACTATCTCCCGGTTCGCCAGGACTGGCTCGACCAGCGCAAGGAGCCGATCCTCGAGCCCGATCTGCCCATCGTCGACCCGCACCACCACCTGTGGGACCGGCCGGGCTGGCGCTACCTGCTCGACGAGCTCGTCGCCGACACCGGCAGCGGCCACAACATCGTCGCCACCGTCTACGTGCAGGCGCGCGCCATGTACCGCACCACCGGGCCGGTGGAGATGCGCCCCGTCGGCGAGACCGAGTTCATCAACGGCGCCGCCGCCATGAGCGCCAGCGGCATCTACGGCAAGACCCGGCACTGCGCCGGCATCGTCGGCCACGCCGACCTGACCTTGGGCGCCCGGGTCGAGCCGGTGCTGGCGGCGCACCTGCGCGCCGGCGGCGACCGCTTTCGCGGCATCCGCCACATCACCGCCTGGGACGAGGATGCGTCCGTGCGCAATCCTGGATACAGCCCCCCGCCCGGGCAGATGGGCACGAAGGATTTCCGCGAGGGCTTCGCCGTGCTCGGCCGCCTCGGCCTCTCCTACGATGCCTGGCTCTACCACCCGCAGATCGACGAGCTGACCGACCTCGCCCGCGCCTTCCCGCAAACCAAGATCGTGCTCAATCACGTCGGCGGACCGGTTCGCATCTGTGGCTATGCCGCAAGGCGCGAGGAGGTGTTCGCGCGCTGGTCGGCCTCGATCAAGGCATTGGCCAAATGCGCCAACGTCCACGTCAAGCTGGGCGGCCTCGGCATGCGCATCGGCGGCTTCGGCTTCGAAAAACAGCCCGAGCCGCCGTCCTCCGAGACGCTGGCCGCCGCCTGGCGCCCCTACATCGACACCTGCATCGCCGCGTTCGGCCCCTCGCGCTCGATGTTCGAGAGCAATTTCCCCGTCGACAAGGGCTCCTACAGCTATCCTGTGTTCTGGAACGCCTGCAAGCTGCTGGCCAAGGGCGCGAGCGCGACCGACAAGGCCGACCTCTTCGCCGGCACCGCGGCGCGCTTCTATCGCCTCGACCTGGGCGGTTAACGCACCGGCGATCGATGCAGGTGCCGGCCGCTGCCATTATGGTCATCCCCGCGCCGCGAGTGCCCGTCAGGGCGAGCAGAACGTGAGCTTGCCCCGGACTCCGATCCGGGGCCGGAACCCATGCCCGGGCGAACGCGCCATACTCGGCTTGGCGGTAGGGATGTTCAATGATCGACATGTTGCGCTAAGGTAAGTCCCTATTGTTGGCTGCGGCGCGCCGCACTTGATACTGACTTGACGGGGATGGCATGAGGCAGTTGATGTCGCGAGGTTCGTCGGCACGACGGAAGCGCCGCCGCATCCCGCCGATCCCATCTCCCAAGTCCAGCAACGGCGAGGACCGGCCCAACGCGCGCGACCTGCTCGACAGCGTCAACACGGCGAGCGGGGCGGCGAGCGCAAGCTGGATCGCCTTTCTCGGCGCGATGGCCTACCTCGCCGTCGCGCTCGGCGGCGTCTCCCACGTCGACCTGCTGCTCAACAACGACACGAAGCTGCCCTTCGTCGACGTCAAGGTGCCGCTCAACACCTTCTTCGTCATGGCACCGCTGGCGTTCGTGCTGGTGCACTTCGCGCTCTTGGTGCAGCACGAGGCGCTTTACCGCAAGCTACAGGCGTTCGAGGAGCGTCTGAAGAAGGAGGTGCCGAGCCTCAGCCGGTCCGAGCAGAATATTCGCGAGGAGCTGAACTCCTATTTCTTCACCCAGGCTGTTTCCGGCAAGCCGCGGCGGGCGCCGATCGAGGCTGCTCTTGGCCTGATGATGTCGCTCAGCTTCGTCATCCTGCCCTTACTGGTGCTGGTGTTCTTCCAGATCAGCTTCCTGCCTTACCATTCGGACGAGACGACCTGGTGGCACCGCATCCTGCTCGTCGTTGATATCGTGTTTCTGGTGGCGATCAGCCGTTATCTTCGCGATGTGGGTCGCGCGTCGAAGCTCAAACTGAGCGCCTGGGTGCGTGAAACAATTCGCGGGGCACGAGCGGCGGTGTCGAGCCTGTCACTGCCGATACGAGGCCGCGACTATGCGCCCCCCTTCGCTCGCGTCGCCGGGCTTGTGCTGCACGGAACTCAGAAGGGTAGCATCTTGGCCATTCGCTACCTGTCGCCAAATTCGATCGTCATTGGAGTGCTGGTCCTATTCTCGTTTTGCGTAGCGACCCTGCCGGACAGCCTTCTCGACAAGGCGACGCGATCGATCCAGTACCTGAGCGAGCCGATGCCGTACTGCCGACCGACCACGATAGATATGACAGATGAGCAAAGAAGTGAGGAAAAGTGTCCCGAGATCACTACCGGAACGCGCCACGCATTCTGGCTGACGGCGTACCTTTTCGAGCGCAAGGTCAATGACACGACTGGTAGGCCCGACAGCGTGCTGGGTTGGAGCCGCAATCTCATTGTCACCGACAAGAAGCTCATTGACGAAAAGAAGGAGATCCCGCTCAACCTTCGGGGGCGAGACTTGCGCTACGCCACCCTGGATCGCTCCGACCTCAAACGGGCCGACCTTTTTGGTGCGGATCTTGAACGAGGCCGCCTGGTTGACACCAATTTGCAGGGAGCCGACCTTTCCAGGGCCAGCCTGCGCGAAACCTACCTTCACCGGGCCGGCCTACGGGGCGCCAACCTTTCCTTGGCAAAGCTGCGCGGTGCCATATTTTCCGATGCCACACTGCAGGGCGCGAACCTTGCCTTGGGCGAACTAGATGGCGTCGACCTTTCGTTGGCCAGGATGCAGGGCGCCGACCTTAGCGGGGCCTTGCTCCAGAATGCCAACCTTCGCGGGGCTCACCTGCAAGGCGCCGACCTTAGTGGAGCTGAGTTACAGGGTGCCGACCTAAGCGGACGCGGGCTAAAGGGCGCCGACCTTCGCGACGCCAATCTGAAGGGCGTCGACCTTAGCGGGGCCTGGCTGCAGGGGGCTGACCTCAGCAGAGCCAAGCTACAAGGCGCCAACCTTCGCGGAGCCGGCCTGCAAGGCGCTAACCTTCGCCAAGCGATGCTGCAGGGCGCCGACCTGACTGGGACCAATCTTTGGCATACGGGCATGCCGGGCTTCGAGGGAATGCCGGCTAAGGACGACGAGTGGGATCTTGTCTCATTCTCGCAAATGAACATTCGGGAGCTTGCCCACAACGAACGCGACATGATTCACAACACCATCGTGGAACTGGAGTCGGTTCAACAAGGATTTGCACAAGAAGGCACGCCCGTCCGTGAACGCATAGCCAAAGCTGCGTCCGGCCTGAGGGACTTTCTGAAGATCAACGAAGATGACAAATGGAAAAATGGTGGCCTAGCAACGTGGTGCAGGTTGACGCGCCAGCCACCACCGGACTCGAGTAAGCTTTCCACCTACCTCGGTACTCTTGTCTGCAAGGATTCCACCGACAAGGCTTACATGGCACAGCGGCTCATCTACCGAGCCCTCGAACGGGAGCCCAAAGCCTTCTTCGAAGCCATCAAAGGCTGCCCCGTGTTCGGCCGCATCCCGGCCGATCTCAAGTCTCGGCTCGAACGAGCAGCGCAAGAAGACAAAGAGAAAGCGGCGAAGCCCAAGGAGAGCTTGGAGAAAATCGCGCAACCGACCGCACGCCAGCCGCCGGATATCTGCGCTTCGCTCATTCAGTAAGCGGCCTTTCCTCAACCCGCCATCGTCAGCCCGCCGCTGACGGAGAGAATCTGTCCCGTGACGTAGTCGCTGGTCGGGCCCGCGAAATACAGGATCGCGCCGGCGATGTCGTCCGGTGTGGCGAGCCGCCGGAACGGGATGGCGCGCAGCAGCGCCTCGCGCATGCGCTCGGGGTTGGCGGCAAACAGCGGCGTGTCGGTCGGGCCGGGGCACACGCAGTTGACGGTGATCTTGTGCCGCGCCCCCTCGCGCGCCAGCGATTTGGTGAAGCCGATGATGCCGCCCTTGGCCGCCGAATAGGGCGTCTCGCCGAGGCTGCCGACGCGGCCGGCGTCGCTGGCCACGAACACGATCTTGCCGCCGCCGCCCGCAATCATGGCCGGGAAGACGGCGCGCGTCAGCCGCAGCGGGCCCAGCAGGTTGATCCCCAGCACCTTGTCGATGAACGCCTGGTCGGCCTCCACGAACGGCTGCGTGCGGTCCCAACCGGCCGAGTTGACGAGCACGTCGATCTTGCCGCCGGCGCGATCGAGCGCCGTCTTGGCGCAGGCGTCGACGCTGGCGCCGTCGGTCAGCTCGACCTTGACGAACTCGACGCCGCCGCCGGCCATCTTGATGGTCTCGTTGGCGCCGGCCTCGTTGACGTCGCACAGCAGGACGCGCGCCCCCTCCTTGGCCAGCATCAGCACGGTGGCCCTGCCGATCCCCGAGGCGCCTCCGGTCATCATCACCGTCTTGTACTTGAGCAGCATGGGTCTCCTCCGGGATTTGTGCGGTTCTTTAGCGTCTGGCGCCGGCCAGGAAGTCGGCGACGCGGCGCTGCGTCTCCTCGGTTGCCAGCAGGCGTCCGGTCCACTCGGTCTCGGCGGCAAAGCCGTTGCGCTCGGGATCGCGCGCCAGCCGGATGCACACCTTGCAGGCCGCTAGCGACAGCGGATGCAGCCCCGCCACGCGCGCCGCAATCTTTTTCGCTTCGCCCTCCAGCTCGGCGCGCGGCACCGCCCACTGCACCATGCCGAGCTCGCGCGCGGTCTTGCCGTCGACGGCCTCGGCCGTGAGGATGATGCGTGCCGCCACAGCGGGGCCGGCGATCCAGGTGAGCCGCTGCGTCCCCCCGCCGCCGGGCAGCAGGCCGAGCCCAGGCTCGGGCAGGCCGAGCTTGGCCTCGTTGGCGGCGATCCTGAGATCGCAGCCGAGCGCCAGCTCGTAGCCGCCGCCCATGGCCGCGCCGCCGATCTCGGCGAGCGTGACCTGCGGCAGCTTTTCGATGCGGGAATAGAGCCGCTGGATGGCGGCCACATAGGCGTACATGCGATCCGGCCCGTCGGCCATGTCCATGCGCGCCCGCACTTCCTTCAGATCTGCGCCGGCGCAGAACACCTTCTGGTCGGAGCGGATGTGCAGCACGGTGCACGGCGCATCGGCGAGCGCGTCGAGCTTGGCCTCGAAGCTGCGCACCCACTCTTCGCTGATCGCGTTCACCGGCGGGTGGCTCAGCGTCAGCGTGGTGACGCGATCGGCGGTCTGAACTTGAAACATCAGGTCCGCCTTTCCTGGCCTGATTGGGCCACCAGCGCGCGGCTGATCACCAGCCGCTGGATGTCGTTGGTGCCCTCGTAGATCTTGCTGCCGCGCACGGCGCGATAGATGCGTTCGACCCCGGCCTCCGCCATGTAACCGGCGCCGCCCATGGTCTGGATGGCATCGGAGCAGATGCGCTCGGCGGCTTCGGTGGCAAACAGCTTCGCCATCGAGGCTTCCTTCAGGCAAGGCATGCCCTGGCTGCGCAACGCCGCAGCGTGCAGGACCAGTTGGCGCGCGGCTTCGAGCTCGGTCGCCATGTCGGCGAGGCGGAAGGCCACCGCCTGGTGTTCGATGATGGTCTTGCCGAAGCTGCGGCGCTCCTGCGCATAAGCGAGCGCGATCTCGTGCGCCGCGCGCGCCATGCCAACCGCCTGCGCGGCGATGCCGATGCGGCCGCCTTCCAGATTGGCGAGCGCGATGCGGTAGCCCTGCCCTTCGGCGCCCAGCCGGTTCTCCACCGGCACGCTGCACCCGTCGAACTCCACTTCGCAGGTGTCGGAGGCCTGCTGGCCCATCTTGCTTTCGATGCGGCGCACGCAATAACCGGCTTGCCTGGTGTCGACCAGGAAGCAACTGATGCCCTGCTTGCCGGCCGCCAGATCGGTGGCGGCGATCACCAGCGCGATGTCGGCGTTCTTGCCCGAGGTGACGAACTGCTTGGTGCCGTTGAGCACGTAGCTGCCGTTGCGGCGCTCGGCGCGCGTGCGGATAGTGCCGGCATCCGAGCCGCTCTGCGGTTCGGTCAGGCAGAATGCGCTCAGCATTTCGCCGCGCGCCATCGGCCGCAGATATTTCTCTTTTTGCTCGGGCGTGCCGTATTCGACCAGCGGCATGCAGCCGACCGAATTATGGCCGCTCACGATGGTCGACACCGCGCCGTCGCCGGCGGCGATCTCCTCCAGCGCCAACGCGTAGGACACGTAATCGGTGCCGGCGCCGTCCCATTGCGGCGGCACCGTCATGCCCATGAACCCGAGGCTGCCGAGCTCGCGCAGCGCCGCGCGCGGAAACTCCGCCTTCACGTCCCATTCGGCCGAATGCGGCGCCAGCGCGCGCTGCGCGAAATCGCGCGCGGTGTCCCGCACTTGTTGTTGTTCTTCGGTCAGCAGCATTGTCTTTACTCGGCCGCCTGTTGCCGCGTCGCCTCGCGCGCCTTCAACACTTCGCGTGCGATGATCAGCTTCTGCACTTCGGTGGCGCCCTCATAGATGCGCAGCGCGCGGATTTCGCGATAGAGCGCCTCGACCTTGACGCCGACGCGCACGCCGTTGCCGCCGAAAATCTGCACGGCGCGGTCGATGACGCGTTGCGCCATCTCGGTCGAGAAGGCCTTGGCGGTCGAGGACTCCCGCGTGATGCGCGGCGTGCCGCGATCCTTTTCCCAGGCGGCGCGGTAAACCAGCAGGGCTGCGGCGTCGATGTCGATGGCGCTGTCGGCGATCGCGGCCTGCGTGAGCTGCAGGTCGGCGAGCGGCGCGCCAAACAGCTTGCGCGTGGCG
>Ga0209726_10006955_pt1 | contig 12840 bp, 8 predicted proteins | sample Subgrocontami54m_FD_187453 | JGI IMG/M metagenome (GOLD analysis project Ga0209726, IMG submission 187453) | Subsurface groundwater microbial communities from S. Glens Falls, New York, USA - GMW46 contaminated, 5.4 m (SPAdes) (version 3) | ecosystem: Environmental > Aquatic > Deep subsurface >... | reverse complement strand
CGTCCAGTACGACATCAAGCGCGTGGTCGCCTACTCGACGCTGTCGCAGCTCGGCTACATGACCGTGGCGCTGGGCGCGTCGGCCTACGGGGCGGCGATATTCCACCTCATGACGCACGCGTTCTTCAAGGCGGTGCTGTTCCTCGGCGCCGGCTCGGTGATCGTGGCCCTGCACCACGAGCAGGACATGCGCAAGATGGGCGGGCTGCGCAAGTACATGCCGATCACCTATGCGACGATGCTGATCGGCGCTCTCGCCAACGCGGGTTTCCCGCCGTTCGCGGGCTTCTTCTCCAAGGACACCATCATCGAGGCGGTGCACGCCTCGCATACCTGGGGCTCGGGCTTTGCGTACCTGGCGACGCTCTGCGGGGTGTTCATCGGCGGGCTGTACTCGTTCCGGCTGATATTCTTCGCGTTTCACGGCAAGGAGCGCTTCGACACGGGCCACGCGGGGCACGGGCACGGGCACGATGAGCATGCGGGGCATGGCCACGCGCCGCATGAGACGGCGGCGGTGATCACCGTTCCTCTCATCCTGCTCGCCATTCCCTCGATCGCCTCGGGCTGGGTCATCGGCAGCGTGGTCTTCGGGGACTACTTCGGCGGCTCGATTTTCGTCGCCCCGGCGCACGAGTGGATCGCGGAGATGGCGCACGAGTTTCCTGGCGTGGCCGGCATGATGGTGCACGGACTGACCTCGCTGCCGTTCTGGTTCGCGGTTGCCGGCCTCGCGACCGCCTGGTACCTCTATATCCTCAGGCCCGACCTCCCGGCGGTGATCCGCGAGAAGGCCGGCCTGCTGACGACCATACTCGAGCACAAGTACGGCTTCGACGAATTCAACCAGTGGTTCTTCGCCAACGGCGCGGTCAAGGTCGGCACCGGGCTCTGGAAGGGCGGCGACGTGTTCGTGATCGACGGGGTCCTGGTCAACGGCTCGGCGAGGCTGGTCGGCGCGATCGCGGGCGTCGTGCGCTGGCTGCAGTCGGGATTCATCTATCACTACGCTTTCTCCATGATCATCGGCGTGTTCGTGCTGCTGACCCTGTTCGGCATGCTGGCGGCCGCGGGGTAGAATAACATGCAGCCTCATGCTCCCTGGCTTACGCTTTCCATCTGGGTGCCCATCGTCGCGGGCTTGGTGGTGCTCGCCACGGGCGGGGACAGGAACGCCCGGGTCGCGCGGCTGATCGCGCTGATCGGCGCGCTGATCGGCTTCCTGGTCACGCTGCCGCTCGCGGCCGGCTTCAACACGGGCACGAGCGCCATGCAGTTCGTCGAGCTCACGCCCTGGATCGAGCGCTTCAACATCAATTACCACCTCGGCGTGGACGGCATCTCGGTGCTGTTCATCCTGCTCAACGCCTTCATCACGGTGCTGGTCGTGATCGCGGGCTGGGAGATCATACAGTCGCGGGTGGCGCAGTACATGGCCTCCTTCCTGATCATGTCGGGCCTGCTGAACGGCGTGTTCGCCGCCCTGGACGCGATGCTGTTCTACGTGTTCTTCGAAGCGACGCTGATACCGATGTACATCGTGATCGGGGTCTGGGGCGGGCAGAACCGGGTCTACGCGGCGCTCAAGTTCTTCCTGTACACGCTGCTCGGCTCGCTCTTGTTCCTGGTCTCGCTGCTGTACCTGTACAACAAGTCCGGCGGCAGCTTCTCGATCCTCGATTTCCACAAGCTGCCGATCCCGATGGCCGCGCAGACGCTCCTGTTCTTCGCCTTCCTCGCGGCGTTCTCGGTCAAGGTGCCGATGTGGCCGGTGCACACCTGGCTGCCGGACGCCCACGTCGAGGCGCCCACCGGGGGCTCGGCCGTGCTGGCGGCGATCATGCTGAAGCTGGGCGCCTACGGTTTCATCCGGTTCTCGCTGCCCATCCTGCCCGACGCGAGCCACGCGCTGTCCGGATTCATGATCACCCTGTCGCTGGTCGCCGTGGTGTACATCGGCCTGGTGGCGCTGGTGCAGGCGGACATGAAGAAGCTCATCGCCTACTCCTCGATCGCGCACATGGGCTTCGTCACGCTCGGGTTCTTCATCTTCAACGCCTACGGCGTCGAGGGGGCCCTGGTGCAGATGATTTCGCACGGCTTCGTCTCCGCGGCGATGTTCCTCTGCGTCGGCGTGATGTACGATCGCATGCACACGCGGATGATCGCGGACTACGGCGGCGTGGTGAACACCATGCCGAAGTTCGCCGCCTTCATGATGCTGTTCGCGATGGCCAATTGCGGCCTGCCGGCGACTTCGGGGTTCGTCGGCGAATTCATGGTGATCATGGGCGCGATGAAGGCCAATTTCTGGCTCGCCTTCCTTGCGGCGACCACGCTCATCTTCGGCGCCGCGTACACCCTCTGGATGTACAAGCGCGTGATCTTCGGCGCGGTCGCGAACGACCATGTGGGAGGGCTGCAGGACATCGGCGGTCGCGAGTTCCTGGTGCTCGCGCTGCTTGCGGCGGCGGTGCTGTGGATGGGCGTGTATCCGGCGGCGTTCACCGAGATCATGCATGCCTCGGTCAACGACCTGCTCAAGCACGTCGCGGTGAGCAAGCTATGAACCCTTTCATGCCCGACCTCCTGCCCGCCTACGCGGAGATCTTCCTCGTGGTCATGGCCTCGGTGATCCTGATCGCCGACCTGTTCGTCCCCGGTCGCGATCGCGGCCTCACCTACGGCCTGTCGCTCGCCACCCTGGTCGGCTGCGCCGTGTTGACGGTGGGCACGATGCAGGCGGGCGGCGGCCCGCCGAGCTACGCCTTCGGCAACATGTTCGTGTCCGACTACATGGGCAACGTGCTGAAACTGTTCACCTACATGGCCGTTGCCGCCTGCTTCGTGTATTCGCGCGGCTACCTCGCCGATCGCGACCTGCTCAAGGGCGAATTCTTCGCGCTGGCGCTGTTCGCAACCCTGGGCATGCTGGTGATGATCTCGGCGAACCACTTTCTCAGCCTGTACCTGGGACTGGAACTGCTCTCGCTGTGCCTGTACGCGATGGTGGCGCTCAACCGCGACTCGGCGGCCTCCACCGAGGCGGCGATGAAATACTTCGTCCTCGGCGCGCTCGCCTCGGGGCTGCTCCTGTACGGCATGTCGATGATCTACGGTGCGACCGGGACGCTGGACATTTCCGCGGTGTCGAAGGCGCTGGAGGGCGGACGGGCGGCCAAGCCGGTCCTGGTCTTCGGCCTGGTGTTCGTCGTATCGGGGCTGGCCTTCAAGCTCGGCGTGGTGCCTTTCCACATGTGGATCCCGGACGTGTATCACGGCGCAACCAGCGCGGTGACGCTATTCATCGGCTCCGCGCCCAAGCTGGCGGCGTTCGCGATGGCGATGCGGCTGCTCGTCAACGGGCTGCTCGAGCTCGCCGTCGACTGGCAGCAGATGCTCGTGATCCTTTCGGTCGCGTCGATGGCGATCGGCAACCTCGCCGCCATCGCCCAGACCAACATCAAGCGGATGCTCGCCTATTCGACGATCTCGCACATGGGTTTCATGCTCCTGGGCATGCTGTCCGGCGTGGTGAACGGCAACTGGCTCAACGCGGCGGATGCCTACGGCGCGGCGATGTTCTACTCGTTGGTCTATGTGCTCATGAGCCTGGGGGCCTTCGGCGTGGTCGTGCTGCTCTCCCGCTCGGGGTTCGAAGCGGAGCAGCTGACGGACTTCAAGGGCCTCAACCGGCGCAGTCCCTGGTTCGCCTTCGTCATGCTGGTCATGATGTTCTCGCTGGCGGGCATTCCGCCGACGGCCGGGTTCTACGCCAAGCTTTCCGTGCTGCAATCGACGCTCGCCGCCGGGCAAGTCTGGCTTGCCGTCGTGGCGGTGATGTTCTCGCTCATAGGCTCCTTCTACTACCTGCGGGTCGTGAAGCTAATGTACTTCGACGAGCCCGAGGACCACTCGCCCGTGACGGCGCGCCCGGACATGGCCGTCGTGCTTTCGGCCAACGGTCTGGCGGTGCTGCTGCTCGGCATTCTGCCCGGGCCGCTGATGCAGGTCTGCTACTTCGCAATCAGGGCGCTGTGAGCGCAGGGGCCGGTCCGCCCGCGATCACAACCGCCCGCCCCCCTTTGCCGTATCCCCTCCGGCGCCCAGTGCTCCGCCGTCCCCGGTCCCGAGTCTGCCGATGACCAAGAAGCCCGAACTCGCGTGGCAAAAAAAGGACCTCACCGAGCGGACGGTGCGCGGAGAGTGGGTGTTTCGCGGCAAGCTGCTGCAGGTCAGGCGCGATCTCGTCCGCCTGCCCGACGGGGCGACGGCCGAACGCGAATACATCGAGCACCCGGGAGCGGTCATGATCATTCCCGTGCTCGACACGGGAGAGCTGGTGATGGAGCGCCAGTACCGCTATCCGCTGCGGCGCGACATCCTGGAGCTGCCCGCGGGGAAGATCGATGCGGGCGAGCCTTCGCTGCAGTGCGCCAAGCGCGAGTTGCTCGAGGAGACAGGATACACCGCGTCGAGCTGGCGCTACGTGGCCACGATCCATCTCGCGGTCGGCTACTCGAACGAACGCATCGAGATGTTTCTCGCGCGCGGCCTGGCCCACCAGGGTGCGAGCCCCGACGACGGCGAGCATCTCGAGGTGTTCAGGCTGCCGCTCGCCACGGCGCTGGAATGGGTGCGCGAAGGGCGCATCACCGACTCCAAGACCGTGGCCGGCCTGTTCTGGGCGGAGCGCATCGCCCGCGGGGAGTGGACCTGACTTTCGGACCCCTGTAGCATACTATGCAGACGGCATAAAATCCCATCGGCAAGGATGCGTCCCCGGGCGCGCCGGAACCGAACAGACGCCGTGGCCAAGGGGAGTCGATGAAGAAGACCGGTGCCTGGCTCGCAGTCTATGCGCTGGAGCAGCTCAGGATACGCCATACGTTCGGCATTCCCGGGGTGCACAACACCGAGCTTTACGACGAGCTGAACAATTCCGACTACGTGACGCCCATCCTGGTCACGCACGAGCAGGGCGCCGCCTACATGGCCGATGCGGTGAGCCGGGTGTCGGACCGGGTAGGGACGCTGGTGATCGTTCCCGCAGCCGGCGTCACGCATGCCGCCAGCGGCATCGCCGAGGCGTATCTTGCGGGGGTGCCGATGCTCGTCATCGCCGCGGGCATACGCACCGACCTCGAATACCGTTACCAGATCCACCAGATCGATCAGCTGGACCTGGTGCGCCCTTTCACGAAGGCGGCCTTCCGCATCCAGGAGCACCGGAACATCGTGCCGACGCTCTACCAGGCCTGGCGGCTCGCAACGAGCGGCGAACCGGGGCCCGTGTTCATCGAGATCCCGGTGAACATCCTGCTCTTCACGGGCGAGATCGAGGAGCTGCTCATCTTTCCTGGCCCGGCGACTCAGGGCGTGCAGCAAAAGGCGCAACTCGCGCGCGCGGCCGAACTCCTGCTCGCGGCGCCCCGGCCGGGAATCTTCCTCGGATGGGGCGCGCGAGAGGCGACCGGGGTCGCGACGGACATCGCGGAATTTCTTCAGGCCCCGGTGAGCACGACGCTGCAGGGCATCTCCGTCTTTCCGGCGACCCATCCGCTGCACACCGGCTTCGGCTTCGGGCCCGCTGCGGTTCCGGCGGCACGCAATGCGTTTTCCGGCTGCGACTGCCTGCTCGCGGTCGGCACGCGGTTCGGGGAAATCGCGACCGGCAGCTTCGGAGTCAGCGTGCCCGAGAATCTCGTTCACGTCGACATCAATCCGAAGGTGTTCGGCGCCAATTACCCTGCCGCCGTCGCCTTGGAAGGCGATGCGTGCGCCGTGCTCCTGGCGCTGCTCGAGGAGCTCAACAGGCAGGGACGGCCGCGCCAGGCCAACCTGGACCTGCAGGGGCGGATCCGGCGCGACAAGCGGGCCTACCGCGAGCAATGGTACGCGATACCCTGGAACGGGCGCGTCAATCCGGCGCGCTTCTTCGACGAGTTGCGCCGCAGGCTGCCCGACGACGCGGTGGTCGCGGTCGACGACGGCAATCACACCTACCTCACGGCGGAGCTGTTTCCGGTCCACCGGAGCAAGACCTTCATCCTGCCCACGGATTTCAACTCCATGGGCTATGCGGTGCCGGCGGCGATCGGAGCGAAGCTCGCGCGTCCGGGCGCCGAGGTGGTCGCAATCGTGGGCGACGGCGCGTTCATGATGACCTGCATGGAAATCGTCACCGCGGTCCTGAATGGACTGGGCATCGTCTACTACGTCTTCCACGACGGGGAGCTGTCGCAGATCGCGCAGTCACAGAGGATCTCGTACAATCGCGCGCCCTGCGCGGCGCTCGGGGCGCTCGACCTTGAGGGCGTGGCGAAAGCGACCGGTGCGGGCTACGTCCGCATGGAGGGGGACGGCGATATCTCGCAGGCGATGGAACAGGCGCACGAGACGGCGAAGACGGGGCGGCCGGTCATCGTCGACGTCCAGATCGACTATTCGAAGCGCACCGCGTTCACCCAGGGGGCGATCAAGACCAACTTCGGTCGCTTCCCGCTCGCGCAGAAGCTGCGCATGGCGTTGCGCGTGGTGTCGCGCAGGATCGTCGGCTGAAACGAGACGGGCCGCCGCCTGCTTTGCGCAGATGGCGGCCCGGAAAAGCTGCTGTCGGGCTACGCACCTTTCAGCAAACGTCGATCAACGGAAGTTGTACTTCGCGGTGAGGTACAGGATGTTCGCCGTGTAGTTCGGGAACGCGTAGGCGCCGCTCAGGAAGTTCTGGTTGGTGCCGGTCTTGATCGTGTAGTTGTAGTTGGACAGCTGCGCGTCGTCCGAGCTGAAGTGCTCGTGCGCCAGGCCGGCCGTCACGTCCCAGTTCTTGTCGAGCGCGTAGATGCCGCGCAGATTGATCGCGGTCTTCTTGTACGCATCCCAGTTCGGGATGTTGAGGGGGGTGCCGAAATTGTTCTGCGAGGCGAACTCGGCGGTCCCGTCGGCGTCCTCGATCCACAGCGAACCGCGCAGTTTCAGCTTGGCGTTGACCGGCACATCGAGCGCGCCGCCGTAGGCGGTGTTCTTGCTCTTGATGGTCTGGTTCCAGTTGAACTGCGTCGAGGTGGGCGCGGCGTTCACATTGGCGTTGTTGCCGTTCACCCACTGGCGGTGGTAGGACTCGTACTTGACCTGCTCGAAATCGGCAAACAGGGTCAGGCTGTACTTGTCCGGCACCGTCCATGTTCCCGTCAGGTAATACTCGTCGCGCGTGTCCTTGGTTCGGCCGATCGTGGTGTCCTTGTACTTGTTCACCTTGAAGATCGCCTCCAGGCCCAGGCTGAGGTAGTCCCTGGGGCTCCAGTCCAGCATCAGCTTGATTTGGTCCTGGTTCAGGGGCGCGAGGTCGAACCGCCGCATGAAGCGCTCGATGTACACGTCGTCGCTCGGCCCGGTGCCGGCGTTCCCCTCCAGGAAGTCGGACCGGCGCTGCAGCACCTGGTACTTCAGGCGAGCGGCGAGGGCGTCCGTTGCCGTGGCTTTCCATTGGGCGAACACGCGCGTCTCGCGCACGTTGTCGAAGTCGGGCCGGGCGCCCGGCTTGACGTTGGTACGGTCGATGCCTGCCGATAGCTTGTGCCTCGCGGCGACCTTGAACCCTCCCTCGACGCCGAAGTTGTGCTTGGTGAAGTGGGCTTCCTCGCTCTCGTAGGTCGTTGTCCCAACCGTGTGGATCACGTGCGTCGAGCGGTTGTCGCGGTCGTAGTAGTTGTAGTACACGCGCGTATCAAGCTGCTTGGTGGGCTGGGAGGCGAGCGTGAACGAAGCGTTCTTGTACCGGACGTCGCCGTTGAACGTGGTGACGTTCGGCGTGGTCGGCGTGAACAGGGGCGGGGCGGTGTCCTGGTAGAAGTAGGTGTTCACCGGGAAGCTGTTGGTCAGCTTGGACCAGCCGGCGCGGGCCGTCAGCGCGGAGCGCATCGGCAACTGCTTCCAGACGCCCTGCAGCGACAACTTGCTGTAGTCGCTGTCCTGGCCCGCGGTGGTGGTGCGGTCCAGTAGCGTCGGGTCGGCCTGGATCGGGTTGCGCCAGTTCAGGAAGTCGTTGCTGTTGGTGAACTTGCTCTGCATCCAGTTTACCGAATACTGCTGCGTCCGGGTCGTGTAGCCGCCTTCCAGGCTGAAGTTCGAGGTCGTGTACGCCACAGGCGTGGGCAACTCGATGAACGGCCCACCCGGGGAGGTGATCGCACCGCCCAGCGGGCGCGTGCCACGCGTCTTCAACTCGTCCACGGTCGCGCGCAGGTACCAGGGGGAGTTCTTGCTCCATTCGAACGCGCCGCCCCAGTTGTCGCGCTTGACGCGGTAATCGAAGGTGTTCCAGGTCGCGGTGTTCGTCGAGGGCGATGCGCCGGAGAACGTCACCGTGTCGCTGCCGATGCCCGACAGCGGAGATTTCGCGCCCAGCGTCAGGTTGTGCAGGATCTTGTTGTTGTAGAGCGAGTACTTGAACGTGTCGTACATTCCGCCGCGCGCGCCCAGGAACTGGTCGTCCCGGCCGACATTGTCGCCCTGGATATTGAAGTAGTAGTTCTTGTTGAAAACGCCGTAGTCGCCGTTGAGGATCAGGCCGTCCTCGAGGTCACGGTATTCCCGCATCTTGCCGCCCTCGCTGTTCGACTTGTCCGTTGCGAGAACGCCGAGTTCGAGGTAGCCGAAACCGTTGGCTTGCTGCGCCGCAGCCGCGGTCGCGCCGAAGGCCAGGCCGATGAGCACTGCGATTTGAGTCTTTTTCATGTCAATTTCCCCTCAACGCGTGAAGAACTGGCCGGAGGAACCGGCCGCGTTGCTGCCGTGGATCTGGTTGTGGCAGTTCATGCACGACCGCGCGAAGAAGCGCGTGTTAGGCGCGGAACCGCCCTGCGCACCCTTGCCGTCGTATAGGGTGCCGGGGTGGCGCGAGAAGTCATGACAGTCCTGGCAGACGTTCGGCACTTTCTCGCTCAGCAGCTTGTTGTAGTTGGTGCCGTGCGGGTTGTGGCAGTTGAGGCAATTCTCTTCTACCGGAGCGTGCTGGAACACGAACGGGCCGCGTTTCTCCGCGTGGCAGGTCGTGCAAAGCTGGTTGACGCTGTCGGCCTTGATCATTCCCTCGGTCGGCGAGCCATGGGGATTGTGGCAGTCCGCGCACGCGATCTTGCCTTCCACCACCGGGTGGTGCGAAGGCTTGTTCGCCTGCGCGCGCTTGTCCTTGTGGCAGGTGAAGCAGGTGTCCGAATTCGGGATCAGCGCGGGTCCCTTCAGCAGCCGCGAGTTCGGGAAAGCCGTCGCGCCGGCTACGCGGGCGCCCTTGTCGGTACCGTGGATGTTGTGACAGTCGCCGCAGGACACGTCCTGCACTTTGTGCTTGCTCATTTCCCAGTAGGCGAGGTTTCTGCTCGTGGTGTGGCAGCTGAGGCATTTGTCGTTCTTGACGTCCGCCGCAACGTCTTTCGCGCTCATGCGGATCAGTCCGACTTTCGTTCCGCCGCTCGCCTTGACGTGCTCGCTCGCGTCGCCGTGGCAGGACTGGCAGCCGACGTTGGCCGCCGGGCTGTTTTTCAGGCCCTGCTGGCCATGCAGGGTTTTCGCCAGGTCGGCGACCTTATCTGCATGGCACTGCTTGCAGGTATCGAAGTCCGAGGCGAGTGCAGGTCCCGCAGCGAACAGCGCTGCGAGGGCGGCCAAGGTCAGCAACCTCTTGATAAAAGCCACAGCAGTACCCCCCTTTCACTGACAGATTTCCCAAGATTGGTGTAACAAAGCAGTAACAAGTAGGCGCAGTTTGACCGGCTCGATCCGCTCGGAGTTAACCTATGTCAAATAAACGGGATTTATCTATCCACCCAGGTTGCTGGCCATGTCTTGCTTGGAATGAGGTGCCCGATCCGTGGAATGTATCGGCACACAAAGGGGAAGCTGCAATGCTGCGCTGCATTTTCGTTATAGAAATATCTGTTCTATAAAATTATTTTATTGATCCTCGCTGGCCGATCCAACCAACAAAGCGGGGGCTGATTTGTAACTTCCTGTTTCATATTCGGGGCTGGATGTTTGCGTCGAGGCCTGTCCGATAGCGGCCCAGGACAGTCGTTGCGCCAGACGTTCCCGGCGAGGGGACATTTGTCGCATCTGCGTGACGGATTGCGGTTGATCGCAGAATGTTCCGATCACGAAAGGCCAGGCAGGAACGAGCGCAGCGTCGCCCTGGCATCGACCCGTGGGGACCATGCAGACCGGCATCGACAACTTCTGCGCGACCGCCTAGTCTCATTCCTTTACGCCTCTCGGCTGTAAGGGGTGCTGAATCTCATCACCTGGAACATCCAGTGGTGCCGCGGCTGCGACGGCGTGGTCGACCCTGCGCGCATCGCACGCGTCTGCCGCGAAACGGCCGACGCCGACGTGCTGTGCTTTCAGGAGGTGGCGCGAAACTTCCCCGATCTGGATGGAAGCCGCGGCGAGGACCAGTTCGCGTTGCTCGCGAAGGCGTTCCCGGGCTTCGAGCGCGTGGCAGGCATCGCGGTGGACGTGCGCGCGCCCGACGGTTCGCGGCGGCAGTTCGGCAATGCGATCTTCAGTCGCCTGCCGGTGGTGCAGGCGTTCCGGCACCTGCTTCCATTCCCGGCCGACCCGGAAGTGCCCGGAATGCAGCGCGTCGCTGTCGAGGCCGTGATTCAGGCCGCATCGGGTCCGCTGCGGGTGACTACGACGCATCTGGCCTATTACTCGGCAAACCAGCGCGCGGCGCAGGTCGGGCGGCTGTGCGAACTCCAGTCCGACGCGGCGGGGCACGCGCTCGATGGCATTCACGCGGAGAAGGAGGGCGGGCCCTTCGCAACTCAGCCGCGCCCCGCGTCCGCGATCCTGACTGCGGACTTCAATTTCCGTCCCGATGATCCGCTCTACGCGCGGTTGCAAGCGCCGATCGCGCCGGGTGTCCCGGCTTTCCGGGACAGTTGGCCGATCGCGCATCCGGCCAGACCGCACGAGCCGACGCTCGGGGTCTACGACAAGGACCAGTGGCCCGGGGAGGCGTTCTGCTGCGACTTCATTTTCGTCACCGAGGACCTGGCTTCGCGGGTGGAGGATGTGGTCGTGAATTCCGCGACCGACGCCTCTGACCACCAGCCGGTGCTGCTCAGGCTGGGGTGGTGAGCATCGGCTCAAGGAAAGCAATAAGCGCCTCGAGCACGTCGTCGGGCTTCTCGGCCATGAGCGCGTGGCCGCTGCCGGCGACCTCGACGACCCTTGATCCGGCTATGGCCTTCGCCAGTTCCCGGCCGGAGCGGGCGGGCGTCATGACATCGCGCCTGCCGAGGACGAAGAGCGCGGGGCATCGCACCTGCGCCGCGCGCTCCAGGCCCGCTGCATAGGCGTTGCACGCCGCGAAATCGAGGTGCATCACGCCGGGCTTCTGCCGCTGCATCAGCCTCGAGTTCTCTCCGATCACCCAGAACCCCGGCCCGGGATTGCTTGGATAGTGCGCGTAGGACGAGTGCGACCAGATGTTGACCATGTCCTGCGCGCGCGGCTCGTCGTTTTTCGTCGCCTCGAGGAGCTCGGGAGAGACGCGCATCGGAAACGCCGCGCCGATGAGGGCGATGCGGCTGACGCGCTGGGAATGGCGCGCCGCACAGTCCAGCGCCGCGAGCGCGCCCATGCTGTGGCCGACGAGCGCGGCGCGGGCGACGCCCGCGGCGTCGAGCAGCGCGGGGATCCAGTCGGCGATCGCCTCGACGGCGGTGAGCGCCGGCCCGTCGGAGCGGCCATGCCCGGGCAGATCGAGCGCGAGCACGCCGTAGCCGTGGTGCGCGAGGTAGCGGCTCTGCAGCACCCACACGCTGTGGTCGTGCTCCGCGCCGTGGACGAAGACGACCGCCGGCAGGGCCGCATCGAAGGACTTGCCGCCGGTGTAGCAGTAGGCCTTGCGGCCCTGGACCTGGAGTTCCATCGGATCAGCCTTTCTGCGACGCGCGCAGCGCGCGGGCGAGATCGTCGATCAGGTCCTCGGGGCTTTCCAGGCCGATCGAAAGGCGTATGGTGCCGGCGCCGATGCCGGCCGCGGCGAGGGCCGCGTCGTCCATGCGGAAGTGGGTGGTCGTCGCCGGGTGGATGACCAGCGACTTCGCGTCGCCCACGTTCGCGAGGTGCGAGAACAGCGACATCGCCTCGATGAACCTGCGGCCGGCCGCGCGCCCGCCCTTCACGTTGAAGCTGAACACCGAGCCGCAGCCGCGCGGCAGCAGCCGCTTGGCCAGCTCGTGGTCCGGGTGCTCGGGCAGCTCCGGATACGAGATCGACTCCACCGCGGGGGAGGACTTGAGGAATTCGATCACGCGGCGCGTGTTGTCGACGTGCCGCTGCATGCGCAGCGAGAGCGTCTCGACGCCCTGCAGGATGTGGAAGGCGGTCGTCGGGCTCATGCAGGCGCCGAAGTCGCGCAGCCCCTCGCGCCGTGCGCGCAGCAGGAACGCGGCGACGGTGGACTCCTCCTGGAAATTCATGCCGTGAAAGCCCGCGTAGGGCTCGGTCAGCTCGGGGAATTTTCCCGAGGCCTGCCAGTCGAAGGTGCCGCCGTCGACCAGCACGCCTGCGATCGCCACCCCGTGACCGCCGAGGAATTTCGTCGCCGAGTGGTAGAGCAGGTCGGCGCCGAGGTCGAACGGCCGCATGAGATACGGCGTGGTGAAGGTCGAATCGACCAGCAGCGGCAGCCTCGCCGCGTGCGCGATCTCGGCCACGCGCGGCACGTCGAGCACGTCCAGGCCGGGATTGCCGAGCGTCTCGCCGAACAGCAGCTTCGTGTCGGGGCGGATCGCCGCGCGCCATGCGTCGAGGCTGCGCGGATCGACGAAGCTC
>Ga0209726_10006951_pt1 | contig 12845 bp, 11 predicted proteins | sample Subgrocontami54m_FD_187453 | JGI IMG/M metagenome (GOLD analysis project Ga0209726, IMG submission 187453) | Subsurface groundwater microbial communities from S. Glens Falls, New York, USA - GMW46 contaminated, 5.4 m (SPAdes) (version 3) | ecosystem: Environmental > Aquatic > Deep subsurface >... | reverse complement strand
AACCGGTGGCGGCTGCACCGGTGGTCGTCCCGGCAGGGTCTTTCTTGAGTACGTTGGTCTGGTCCAAGCAGAAGGAAGCATTGCCCGTGGAATTGGCTGTCTGCGGTTGTGCTATCACGGAATAGGTGGTAGACGGGGCAGCGGCGGCAGCCGTATAGGTAAAGAAATACCCGGTCTTAACGTGGGTGGAGTCAATGGCGGCAGCCAGGGTCGAATCGATCAAGTCCGCGGCGGTGGAAGTGGCCGCAACTCCAGCGGCGGGCGGTCCCAGGGCGAGCAGGGTGAGCGCGAAGCCGTTGTTGTAAGTGGACGAAAATGTGACATTGGCCGTGCCAATGGTGCGTTCGGAAGCGGCGGCGGAAGCTTCGTTGGCCGCCATCTTGGATTTAAGCAGGTTGGGAACCGCGATTGCCGCGATGATCAGGATGATCGCGACCACAATCAGCAACTCGATCAGCGAAAAACCTTTTTGTTTGTTCATTTGTCCTCTCCGAATGTTGTTTCTTAGAATTTTTTTCAGTGCCAGGCATCAAGCCCAGTCTGCCGAATTCACCCTTCAAAGGGCACCTCTAATGCCAAATGATTCTAACTTAGACAAATCCAGAGCGCTATTTATTAAGTCCTTTTTTATCGTAAAGATAGTTGGATATCCGGAATTAATTCCGAGGCGCAAACGTATCTGGGAACCAGGACCAATTTTGACAGGTGACAATTTTTGGCGACAAATTTTGTCATTCCTCGAGAGAAATTCGGCTGGTCACATCCGTGTAATTGACGAGGAGCGAGGCAGCTTCGGGTTCTCACGGCTTCCATCATTAGAAACAGAGAGCGGCAAGCGATACGATTGTCGCCCAAACCAAAAAAGAAAAGGGGGAGCCATCGCTCCCCCCTTCTTGCCAAGACGGACAGGTTTTTTACATTGCAATGCCGGCATAGGTGCCGCAACCGGTGGCGGCTGCACCGGTGGTCGTTCCGGCAGGGTCTTTCTTGAGTACGTTGGTCTGGTCCAAGCAGAAGGAAGCGTTGCCCGTGGAATTGGCCGTCTGCGGCTGTCCTACCAAAGAAAAGGTCGTAGACGGGGCAGCGGCGGCAGCCGTATACGTGAAGAAGTATCCGGTCTTGACGTGGGTGGCGTCAATGGCGGCAGCCAGGGTCGAATCGATCAAGTCCCCGGCGGTGGAACTCGCCGAAACTCCAGCGGCGGGCGGTCCCAGGGCGAGCAGGGTGAGCGCGAAGCCGTTGTTGTACGCGGAAGAAAATGTGACATTGGCCGTGCCAATGGTGCGTTCCGAAGCGGCGGCGGAAGCTTCATTAGCCGCCATCTTGGCTTTAAGCAGGTTGGGAACTGCGATTGCCGCGATGATCAGGATGATCGCGACCACAATCAGCAATTCGATCAGCGAAAAACCTTTTTGTTTGTTCATTTGTCCTCTCCAACTGGATTATTCTTCAACGCCAGGCCCCAAGCCCAGACTGCCGAATTCAGCCTTGATAGGGCACATGCATGGCCAAATGATTCAATCTTGGTGGATATCCAGAGATCCTATTATTAAGTCATTTAATATTAGGCTGATAAATGGATTACTGGATGAATGCTAAGAAAGGGTTTTAGCCGAAAGCCGGGACTATTTATGTCACTTTGCAAAAAGTGGCGACATATTGTGTCATTCCGTCGCGAGAAATTCGGTTGGTCACAAGCGGGTGTTTGAAGAGGAGATCATGCGGCAAAAATAACGATGCACACGGGTATCGGCGGTTAATTCGGGGTGGAAGGTGGAAGCGAGCAGCGCTCCCTGACGGACCAGCACCGGCTGTCCATCGAGGCGCGCGAGCGTGCGCACCTCGGGAGCTGCGCTCACGATGATGGGGGCACGGATCAGCACCGCTTCCAGTGGCGCGCCGGCCTCGGGACCGATCTGGAGATCCTGTTCTACCTCCAGCATCCGGACCGAACTGGATAGCTGGCGGCCATAAGCGTTGCGGCGCAACGTGGCATGCAGCAGCCCCAAGCTCTCCTGGACGGGATTCTCGACTTTCTCGGCCAGCAGAATCGCTCCGGCGCAGGTTCCAAACATAGGATGCACACCCGCAAACCGCCGCAGTGGTTCGGCGAGACCTTCTTCTTCCAGATGTTTCAGGAATGTTGTGCTTTCGCCGCCCGGCAGAATCAACCCGGAGATTCCACTGAGGTCGGAAGCCTTCTTGACGAGACTGGAGCGCACACCGATCCGTTCCAGTGCCTTGCAGTGCGCTTCGAAATCGCCCTGCAGCGCCAGGACTCCCACAGGAGCCTCTATGAGAGACTCCGCCGCGGACGTTTTCACTTTACCAACCCCTGGTTTGCAGCAGGTCTTTCTCATCCATCTGCGCAATATCGAGTCCCCGCATCGCTTCTCCCAGTTGCTCGGAGGCCTGGAGCAATACGGCGGGGTCGTTATAGTGTGTGGTGGCCTTCACGATGGCCTTGGCGCGGCTCTCCGGATCGGAGGACTTGAAGATGCCGGAACCAACGAAAACCGACTCGGCACCGAGTTGCATGACCAGAGCCGCGTCGGCCGGCGTGGCGATGCCGCCGGCGGAAAAGTTTGGCACCGGGAGCCGTCCGTTGCGAGCGACCATTCGGACCAGCTCGTACGGGGCGCCCATGTTTTTCGCATGACTCATCAATTCCTCTTCGGGAAGCGCGGCCAGAGTCTTGATCTCGCGCACGATGGCGCGGATGTGCCGCACGGCCTCGACGACGTTGCCCGAGCCGGCCTCGCCCTTGGTCCGGATGAGAGCCGCTCCTTCGGCGATGCGGCGCAGCGCCTCGCCCAAGTTTCGAGCTCCGCAGACGAAGGGAACTTCGAAAGCGTGCTTGTTGATGTGGTGCTCCTCGTCGGCCGGCGTCAGGACTTCGCTCTCGTCGATGTAATCCACTTCCAGGGCCTGGAGGATCTGCGCTTCCGCGGCGTGTCCGATTCGCACCTTGGCCATGACCGGAATCGAGACTACTTTCATGATCTGCCGGATGACCTGGATCGAGGCCATGCGGGCCACGCCGCCTTCCTTGCGGATGTCGGCCGGGACGCGCTCGAGCGCCATGACGGCCACGGCCCCGGCGCCCTCGGCGATCTTGGCTTGCTCCGCCGTGGTGACGTCCATGATGACGCCGCCCTTCAGCATTTCGGCCAGACCTGTTTTCAATCGGTACAGTTGTTCGTCCATTGCAGACACCTCCAGCGAGCCGGGAGAGTCAATCGTATTTATTCACGTCGTCTCTCGTGGCGATCTTTACAAATCTTCCCTTGCCGCGAGCCAGCAGCGTTCCCTTCGAATCGCGGATGGTGCACTCGCGCCAATAGCTGCGGCCCAGTTGTTTCACGGGACGGGCCTCGACCACGATTTTGCGGCCCAGCGGAACGAGGCGCAGGTACTCGACGTTCAGCTCGGCCGTCAGCGCCACGACGCCATCGAAGCGACTTAACTTGCCCATGCACTCGTCCATGATAAGCGCGATGATCCCTCCATGGACTCCCGACGGCGGACCCAGATACCGGTGGGCGATGCTGAGCGTCCCCCGCGCCAGATTTTCTTCCGGGAAGACGGAGAACTTCAAGCGCATTCCTTCGGGATTGTCCGTTCCACATCCGAAACAGAAATTCCTCTTGATTCCTTTGGGTGGTCTTTTTTTCATGTCCTTACAGGTTTTCCAGGAACGGATTCCATTCCCGCTCGCGGCCGATTGTCGTGAGAGGCCCGTGGCCCGGAACCACGATGGTCGCATCGTCGAGCGCCAACAGCTTTTCCTTCAGTGATTCCATAATCTGCCGGAAATTTCCTCCCGGCAAGTCCGTCCGGCCGATGCTATCGCGGAAGAGCGTGTCGCCCGCCAGGAGCTTCTTTTTTCCGTTGTCTTCGTTGTCTTCGATGAGAAGGCAAATGCTGCCTTGGGTGTGTCCCGGCGTGTGCAGGACGCCGGCGCGAATCCCTCCGCACTGGATCTCGTCGGCATCGCGAAGCAGCACGTCGATGGAAGCGACCTCCGGCGGTTGGACTCCGATCCACGCCGCCTGCTGGCCGATGGTGCGGGATAATTCAATGTCCTGCTCGTTCATATACACCGGGGCGCCCGTCAGATCCTTCAACTTCTTCGCGCCGCCGATGTGATCGATGTGGGCATGCGTGATTACAATGTATTTCAACCGAAGCTGGTGCCGACCCAGGATCGCAACAATCTCGTCGATATCGTCGCCTGGATCGACGACAATCGCCTCGTGGGTGGTCTCGTCCCCGAGGATCGAGCAGTTACACTGAAGCATGCCCACGGGCAGAATTTCATGAATCATGCAACGAATCCTTGTTGGGGATGAATGGGGAGCGATGCACGATGTCAATGTTCCGCGGCGGCGAAGTTCCGCGGCGATGTCCCTCAGCGGCCGATCCCAAAACGGTTCGCTTCTAGCAACCCATCTCACTTGCGTCGGCTCTCACGCTCCAGCCCTGGAATAAAGCGGTTCACATCCCCTCGGTCAGTATAGCATGTCCAAAACGATGCACCGATGGATGGCTCCAGCCGGGAAACCGGCGGATACTGTTGGAACGCAACTCCGATCCGTCGTACAATCTCTCGGTCAACCAGCAATTATATTTCTTCGCTTTTGGGGAGGGACGACAGAATGGAACGAGGCTGCTGTCATTTTCCGTGCGAACTTTCACGCTTCGCCGGGAGGCCTTGGGCATGGGGAAAAACAGACGGCCTGGCGTTTGTCTCCACCGCACTCCTTCTTTGCCTATTCGGACGGCCCGTGATGGTGAGGGCTCAATCTCCGGCACAGGGAAACTCGAAGCGCAGAACCCAAGGAGAACCGGAAAAACCGGGGGAAAGTTCTTCGGCGACCAAGGCGAGCCTGATCGACGAAAGTCTCCTGGTGGGGCTTCCTCTGAATGGCCGGAGTTACACGCAACTGGTCACGCTTGAGGCCGGGGTCTCGGACACTTCCGCGGCTTCGGCTTCCAGGGGCACCACGGGAGGAAACCTCACTGTTTCCGGCGGCCGCTCCTATTCCAACAGCTTTCTGCTGGATGGAACCGTAATTATGGACACTGGGAATCGCGCTCCGCGCAGCGCCGCCGGCGTCCAACTGGGGTCGGACGCCGCCTTGCAGGTGCAGATCTTCGCCACCAATTATGGGGCGGAATATGGGCGCGGCAGCGGCGGGGTCTTGAACTCCATCACGCGTTCGGGCAGCAATGAGTTTCACGGATCGCTATTCGAGTATTTTCGGAACAGCAAGCTCGACGCCCGCAGTTTTTTCGACCTTACTTCCAGTCCTCCGCCTTTCAAACGGAACCAGTTCGGTTTCACCTTCGCCGGACCTCTCCGCAAAGGAAAGACTTATTTTATGGGCAGCTACGAAGCCCTGCTGGACCGTTTGAGCGATACGCAGATCGATAATTTCCCCGACGCCGAGGCCCGGCGCGGGATTATCACGGACGTATCCGGAAGGGAAATTCGGAGAGTGGAAGTCAGCCCGCGCGTGGGACCGTATTTGCAGGTTTATCCCCTTCCCAACTCCGTGCGCATCGGCGACGGATTTGCGCAGAACGCTTCGCCGCAGTTCCTGCCCACCGATGAGAGTTTCTACTCCGTCCGCATCGACCACCAAATCTCTCATCGCGACAGCCTCTTTGGCCGCTATACGTTCGACGACGCTACCAGCGACCGGGCCGGCGGCGTTTTTGCGTTTGGGACACTCGTTAAGAGCCGCCAGCAGTATCTGACGCTGGTGGGCAGCCACATCTTCAGTCCCAGCCTGCTGGCCTCGGCGCGCTTCGGCTTTACTCGGCCCGTAGACGCTTCCAGCAGCATTACCTCTCTGGATATTCCCCGTTCCTTGTTTTTTGTCGCGGGCGCCCCGAACTTCGGCCAGATCAATATTCCGGGAGCCGCTCCCTTCGGCCCGGCCATCACTCTGCCGGAAGCCAACGTCATGAACAGCTTCCAGTATTCCGGCGATGTGCTGGCGCAGCGGGAGGCGCATGGCCTGAAGTTCGGCGCGGAGGTAGACCGCTATCGGTGGGATATGTTTTCAAGCTGGAACAAAGGAGCGAGTTGGTCGTTCAACAGCCTGGACAGCTTTCTGGAAGGCGGACCGCAGGGAACTTCTTTGACGCTGGCGCTGCCGGGATCGGACAACAAGAAAGCGTACCGGCAAACCCTGGCGGGCTTTTATGGACAGGATGAGATCAAGCTTCGTCCCAACGTGCAACTCAGCGTGGGGCTTCGCTATGAGTTTGCGACTCGGGTCCAAGATCACTTCGGGAAGGATTCCTTCCTGGCCGACCCGCTGCGCGATACTCAGGTGACGATTGGCGGCAGTCTGAAACACAACCCTTCCTTGGGTAATCTTTCGCCCCGTTTGGGCTTGAGTTGGTCGCCGGGAGGCAGCGGGAATACGGTCATCAACTCGGGATTTGGCGTCTATTATGACGAAATATTGGGATACGCCTATGACAGTCAAAAGAATGCCATGCCCTTTTATCGGATCGCAACGCGAACCAACTTCGATTCGTCCAGAACGTTTCCAGATGCCGTGCTGGCGTCGAACGAAGTGGGGACTCCCGTGCAGGCGGTGACGCTCGATTATGCAAACATCACCAGCCCCCGCGTGCTGCGCTATGAATTTTCGCTGCAACAGCGGTTGCCGTATGAGGGGCGGGTGCAGGCTTCCTACGTGGGGGCCCGGGGCAATCACTTGCTGCGCAATCTGGAGGCCAACCTGTTTCCCGTTCCCATCACGCTTGCCGACGGATCGCTCTTCTTTCCTCCGAACGCCGGTCCCGTGAATCCGGCCTTCCAGGGCGGCATTAACGTGATGAGCAGCGACGCCCAGTCCTTTTACAATTCCTTCCTCCTCTCTGCGGAAGCCAGACCTGTCCGGGGCAGTTCCGTCCGGCTGACCTACACGTTCAGTAAGTCGGTGGACGACGCTTCCTCGATCGGCACCAGCGCGAGCGCCCAGCAGTTTGGCCCGCTACGGACGCTGGACCGGGGGTTGAGCGATTTCGACATTCGCCACCGCGTTTCCGTCAACTTCTTTTACAACCTTCCTTCCGCCAAGGGAGCGACGGGACCCGTTTCGCGTGTGGTTTCGCAAATCGTCGGAGGCTGGCGCTTGGGCGGCATTGTCGGTTATCGCAACGGCGTCGCGACCACTGCGCGCATCAACGTCCGCAGACCCGGTTACTTGTTTGCAGCCACACGGCCCAACTTGCTCCCAGGGCAAGACAGCAATCCAACGAAGGGCGAATCGATCGGTTGCTCAGCAGTCGAAAAGGGAAGAAAAATCGGGGATGCCACATTGTTCTTCGATCCCTGCGTCTTCGGCGTTCCCGATGCGGGCACCATCGGCAACCTGGGCCGGAACACGTTGATCGGTCCAGCCATCTTCACTGCGGACGTATCGCTCCAAAGAGAACTCTCGCTGGGGAGGAGCCGGCGCCTTCAGTTTCGCGCGGAGTTTTTCAATCTAACCAACCATCCCAATTTCCGCACGCCTACCTCCGGCTCGATGGTTGTCTTCACCGGCTCGGGCCGCTTCTCTTCCACCGTGGCGCGCTATGTGAACACCGCCACAACCTCCCGGCAGATTCAGTTTGCCTTGCGATTGTCGTTTTGATGGTGCAGACTGGAAGAAAAGGACGCAGCAGGAGTTATTGGAGAGTGAAAATGTCCACCGTGATGAGTCCGCCGGAGCAGCGGGTTGTCCTGCATAACGTCAGTTGGGAAACGTACGAACGGCTGCTGGCTGAAAACCCCGACAGTCCTTCGCCTCGATTCACCTACGACCGGGGAGAACTGGAGATTATGACCCTTTCCCCAGAGCACGAGTGGTACAACCGGCTAATTGCGAATCTAGTAAATATGCTGGCGCTTGAGCTCCGGGTCGATATCCTGGACTTAGGCTCCACGACTTTCAGGCTAAGAAAGAAAGAGCGGGGATTCGAGCCGGATTCCTGCTTTTATGTGGAGCACGTCCGGCAGATGAGGGGCAAGAAGAAAATAGATTTATCGGTTGATCCGCCGCCGGACATTATTGTGGAAGTCGCGGTCACGCACCCGTCCGTCAGCAAGTTCCCGATCTGCGCCGCCTTCGGCGTTCCCGAGATATGGACTTATGATGGGAGCCGCTTAACCATGTTCCGGATAACCGGTTCTGAGTATGCCGAGACTCCCTCCAGCCAGATTCTTCCGAAGCTTGGAGCAACGCAGCTTAGTGAGTTTTTGGAACTGGGAAAGAGCATGGATAGCGTCACGTGGCCCGAGGAAGTTTTGAAGGAGTTTCGAAAGCTTTGAGCGACCTAATACGGTAGCGTTGGCGATACTTTCCCCTGACAATCGTTGTCACCGGCTTTTGACTATCTATTCATTTGGCCAATATCATTTTCACCGCAATCAAAAGCATGGCCACACCGAACACTCTTTCGAGCAATACGTTCGAAAGGTTCGTGGCCAGCTTCGCTCCCAGAAAACTGCCCAGGAAAAAGCCGAGGCAAATGACTGCCGCGGTGTTCAGGTGGACGTATCCCTGTTTGTAGTATGTCCACGCGGCGAGAATTCCGATGGGAGGCACCAACAGGGCCAAGGTCGTGCCCTGCGCTTCATGTTGAGAGAATCCAAAAAGGAAGACCAGGATCGGGACGATGATGACCCCGCCACCGATTCCGATCAGGCCGCTCAGGGCGCCGGCCGCCAGTCCCAAGAGAAGATAGAGAGAGATATGGGTCATGGCGCACGCTCCTATCCCACCTGCCAGACGATCTTTCCCGCGACAATCGTAGCCACAGGACCACCGCGTAGGGAAAAACCGTGGAAGGGAGTATTGCGGCTTCGGGAGCAGGTCTGATTCACGTCGAAGGTCCAGCGGCGCTCGGGATCGAAGATGGTGATATCGGCGACGGCTCCCGGTTTCAGGGTTCCCCGGTCGAGACCCGCGATCTTCGCAGGGTTGATGGAAAAGAGTTCGACGAGCCGCGTCAGAGTGATGTGGCCGGGGTGGACCAGACGGTCGAGCGCAAGACCGAGCGCGGTTTCGAGGCCGGTGATCCCGAACGGAGCCATGTCGAACTCCTGCATCTTTTCGCTTCCGGCATGGGGCGCGTGATCGGTGGCGATGGCGTCCACGGTCCCGTCGGCAAAGCCCTGGATGAGCGCATCGCGGTCTTTGCGGCTGCGCAACGGCGGCTTCATCTTGTAGTTCGTGTCGTAGTCCTTCATGTCCTCGTCGGTTAAGGAAAAATGATGGGGAGTGACTTCGCAGGTGACCGGAAGGCCGCCTTGCTTCGCGTGACGGACCATTTCCAGGGCTACGGCGGTCGAAAGATGCGCCACGTGGAACCGCACGCCGGTCTCGGCCGCAAGCAGTATATCGCGCGAGACCATGATATCTTCGGACGACCCTGGGATTCCGCGCAGGCCGAGCCGCACGGCGTTGAATCCCTCGTGCATCTGCCCTCCGGCGCTCAGATCGAAATTCTCGCAGTGGTCGATCACCGTCAGGCCGAAACCGGAAGCGTAGGACATCGCCTGGCGCATCAGGTTGCTGTTCATCACGCACATGCCGTCGTCGGAGATGGCCACGGCGCCCGCTTCGTGCATGGCTCCGATCGGAGCCAGCCGCTCGCCGCGAGAACCCTCCGTGATGGCGCCAATCGGAAACACATTGACCGGGGAGCACTCGTGCGCCGTCTGAATGATGAATTGCGTGACCGCAACGTTGTCGTTGACGGGCTGCGTGTTGGGCATCGCGAGCACGGAAGTAAAGCCTCCGGCCGCCGCCGCCCGTCCGCCGCTCTCGATGGTCTCGGCGTGTTCGCGTCCCGGCTCGCGGAGATGCGTGTGCAGGTCGATGAATCCGGGTGCTACCACCAGCCCCGACGCATCGAACCTCTGGGCTTGCGGAGCCGTGATGTTGTGCTGAATGGCCGTGACGCGTCCGTTCTCGACCAGTACGTCGGCCTGCGTGGCGATCCCTTGCGACGGATCGATGACGCGGCCGTTTTGAATGAGAAGGTCCATACAATTAAGTAGTCGAAAGTCAAACGAGAGGAGTTAAAAGAAATCCGGAATCGCCTTTCACTTTGAGTTGTCACTCCTGACTTCCGGCACCTGCTTGCCCAGCATCAAATCCAGCACTGCCATTCGCACGGCGATGCCGTTTTCCACCTGGTTCAAGATCGCGGATCGCGGAAAATCCGCAACCTCGGAGCTGATCTCGCGTCCACGGTTGATGGGACCCGGATGCATCACGATGGCGTCCGGACGCGCCGCCTTTAAGTGTTCCAGACGCAGCCCGTAAAAACCGTAGTACTCGTTGGCCGACGAGATCAGCGGCGCGTTCTGCCGCTCGAACTGCACGCGCAGCATCATGATTACATCCGAATCGGTGATCGCCTCTTCGATCCGGTAGGTGAGCTTTACGGCCGGATGGAAGCAGATGCACTCTCGCGGCAGCATGGGAGGCGGCCCGCAGAGCACCACTTCGGCCCCGAATTTTGTCAGCAGGTGGAGATTCGAGCGCGCTACGCGGCTGTGAACAATGTCCCCGATGATTGCGACGCGCAATCCCTGAAGCGAGGGCTTGTGGTCCAGGATGGTCAGCGCGTCGAGCAGCGCCTGCGTGGGGTGTTCGTGCGATCCGTCACCGGCGTTGATGATGGGCGTTTCGAGGAACCGCGCCAGAAAATGCGGGGCGCCGGAGGAGGAATGGCGCATCACGATGGCGTCGGGGCGCATGGCGGCGAGCGTGTTCAACGTGTCGAGCAGCGACTCGCCTTTATCGGCGCTGGAGCCCTTGCCGGTGATGCTGACGGTATCGGCGCTGAGGCGCTTGGCGGCAATCTCAAAGGAGGTACGGGTGCGGGTGGAGGATTCGTAGAAGAGGTGGATGATGGTTTTACCGCGCAGCGTGTCGAGCTTGTTGCCGGTGCGCGCCTGGAGGGGCTGATAAAACTTGGCCCGGTCCAGGATTTGCTGGATCTCTTCGCGCGACAGCGCTTCGATTCCGAGAAGACCGCGCCTGTGCATCCTCATCACCCCGACGCGCCCATGGATTTGGAACGGGCGCCCGGATTGTCATCGGAAGAAACTTTCTCGAGCAGCAAAACTTTTTCCACCTCGTCGGTTTCGCGCAGCTTGACTTCGATCGATTCCGTCGCGCTGGTCTCCACGAGCTTTCCGACGAAAGCGGCCTCGATGGGAAGCTCGCGGTGGCCCCGGTCGATCAAGACGCAGAGGCGCACGCGGCACGGACGGCCGTGGTCGAACAGAGCGTCGAGAGCCGCCCGAGTGGTTCGGCCGGTGTAAAGAACGTCGTCCACCAGGATGACGTCCTTGCCGCCCACCGGAAACGAAATCTGAGTGGGATGCACGATCGGCTTGGTGTCCACGGCGGTGAGGTCGTCGCGATAAAGCTGGATGTCGAGCGTGGCCACAGGGATTTTGGAGGAGGAAATCTGTTGAATCTTTTTCGCCAACCGCTCGGCCAGAGGAACCCCGCGCCGGCGGATTCCGATCAGCGCCAGGCGTTCCAAGGCTGCCGTCTTCTCCACGATTTCATGTGCCAGATGAACGATGGTGCGGTTGATCTCCGTCCCCGTCATCAGATGGGCTTTTTCGCGAAGCATCGGTAGAACCTTGGAGCCGGCAGCAGCCGAGTGAAGCGCCTGGAACGTTCCCAGCAGGAATAATACCGAACAGCCGGAAGAGAAGCAAGGTCGCCTGGATTCCGCCGCGCTCATCGGAATTCATTTCAACTTGTAACGGCGACGCATTGTCAGCGCGGAAAAAGTTTGCTAAGCTCAATTATCGCCCGATCGGGCGTTTCCTGAATACCGGTTTTTTCACCCAAAGATTTCTAGGAGTGCCAAAGCCCGCTTATGACTATTTCAGAGTTGAAAGAGAAAAGTATTACCGAGCTGACGCGAATCGCGCGCACGCTGGAGCTGCCGGGCGCTTCCGGCATGAGGAAGGCCGACCTGATTTTTCGCATCCTCCAGGCACAGGCGGAAAAAGAAGGTCTGATCTTTGCCGAAGGGGTGCTAGAGATCCTGCCGGAAGGCTTCGGCTTTCTGCGCTCGCCCGACTACAACTACCTGCCCGGCCCCGACGACATCTATGTATCACCCTCACAGATTCGCCGCTTCGATCTGCGCACCGGCGACACCACCTCCGGCCAGGTGCGGCCTCCGAAGGAAGGTGAGAACTATTTCGCGCTGGTAAAAATCGATGCCGTCAATTTCGAGTCTCCCGAAGAGGCGCGCAATAAAATCTTCTTCGATAACCTGACGCCGCTCTATCCGCAGGACCGCATCAAGCTGGAGACCACGCGCGAAGCCCTGTCCGGCCGTGTGATGGACCTCCTGACCCCGCTTGGAAAGGGCCAGCGCGGGCTGATCGTTTCGCCTCCGCGCACCGGCAAGACGATGCTGTTGCAGTCGATCGCGAATTCCATCACCACGAACCATCCCGAGGTGACGCTCATCGTACTCCTGATCGACGAGCGGCCGGAGGAAGTGACGGACATGCAACGGTCGGTCCACGGCGAGGTAATCAGCTCGACGTTCGACGAGCCGGCGGCGCGCCACGTGCAAGTGGCCGAGATGGTCATCGAAAAGGCCAAGCGTCTGGTGGAGCATCGCAGGGACGTAGTGATCCTGCTCGACTCGATCACGCGCCTGGCGAGGGCTTACAACACGATTGTTCCGCCCTCGGGCAAGGTGTTGTCTGGCGGCGTGGATTCGAACGCGCTGCAACGGCCGAAGCGCTTTTTCGGCGCGGCGCGAAACATCGAAGAGGGCGGGAG
>Ga0209726_10006942_pt1 | contig 12860 bp, 12 predicted proteins | sample Subgrocontami54m_FD_187453 | JGI IMG/M metagenome (GOLD analysis project Ga0209726, IMG submission 187453) | Subsurface groundwater microbial communities from S. Glens Falls, New York, USA - GMW46 contaminated, 5.4 m (SPAdes) (version 3) | ecosystem: Environmental > Aquatic > Deep subsurface >... | reverse complement strand
ATTCTCAACGCGCGCAGCGGGGACCGGCTCAACATCACGAGCGGCGTCGACCAGGCGCTCTCGGGCATCAACCTCCAGCGCCCGGACAAAGTCAGCGACGACTTCTACGCGAGCCCGCGAACGCTGACGAACTATTTCAACCGTGCGGCGTTTGCGCGGCCCGCGCCCGGGACGCTGGGCAACCTGACGCGGAATGCGCTCGTCGGACCGGCCTACTGGAACATTGACATGGGGATTTCGCGGCTCATTTTGATGGGGACGCGGCGCCTCGAGCTGCGCGTCGAAGCGTTCAATGTGCTCAATCACTTCAACTGGGGCAACCCGGTGACCAATTTCAACTCCGGCCAGTTCGGCCGGATCACTTCGCTCGCCGGGACTCCTCCGAACGGTGTGTACGGGACCATGCGAATCATTCAGTTCGGGATCAAGTACGACTTCTAGCAGGAAGGACGAGAAGGTAGGTTGACTGGCAACTCCCAACGACCAACGACCAACTCCCAAGATAATTGGAAGTTGGAGATTGGAAGTTGGGAGTTTTCTGATTCGCCGGTTACTGGCGCACGTCCCTGTCTGCTCGCCCGCCGTCGTCGGCGCCGGTCTGAGTATCACGCATGGTCGTGCCGTCGGAGAACTCGACCTTGTTGAAGCGTCCAACCGGTACGCGCGTCTTGGCTTGCCAGACGTACAGCGTGACGACGTCCCCGTAATTCAGCGTCGTTCTGGTCCAGCCGATGAGCTGAGCCGACACGGTACTGCCCATCTCCATCGTCCAATGCTGAACCTCGCCCTTTTCGTCCTTGTAGTCCGCCTTGATGAGCGGGTGTGGATTGATCCAGAGGAATTCCGTCACCACGGCGTTCTTCAACACCACGGGCTTGCTCATGTCGTACGCCGCAGCGCCGTGATGGGCGAACGACGGACGGTCAATCGAGGCGAGTCCGGCGAACAAGACGGCCATCATCAGTAGTTTCGTTTTCACCGTGTACCTCCAAGGATGAATTCGGCTGGCCCTGGCTATTGGGCTAGCGTGTCACAGTGGGATCGCCGGCCGGATCGCCCATCTCCTTCAGGTACTGCTGAACCTCCGACGGTATGCAGGTAAAGTCGTCGATTTGCTGGTTCGGAACCCACCGGAAATGGGTTTCCCCGATCGAGAACGGCTTGGTGTAGAGCTTTGGGTCATCCATGGTGATGGTTACCGATAGATCGTGCTTGCTGGTCCGGTGAAAACGTTCCTGCACGCGCGCTTCGACGCTGTGGGGATAGCCGCTCTTGGTGGCCCAGGTCTGCGGGGCGAGCCCGGTTGTATCCACCACGAACGTGTAGTCGTCTTCCCAGTGACCGATTGAGTATCCGTTGTACTTCGGATCGAGCGTGTCCCTCCCCCTGCCGCCCACATTGGTCGGAAGGGTTCGCCCGTCGGTCCAAACCTCACGCCAGAGATCCATGTACTGGAGCAGGATAAAGGTCCGGTTCGGCAGCGTCGTGACCGTCATTCCACGAATTTCCTGGGTCATGTTCTGAGGAAGACCAAACGGATCGCAGTATCGCGTATGCGGGTCGTTCGTGCCGCCGGGACTGAATTTTCCGATCGGCTTGTTCCGCTCGAACAACTGCCTGCCCAGCGGCGTCAGCGAAGGCGTTTCCTCGGTCCTGCTCCTGGGAGCCCCTGAGCCAGATGACGGTCCTGCCCATGTCCCGGTCAGATCGCGCTTCGGCGCGGGCCCGCCGTCCCCAGTGGCCCTATCCATCGGATAGTACTTCCAGGGAGAACGTGGCGCATTGTTTTGCCCATTGTTTTGAGCGACAGCCAACGCCGAAAGGAACAGCACGCCCGCCAAGCCTGCGATTGCGCCCGTGTACGGATTTCGCATCGTCATGACCCTCGTCAGTTTGTTGCAGTCAACTCGGCAGAGCATATGCCCGACTGAACCGGCGGTCAACGTGCGATGTCGTCGATGTCGTCGTGCGATGTCGTCGTTGACGATTGAAACAGACGGGCGTATCGTTCGCGCCATGAAATACTGCGCCCCGGTGCTGGCAGTCCTCGGCCTGATGCTGTGCGTTGCGCCCGGCGCGCGCGCGCAAACCGAAATCACCCTGCTGTCGCCGAATCCGATCGAGACGACCATCAACAAGCTGGCCGCCGACTTCGAAGCAAAGAGCGGCATCAAGGTCAAGATCATCTACGGCACCGGCGTCAGCACGCGCAAAGACGTCGCGGCCGGCAAGGCGCAGGATGTGTCGCTTCTCTTCTCGCCGTTTCCCGAGGCGTTGAGAACCGGCAACATCATTCCGAATAGCGCAACGGTCATCGCCAGGATGCGTCTGGCGATCGCGGTCAAGAGAGGCGCGCCGAAGCCGGACATCTCGACGCCCGACGCGGTCAGACGCACGCTGCTGAATGCGAAGTCGGTCGTGTCGGTCGATCCCGAGCAGGGAAGCGTCGGCGGCGCGGTGCTGATGGCGCTGGACAAGCTCGGCATCACCGAGCCGCTCAAACCGCGGATTACGTGGGTGCCGACTGGCGGCGTGGTGCAGGACTCGGTCGCGAAAGGCGAGTACGAGCTCGCACTCGGCCCTTATCTCAGCGACATGCGCAATCCGGGGTTGGACGTCGTCGGCGCGCTGTCGCCGGACGCCGCGCCTCCGGTCGACGTCACCGGGTTCATCTCGACGAACACACGAAACGCGCAGGCGGCGCGGGCGCTGCTCGACTACCTCACGTCGCCCGAGGTCGCGCCGGCGTACCGCAGCGCGAAGATGTTCGCCGTCGCCGACAAGTAGCCGGGCGTTATCGAATCTGGATCCCGGACGGCTTCGCGAGCGTATCGCGATACTGGATCGCTTCCGACGGGATGCAGACCGTCTCGGCGAACTCCTGCGCTTTCATCCAGTACCAGTTGGCCCGCATCCACGTCCACGGCTTCGTGTAGTACTTCGGGTCGTCCACCGTGACGGTCAGCTGCAGAGTGTACTGGTCGAGACGCGTGTACCGCTCCTGGATGCGTGCCGAGGAACTGCGCGGATGCCCGGCCTCATCCAGCCAGGGTCTTTCATCCACGCCTGTCGTATCGATGATCAGCGTGTTGTCGTTTTCCCAGTGACCAACTGAATGGCCGTAATATCTGGACTCGGGCGCGCCCCTCACGTCCACCGCTTTTGGAAGCGCTCGTCCGTCCATCCAGATTTCACGCCACATGCGCTGCTGCTCGTACGCGATGAGGATACGGTTCGGCGCCGAGCCGAAGAGCACGCCGCCGCGGCTGCTGACCGCGTGCGCGAGAAGGTCTCGCGGAAAGCCGAGCGGATCACACGTAATGAACGGATCGTTAGACTCCGGGGTCTCCACCTGACCGGCGCCTGGCCTGGTAGCCGCTCCGTACGCCTTGCGCTCTTTGAAGATCGCTTCGCCTGCCGGCGTCATCGGCGGCACCGGATCCGGCTTGTTGTTTTGCGGTCCGACCCACGCCCCCGAGAGATCCCGCTTGGGAGCCGGTCCAGGAGGATTCGGCATCTTGGGCACGCCCTCGGAAACGAAACCTTCGCCGCTTATGCGCCCACGTTGAGCAGCCAGGCCTTCCTCAGTCGCCAGGAACGCGACCAGGGCGATCAACATGACCATCGAAGCCGCGAGGGAGTTGCGCATGTCAGGCCTCTCTTTACTTCCTGCTGGTGTCGGCGTCGGGATCGTACCGGGTCTTGCCGCCCGCGTCGCCGCCAAGCTGGGTGTCGTGCAGCTCCGAGCCGTCGGCGAGAATGATCTTGTTGAGCCGTCCGGCCGGGTTGCCGTTCTTGGAGACGTACATCCGGACGGTGATGACGTCGCCGGCCATCAGGGACGTCTTGGCCCAGCCAATCAGCCGGAGCGCTTGCGGAGCCGCCGTCTCGACGACCATGTGCACGACGTTGCCCTTCGCATCCATGGCGTCGAAGTTGATCAGCGCGTGCGGATTGGCCCAGGCGAATTGTGTGACCTTCGCCTGCTTGAACTCGGTGATCTTGTCGTCGTAGGCCGCGTTGCCGTGATGCGCCAGCACGGGCGCGCCCGCAGCGACCAGAAGACCAAGAACGAACACGGACGTCACAAGCCGATGACTTTTCATTTGTCGTACCTCGTTACACGGACGTTGCCGGACACTAGATTCACCGCGGCGGTGCGGGTTTCGCGAACCGCGCCCCGTCGATCGCCGCATTCGGTTGCACGGACGCCACGTTGATCGTGTATTGACCGTCCACCCACGTCACCTGCCATCTGAACGGAATCTTCACGTCGACGCCCGGAAGCACGCGGTAATCGGAATAGACGATGTGCGTAGGAATGGTGCCGACCGCCGTCGTAGCATACCGCGTTTGCCGTATCAGCAGGCCTGACGCCTTGTCGAAGTACAGCTTCACTCGCGTGCCATCGGGCATCGATCCTTGCACCACGTGGACGGGCACGTCTTCGATCGTGGCGGCCGGAAAATCGGCGCGCCAGTTCGTGAGCAGTTGCGTGATCTGGCCCGGGAAGAACAACTGCGCGTCGAGGCGCGCACCGCCGAGGTCCGCGCCGACGAGCGGCATCAGCGGAACCGGCGCCAGCGTGGCCGGCGCGGCGAGCCATCCCTCGCGGCCGTCATACGTTGACGTGGCGTCCCCGCCTGCCATGTGCACGACGGTCGCACGCAGGTTCGGCGCCTTCGCGTAGACGTCCACCGGGACTTTTACGAAATCGGAATCGAAGCCTTCGTAGGTCCCCTTTGCCGTGAAGCTTGTGAGCTTCGCAAGCACCTGCGCACCGCCGAGCGCCTGGATGTACTTGTCGAGAATCTGATCCGGCGTAGCGGCCTGGCGCACTCCGGGTACCACTTCGATTTCGTCGGGATCGTCGGGCGGCGGCTCGCCGTACTGTACGGCGAGACTTGGAATGACCTTCGGGCGCTGGCTGCCACGATGGCAGGTATAGCAGGTGACGTACGGCCGTCCTCCGAAGTTGGCGTCGTTGATCGACTTCACGATCGCCATCATCTGGCGCGCCCTGTTTTTCAACGGTAGGTCGATCGCGTAGTTCGCCCAGTCGCTGGCGCTCGCGCCGCCGTGACAATCGGTGCAGGTCAATCCGAGCGACGCCGAAAAGAAGCCCATCGTCCCCATGAATTCCTTGACGGGGATGCCGCGCAGGACGCGAACGTTCTTGAACACGTCTTCTGCTAGCTGCGGTTTCTGATCGCCTGGTTGGCCGGATGGGCGGGCCTGCGCGTAGACTCCGGCGGCAAGCAGCACACAGGCCGTCGCCAGCCCGAGTCCGTACACGACCGTCCCGCGCCTGAGGTTCATCTCATGTCCTTCCTGTGTGACTGTGTTGCTAGCGCGCGCCGGAACTATACATCCGGCGCCGTTTCCTGTTCAAATCACGCCGCTCAAACGGAGGGGATCTCGACATGCGTCACTCGCTTGCGCGACCCGTCGTCGGCCTGCTGGCGCTGCTGTCGTTCGCGTCCGTCGCCCTCGCCCAGGGAAGCAAGCTGCCAGGCCGCGACGATCCGCTCGAGCCGTCCTCACACATCACTCGCTGACCTGCGTCGGGCGACACATTGCCGCGCGCGGGTGGCGCCTCTCAACCGCTTAAGAACAGCCGCAGGCAGAGTTACGCGAACGAACAGCTCACAAGGGTAAATGTAGTGCAGTCCGAGGAGTTCGAGCGGGTATAAACATTCAGCAAAGAGCTGCTGCTGAATTTCGTAGACAAGCAGCGATGCCGGTCGTTTTTTTCAAACCGGCGCGAAAGACGAGCATCTAGAATGCTGAGAGGGCAATGGGCAGTTCCGTAAGATTCCGTTCGAGTGGGGTTTGTGCAGTGGAAGAAACTCGCTGCGAGTTGCGTCTAACGCTTCACAAACATACAAGGAGACCCGCGATGCGTAGCAGTACGACAAGCAAGATTCTGATGGGTTTCGCAGCGCTGGCAATTGCCTCAGAGGCTTTGGGCCAGGGGCCCCCGGCAGCCCAAGCGCCGCGTCGATCGATTGAGCAGATTACCGGTAGCGTCTACAGCGCGACGAACAATAACCACCGCACCGTGTTCATGGTCACGCCGGACGGCATTGTTTTGGCGGACCCGATCAACACGGAATTCTCCAAGTGGCTCAAGGCGGAGTTAGCCGGACGCTTCAAGGTTCCCGTAAGGTACGTCATCTACAGCCACCACCATTGGGACCATGGCTCCGGCGGGGACGTCTTCGCAGACACGGCCCGGTTCGTAGGGCAAACCAATATGCTCTCGCACCTGGCGATGCCGCCAACTTCCACCACACTCTCGCAAGTCGTTGGGCAATATGAGCCCGTGGCGAAGCTAGATGCCAATGGCAACGGAGTGGTTGAAAAGACCGAAGCGCCTGCGGACATCCAGCGCTTCCCCGGCACCAGACAGAGCGAGTACGAGGGGTTCGATGCGAACGAGGACGGTGTGCTCAGTGGCGCTGAGGTAATGCGCGGACCAGTGAGCTTCGTGCGTCCTCCTGATATCACGTACACGGACCGAATGCAGATCCGCCTAGGCGGGAAACGGGTAGACATCAGCTGGATTGGCGAAATGAATCACTCGCAGGACTCGAGCTTCATTGCTTTCCCCGACGACAGCGTGCTCTTCATGGTGGACTTTGTTTCGTTCCGACGGCTTCCAAATAGGGAGATGGACTACGAACTCGGGCAGTTCGAACAGTGGATGACTGCGATCAAAAAAGCGGAGGCGTTGGCGACCGGCTTCAAGTTCGTGGCGACGGGACACGGACCGGTGGGTACCGTGAAAGACGTCACCGCGTGGCGGGAGTACTTCGATAAACTCCGAGCTGCGGTTGCCGCCGGCATCGCTGCCGGCCAGACGCTGGAACAAATGCAGCGAAACATCAAGATGGCCGAGTACAGTCAGTGGGACGGCTTCGACTGGGTCTCCCTTAACGTCCTCGGCATGTACCACTTCCTCACGGATTCACGGTAAGGCGCGCCGTACGTCAAAGCTCGATGGTCTCCTCGGTGTGGCTCATCGCACGACGAAGGGGCGTCACCGAGGGAACCGAGGTCCTCGTCTGCGCGATTCGTCGGCGATCGCTAGCCGCTGATAGTCAGGCGATACTGCGTCAGCCACCGAAGCCCATCGCTTGTTCGACCAGCAGGCGTGTATTCACATCCAATCCAACCCGAGTAGCCGAGCCTCTCGAGGACCTCGAACACGGCCACGAAGTCGATCGAACCCGTTCCTGGCTCGTGACGACCGGGGACGTCCGCGATTTGGATGTGTCCAATCGAACTGAGCTCGCGGGATATCGTCCCCACCACGTCCTCTCCCATTCGCTGCATGTGGTAGACGTCGTACTGTAAGAGCAGGTTGACAGACGCGACCTCCGCGCAAACCTCGAGAGCCTGCCTCGTGCCGTGGAGCGCGAATCCGGGAACATCGGAGGTATTGATGCTCTCGACCAGCAGCCCGATCCCGGCCGACTCGAAGCGTTGGGCAGCGAAACGGAGGTTGCTGACAAGCGTGTCGCGCCACGCGGCATCGTCGACGCCCGGTGGGACGATGCCGGCTAGGCAATTCACTCGAGTACACGCGAGCACCTTGGCATATTCGAGGGCACGCGCGACGCCATCACGGAACTCCGGCACCCGGTTCGGGTGACATGCGATCCCTCGCTCTCCCGTCGCCCAGTTTCCCGCAGGAAGGTTGAAAAGGATCTGCGTGAGGTGATGTTCATCCAGGGTTTCGCGGAGCTGGGTGGCATCGTAGTCGTACGGAAACATGTATTCGACGCCACGGAAGCCGCTGGCAGCGGCCACTTTGAATCGATCGAGGAATTCGACCTCCCCGAACATGAAGGACAGGTTCGCAGCGAGATTCAGCATCGGCATTGCGCTCGCATTCGTGCATGACATGAGTCTGCGTTCAGCAGGCAAGTGCGATGCACATCAATAGTGGCTGTTTGAATGTCACGGTCCGAGCCGGTCAACGCATTCCACATCGCAGGGGCCCGGATTCGATAGGACCCGCGCTGGCCTACAGAACTGAAGATCTCGGTCGCCCTCTCGAGGGCGACAGTTGTCGTGGCTCCACGGGATAATCAGGTGACTAGATTGATCGCGTCTACAGCCATCTGCTTCTCGATCTGAAGCTCAAAGAGCGGGCGGCCACACGACTCGATGCGCTGCTAGGCGATGACGGGGACATTGAAAAACAGCCGACTTCGCCACGAGAGTAGGTGCGGGCCATGTCGCTGTTGACGGACGACGCGAGCGGCTTTACGGAAAAGCCGGCAGCGGCGCGGGAACCCCTGGCGCGAGTGGCGTGCGCGCGGTGTTGAGCAACATCGCGACCATGGTGTAGTAGCCCGAGATGCTCACTGCATCCACGACGGCCTGCTCGCCAAACTTCGACACCGCCCGGGTGTAGGTGGAATCGCTGACCGTTCGATTGTGAAGCAATTCCTGGATCAGGTCGTACAGGCTCGCCTCGTCTTCTGCCATCTCTACGGGTCGGCGGCCCTCCGCGACAGCCTTGGCAACCTCGGGATTCAATCCGCCTTTGACCGCGAGCGGCTGATGAGCGTTCCACTCATAGTTCGAACCCCACTCCCGGGCGGTCATGAGTATGACGAATTCGCTCAATCTGGGCGGGAGCGAGCTGTTGAACCGCAGGTGGTCACTCAGCATCAGAACGCGCGACATCAGTTCCGGACTTCGTGTTAGCACAGCCCACGGGCCGCCGGGCTCCCCGCCGCGTGCCTTCTTGTATTCATCGACGGTCTTCTTCTGCGCCGGTGTCAACTTGTCGACGGGTATGGGCGGCATTCTGCCCTGCGCGCTCGCGAATGCCCCGAAGACCAGTCCGAACACGAACGTGCCTGCCAACAGGCGCACGATTGTCTTGGTGCTGCCGCATGCCATCGGGACCTCCAGGCACGGCGTCCCCGCATTCGGGGGAACGCAGCGCGGTGATGTTGCCGGAATTCTACACGCCTTACGCTGGCGCGATCGATGAACAAAGCAGGCTGTGAAGTCAGCGCGATTTTCTCTTTAGACCGATGCTGGGCCCGGCCCAGAGCCTCCGGCCTAGCGGATAGGTTACCGCTGCGCGACTGATCGTTACCGATCTCGGGTTGTTAGCTCTACGCGGTGGTGCGCTTGTGGCGCTGGCAGCCCGGGATCCCCGGAAGAGTCAGGTCGTGAGATGCGGGCACCTGACCCGGGCGACACCGCTAGCCGCCAAGTGAGGCCGCGCACGCGGCGTGGCGGCAATTCACGCGCTCAGGCGCAGGCTGATCGGCTCGGCTCCGACTTCGAACGTTCCCGGGACGTTGATCGGCGAAAGCTGCTTTTCAATCAATGTGGCGCCACCTAGCTTCACGCTGCCCGTAGCCTTAATCTGACCCGTCTGAACTTCACACACGACGCCATCGCGAATGCGCAGCACCGCTCCCTGCAGCTCCAGCTCCACCGAAATCGAGAAGGTCAGCCGGCCAACTTCCTGTCCGTTCTTGAGCAGCGCGACGTATGGTTCGTGCGTCGACTTGATCTTGTGCTCGACCAATTGCAGGAAGATATCTGTGTCGGGCGTCTTCGCACTCCTCTGCAGTTGCTGCCGCAACGCGTACGACTTGTTCCAGGCGCCGAAGAGGATGTCGGTGAGACCGATATTCAGCAACCCGGAGAGCTCGACGGCGATGGCTTTCGGCATCATGCGGCAGGCGAGCATCGCTCCACCGCTGCCGGCTTTCACGACGACATCGTGGTCGGCGAGCGCACCCCGGATCTGCGCCGTGAGATCGGTCTGGCCTTCAAGGAAGAACTGACTGAGAGTCACCATGACATCACCTGATTGCCGGGCCATTGGCCGGCGACAAATCCATTTGCGTCGTCGAGCGTCTGCGCGCCGTCATCCGGGCGCGCCTCTAGGGTCACTTCGAAGTCGACCAGGTTCTCGCCGTCTGGAACGCTGGTCTGAAATCCCGCGTCCGTGTACGGCGTCAGCTCGGGAGTAGTGGCGAGGCGATGCTGGCGCGCTCTTGCCAACGAAGCGGCTGCTGCGACACCAAGACCGAGCAGGGCACCGGCGCCCAACCATCGCAGCGGGAGGAAGGACGGCGCTGGAGTAATCGGCAGAGCGACGATGAGGTCGATCGCCGTGCCGGGTGCCACCTGAACTCCGGCCGCAAGGGACTGATACGTAACTGTCCCCGTCGTCGCAGAGGATGGCGTCTGCGCAACCGTGCCGGGTTGCAAGCCCGCAGCGCGAAGCACGACGAACGCCTGCTCGAGCGAGTAATTGAGCAGGGGAGGGACGGTGATCAAGGTTTGCTGAGCCTGAATCGGAACGAGAGGAACGGCGAGCCACACTGAAACGGGAGCGCCAGCGTCGACCACGGTGCCGGCGGGCGGGTCCTGCGCAACAACAGTCCCGCGGGGTTCGGCGCTTTCGCGCTCGCTGACCGGTCCGACAAAGAGCTCGAGTTCTTGGATAGCTGTGGTCGCATCATTCTGAGTACGGCCGCGAAAATCCGGAACCGTCACCCGCACCGTCGGCAACGGTGTCGCGATCCAGATGTCCACAGTCGATCCCGGCGAAACTTGCTGCCCGGCGGCTGGTCTCTGATCGATGATCACGCCCGCCGATGCGCTGTACTCGCGTGACATCACTGCGCCGATTCGAAGCGTTTGCCGACCGAGCAGGAATTCCACGTCATCGCGGCGCTGACCGATCAGATTGGGAACAGCCGTCGTCGTGACTCGCACCGGAATGGCCAGCGCGATGTCGACCGCGGACCCTCGCTGTGCCTCGGTGCCTGCCAGCGGGCGCTGTCCAACGACCGTTCCGGGCGCTTGATTGGATTCGCGCTCGCTCATCCTGCCTGGCGACAGGCCTGCGTTGCGAATGAGATCAAGTGCGTCAGCTCGAAGATGTCCGGTCAGTGGCGGCACGAGAGAAGGAAGAGGGGGGGATGCCGCCCACAGGTCGACCGGAGTTCCAGGACTGACCCGCGTGCCGGCCGTCGGCGACTGCTGGAGCACCAAGCCGCGAGCTTCTGTTGATTCGCGAGTTCGGACAACACCTGTGCGGAGATGCCAGCCCATGAGAATAGAGTCAGCTTCCTGAGTCCCACGCCCCACGAGGTCGGGAACCTCGACGGGCATCGGCACGGCGACCCACACTCGCACGGTACTATCCGGCCTCACGGGCGTGCCAGGGGACGGGGTCTGGTCGACCACGTTGCCGGCCTTCTCATGTGACTCACGCTCGCCGACGTCGGCGAGGCGGAGGCCGACGCGGGTGAGCGCTCCGCTCGCACTGGCGCGGTCGCGCCCGCGAAGATCGGGGACGGTGATCGGCTGCTGAACGGCCAACCAGACATCGACCGCACTGTCCGGCTTGACGACGGTGCCGACGGCCGGTGACTGATCGACGACCGTGCCCTTCGGCAGCGTCGACTCGCGCTCATAGGTTTTTCCCAGCCGCAGACCGGCATCTGCGAGTTTGCGTCGGGTACCGATTGCGTCGTTGCCCGAGAGTAGCGGTACGCGCGACACACGTTCCGCAACAACGAGATCAATCACAGCATCGCATTTCACAAACGTCTGCGGCGGATACGACTGGCCGACGATCGTACCCGTCGGTTGATCGGACTCTCGCCTTGTGACGTTGCCGACGCGCAGCCCGGAGCCAGCGATCAGCTCTATCGCCAGCTTCTCGTCGCGGCCTATCAGCGACGGAGCCGGTATCGGTTGGCACTCTGGTGCGTCCGCAACGATGACGTCCACCGGTGAGCCGCAAGGCACGCGTGCGCCCACCTCGGGCCACTGTTGGAGGACGGTACCTGCCGGCCGGGTGTCTTGACGTGTTCCAGTTTTGCCGAGTGTCAGACGCGCCTTGCCGAGTACGTTCTTGACCAAGGACGCGTCGGCGCCGAATAGGCCCGGGACCGAGCAATCAGGAGTCTGGACCTCTGGGCGAACAGCGACCACGATGTCAACTGGAGAGCCACACAGCACCCTGGCGCCGCGTTGTGGCGCCTGATCGATCACGGTACCCTGCAGCCGAGAGTCCGTACGCGACACGACCCTGCCCAGCGAGAGCTTCTTCCCACCAAGTTCTTTTTCGGCCGACTGGGCGTCGGCGTCGAGCAGGCTCGGCACCGTGCAATAGGGAGTCTGGACCTCCGGAGGAACAGCGACCACGATGCCGACCGGAGAGCCACATGGCACCAGGGCACCACGTTCCGGCGACTGATCGATGATGCTTCCTTTCGAGCGACTGTCGCGACGGGTGTCAACGTTGCCGAGCGTCAATTTTTCGCTTTCGAGCGCTTTTCTCGCTGAGCTGACGTCGTCACTCAAGAGACTCGGAACCCGGCAGAGAGGAGGCCCCACGTCGTCAACGGCAACCCTGAAGTCGACGTATGAGCCGCAGCGCACCGGCTTCCCTGGCTGTGGAGATTGATCGGTGACGGTGCCCACCGGCTGGCGAGAGTCCGGTCGCCGGTCCACTCTCCCGACGACGAGTTTCGCGCCGGTCACGTCCTTCTTCGCCGAACCCTCGTCGTTGCCAGTCAATTTCGGCACCGTGCAGTCCAGGCGCGGGCCGTCGTCGAAGAAAGCCGACACGACGTCGATGCGTGAACCACATGGGGCCTGCGAGTTGGGTTTCGCCGACTGATCGATGACCGTTCCAGTCGGGCGCGAGTCGGCACGACGACCTACTCCACCAAGGGAAAGCCTGGCTTTCTCGAGTGTTCCGCTAGTCCCCTGGAAACGGATTCTCTAGGAAAACGATCCGCCGTGTGATCTTATTGGGGACATGGCAAAGATCGGTCGTCCCAGGGCCACCCTGGTCG
>Ga0209726_10006935_pt1 | contig 12873 bp, 11 predicted proteins | sample Subgrocontami54m_FD_187453 | JGI IMG/M metagenome (GOLD analysis project Ga0209726, IMG submission 187453) | Subsurface groundwater microbial communities from S. Glens Falls, New York, USA - GMW46 contaminated, 5.4 m (SPAdes) (version 3) | ecosystem: Environmental > Aquatic > Deep subsurface >... | reverse complement strand
ATCGGGATTAATATTGGCGGTCCCAACGGGATTCGAACCCGTGTTTAAGCCTTGAGAGGGCTCCGTCCTAGGCCTCTAGACGATGGGACCTTTTTGTGTTATTGACACAAATCTGGCTGGGGGACCAGGATTTGAACCTGGATAGCAAGAGTCAGAGTCTTGCGTCCTGCCGTTAGACGATCCCCCAATGAAGACTTTTAATGTAAAGCAAATCCCTCACATGAGTCAAGGTTTTTTTTATGGGAAACCCTTCGGGGTTGCCTTTTCAATTGTATTGATATATCCTTTATGAAGCTCTTGGGGAGGTTTTTATCAGGAAATTTGATGTCATTATAATAGGCTCGGGGCCAGGCGGCCAGCGGGCTGCATTTCAGGCGTCAAAACTTAAAAAAAAGGTTGCAGTCATAGAAAGGCAGCCGTATATCGGCGGGGCAGGTCTTCACACAGGAACTCTGCCCAGCAAAACTTTAAGGGAGGCGGCGCTTTTTCTCGCTGGTTTTAAACAGAGGGCGATCTTTGGTTTTCAGCTTGCTATCGGAAGAGATGTAACCCTGCAGGAACTGATGCACAGAAAGACGGATGTGATTAAAAAGCAGATGGAGATAATAATAGACCAGTTCAGCAGAAATAATATAGAGATAATCTACGGAGAGGCCTCATTTATAGATGAACACAGATTGGCTGTAAAGGGAGCAACTGCGGCTGAGGAACTTTATGGAGAGGTTATCATTATAGCAACAGGCACAAGACCGCTTCGGCCTAAAGAGGTACCCTTCGATGAGAGCCATATATACGATACAGACACAATATTAAAGATAGATAATATACCGTCAACCATCGCCATAATCGGCGGCGGGGTCATTGGTTGTGAATATGCCTGTGTGTTTGCCTCCCTTGGGGTAAAGGTTGACCTTGTAGAAAAGAAATCAAGGCTTCTGCCATTTGCAGATGAAGAGATTGTAAACAGCCTCATCTACTGGATGAGGCACAGCGGCATCACCCTCAGACTCAGTGAAGAGGTGGTAAGGATAGTGGTAGAAAAGGAGGATAGGGTTGTTACCCACTTAAAAAGCGGAAAACAGGCTGTTTCAGAAAAGCTCCTCTATACCATGGGCAGGGTAGGAAATACTGATATGCTAAACCTTGGGGCAATAGGCTTAAGTCAGGACAAGAGGGGCAGTCTCAAGGTGAACGAAAACTACCAGACCGCTGTCCCGCACATATATGCAGTAGGGGATGTTATAGGGTTCCCGGCGCTGGCATCTACATCAATGGAGCAGGGAAGAAGGGCGGTTTGCAACGCATTTCACAGAGAACAGATTACCTGTGAGTTAGTCCATTATCTTCCGTTTGCCATATACACGATTCCGGAGATATCCATGATTGGCGAAACAGAGGAAGGATTGACCGCAAAGGCCATACCTTATGAGGTTGGCTGCGCGCTTTTCCAAGAGGTTGCAAAGGGGCAGATAACCGGAGATATATATGGCATGCTTAAGCTCCTTTTTCACAGAGAAGACAGGAGGCTCTTAGGTGTTCATATAATAGGGGAAAGGGCATCAGAGCTTATACACATAGGCCAGGCAGTTATGAGTTTTGGAGGGACGATAGATTATTTTAAGGATACGGTCTTCAACTATCCTACATTGTCAGATGCATATAAGGTTGCGGCATTGAACGGATTGAACAAGTTATAAAAATCAAAAATATGCCAGGCCAACATGAAGCTGATTATTGAGGGAAAACTTGATATAATGAACAAAGATAATGACAGTGGGTTTATGAAACTGGAGTTTGCTATTTGATGATTCTTCAGCGTCTTTCTAAATTTTTGGAGGAAACACCGATGAAACAGATGAAAATACTTCTTAAAGCCAGATTACTCTTTATAATTTTATTCATATTATCCGTCAATATAGCAGACGCAGAGACTATCAGGGGAACTGTCAAATATAAGTCAGCGGATGATGCAGGAAAGGCAGTGGTCTACATTGAAAACACAGGCGGCACATTCATACCTCCTGGAAAAAATCCCATCATGGACCAGATTGATATGACATTTGTTCCCTATGTGCTTCCTGTGCTTATAGGGACCACAGTGGATTTTCATAACAGCGACGGTCTGCTTAATAATATCTATACACCGTCATGGGCGGGACACAAGTTCAACCTTGGCACCTATCCTAAAGGAGTGGTGAGGCCATTTACATTTGACCGTCTCGGCGAGGTAGTCGTTCTATGCAATATCCACCCTTACATGGAAGCCTATATACTGGCACTGCAGAACCCCTATTTTGTAGTCCCGGACAAGGACGGGAAATACCAGATAAAGGATCTGCCTCCCGGGGTATATAACCTTAAGATGTGGTATAAGAGGGCTGTTAGCCCGGCTAAAAGCATAACAGTTGAAAAGGGAAAAGAGACAGTAGCTGATTTCAGATAGTATTTACACAGACTTATTAAAGGGGGACTGCAGATGAAACTCACAATCAGAATAAAGCTTATGCTTGGTTACGCAGCCATCCTGTGTCTTATGCTGACAGTAAGTATTCTGGGATATCTGGCGCTGAGTAATGTCAGTAGAACTGCAAGCCAGATTCTTGTGCGTGCGCATGAACATGACATAGTGAAAGGCCTCACGGAATCTGTCAAACTTTTCCTTGATATAAACGATGTGCTTATAAAAGATCATCTGCACGATACAAGCTACTATAATTCGCTTGCCCTTGATGTGGAAAAAAAGATTTTATATGCGGGCAAGCTCGGGCTCAGGGATAATGAAAGGAAATTTCTTAAAAAGGTAGGCGATGAGTTAAATTTTATACGAAAAAGTACCGAGGTGTCTTTAGGCTGGACAGATGCGGAGCGGAGCGCAAACTTTATCTCCCTATTGAAGGATACGGACAGGGCAAAGCTTGCCCTTATTAACAATATGGATGCCTTGTATGACGAGGCATGGCGGTCGCTCGATAATGTGGTCATAGTGGCTTACCAGGTGAAAGAGAAGGCCTTGCAGCAGATTATAACCTTTTCTATTATTACGATAGTTGCCGGAATAGGGATATCCATTTATATATCACATAGGATTACAACCCCCATAGGGGCATTATCCCTGGCTGCCAACAGTGTTGCCAAAGGTGCCCCTTATCATGAGGTCGAGAAGACAACAGAGGATGAACTTGGGGATCTGGTTACCTCATTTAATCAGATGGCGCTTGATCTAAAGACATCCAGAGGCCAGATTGAGAAATATAATAAAGAACTTCAGACTATGGTGGATGAAAGAACCGCTGAACTGGAAAAAACAAAGGAATATCTGGAGAACATCATGGAATATTCCGGAGATATGATTATTACCACCACACTTTATGACGAAATCGTTCAGTTTAACAGGGGCGCCGAAAATATACTCGGCTATAACAGAGAAAATATGGTGGGTGTTAGATTTGAAGACATGTTTGTTGACAAGAGGGATTACAGGAGGATAAGGGAAAGGGCGGTCGAATATGGAAATGTGTCAAATTACGATACAAGGCTTATGAAAAAGAGCGGAGATATTGTGCGTATCAGTCTCACAATTTCAAGATTAAAAGACAGGAGAGGCACGGTCATAGGCCTTGTAGTCATTGGAAAAGATATCACCAAAAAAGAAGAAGGCCTGAAAATATGAAAAAGGCTATTCAGCGAAGGACAGCTGTTTCTATATTTATAGTTGGAATACTCCCTATTATTGTGGGCACATCCTTTGTTTACCTCCAGGGCAGGAAGGAGCTCACAGAATCTGTAGGGAAGGACTTTGCGCGGATAACCAGAGAGATAGCAGGCAACATAGAAATAATCATAGAACAGTATGTTTCCAGCATCAGGGGTCTGGCCATATCCCCGGTCTTAAGAGATGCAGTCAGGTCTGCCAACAAGGCATATGCAGGCAGGGGAGAGGCCTCAATTGAAAAAGAGATACGGCAGATGGATCTGCAATGGGTCAGGACTGGAAACAAAGACGAGTCTTTAAAAAAATATCTGTTAAACCCTGCTGCCAGGTATCTTCTGGATATCAAGAAGCAGACAGGCGAATATGCAGAGCTTTTTATAACCGACTCAAGAGGTGCGCTGGTAGCGTCTACAGACAAGACCAAGTATCTTTATTTTGGGAATGAAGAGTGGTGGCAGACAGCCTATAATAACGGTAAAGGGGAATTATATATAAGCAAGATATATCTTGATCCGGATAAAAATCAGTATCTGCAGGGCATCGCAGCTCCTATCATGGACGAAGGAGGAAATCACCTTCTCGGTGTTGTACGTATAGTCCATAAGATAGAAAGGCTCTTACAGGTGGTGCAAAAACTTCGAATCGGCAATAGCGGTCATGTCATGCTGATCAACTCCTCCAGGTCAATTCTAATCTACTCTATACTTCCTCCTCATCTTCAGATGGTTACAGAGGAGCTTATGAGGGATATTACTTTAACCCGCAGAGGTTGGGCTGTTGTCAAGGATAATGCCCGTGGCGATGTAGATGCCATCGCAGGATTTGCTCCGTTAGCCTTCTCATTCGATTATGGGAAGAATATCTTTGGTGGCAACAAATGGTATACATTTCTCAGCCAGTCTCCGGAAGAAAGTTATGCGCCTATGCGCACCCTGTTAAAAAGGACTCTGCTGCTTCTGGTCTTCTCGGTTGGTATACTTTCCGCAATGGGATTCTGGGCAGCAAGAAGGATTGTAAAGCCTATCCATATCCTTGAGCGCGGCGCCAGGATTATAGGAAGCGGCGATCTGAGCCATCGCATTGATATAAAGACAGGCGATGAGATAGAGGAACTTGCCATGGAATTCAATCAGATGGTGGAGAAAATAAACCAGTCGTACACCGAGATGGAAAAACGTGTTACAGAAAGGACCGAAGACCTGAAAAGGAGTTATAAGGAAATGGAGGATGTGAACCGCCTGAAATCGGAATTCCTTGCCAATATGTCGCACGAGCTCAGAACACCGCTCAATTCTATCCTGGGTTTTTCAGAGATGCTTTATGAAGGCATGTGCGGAGAATTAACTGCAAAGCAGACGGAATACGCGGAGTACATACACAAGAGCGGCAGTCATCTGCTTGCGCTGATAAACGACATCCTTGATATTTCAAAGATAGAGGCAGGCAAGATGGAGATAAAACCCGCAGAATTCTCTGTTCCGGCTGCTATAAAAGAAACACAGGCCATCATATATCCAATGGCTTTCAAAAAAAGGATCTCTATAGAGGTTAATATAGCCGATAATATATCCACAATTGTGGCTGACAAAAGGATGTTTGAGCAGATAATGTATAACCTTATGAGCAATGCCGTCAAATTCACAGGAGAAGGCGGCTATATAAAAGTCAATGCCGTGTCCAACAACTATTATCTGCAGATAGCTGTCATAGATAATGGGATAGGGATTAAAAGCGAAGACATAGACATGATCTTTAATGAATTTAAACAGGCCGACAATTCATTAAGCAGAAAACACGAAGGAACAGGGCTCGGTCTTGCCCTGATAAAACGTTATGTGGAAATGCAGGGAGGAAGCATAAGCGTGGAGAGTGAATACGGCAAGGGGAGTAATTTTACATTCAGGCTTCCGGTGAATATAGCACAGCTACTGCCACACACTCCGGCAATCTGACCTGACAAATTATCTTTTATAACGTAAAGCCCGTACCCAGCCTCTTTTGGCCGGAAACGGGCTTTATAATTTTCCGCATCAGGCCATCTTCATCGCCTCTATTAAAACATTAGCGACCTCCGGCCTTGAAAATTGCGGCGGCGGCATTGCCCCTGCCATTAACATCTCCCTCACCTTTGTGCCTGATAAAGTAACATGGTGGCTGGAGTCGTGGGGGCAGCTTTTATACGAAGCCATTCCCTCGCATTTTTTGCAGTAGAATGTATGGTCAAAAAACATCGGCGTTATGCCGATCTCCTGAGGGTCAAATTCGTCAAATATATAATGGGCATCAAATGTGCCGTAGTAATTCCCTACACCTGCATGGTCCCTTCCGACAATAAAATGCGTGCAGCCATAGTTTTTTCTTATGAGCGCATGGAATATTGCCTCTTTTGGCCCTGCATATCTCATTGCGGCAGGATTTACAACAAGGGCAACCCTGTCCTTCGGGTAGTAGTTCTCTAATAATACCTCATAGCATTTCATCCTTACAGCAGCAGAAATATCATCTCCTTTTGTTTCACCGACAATCGGGTGGATCATAAGGCCGTCAACCACCTCTAAAGCGCACTTCTGTATATATTCATGCGCCCTGTGAATTGGATTTCTTGTCTGAAAGCCGACAACCCTCTTCCAACCCTTTTCTTTAAACAAATGCCGTGTTTCAACAGGATCAAGCCTGTATTTTTTAAATTTCTCCTGTTTTACCCTGTGAATGACAGAAACCTTACCCCCAAGAAGAATATCACCCATCTCAAAAACCTTTGCTACCCCTGGATGCGCCATATCCTTTGTGCCATAGACCTGAATGGCCTCTTTTTCTTTATCGTGGCTGAATTTTTCCTCAACATGCAAGACTGCAAGTATCTCTCCTGCATCATTTACAAGGCTTGCATCTTCCCCTTCTTTTATATTCTTTGCCTCATCCTTTGTAACTGACAGAGTAATCGGTATTGTCCATGGAAGGCCGTTTGACAGCTTCATATTGTCCATGACGCTGTTATAGTCATCCTTTTTCATAAATCCTTCAAGGGGGCTGAATGCGCCGATTGCAATCATCTCAAGGTCAGATATTTCTCTGTCATTGAGGTGCGTCTTTTTTAATTTTTGCGCCTTTTCTGAAAGGGCATCCCTTTCCTTTCCTTCAAGAATCCTGTTCACAAGCCTGCCGCCATGCGGCTCAATAAGACCCATCATTTATTATCTCCTCCTTTAATATGTATCCCGCACTCTTTTTTTTCATCCACCGTATTAAACCATCTCCACCTGCCAGAACGGGGCGGCTCGCCTTTAACCAGCGGTGTTGAGCATATTATACAGCCGATAGAATCATAATCTTTGTCAAAGAGCTTATTATACGGCAGATTGTTTTCTTTGATATACTGCCATATATCTTCCATACTCCAGTCAGCAAGTGGATTTAGTTTTAGAATCTTCCTTCCGTCTTCTTCAATAATCTCAGCCTTTGAGACAGTTTTTCTGTAATTAGATTGGTCTCTCCTTAAACCTGTTATCCAGACATCAAGGGTTTTTAATGCGCGTCTGTTAGGCTCAACCTTTCTTATAAAACAGCAATATTCCTGCTTTGCCTTATCCATAAAAAACAGATATTCGCCGAATTTCTCTATCATGTTCTCTAAGGCGCCATCTTCCGGATAAAACTTCTCAATAGTCAGGCCATACCTCTTTTCCGCAGCAGATATTGCCTCATAAGTCTCCGGATGCAGACGAAGGGTGTCAATGGTGAAGACTCTAAACTTTTTTAAATGCCTGCTTGCAAGGTCTGTTATTACAGCGCCTGTAAGCTGCAAGCTCGTGCCTATGGCGCATTTTTCCCTGAAGTTTTCAAATGCCCATTTGATAAGCTCCTCTGCGGACATTGAATTTAATTTATCAAGTGTACCTTTTGTAATTTCTGTGATCTTCATATAACGAATCTGTTTAAACAACCTGTAGGGTGGGCATTGCCCACCATCTTCAGCGGCTTCTATTTCGGTGGGCAATGCCCACCCTACTACTGGTGTCTTTATTTTTAAAACTTCACATATCCCTTTTCTTCAAGATAGCTCAATATAGCCTTTGTTGATTCTTCAACTGAGAGTTTTGAAGTATCAATTATTATCTCATGATTCAGAGGCTCTTCATACGGCGCTGATATGCCTGTAAATTCTTTGACCTCGCCTGCGCGGGCTTTTTTATAAAGCCCTTTTGTATCCCTTTGTTCGCAGACATCCAGCGGACACTTTACATACACCTCTATAAATTCCCCATCCTTTTGCAGTTTTCTGGCATTTTCCCTGTCCCGCCTGTATGGTGATATGAAAGCCGTTATTGTTATGATATTTGCATCTGTAAAAAGCTTTGCAACCTCTCCAATGCGCCGGATATTTTCAGAGCGGTCCTCCGGTGAAAAACCTAGATTTTTATTTAAGCCGTGCCGGATATTATCGCCGTCAAGGATATACGCCTGATGACTATTTTCAAGGAGCGCATGCTCAAGCTCAACAGCAATCGTTGACTTCCCTGAACCTGAAAGTCCTGTAAGCCATATAGTCACACCTTTCTGGTTTATGAGTTTTATTCTATCCTCTTTTGTGATCTTTCCGTGATGCCATTTTATGTTTGTAGCCTTCTGATGTGTCATGTCGTCTCCCTTCGTTTTGGGGACAGTCCCTATTCTACGACTCCGCTTCGCTTCGTCCGTAAATAGGGACAGTCCCCGGTCTATTCTTCAAACACCTCCACCTTGCAAGGCGCCTTTTCAACAAGCTCATCTACCATAGACTTTGAAAAATATTTTAGAAACGCTGAACGTTTTCTTTTTATTGTCACTGCCACATCAACCTTGTATCTTTCAATCACCTCAATGGCCTTTTCAACAAAATCGCCCTGTGTCGTAACCGCGTCAAAATCCACATTCTCCTCCATTGCCCTTATCTGAACCTTGCCCATCTCCTCATAGCCGCGCTGCCGGTATTCCTTCATGATAGCCTCAGTAAGCTGCGTTGAAGGTTTGTCGCCTATAAAACCTATGTCTGTAAATTTATCAAAGACCTCATTGGCAAGTTCTGTCTCCACAATGTAAAGCACTACAAGCTTTGCCTTCTCTTTTTTTGCCAGATTAACAGCATATTCAATGGCATCCTGAGAAGTTCTGGATGTTGAGAGTATTAAGAGTATGTTTTTCAAATCTTTATCCCGATCAGCGGCCAATAAAATCTGGACACGAGGTTAAACACTATCCATGCAATTGTCATCATGATAATGCCTGCCTTTGCCATATCCTTTGCCGTTATGTAGCTTGATGAAACCGCTATGGCATTTGCTGGTGTTGACATGGGAAAGCAGAAGGCAAGGCCTGCCGGGATCGCAATCGCATAGGTAACAAGCTTCGGCTCTATATGGAATTTACCGGCTATGCTAATCCCCACCGGCATAAGTATAGCTATCACTGCCGAATTGCTCATCCCCTCTGTCAGCAGGATTGTTAAAAGGGAAAATAGCGCAATAATAACCCAAGGGCTATTTGCCCAATCGCCGATAGTTCTATTTGCTATCCATGCCGCAGCGCCTGACTTCTCCATTGCTGCACCAAGTGTTATAGCGCCGCCATACATAAGTATTATACCCCAGTTTACATACTCCTCAATATCTTTCCATCTGACAAGTTTTAATATAAAAAGCCCAACAACAGAAATAATAGCTATATTGGCTATCCCAAGGTCCTTGCCCAAAAACAGCCAGAACAATATTGTCATTGCCATTACAATACCTACCGCATATTCCACATATCCTATCTTGCCGATGACATTAATCTTCCGGGCAAATATATTCCTTGCCTGCTCTATGCCGTCAACATCCATTGGAAAAAATTTAATAAGGGAAATACTGCCGATTATCAGCATTATCACGACTGTCGGGAAAACAGCAATGGTATATTCAAAAAAATCAATACTTTGACCTGTTGCCTCTTTAAGCATGCCAACGGCAAGTGGAACCCTCGCCCCTCCCAGAAAGGTTGCAACGCCGCCGATTATACATCCCCATGCAAGGGCAAGAAATAATGACTTTGCATAATTTGATCTGCCTGGTTTCAGGTTCAGGCCCTTTGCAATCTCAAGCACAATAGGAAACAACATGGCTGCCACAGCATGTTCCGACATAAAAAATGAAAGTATTGCAGCCAGAAAAAATATGCTTAAAAGAAGCCCTGTTGCAGTCTTCCCGAATCTATTCATAATAGCCAGCGCGATACGGCCGGATAATCCGGAATGCATGACAGCGCCGGCAAGGATAAACGCCCCAAGTATAAAAAAAACCGGCTCATTTCCGAAGAGCGCATATGTTTCCTTCTTGTCAAGTATCCCCAGCAAAGGCACTGTTACAATCGCCAGAAGGCTTGTTATTGCAAGCGGCAGTATGTCTGTAACCCACAATATCAGGCAAATGACAAACAGGGCAATAGCCCTCTGTCCCTGAATTGAAAGTCCATCCGGTGTTGGAAGGTTTATAATGTAAAAGAAGATTAACCCGATTGCCAGAAAAAATAGCAGCCTGAAACTCTTTAAGACAATAATAAGCCAGATGGGGCGTCTGTCTATCTCTATCTTCATCCAGTTAGTTCTCCTTTACCCCGTCTGATGTTTCTCTTATCCTGACCCTCAACTTCCTTCGCAGGGTTGCAAGGCTCCATGCTGCCTTTAATCCTAATCTTGATTTGTAGAAATTCTGTATAAATCTTTTTATCCTTGCCTCTGCGCCGACAAAAAACCTTCCCTCTAACGGCGTTGTCACAATACTTATATCTCTGACCCAGTTTGTATTTATTTTATTTGCCATAACAGCCTTGTAAAGATGTCCGTATACCGGCGCAACCTCATCAGTAGACGGCATTTTATATTTTAAAATCTTTGTCCCTGTTGAAGGCCTGTAAATAGGAAGTATCGGCACTACGCCAATACCGGTTAAAAAATCTATCCCCTTCATGGTTGACTCTATTGGTTCAAGCCCAACGATAAGATGGGACGCCACAGTGCCGTTCGGAAATATGGCAGCGGCGTATCTTAAGGCCTCAAGATACCTTTCTCTTCCAATAAGCTTGTCTCTTCCTGGGCATATCTCTTTAAAAAGCCTTTCATTAAATATCTCCAGATTATACAAAACAGAATCCGCGCCAACTGCGTAAGTTTCATCAATCCATCTGTTCTCCTTTGGCGGAAGAGCCTCTACAGCAATCAGGGTATTAAAGCGCTTTTTTATAGCCTTTATATACGGCTTCAAAAACTCTATGCCGCCGTCCGGCGTCTCTGAAAAACCTATTGACAGATATACAATCTCTGCCTTGCCTTCTTTGTACGCAGCCTCAACAGTCTCCAGCACATCTTCGACCGTATATATTCTGCCCTTTCCCTCCTGAATATCAGGACTACCTGCGCAATACCTGCATTCTATATCTTTATTAAAGAAATCACACTGGGTTGCAGGGGTTATTGCCACATATCCCCCGTGGACAAGACCTATCTTTGAGAGCCGGATACCCGTCTTTGTTTTAAGCTGATAAAACTTAGGGGTAGGCACAACAGATACCTGAACCGACTCACCGCCATTGACTATAAAAAATCTATTGCCCTTTTCTATCAGTTCATACGGCGATTCTTTTACAAAATCTTCAGCATAAGGGGCAGTTACCCATGTGCTGCGGGGAAGCATAATATCCAACCCGCAAGTAATATCCACGAGGTCATGGCATTTATCAAAGCCTGCCTTTTTAAAAACCCTGCCGTCAACCCTTATACCCTTGAGCATAAGGTCTATCTTCAGATAACCAGGATTGTGGAGATATGGATTGGATTTTTTCATAGGAGATATCTCAGAATTTTACAACTTGCACTGCTCGGTTGTCCTGAATTCACATGCCTCTTCATAGGTGATAAGCTCTTTTATTGTTGCCTTTTCACTGCAGAGGGCGCATTCCGGGTCTCTCCTGACCTTCACCTTTCTAAAATTCATGCCAAGTGCATCAAAGATAAGAAGATGGCCTGCAAGTGTGTTGCCAATACCCAGAAGCTCCTTTATGGTCTCCACTGCCTGTATAACCCCGACTACACCTGCTAAAGCGCCAAGAACACCTGCCTCCTGGCAGCTTGGCACAAGGCCCTTTGGCGGCGGCTCAGAATAAAGGCATCTGTAGCAAGGGTACCCTGCGTGAGGTTTAAATATTGTAACCTGGCCGTCAAATCTAAACATACTGCCTGATATCAGGGTCTTCTTCTCAAAAAATGCTGCATCATTCATCAAATATCTTGTAGGAAAATTGTCGCTTCCATCCATGACAATATCGTAGCCCCTTATTATTTCTCTTATATTCTCCGCGTTTAGCCTTTCTTTGTATGTTATCACCTTTACATCAGGATTAAGGGCCTCTATGGACTTTTTTGCAGATACAGCCTTATGCACACCAATCCTGTTTGTATCATGGATTATCTGTCTCTGGAGATTGCTCAAATCAACGCAGTCGCCGTCAGCTATGCCTATTGTGCCAACACCGGCAGCAGCAAGATACAGGAGTATAGGCGATCCCAAACCGCCTGCGCCAAGCACAAAGACCTTTGAATTAAGAAGCTTAGCCTGGCCTTTGCCTCCAACCTCCGGAAGTATTATATGCCTTGAATAACGTTCTATTTGCTCTTCTGTGAAATTCATAAGTCTAAAATTATGACCTCCTCTTCTATAAAAGGTTCCTTTTCATCCTCAAATGTCCATGATTTTACCGAAACATCTTTTCCGTTTTGAACGGAAATAATGATATACGAGTAAAAAGCCCAGGCCCTTTCCCTGTCAAAGGCCGACGGCTGGTCAGGGTGGTCTGGATGGGAGTGGTAAAACCCAATCACATCTAATCCATTTGCCGACGCCTCTTTTTCAATCTTCAATAATTCCTTTGGGTTTATCCCGTACCTGTCGTTAGCCCTCTCTTTATTTATATTTTCCATCAGCCGAGCCTTTACAACTACTTTCCCTTTTCCAACCAGCGCCCCGCAGCATTCATGGGGATATGCGCTCTTGGCATGTCCTATAATCTCATCATATATTGTTTTATTTATCTGCAAGATATTCTTTTCCACTTCCAACTTCTAATTTCTAACTTCTTTTAATCCCACAACCTCG
>Ga0209726_10006932_pt1 | contig 12881 bp, 9 predicted proteins | sample Subgrocontami54m_FD_187453 | JGI IMG/M metagenome (GOLD analysis project Ga0209726, IMG submission 187453) | Subsurface groundwater microbial communities from S. Glens Falls, New York, USA - GMW46 contaminated, 5.4 m (SPAdes) (version 3) | ecosystem: Environmental > Aquatic > Deep subsurface >... | reverse complement strand
CGAGCCCGACGGGCCGGTCTACCAGGGGCGCACGCCCGACGGCGCCTACCTCCTGGGCTTCGCGGACCGGCTCGAGTGCCGCGAGCCGGACGGACGCGTGGCCTGGCGCCTGCCCGGCAAGTGCGACGGAGTGTGGATCACCGACGGGGACGGGGACGGGAAGGCCGATCTGTACGTGGGGGTCGCCGGCCGCGGGCTCGCTCGCGTCGACCCGGCCACCGGCCTCGTGCGCTGGATGCTGCGGCTCGACACGGGCGTGCTCGCGCCGGTCGCCGACCTGCCCGACGTGGACGGTGACGGCGAGCGGGAGATCGTGCTCATGCGCGACGCCGACCAGCTCGCCGTCGTGCGCGCGCCGCGCGTGCTGTGGTCGCGCAAGCCGCAGAAACCGCTGCAAGCCGCGCCGCTCGTGCTCGATACCGATGGGGACGGTGCGCTCGAGGTCGTACAGCTCGGCGCGTGGCCGGAGACGCTGGCGGTGTTCGACGGTGCGACCGGGCGACGCAAGGCCGCGCTGCACGTCGAGGTCCCCAGGAATCGCGCACCGGCCGTGGTCGACTGGGACGGCGACGGCCGGCCCGACCTGGCGTTCGTGGACAAGCTGCCGAGCGGATCGCGGGTCAGCGTGCGGCGCGCCCACGACTTGGGCGCGCTGCTCGTCGCACCCTTCGCCGGGCGAGGCGAGGCCTACGAGACGCCGGCCTCGGCCGACCTCGACGGCGACGGGGCGGTCGACCTGGTCCACGTGCGCTGGCACGACCAGGCGATCGTCGCGTTCTCGCACGCGGGGGTCGAGCTGTGGCGCGTGGACACGGCGAAGGCAAACATGGGCGGCGCCTCGATCGCCGATCTCGACGGGGACGGCCGCATGGACGTCGTGTGTGCCTCGTTCGACGGGCGATTGCGCGCCCTGCGCGGGCGCGACGGGTCCGCGCTGTGGACCTGCGACCTGGGCGCCGGTAGCGGGACCCCGGTCACCGTCGCCGACATCGATGGCGACGGCCACCTCGAGGTGCTCGCTCTGACCCAGGCCGGGCGGCTGTGGGTCGTGCGCGGTGCGGACGGCACGCCGCTCTGGACGAGCGAAGCCGTGGGCGAAGGCCTCGGGCGCCCGGTCGTCGTGCCCGCCCCCGGAGGCGCACGCATCTTGGTCGCGCACGGGCAGGGCGGGATCGTCGCCTACGACTGGCCCGCACGGCGAACGGCCTGGCGCGGGCTCGAGGGGTGTTGGGTCACGGCCGCGCCGGTCGTGGTCGACCTGGACGGCGACGGCACGCGCGAGGCCATGGTCGTGGCCTCGCGATTCGCGTCCGGCCGCCCAGCCGAGTCGTTCGTCGCCGCGCTCGACCTCGAGACCGGACAGCGGCTGTGGCGGGTCGTGGTCTCGAACGAGGCGGCGCCAGTCGAAGGCTCGCCCGCGATCGCGGACCTGGACGGCGACGGCATCGGGGACGTCGTCGTGGCGGTCCCCGACGCGCTCGTGGCGGTGCGGGGGCGAACGTTGGCGGGGTTACGATGAACACGCTCGCCCGAGCCTTCACGTCCGCGTCGCGCGGCGGGCGGTCAGCACCGAATCAGCGTGAGGCCGCGCTTCCCACAGGCATCGAGCAGACGTCGCAAGTCCACGGGATCGCTGGTGTAGAGCGCCTTCCCACGGCGCGCGGCCACGATCGCCACGTGGGCGTCGCAGACGTCCGTCGTTCTCGTCCGACCGCAAAGCTCGCCGATCGCGCGAGCCTCCGGGTCGAAGGGAGCGATCACACAGTGCTCCAGGGCCGCAGCGAGACGCGCCTGAGCTTTCGTGCCGCGCCACACCTGCGCCAAGGCGGCGCTGGGCACGACGACATCCGCATCGCTCGCGGCCGCGAGCTTGAGGGCCGCCCACAGGGCGCGGTCGTTCCGTTCGAGCGCAATGAGAGCCCCCGCATCGAGGACGATCGTCACCGTCGGCGCCGGCCACGCTGGCGGCGTGCGGCCAGAGCGAGCTCGCGGTCGGTGAGCGCCCCCTGTTCGGCCTCCCACTCACCGAGGACCCGCAAGAGGCCTTCAGCCCGCAGCTTGCGCCGAGCGGCGTCCGCGAGCCACGCCGATGTCGGCTCGTCCCCCGCGGCGCGGCGCACGGCGCGAGCGAGCTGTCGGTCAATCGACACGGTCAAACGCGTCACGGTCATACCGTGATATTACTGACGTCCCCACTCCCTCGCAAGCTCGGCCCGACGAGACGCGACGCACCTGCTAGACGAGGAGCGGGACGACGCGAACCGCGTGCATGGCGAGAACGAGGATGGCGATCGATGGGACGATCTCGCTGAGCGGACCGTTCGAGCTAGGATATGGCTATGCGCCGCCTCGCGTCTCGCCGCGTCGTGCTCCCCGCGAGCGCCCTCGTCGCCCTCGTGCTCGCCTGCTGTGTGATGCTCGGCGACGAGCCCGCGGCCACGCCTCAGGGTGCGATTCTCGCGCGCTTCACCCAAGACGGCACCGAGTACGCGATCCACGCCGATGGCGGAGCCTATCGGCGCCGCGGCGACGAATGGGTGCTGGCCGCGCGGCTCTTCGAGCCCGGCGCGCAGGACCGCGCCTACGTCGAGCGCGACTCTGTCATGCACGTTCGCGACGACGGCGGCACTCTGATCCCGATGCGCCGCGAGTTCCGCGCCGACTTCGAGGCGGCCCCGTCGCTGCGCGAGCTGATCGGGCTCGAGCCGGGATGGACCGCGTTCACACTTCAGTCGCCGACCGCCCCGACCGTCTCGGATTACGTCGCCCTGCGGCGCGAGATCCTCGCGGGACGCGCCGGGTTTCGGGACAACGCCCTCGAGCTCGCGGACGTCGCCCACGGCGGGCGCCGCGCCCTGCGCGCGCGATCGGTCGCCAAGTCCAGGGCCATGGTGTGCTGCAAGACCTCGATCGAGACCGAGCTCCTCCACGCCGTGAGCGGCGACGTCTTCCACTTCGATGGCTGGTTCTTCCTCGAAGCCGGCACGCCCTTCACGCTGGTCGACGTCGAGACCACCTGGATCCTCCAGCATCCCGGGATCCGCGTCGTGGTCTGGGGCGGTCGCCACCTCGGCATGGAGCTCAAGTGGGCCGACAAGCCGCAGTACCGGCAGGCGGCGGGCCGCGAGGTGGACATCCCGCGGGGTCGCTGGTTCCGCTTGCGATTCGCGCTCGACCTCTCGGCGGGCGAGGACGGCCGCGTAAGGGTCTGGCAGGACGAGGTGCTCGTCGTCGATGCGCCGGGGCGCACCTTGCCCGTCCCGTTCGCGGTCTACAACAGCCTCGAGGTCGGGATCACGTCCAACCACGACGCGGCCACCCTGCTCATGGACGATCTCGCGGTCGCGATCTCGCGCCGCTAGCCGCCGGACTGCTCTGCATCGACGCGGGCGCGCGCTCGCTCGCCCAGAAGGCGGCGCGCTCGTCCTCGCACCGGACGCGCCATGGGCAGCTGGCGAGGTGGTCGTTGACCATGCCCACCGCCTGCATCATCGAGTACAGCGTGGTGGGGCCGACGTAGGTCCAGCCGCGGCTGCGCAGCGCCTTGCTCAGCGCCGTGGATTCCGCCGTCGTGGGCGGAACCGATGCGAGCCTCCGGGGCGGCGACTTGGCCTTCGTGGGCGCGTAGCGCCAGAGGAACGCAGCGATCGAGCCGGCCTCGCGCTGGAGCTCGAGGGCCCGGGCCGCGTTGTTGATGGCCGACTCGATCTTCCCGCGGTGACGCACGATCGACGCGTCGCCGAGCAACCGGCGCACGTCCTTCGCTCGGAACGCGGCGACGCGCTCGAGGTCGAAGTCGGCGAAGGCCCGGCGGAAGTGCTCGCGCTTGCGCAGGATCGTGATCCAGGAGAGGCCGCACAGGAACCCCTCGAGGCAGAGCTTCTCGAACAAGCATCGGTCGTCGGCGACAGGCCGGCCCCACTCGTCGTCGTGGTAGCTCACGTAGAGCGGGTCGGTCCCGCACCACGAGCAGCGAGCCGCTGGGTCCAGCGCGGTGAGCGGGGCGGCGACTCGGACCTGACGAGTCGCACGGACGGTGGAGCGTGGGGTCGGTGGTTTCTTCATGTCCCCAGCGTACGAGGCTCTCGCCCGGGCGCCACCGCACCCATGCCGTCGGATGTCCCTCGCCCGGACACGCGACGAAGCACGCGACCACGCACGGAAGTCACCGGGTGGCGTCGGCGCGCCGGCGCCGGCCCTTCGGCGCGACGAGCCGGTAGCTGGCCTCGATGTGACGCGTGACGACCGCCCAGTCCGGCTCGTGGTCGTCGAGGACGAGCCCGATCCAGCCGTGCTGGCCGACGTAGGGCGGGACGAAGTACACGTCGGGGTTGGCCGCCACGAGCTCGGCCTGCTCGCCCTCCGGCGCCTTCACCCACACCGAGGGGCTCCCGCCTGCGTGGTTGCCCTTCTGCATCGCGAAGATCTTGTCGCGGATCCGCCACGTCGGATCGCCCCACGCGCGCTTCTCCGTCGCGTCGGGCAGCGCGAGGCAGATCGCGCGCAGACGCGCGAGGCGATCGGGGTCGATCGTGGACCGGTGCTCGTGCGACATCGCGCCTCCTCCTCAGTCCACGTCACGCCGCCAGCCGACGAGCACGAGCGACGCGTCGGGGACGTCGACCTCGTACACCGTGAACGGACCGACGCGGCGCCAACCGTGTCGCGCGAGAATCGCATCCGGGTCGCGGAGCACGTGGACCTCGGCGGCGAAGCCCGCCGCCGCGCGCTCGAACCGCACGAGGTCGTCGGGATCGCGCACGTCGCTGGCGCGGAAGAACTCTGCGCTCGCCGGAACGTGGGGGCGCAGGTGCGCCTCGAGCAGCGTGTACAGGTCGCTCGGCCAGTCCGCAGGGCCCACCAGGCCGATCGCCGCGCCCGGAGGGATCACGCCGAGCTTCGCCGCGAGGGCGCTCACGCCCGGTCGCCAGTCGCGCGACTCGGGCGGGTGGCACAACACGGCCGGCTCGGGCGCGGGTAGAGGAAGGTCGATCCCCGTCGAGCTCATGACCTCGATCGCGGTGGCCACGGCGAACGCGAGAGCGAGCAGAGTGCGGCGCACGCGCCCGGGCAACCGCATGAGACCGGCCGCGGCGAGCACGGCCGCGAGCGGCAGCACCGGCAGCGCGTAGCGCACCCACTTGATCGGATACGCGGTCCACCAGAGAAGCCCACACGCGGCGCCCGCCACGAGGATCCACGCCGCGGGCGGGACCGAGCGCGGCCGGCGCGCGGCGTCGAACCCCCACGCGCCGAGCCCGACGAGCCCCAGCGTCCCGAGCGCCGGCCCGCTCCACGCCCACAGGCCGAGTGGGTAGTACCCGAGCGCGGCCGCGTCCCACGCGGGCACCTCGGTGTGCGGGCCCGCCACGGACCAGCGCGCGTCGGCGAGGATCTCCTCGGTCGCGCCGGCCCAGAAGAAGGCGGAGCCCAGGGCCAGCGCAACGGCCCACGCGAGCGCGCTCGCGAGCCACGCGCGCCCCCCGAGGCCGGACCGTCTCGCCACGATCCACGCGGGCACGACGAGCCCCGCCAACCACAGCACCAGCTGCGCCTTGACCAGGCATCCCACGCCGCACACGAGCCCGAGCCGAAACGCCGCGCGCGGTCGGGACCACGGGGGCGACGCCACCAGGCTCCGGGCCGCCACGAGCACGCACGCGGCGAGGGGCAGATCGACGCCGAGGACGCGGCCGAAGCCCCACACCGGGGGCGCGAGCACGAGGCCCACCGCCGCGATCGCGCCGGCCTCGGGGCCCGCGAGGGCCCGCGCCAGGCCGTACGCGCCCCACGCCAGGGCGATCACGCACGCGGCGCCGAGCGTCCACGTCGCGCCCACCAGCATCGAGCGGTCGCCCGGTGCCACGGCGAGCCAGGCCGCGGCGTACAGGTGGACGCCGGTGGCGCGATGGCCGAGCTGGCGGTGGCGGAGAACGCACTGGACGAGCGAGCCCCCGTCGCGGCGCGTGTCGCGCAGGTCGGCGGCGATCTCCTCCGCGGCGAGCCAGTGCTCGGGCACCTCGTATCCCAGAGGGCTGTGGTCGCGCGCGATCCACGCGAGCTGCGCGCCGAGCTGCGCGATTACGACACCGAGGGCGACGAGCGCCCACCACGACCCGCGCGCCACGTGCTAGCGCCTCACGGGTCGCGCGTGGGGGACGGTGAGTCCGAGGGCGGCGCGGGCTCGGGGGGGCCGTCGTCCGGTGCGTTCGGGCGCGGCGGTCGGGTCGCGCACACGATCGCCGTGTAAGGAAGCACGACCGTGTCCGCCACGAGGCTCAGGGGCAGATCGAAGAACGCGAGCACGGAGAGCAGGACCAGCGCGCCCGGGTTGCCGCCCGCGGCACCGACGGCGAACACGGACGAGCTGTCGATGCCGATGAGCGACGCATCCTCGCGCACGCCCGAGTACACGGGGCAGTCGTAGTGCTCGTCTTCGACGAGCGTGTACACCGTGGCACACCCGGGCAGCAAGGTCGCCAGGAGAGCGAGCGTCGCGCAGCGGACGAGGATTGTGGATCGGGGCATGTGTCCCTCGGAGAGGGTCCGGGGCTTGCGGTCAGGAGCGCAGGGAGGACCATCGTACCCCGACACGTCAGGGCCTGGCCGAGGAGGTCGGCTCCCGCGAGCGAGGTGGTTCGCCCGCCGCACCGGTGCGCGCTGGCGTATCGAGGGTGTGGGCCGGCCCGGAATGCAACCCGAGGGCGACGAGTAGACTCTCGCCATGTCCGAGAACGCACCCGCAGAGCCAGACCACACGACGACAGGGCGTCCCCTACGTCACCTCACTCGCCACGGCTCCGGCATTGCCATTGGACTGGTCGCCTTCGGCATGTTGGCAGCGGGAGGTTGGGAGTCCTCGAGGGCCACGCGGATTCGCGGAGGACCAGGCCCTGCGACGTTCGTCGAGTTTCTCGTTTCCCCGGACTTCGCGCGTCTCGCACCGGTCATATCTCTCGTCTCCGTCGGTTGTTGGGGCGTAGTCGTAGGATCCCTGCTGCTCTTCCGTGGCCGGATCGGCCGGTGTTTCGCATTGATAACGAGCTCGACCCTCTGTCTTTGGCTGACGCAATCGTTGGCAGATCTGATCGCCACCAGCAGGCCGTGACGGCGCCGCGCACGGGAGTCGAGCCGCGCCACCTTGAAGGCAGCGAGCGGCGACAGCTCAGCGAGGGCGACCATCGCTCGGGTCGCGCCATCGTTGCCACCCGTCCGCATCCGCGGGATCGTCGAGTGGCAATCGGCCTGCGAGCACGCGGCCCGCGTCGCGCTGGAGCGCGTCGAACGGCTCGACCTCGGCCCGAGCCGAGTCCGACGCCGACGGCAACAGGGCCAGCCAGCGACGCGTGGCCTCGTAGTCCGGTTCCGTCCCCACGAAGTCAACGTACACCCGTTTGCTGGGCCCGGGAACGTCGCCGAGCGGCGACCGCCCCCGCGCGGGCTGCTCGGGCGCAACAACCGCGAGTCGTCTCGAACCCCGAGTCCACGGGCGGAGCGCGATGAATCGCCCATGCCGCCCGAGGCGCGCCCCGGCGGCGTCGCGCACCCTGCGATCGATCCCCAGCACCCTTACGCCGTCTCGGTGGACGGTGGGGCGCCCGCCGCGGGCGGCGCGTCGCCCTCCGCGGCCGAGGACGTTCGGCGCTCGAGCGCAATCGGGTGACGCGCGATGACGCCCGTCGCGACGTCGACGCGCTGTCGCGAAGCGGAACGAAGTCATCCGGCAGCGCCACCTTGGGGCGCAGCAGCTCGCGGACCTCCGTGGTATGTCGGTCTCGCTGGATCATCGGGCCTAAATTACCAGGAAATCAGGAAGGTTACCTTCCCAATTTCCTGGTAATGGCATCCGACCGCGCACGTACGCCCACCACGGTTCACCTCACCGTGCCGCCGCGATCCACGCATCGATCTGCTTCTGCGTGACCGGGTCCGTCACGAGCTCGCGTGCGCGCAGGAACGCCGGTAGCGCCTCGGACTTGTTGCCGGACTTGTACAGCGCCATCCCGAGCGCGAAGTGCGCGCGCCAGCTGCTCGGGTCCAGGTCGATCGCGCGCCGTTGATCGACGATCGCCCGCGCGTAGTCGCCGAGCTCGAACAACAGGTAACCGCGGTTGATGTAGAACGACGGCGTTCGCGCCTCGAGCGCGATCGCGCGGTCGTAGTCGGCGATGGCCCCGGCCTTGTCGCCCATCGATCGCCGCGAGTTCCCCCGGTTGTAGTACGCCAGCGCGAACGTCTCGTTGAGCGCGATCGCGCGCGTGAAGTCCTCCACCGCTCCCGCGTGATCTCGCTGTTCCTCCCGCGCGAGGCCGCGATTGAACAACGGCTCGGGATCCCGGGGCGACAGCTCGCTCGCCTTGGTCGTGTCGGCGATCACGCCCGCCCAGTCGCCCTGACGGAAGCGGGCCACGCCGCGGCTCTGGTAGAGCCCGGCGTGGCGCGGAGCGAGGGCGATGGCACGGTCGTAGTCCAGGGTCGCCCCGGCGAAGTCGCCTCGCGCGCACCGTGCGCGGCCCCGGTAGGAGAGGTACACGATGTTGTCGGGGTCCAACTCGAGCGCCCGCGTGAAGGCCGCCAGGCCGAGGTCCCCTTCCCCGCGCGCGAGCTCGATCGCCCCGCGACACATGTGCGCATCGGCGTGATCGGGGGACAGCCGGATGAACGTCTCGAAGTCGGAGACGAGCCCCCCCTGATTGCCGCGCTGCCCCTGCGCCTGCCCCCGCAGCAGGTAGGCCATGGCGATGCGAGGGTCGAGCTCGAGGGCGCGGCTCGCATCGGCGATGCACTCGTCCCACCGACCCTGGTGGAAGCGGACCCGACCGCGGTTGTAGTGGGCCGCGCCGTGGCGTGGGTTGTGCGCGATCACGAAGTCGAGGTCGGTCGTCGCGAGGTCGTACTCGCCCAGGTCCAGGTACGCGCGGCCGCGATTGGACCGCGGCTCGACGTACTGAGCGTCGAGCTCGATCGCCCGCGTGAAGTCGGCAATCGCGGCCGCCACGTTGCCGGAGTCGAAGTGCAGGTTGCCGCGGTTGTTGAGCACGATCGCGAACGCGGGCCGGATCTCGAGCGCGCGATTGTAGTCCTCGAGCGCACCCGCCCGGTCGCCTCGCGCCTTGCGCGCCGAGCCGCGGTTGCTCAGCGCGTCCGCGTCGCGAGGATCGAGCTCGAGGGCACGCGTGAATGCGGCGATCGCTCCCTCGAGGTCCCCCGCCTGGTGGCGAACGGCTCCGAGGTTCAGGTGGAGCGTGCCGCTGGTGGGGTGCCGCGCGGTCGCCTCCTCGTACACCGCACGGGCGCCGGCCACGTCCCCGACGGCCTCCTTGGCCATCGCCCGCGTGATGTAGGCCGCGACGGACTCGACCTCCGTGGGAGCCGGGCCCGGTGGGCTCGTCGTTCCGACCTCGGAAGAGCGGAGCCCCGCGAGCTCGAGCACGGGCTTCACCTGGACCCAGAACGGGCCGGTCATCGTCAGGCGCGACGGGGACCGGCCAATCCCGACGATCCCGAACAGTGCGGCCAGCGCCTCCGGCGACCGCTGCGCCAGGTGGGCCAGGGCGAGCCCGGCTGGGACCGCACGCCGTTCGTCGGCGTGAGCGTGGATCACGCGGACGAGCGGCTCGACCGCACCGCGGGCATCGTCGAGCAGCCCGAGGACGACGCAGGCCAGCTCGAGCGCACGCTCGGGCGCACCCGCGCCGAGCTCGGCAATCTGCCGGTCGCCGAGCCGCTCGGCCCCGGAGCGCACGACGCGAGACGACTCGATCGAGCCTTGCGCGAGGCGGTCGCAGGCGAGATCGAGGAGGTGCGTCTCCGCGGCGGTCGTCGGCCACTCCGCCGCGACCAACCAGCGCCTCGTCGCGAGGGCGAGCGCCGCCTCGTTTCCGGGGTCCGTCGCGACCAGGACGGGGACGGCGGCACGAACGAGGTCGCGCGAGCCTTGGTCGAGCACCGCCGCGAGCTCCTCCACGGTCTGACGCTCGCGAAAGCTCGCGAGCTCGAGCACCGCGAGCGACATGGCGCGCTCACCGGCAAGCGAACCCGCGCGCGCCTCGTCCAGCCGCGCGTGGATGCGCACCCGCCGGTGCGCCAGGAGCGCGCCCTTCGCGCGCACGGCGGCGGCCGCCATCGCGTGCGCGGCCGGGTCGTCGACCCCCAACGTTGCGGCCTGAGCGTACGCGAGCTCGGCCATCGCGTCCTCGCCCCGGACCTCGGCCAACCGCCCGAGCGCCGTCAGCACCGCGAAGCGCGCGCTCTTCACCTGCGCATCCTCGGGCGTGAGCCGAGCGAGCTCGGACAGCGCCCGGCTCCCTTCCTGCAGCGCCGCGATCGACTCGCCCAAGCGCGACAGCTCCCGAGCGTCGGGCCGGACCCGCGCGAGCGGATTGGGGTCGAGGGGCACCTCGCGGGCGGCCGCGACCCAGCGCGCCGGATCGGCCGCGCGCACGGCGCCCTTCGCGACCGCCACCGCGCGGCGATGCTCGCGCCAGCGCCACCCCAGGACACTCGCCGCGACGAGGGCCAGCACGAGCGCGCTCCGCCACACCGCGGGATTCCGCGCGAGCCACTTCCGCGCCGCGGCGAGCGCGCCGTACCGCGCCGCACCCACGAGCCGGCCGGCGAGGTAGGCCTCGACGTCGGCCTTCATCGCCAGCACCGACGCGTAGCGGTCCTCCCGCGCGGGTGCCATCGCCTTGGCCACGATCACCTCGAGCTCCCACGGCACGTGGCGCCCGGGGGCACGGACCGACGGCGGCACCCACTGAGCCGCGCAGGCCTGCTCCAGGATGTCCCACACGGTCTTGCCCGCGTACGGAGCGACACCCGCGAGCACGTGGTAGAGCACGGCCCCCAGGCTGAACACGTCGCTCGTGAGGTCGAGCTCGTGGATTCGGCCGTGGGCCTGCTCGGGCGGCATGTAGCCCGGCGTGCCGAGGATCGTGCCGTCGAGCGTCCGCGACACGCCCTCTACCAAGCCACCCGCGTCGCTCACCGGTGCGCGATCCACGCGGTCGGGCTCGCTCTCGCCGAGCCGCTTGGCGAGTCCCCAGTCGCACACGTAGACCTCGCCGAACTCGCCCGTCATCACGTTCGCGGGCTTGAGATCGCGGTGAATGATGCCGCGCGAGTGAGCGAAGGCCACGGCCTCGCACACCTTGAGGAAGATCGGCAGCACCTCGGCCAGGGGCGGTGCGGACTCGAGGCGCGTCTCCAGGTCCGTGCCCACGATCTTGCGCATCGTGAAGTACGGCGTGCCCGGCGCGAGCTCCCCCACGTCGTAGAGCGGCACGATTCCGGGGTGCTCGAGCTGCGCCGTGATGAGCGCCTCGCGCATGAACATCGTGCGCGCGCTCTCGTCGGCCTCGCCGCGGATGACCTTGGCCGCCGTCTCGCGCCCGAGCAGTGGATCCACGACGGCGAGCACGCTGCCCATCCCGCCTTCGCCCAGCACACCCACGACACCATGGCGACCGACCGCACCGGGACGCTCGTGCTCGGCCTCACGACGGGGAAGTGGCAGGGTGTCCGGGAACTCGCGAGGCGATGGCGGCGGCGGCACGTACGCCGTCTGGGGCGCTGGCGTTCGCTCCTCGGTCATGCGCGGTCCTTTCGTGTCGAAGCCAGGTTAGCTGATCGCGACGGCGAGAGAAAGCCCCACCGGGGTAGGATGCCCCGCACGACTGGCTGGTTGCAACCGTGTCTCACGCCGAGGAGCCCGATGCGAACGCCGACCCTCGTAGTCGCCATCGCGTGTGCCCTGCCCATCGCCCTGGCCACCGACGAGGCGTCCACGCTCGCGTGGCGGTCCCAGGGAAATCCGACGGCTCGGCCCCACTTCTGGGCGTGGGAGGGCATCGCCACGTTCTTCGAGTCGCTCGTGGTGCGCGACGGGAAGGTGCTCGTCGGGGGTTCGGACCACGCGCGCACGAAGCGCTTCCGCGCGGACTACGCGGCGGGGACGCACCTGCCGCTCGCGGACTTCGTGTTGCTCGACCAGGCGGGCGTGTCGGGGAGGTACCCGCAATGCGCCGCGCTCGCGAGCTTCTTCATGACGGCCGACCGTGCCGCGCACCGTGAGAAGTTCCTCGCGTATCTCAAGGTCGTGCACGCGGGCACCGCGGTGCCGGACACGTTCGAGGCGTGTTTCGGGCGGAAGCCGGCGGACCTCCAAGCCGCGTGGGACGCGTGGGTGCGCGACCTCCGGTAGGTCGCGCACGCGCTCGACGACCGTGGACGCGCTCCGGCCCTACGATCCGCGTCGCGACCGACCGGCCCTGCTCGACCGCCTGATGGCCCGCCTCGCCGGCCACCCCCCGTCGGGCGCGCGACGGCTCGCCCAGGGATTCTTCCGGCTCGTCCCGGCGCACGCGCACCCGGCGGCCATCGGGCTCGTGCAACACAGCGACCCGATGGCGTTCGCGTTCGCGGTGAGCGGGAGCGGGCGATGTCGCGTGACGGCCCTCCTGTGCGACCCGCCGCAGGTTCCCGAGCTCGTCCGTGAGCTAGCGCGCTGGCTCGTGCCTCGCCACGCGCGCGTGCTGGTCGAGGCCGAGGCGTGGTGGGGGGCGCTCGGGCTCGACGCCGCGGACGCGGCACGCGCGTGGTCGCGAGCGGGCTTCGCGCCTCTCGCGATCGCCGTGCTCGAGGCGCGGCTTCCCGCAACGCGGGACCGGCCCGTACCCGACGGTTACACGACGCGGCGCTGGCGCACGAGCGATGTGGTGAGCGCCGCACGCGTGATGGCCGCGAGCCCCGACCCGGTGGGGGAGCGCTACCCGCTGACCGTCGACGAGTGCGCCGCGCTCATCGCCACCACGCCCGACCGCGGGCACGGCGGCACGTTGTGGCGCGGCGACACGCTCGCCGGCTTCGTGCGCGCGACA
>Ga0209726_10006926_pt1 | contig 12893 bp, 10 predicted proteins | sample Subgrocontami54m_FD_187453 | JGI IMG/M metagenome (GOLD analysis project Ga0209726, IMG submission 187453) | Subsurface groundwater microbial communities from S. Glens Falls, New York, USA - GMW46 contaminated, 5.4 m (SPAdes) (version 3) | ecosystem: Environmental > Aquatic > Deep subsurface >... | reverse complement strand
AGGGTACAAGCCATGGGAGCATCGGAGCAATCCGATGCTCCTTCTTTCTTTTGGGCCGAAATTCTCCTTTGGGACAAAAGCAAAGTATCGAACTGCGGCTTCCGGGCTGACACTTTCTGTCAAGGCGGCGCGCTGGCTCGGATGGGAGGTGCCTCATCATTCTTCCCAGGCGCAATGAACTTCCGTGGTAGCAATGGCTTACGGGTTCGCCCCACTGGCCGAAGATGCCCTGCGGAACGGCCCTGCGCATGCATTTGAAAAAAGTGACTGGCCCGGTTCTTAGCAGGAGCTACATTTTGGGAAACGCTATGCGAAAGCAGAATGGATTTTCGTTAATCGAGCTGCTGATCGTGGTCGCGATCATCCTGATCATCGCTGCTATCGCGATCCCGAACTTGCTGCGGGCCAGGATGGCCGCCAACGAGTCATCCGCCGCCGCGGGGATACGGAGCATTACATCGGCTGAGGTTGCGTACTACGGCGCTTTTCCGACCATCGGGTATGCAGTTCAACTTCAGGATCTCGGGCGCACTGCCCCGTGCGTCCCGGCGCCGACTAGCGCTTGCCTTCTCGACAACAACATTGCCAATGCCGTCCCGGGAAGCGCGGGGCACTCTGGCTATCAGTTCCTCGCCACCGGACTCAATTTTGGGAGCGCGCTCAACAGTGCTTTTGTGGCCGGAGCGACTCCGGTAACTCCAAGCAGTTCAGGAACCCGCGATTTTTGCTCGATCACGGATGGAGCGTTGCGCAGCCAAACGACCGCAGGTGGAGTTCCCCCGAATACGCTCGCGGCTTGTCTGGCCTATGCAATCGCGCAGTAGAAAAAGTTTGGCACGTACCTGGGGGAGGGTACAAGCCGGAGAGAGCCCGGAAGAAATTCCGGGCTCTTTTCTTTTGGCTGCCAGAGCGGATCCATAGCTTTCGCCTCGCAAAGCCAACAACATAGTTACCTCCGATAGGCGGGTTCTGTCACTGCCAGCCCCTGGGCGTCACGGGTTTGCTTATAATTATTTACCGCTGAAGAATTCAGACGCAGCCATGGTTGCCATCGAAACGATCAATCTAGAGAAGACCTACGCGGTGGGTTTCTGGCGGAAGAAGCCGCGCGTGGCGCTGCGGCCGCTGAACCTGACGGTCGAGGAAGGCGAGGTCTTTGGCTTCCTGGGGCCGAACGGCGCCGGCAAGACGACCACGCTGAAGCTGCTGATGGGGCTGGTCATCCCGACTGGGGGGACGGCTCGCATCCTGGGCAAGGACGTCAACGAAGCGGAGGTCAAGGCGCAGATCGGCTTCCTGCCGGAGCAGCCCTATTTCTACGATTACCTGACAGCGCAGGAACTGCTCGAATACTACGCCCGGCTTTCCGGGGTAGCGGCCAAGGAACGCAGCCGAAAAATCGTGGTCATGCTGGAGCGTGTGGGCCTGAAAGACGCCGCCCGGGTCCAACTGCGGAAGTTCTCGAAGGGCATGCTGCAAAGGGTGGGCCTGGCGCAGGCCATCCTGCACGACCCGAAAGTGGTTTTTCTCGATGAGCCCATGTCGGGACTGGATCCAATGGGCCGCCGCGAGGTCCGCGACCTGATCGAAGAACTCAAGCAGCAAGGCAAGACCGTGTTCTTCTCGACCCATATCCTTTCCGACGCCGAGGCGTTATGCGACCGGGTCGCGGTCATTCACCAGGGAGAACTGCGGGGGGTTGGCCACGTGGCCGAACTGACCTCGTCGGTTGCCGGCAAGGTGGAGTTGATCTGGAATGGAAGCGCGGTTCCGGCTGGGTTCAGTGCACTGGGAGCGGAGTGCCACATGAGCGGGGAGACGATGCGCGCGGTGGTGCCAGAGGTGCAGCAGGAGGCGGCGCTGGAAATCCTAAGGAGGGAGCGCCTGCGGCTGAACTCGCTGACCCCCGTGCGCTCCTCGCTGGAAGAATATTACTTGCAAAAAGTGAGCCCGGCGGCCAAACCGGCGGGGGTGGCGAGATGAGTCGAGTGCTGCACATCGCCGCTAACACATTCCGCGAAGCAGTACGCGACCGCGTGCTTTATAACCTGATCGCGTTCGCCCTGCTGCTTTCGGGGGCCGCGATTTTGGTGGGACAGATCTCCATGGGCATCGAGCGGCTGGTGGTGGTGAACCTGGGGTTGACTGCGGTGTCGTTGTTCGGCGTGGTCATCGCCATCTTCATTGGCATCGGCTTGGTCTCGAAAGAGATGGAGAAGCGCACGCTATACACGGTGCTCTCGCGCCCGGTACGGCGCTGGGAATTCATCGTCGGCAAGTTCTTGGGGCTCACCGGGACGCTGGTAGTGAATACGTTGTGCATGGCCGTCGGCGTTTTTGCGGCCCTGCTGTATGTTTCGCACAAGTTCCAATCGTCGGATGCCTGGATCCTGGTCGCTTTGTTCTTCATCGTGCTGCAATTCCTGATTCTGTGCTCGCTGGCGCTGCTGTTCTCGTCGTTCTCCTCGCCGCTGCTGGCGGCCGTGTTCTCCTTCTCGCTGTTCGTCATTGGCAGCTTCGCCGAGGATCTGCGCGGGTTTGCCAGGATGTCGCGGGGGCTGACGCAAGGGCTGGCGACGGCGACGGCGTATCTGGTGCCGAACTTCTCGGCGCTGAACGTGATCGGGCAGGTAGCGCACGAACAACCCATCTCCGCGCATCTGATCGCCTACAACACGGCCTATGCGCTGGCGTATTCGGCGATGGCGATCTGCGGCGCGGTGCTGATTTTCGAGCGCAGGAACCTGAAATGAGCGGCTCGCGCAAAGTTACGGTCACGGCGAGCGTGGTCCTGCTGTTTTCCCTGGCCAGCTCGGTATTCCTGCTGAGACGGCTCGACCAGGTGCGCACCACCGCTACGCTGGAAGAAGTCCTGTATCTGAATTCGCCCAAGTGGGTCAAGCGCCTGAGCCTGGGCTACACCGGCTTGCTGGCCGACATCTACTGGACACGCGCGGTGCAGTATTTTGGCAGCAAGCACGTGCTGGCGGCGAGGGATTACAGGCTGCTGTACCCGCTGCTGGAAATCACGACGGCGCTCGATCCCAAGCTGATCGTGGCGTACCAGTTCGGAGCCAACTTCCTGGCGCCGAAGCCGCCGAATGGGGCGGGCCAGCCCGACAAGGCCATCGCCCTGGTCGAGTACGGCATCCGGAATAATCCTGACAACTGGAAGTTGTATTACGAGCTGGGCTTCATCTACTACTACATGGAATCAAAGGACTACGCGAAGGCCGCCGAGGCATTCGAGCGTGGCACCAAAGTGCCGAATGCGCATCCGTTCCTGCGCATGCTGGCAGCCCAGATGGCGCAGCATGCGGGCGAGATCCAGACGGCACGCATGCTGTGGCAGACTGCCTATGCAACCACGCAGGACGATCTCATCCGGAAAAACGCAGTCACGCACCTGCGTGCCTTGAAGGTGGATCAGGACATCACGGAACTTGAGAAGATGGTCGCTGCCTACCGGGAACAGACGGGGGTGCTGCCGTCGAGCTTCAACGTACTGATCACCGCGGGCATGCTGCTCGGGGTGCCGGTGGACCCAGATGGGAAACCATATAAACTGGTGGATGGCCGCATCGAGTTGCGAAACCCGGAGGATTTCCCGTTCGTGGAGAAGGGGCTGCCGCCCGGATACGAACCGGGGCTGCCGAAATTCCGTTAGGCCCGTTGATGGCGGGCAGAGCGGCTTCACAGCTTGCGGGAAAACTCTGGTTTGGAGCCGGTTTTGGAAGGGCACGAGTTTACTCGTGCCACTAAGTCCTTTACTTTTCCGAGCGGGCTTCAGCCCGCGATGAGTCTGCTTTGAGACTCCGGAAATTTCTCGCGGACTCATTTGTTAGCATGCAGGCGTGGCGCCACCTGGCTTTCACCGACAACTCTGGAGCGCACTCCGCGGCTGGTGGCGGGAGCAGTCTCGACAGAAAGGCGCGGCCGCTGCGAGCGCCCTGCTGGTTCATGAGTTGTGGATCTTCCTGCGCGACTTCCACTCCAGAACGCCGTCGGCGCCGCTATGGCGACATGGAGTACGACTGGGAACATCGCGTCAATACGACCAGCGGGACCGTCGGCTGGCGCGAGCGCCTGCTGGGAGTGTTTCACTCCCCCTATCAGCCCACCGACCCAGCTGCTGTGCGCAGATTGAGTCCATTTGCGCCGATGCGCGCGACTTCGAGCCACCGCCCGAGCCGCTGGTGCTCTACCTGTTCAATCCCATGCCGGAAGAGGGCTTGAGGCAGATGCTTGCAAATCTGGAGAGCTCGCTGCGCCAGCATCCGAGAACCGTGTACGTGCTGTACCAGACTCCGCTGTTGGAGCACGTGCGGGCGGGGAGTGAGGCTTTACGGAAATCGGGCGGAACGGGCCAATACACGGTTTACTCCAATGCTCGCTGAGGCGAGGTGCCGGGTGGGAACAGACGGAGCGGACTACCGTCCGCTCCCCGGGCTGGTTTCTAGAAAGAGTAGCGCAGCGCAAATTGGAAGGCTCGCGGGCCGCCGGAGCCGAAGAACCCGCCGGCTGTGCGCAGAGGCTTGTTGAAGTCGGGCGACGTGATGTTGTTGTTGAAGCCCGAGTAGTTGTTGTTGTTGAAGCCACGAATGTTGGTGATGTTGAACAAATTGAAAACCTCGCCGATGACCTGAAGCTTCTGATCGCTGAAGAAAATCCAGGTCTTAGTTACACGCATGTCGAACGAATTGAAGTCGTCGCCGAACTTCAGGTTGGGATCTACATGCGCCAGAGTCGCTCCGGCGTGGCAGGGAATCTGATTGACATCGTCACATGCCGGCAGCGAGTTCCACGTGTCGATGGCGGCATTGAGCTGAGTGCCGTTGGAAATCTCGCGTCCCAGCGCGTTGCGCCGCAGGATCGGGAGCCGGGCGTTGAGACCCGGGACAGAGGAATCCATCGGCACATGCGAGCTTAACGTCCAGATGGGCGAGACACTAAGCTTCCACGGCAGATCGAAGACGCCGTAAAACACGAAGCGGTGGCGTTCGTCGGTCGGCGAGTATCCCTTCTCCAGTTGCAAACTGTTGCTGCGGAATATCAGATTTACAGCGTCCTCGGCGCCGTTGAAGGGAATCTGATCGTCATTGGAATAATTGAAAGTTTTCGAGAGGGTGTAGTTAACGTTGAAGCCCCACTTGAAATTGGGCCCGCCGGTGGGCCGTTTTCGCAGGCTGAGCAGCAGAGCGTCATACCAGCTTTTTGCCACAGACTGGACCTCGGTCACGTTGTCGGACCGCCCCGTCAGAGGGTCTGTAACCGTGCAGGGATCAAAGCCGTTCGGACAACTGATCAGCGGCGACGTGCTGGTCGTGCTACGGAGGAACCGGCCCAGTATGAATCTCTGCCCAAAGTTGTGAATTCCGTCGGCAGTAAGTACCCAATGCTCGGCCAACTGCTGCTGTAGGCCAAACGTGAATTGCTGGGTATAGGGATGCTTGGCGCGGTTGTCGATGTGGTTGATGCCGATGCCGAAGGTCGCGCTGCCTCCGGAGAACGGCGCAACCAGGGTCGGTGTAGCCGTATCGAAGACTGGCTGGATGGCGGGGTCTGCATTCGGGTCCGGTGTCGCCGAGCAGTCGATCCCGCTGTCGTCGGACAAGTTGTGGCAGGTTGAGCCGTTGAAAGCCGCGAGGGGTAAGATCCGACCGTTCAGCAGAGCTTCCAGCAGCGGCACTTCCGTTACCACCCGGTCATAGTAGATGCCATAGCCGCCCCGGATCACAGTAGTCCCGCGCTTCAGCGGATCCCAGGCGAAGCCCACCCGGGGTCCAAACTGCTTGAAGTCCCGGCCAGGATGCCCACCTAAAATATTTTGCACGAAGTTACAGGTGTTGTCGGCGGCATCAATCGGGTTGCAGGCATGCAAGTTGCTGGCTTGCCCCACTACGTCGTCGGACTCCCAGCGCAAGCCCAGGTTCAAGGTCAGGTTGGAACGCACCTTCCAATCGTCCTGAATAAATGCGCCGAAGTAGGAGTTGGGGTAAAACGGGACAATGGGCGGGGAGGAGGGGGCGGCGCTCTGGATCGCCACCGCAATCGGGATGTCGCGATCATCCACCGCGCCGTCCTGGTTACGGTCACAGAGCAACACCGAAACCTGGGCCGTGCGGCAGGTGTCCCCGGCAAAGTCCTCGGTCAGGAAAATGCTGCCACTGCCGAAGAGGTCAAAGAGCGCGAAGGTATTCAAATGCTGCCATTCGCCACCGAACCTCAAGGTGTGGGCTCCTGCTACCCAGCTCAGCGTATCGCGGATCTGGTAGCGGTTGAATTTAGTGCTCTGTGCAATGCGGAAGTTGCCGCCGTCTTGCAGGCTTGGGAATCGGATTTCGTTGCCCGGAGCTAGTCCCGCAGGATCGGTTACCGGATCATTCGGGCTGAAAGCGGGAATGGAGTTCAAGAACCAGTCTCCATGGAAGATGAGACTGTTGACTACGCGCGATGAAATGATCCGAGTCCAGTCCACCAGCGGCGAGTTGAAGCGGTTGAGCGAGGATTGCCGGTTGGCCGCCGTCCCCTGCGGTCTGCGCAGGCTGCCGTTATCGATATCGAGCGAACGGTTGAAGGAGTAGCGCACCATAATGTTGTCGTGGCTCGTTGCCTTGAAATCAGTGCGTGCGTTCAGGAGAAAATCATGGACAAATGCGGGCCCTGAGCCGCCGAGAATCGCGCTGGTCGCAAAGTCGCGCTCGCCGACCGACACGGCGTGGCCTTGATCGCGGTACTCCGAGGAAACGAACCACCAGGCGCGATCGCGCTTGATCGGTCCGCCAATGGACCCGCCGACTTGCTCGCGCGCGAAATGCGGCGTGGGGTTCCTGCGGTCGAAGGTCGCCGGCAAGCCCTGTAGTGCCTTGTGCCGGAAGAAGAAAAAGCCTGTGCCGTGATACGCGTTCTCCCCGGATTTGGTGACGATATTGATGATGCTCGAGCCGGACCGGCCCACCTCGGCAGTGAACTTGTTAGTGGCAATCTGGAACTCTTGTACGCTGTCTTCGGGCAGGTTCGACAACGTACCGCCCACCACTTCGTCGTTATTGTCCCCGCCGTCAATGGTGATGTTGCCGCCGCGGCCGAAGGCGCCCGCCGACGACACCTCCAAGGTGTTCGTCTTCGTCGGGTCAAAGTTGGTCGCTGGCCGGTTGCCGGGGATCAGGAAGGCCAACTCCAGAAAGTTGCGCCCATTCAGCGGAATGTTCTCGATGGTTTCGGACTCCACCACTCCCTGCACCTCGGACTGCGTCAAATTCACCTGCGCTTGCTCGGATTGCACCGTCACCACCTCGCCCACCTTGGCGATGGCCAGCTTCACATCCACGGTGGAGGCGCGTCCCACTTCCAGCCGGATATTTTTTGTTTCGGACTTGGCAAAAGTAGGGCTCTCGACGCGGGCCGTGTAGTCGCCCGGCATCAGATTTGGGACGCTGTAAAAGCCCTGCGTGTCGGTGGTGGTGTCGCGCGCGGCTCCTGTAGCCTGGCTGACGATGCTAACTTTCGCGTTGGCTACGGCCGCGCCTTGCGGATCGGTAACGGTGCCGTTGAGCGTCGAGGTGGGAAGTTGTGCGGATACCGCGATTGCGAGAACTGCTATCAAACCCAGGCTTAGTACTGAACGCATAGTCTCCTCCTTGCAGAGCTGCGAATCCACTGGGATCAACAACCTGTATAGAAACAAAAAACCGGCGCCCATGAGGCGCGACACTTTTTTTTGGATTCGCGCATAATGTCCCGAGCGGACCGATATTGTCAAGTCCACCATTTCACTTGCTACAAAAAGCGGACATTTTAATTTGCTAAGAACATTCCGGCATCTCGGTTGCGCCAGGCATCCGAATGAGGGGACGACCTGTGAAAGCACATCTTGTTCTGCTGCAAGCTGCGGTTTCGATACTAGTGGCCACCGTGTTTGCGGCCAGTCCGCAGCCGAACGTGGGCGCCATCGCCCGTGCCGTGGACGAGCACTACAACCGGCTGCGCACCCTCCAGACCGCCTTTACCGAGATTTACCGGGGGGCTGGGATGGAGCGGGTGGAATCGGGGACCCTGTGGCTCAAAAAGCCACGCAAGATGCGCTGGGAATACCGTTCTCCCAAAGAGAAGCTGTTTATCAGCGACGGGAAGGCGGTCTGGTTCTACCTGCCAGCGGAGCGGCAACTGCGGAAGACTCAGTTTCAGAAATTAGACGACGTGCGTTCCCCGATCGCATTTTTGTTGGGTAAGACCAAGCTGGAGAATGAGTTGCAGGGACTCTCAAAGGTCGTGGATCAAGCCCCGCTGAACCCGGCCAATACCCTTCTCCGAGGGGTACCCAAGGCGATGGCCGACCGGGTCAGCGAGGTTTTGCTGGAGATTACGCCCTCAAGCCAGCTGGCACGTATTGTCTTGACCGAGGTGGACGGAGCCACCACCGAATTCCGCTTTGGCAGCCTGAAGGAGAATCTCGAAGTAAGCGATCACCTCTTTCAGTTCACTCCTCCCCCAGGGGTGGAAACGGTCGAAGGAGAGCTGGGACCGTAGGTCTTGAGGTAGGCTTCCAGTTACTTGCGTACCAGTACCGGGTGCGGTACGGTAACTGCTTGCGAAATAGAGTGTTAGACTTGCGCTAGGCACCGGATATAGACCGTAACCATGGCTGAATTCCTGGTCAAAGTCGCCGACGAGCAGGGCCACCTGCGGCAACACGTGGAGCACGGCTACTCCGAGGCCGAGGTCCACGACCGCTACACCCAGCAGGGATACTTGGTGTACTGGGTGAAGCCCCGCAGCCTGCTCACCACGGGCGGAATGCCCCTGAGGCGCAGCAGGCTGAAGGCGACCACTTTCCTGATCTTCAACCAGCAGTTCCTGACCCTGATGAAGGCCGGGCTGCCGATCCTGACATCGCTCGACCTGCTCATCAAGCGCCAGCGCGACAAATTCCTGCTGCAACTGCTGGAAAACGTCCGCGAACGAGTGAAAGGCGGCGAGTTGTTGTCGGACGCTTTCGCGGCCCAGCGCGTGTTCCCGAAGATCTATACCACCACCCTGCTGGCGGGCGAGAAGAGCGGCAACATGGAAGAGGTACTCAGCCGTTACATCTCTTATCAGCGGCTGGTGCAGACTTTCCGCAAGAAGCTGGCGGTTTCGCTGGTGTATCCAGCCCTGCTGATTTCGGTGGTGACGGTGATGATGATCTTTCTCGTCACCTACGTCGTGCCCAAGTTTGCCGATCTCTTCAACAACCTGGGAGCACAGTTGCCCGCGATCACGGTGTTCATGCTGGCCGTGGGCCTGAATGCTCAGAAGTACGCCTGGGCGGTAGCTCTGGCGATGATTGTGGGCATTCCATTGCTGTGGCGCTGGAAGCAGAGCGATCGCGGGGCCGAGCGCGTCGACCGATTCCTCTTGTCGTTGCCCCTCCTGGGCGACATCCGGCTGAAATACCAGGTCGCTAACTTTTCGCGGATTCTTGCCACCCTGCTCCAGGGCGGTTTGCCCTTGGTGCCGGCCATGGAAACCGCCGGGGCCTCTATGACGAGCCGACAGATCCTGAACGGCATCCTGAGCGCGACCGAGCGGGTCAAGGAAGGTCAGAGCCTCGCCAAGAGCCTGGAAACAGAGAAAATCTTTCCCGACCTGGCGGTGGAAATGCTCGAGGTGGGTGAATCCACCGGAGCTCTACCGGCGATGCTGAGTTCGGTGGCCGAGTTCTATGAGGAAGATGTACAGACCGCCCTGGGCGCGGCCATGGCCTTGATTGAGCCCATGATTCTAATCGTGATGGCGGTAGTCGTCGGGGGGATACTTATTTCCCTCTATCTGCCGATCTTTACGCTTGGAGCCGGCGTGCACTAAGGGCTGCCAAGCGGTTTTGGAAGTACACTGGTACTGAGAATGGCCGAAAAGAAAACAGTCGTGGTGAACGGCGGCGCGAACGGCGGGCGGCTTGCGCCCGAGCCGGCGACCGCTGGCGAGGAACTGGAACGGGCACGCGACATTGCCCGCCGGTACCGCTGCGAGTTCATCGATCTGAGCGACTTCCAGCTGCACCACGATCTGTTCGAGAAAATCCCGGTGCACCTGATGTTCCGGTACAACTTCGTCCCGCTGGAGGAAACGGCGGACGGACGGCTGGCCATTGCGATTGCCGACCCCAGCCAGCTGATGATGATCGACGAGATCAGTCTGCTGTTGGGCAAACGCATCGTCACCAAGGTTTCAACCCTCAAGCAGATCTCCGAGATCCTCAAGAAGACCGAACAGTCCAAGCGCGTTCTGGAAGACGCCAGCGAAGGCTTCACACTCGACGTCATCAGGGAGGACGAAGCCGGCAACGACGAGACCATCTCGATCGACAAGCTGACGACGGCGACGGGCGACATGAGCCCGATCATCCGCCTGGTGGACACCACCATTTTCACCGCGCTCCAGCGGCGGGCCAGCGACATTCACATCGAGACGCGCGACGACTCGGTGGTGATCAAGTTCCGCATTGACGGCGTCCTCACCCACGCCATGCCGCCCATCGGCAAGGAGCATCACTCGACCATCATTTCCCGTATCAAGGTCATGAGCGAGCTCGACATTTCCGAGCGCCGCGTGCCTCAGGACGGCCGTTTCCGCGTCAAGTACAACGCGCGGGCGATTGACTTCCGCGTTTCGATCATGCCGTCGATCCATGGCGAAGACGCCGTGCTCCGCGTGCTCGACAAAGAGTCGATGAGCGAAAAATTTCGCAAGCTCACGCTCGACGTGGTGGGCTTCGACGAACTCGACTTGCGCCGTTTCCGCCGCTACATCAAGGAACCGTACGGCATGGTGCTTGTCACCGGGCCGACGGGCAGCGGCAAAACGACCACGCTCTACGCCGCGGTCAACGAGATCAAGAACGACGAAGACAAGATCATCACCATCGAAGACCCGGTCGAGTACCAGATCCGCGGAATTACGCAGATCCCCGTCAACGAGAAGAAAGGCCTCACGTTTGCCCGCGGGCTGCGGTCGATTCTGCGTCACGATCCGGACAAGATCATGGTGGGCGAAATCCGCGACAACGAAACCGCGCAGATCGCCATCCAGTCGGCGCTCACCGGACACCTCGTCTTCACCACCGTGCACGCCAACAACGTTGTGGACGTGCTGGGCCGCTTCCTGAACATGGGCGTGGAGCCCTACAACTTCGTATCGGCGCTGAACTGCATTCTGGCGCAGCGGCTGGTCCGTCTGATCTGCGACTCCTGCCGCACCGCCGTGCACTACCCGGCCGAGGTGCTGGAAGCCAGCGGACTCGATCCCCAGCACTGGGCACAGGTTCCGCTCTATGAGGGTCAGGGCTGCATCGAGTGCGCGGGCACTGGTTTCAAGGGGCGCACCGCCATCCATGAACTTCTGGATTTGACCGACCGCATCCGCGAGATGATTCTGGCCAAGAAGCCCACCTCGGAGATCCGGCGCGGCGCCCGGGAAGAGGGCATGCGGTTCCTGCGCGAATCGGCGCTCGACAAGGTGCGGGCGGGGGTGACCACGCTCAAGGAGATCAACAAGGTTACGTTCATCGAAACGTTCCGCTGAGGCCGGTTACGGTCCAGATTGGCCAGTAGTCCATCCCCGGCACCCTCCGAGGTAACTGTCCTCCTCATGAAGGTAGGCGATATTATCAGGGGTGTGTAGAAGCAGGCTGGGCTCAAGCAGTGAAATACGTCGTCATTTACGAGAAATCGCGCACCGGATGGGCGGCCTACGTTCCCGACTTGCCAGGAGTTGTTACGACGGGCCCTACAAGAGAAGAAGTTCGGTCGTTGATTCAGGAAGCAATCGAGTTCCATCTTGATGGCCTCCGGGATGACAAACTCCCGATTCCCGAGCCAAGCGCTGAGGCAGAGGTGATTTCGGTCTCGCAACGATGAGTGGCACAACCAAATACGGCGCCCGACCGCCGCTGGCCTGCGAGATCGCAGCCGACCGCGTTCTGGCCGGCCGCTCTGCCGATGCCGGGCGCATGGTCGAGATGTGTTCGGCCCACGAGCTGGCTCCCGGCACGGTGGTGCCCGACCTGATCGAATCCAACCTGCGCGACGGCTCGGCCATCCGGCAGGCGATTGAGAGCGCCCTGGGCGGGATCAGCGGACGCTCGCGCGACGTGATCGCGATTCTGCCGGATACCGCCGTGCGCGTCGTGCTGCTGGATTTTGAGACGCTCCCTTCGAAACCCGAGGAGGCCGAAGCGGTGGTTCGCTTCCGCCTGAAAAAGTCTCTCCCCTTCAACCTGGACGATGCCCGCATTTCGTATCACGCGCAGACGGGCGGTACCGGTTTGCGGGCGATCGCGGCGGTGGTTCTGAACAGCGTTTTGCAGGAATACGAATCCGCGTTTCGCGATGCCGGCTACAACCCGGGCGTGGTCCTGCCCTCGATGCTGGCGGCGTTGGGCGCGGCGGACGCCGAGCGGCCCACCCTGGTGGTGAAGGTGGACGCGCGCACCATCGGCATCGCCATTCTCGATCAGGAACAGGTGCTGCTGTTCCGTACCCTGGAAAATGTCCGCGGGGTCACCATCACCGGCGAACAGCTGGCGGAGGAAGTGTATCCCTCGGTAGTGTTTTTCCAGGACACTTACAACCTGAATATCGACCGGATCTACGTCGCCGGCCTGCCCGAGTCCGGCGGGGCCGCACCCGCGCTGAAGGCACAGACCGGCGCGACGGTCGCGGAGTTGGTGGCTGCTTCGCAGATCGGATCCATGAGCGGATCCGTTCCGCGCTGGCGGATGGCAGGCGTAGTGGGAGCGCTGATCGCCTGACGATGCGTCTGGATATCAATCTCGCGACCCGGCCCTACGAAGACGCCCGTGAATTCTGGGCGCGCTGGGGGCTCGGAGTAGGGCTGCTCGGCGTCTTAACGCT
>Ga0209726_10006923_pt1 | contig 12901 bp, 9 predicted proteins | sample Subgrocontami54m_FD_187453 | JGI IMG/M metagenome (GOLD analysis project Ga0209726, IMG submission 187453) | Subsurface groundwater microbial communities from S. Glens Falls, New York, USA - GMW46 contaminated, 5.4 m (SPAdes) (version 3) | ecosystem: Environmental > Aquatic > Deep subsurface >... | reverse complement strand
TTGGCAGAAGGCGCAGGCGCCGCGCCCTTGGCCGCATCGGGCGCCGGTTTGGCGCCGCGCGGCTGATCTTCCGCGCGCACGACGTTGATGCGGGCGCCATCCTTGAGGCGGGCAAAGCCCGTGGTGACGACGCGCTCGGTGGGCTCGATGCCCTTGGCGATGACGGCAGTGGTCTCGTCCTGCAACCCCACGGTGATCGGCCGCAGGGCTGCGCGCTCGTCCGCCTGCACGACGTAGGCGAAGGCGCCATTCGGGCCGCGCTGCACGGCCGGGGTAGGAATGACCACGACCTGCTTCAAGGTGTCGATCAGGACGCGCACGTTGACGAACTGGCCCGGCCAAAGCTGCAGGTTGGCGTTGGGGAATTCTGCCTTCATGCGCACGGTGCCCGTCGTCTGGTCGACCTGGTTGTCGACCACCTGCAGCATGCCGCGATCGAGCGCGGTCTTGCCGTCGGCATCGAGCGCCTCGACGGTCACCGGCCCGCGCGCCAGCGCCGCGTTCACCTGGGAGAGCTGCTGCTGCGGCAGCGTGAAGACGACGGCGATGGGCTTGACCTCCGTGATCATGACGATGCCCACGTCGGAGGCGCGCACGAGGTTGCCTTCATCGACCATGCGGATGCCGGTGCGGCCGTCCAGCGGCGACACGATGGTGGTGTAGTCGAGGAAGGCCTTGGCGTTGGCGATGGCCGCCTCGTCGAGCTTGATCTGCGCGGTGAGCTGGGCGACGAGCGCGCGCTGCGTGTCGATCGTCTTCGCGGCCACCGAGAGGGTCGTCAGCTTCGCGTAACGCTCGAGGTCGCGCTGGGCGTTGGCGAGCTGCGCCTCATCGAGGCCCTTCTTGGCGGTCGCCTGGTCGAGCTGCGCCTGGTAGGTGGCCGGATCGATCAGCGCCAGCACCTCGCCGCGCTTGACCTCCTGGCCTTCCTTGAACTTGATGCTGAGGATCCGGCCGTCGACCTGGGGGCGCACGATGACGGTGTTGCGGGCCTTGGCCGTCCCCACGCCGTTGAGGTAGACGGGCATGTCGGCGATGCGGGCCGGTGCGTCGACTACCGGAACGGGCTGGTCGCCCATGGCCTTGGCGCGGCGGCCGGCGGCCTGCTTCTGCACGGCCGGCACGATCGTAATGTAGGCGACGACGCCCGCTACCGCCGCGATGAGGGCATACACGAGAACCCGTTTGAGCAGCCTAGCCACCTGGCGTCCTTTCAACATCGACCGGCAGGAGTTGGCCGCTCCCCTGCCCAACTTGGTGCACTGACGAAGGCCGTGAGGAGTGAACGCAGCGGCAGGGCCCGAGCCGTCGCCATTTCCCCGCTATTTTGCTCCGGGCTCAGTCTGCCACGGCAAGCGAAGTGTAGCTGCTTACGTTTTCGCAATCGTTCAACAACCTCGGCGGGTTGCACCACCCATCCTGCACACCTGAACGCAAGAAGGCCAGGGCAGGGTTGGGCCCGCCCCGGCCTTCCCGCTCCATTTCTCAGAGCTCAGCTTTTCTCTTTGGCCCTGAAGGCGGCGCGCTCGGCCCGGGCGGCCTTGCAGCCGTCGGTGAGCTCCTTCTCATGGGCCATCAGACAGGCCCGCCTCGCACCCTTGGCGCGCTCGATGTTGGCGCAGAACTTCTGCACGTCGGCGGAACAGGCCGCCCGCAGCTTTGCGCGCGCCTCGGCCTTCGCAGGGTCGGGCGTTGCGTTCTGTGCCATCGCTGTCACGGGCAGCAACGCCAGAGCCAGGGCGACGCCAAGTGTCTTCACGTTCATTACAGTCTCTCCAGGTTCTTGTTGATGATTTCCCGTGTGACCTGGCTGTAAAACGGCTGGGCTCTGCGCATCCGTCGGTGATCATCGCGGCCGCCCAACATGCGAAAAGGGCCGCCTCGCGGCGGCCCTTGAAGTTGCTCATTGTGGCATGCCGAATCAGCTGAGGCCCTCGACGCACACTTTGGCCACGCGCACACCCTTGGTGATGATGTTCCCAGGGTTCAGCGCGGTGCGATAGAGCAGCTCGACACGGTCGATGGCGCGCTCACGGCCGCGCAGATCCATCGGCCGCGTGCGCTCGCCGGCCCTGATCAGGTGCTTGACCGGAATGTCATCGGGCGTACCGTTGGCGTAGATGACCTTGAGATCCAGCATCTCGACGTCGGCGCCACGCACGTGCAGACGAATGGCCTTGAAGCGGCCCTCGCGACGGCCGACCCGGATCGTGTCGCGGTCCTTGCCGAACAGCGCGACGTCCTGGCAGCCGAGCTCGACCCACGCAGCAGGTCCAGGTCCGGGCATCGGCCCGGGCGGCGGTCCAGGAGGACCCCGGCGAGACGGCTCGCCGAACACCCTGATCAGCGCTTCGCCGCGGTATCCCGGCCGCGACCGGTAGAGCATCTCGATGCGGCCGATGTAGCTCCGCTCGCCCCTCAGATCGATCGGCAGCTCCTCTCCCTGGCGGATCAACCTGTCGACGCGGAAGTCTTCGGCGTAGCCGTTGAGATAGACGAGGCGGATTGACATCATGTGCACTTCGTTCCGCTCCGCCAGGAAGTGCAGCGTCCTGAACCTGCGGTTCCTGTACCAATCCTCCGACTGGCCGACGCGGATGACATCGCGGTCGATCCCGAAGCCGACGCTCTTCTCGCCGAGCAGCTCCCATTCGCTGCGGTGGCCTCTGCGCCAGTCGTCTCGCGGCTGTGCAAAGCCATCAGTCGCCACCGCGCCGGCCAGCACCAGCGCGCCGGCCAGCGCCGTCACCACCTGTCTCAAACGCATCCTCATCTCCCTGATCATGGTGCTGAGCACCATCCCCAATGGTGCGGGACCATTCCGCCGCCATCGCGGCGCGAAGATGGCCGAGACTTGTCGAATCTCCTAACGCCGCGTGAACGGGTTGGCGCTCGAGCTCGGGTGCATTGCGGCAAGGCCTTGAAAGGATTGGGGCGCAGCAACTTGCTGCCTTGTTGCGGCAAAACCGGCAGCGGCATGCGCGAGAAGCCTTCGTCTGGAACCCGGAGATGCAGATGGGTACGGCGGCGGTTGGTCTGCGCATTGTCGTTCCGGCAGTTGCGCCCGGCGAGAGGCGCACCCGTCAAGGTTTAACTATTTTCTTCAGCGTCCCCTAACGTTGCGGGCGCGACGGTGCTGGTGCTGCTCCGATAACGTTCTAATGTGCCGCCCGAGACAGCAGGGGGCTCGGGCACGACCGCCGGGCGCGGCTGCCGGGAGGCGATCTCGACATCCGCGTTGTGCCAATGGGGGAGTAGGATGAAGCGCGTGCTCGCGTTGGCGGCGTTGGTGGCCGTCGTCCTGCACTCGGGCGCCGCCATGGCGGCCGCGGCCGAGATGCCAAAGAGGGGCGGCACGCTGGCCTTCGCCGTCGTCGCCGAGCCGCCGAACTACGACTGCCACGCCAATGCGTCGTTCGCCGTCGCCCACACGGTCGCGCCGCACTATTCGACGCTGCTGAAGCTCGATGGCCGCGGCTACCCCAAGCTGATCGGCGATCTCGCCACGAGCTGGAGCGTGGGCCCGGACGGCCTGACCTACACGTTCAGGCTGCACGAGGGCGTCAAATTCCACGACGGCTCGGCCCTCACTTCCACCGACGTGAAAGCGACCTATGAGCGGATCGCCGATCCACCGGCCGGCGTCGTGTCGGTGCGCAAGGCCTGGTATGCCGACATCCTCGCGATCGAGACGCCCGACCCGGCGACCGTGGTGTTCAAGCTCAAGGCGCCCAACGCCTCCATGCCGCTGAGCTTCGCCTCGCCCTTCGGCTGCATCTACAGCGCGGCCAGGCTCGAGCAGAACCCGCGCTATCCCGAGACCGAGGTGATGGGCTCGGGCGCCTTCACCTTCGTCAGGCACGCGAAGGGCGCCTCCTGGGAGGGCAAGCGCTTCGAGGGCTACTTCCGCAAGGGCCTGCCATATCTCGACGGCTACAAGGCCTACTTCGTCACGTCGGGCGGCGTGCTGCCGGGCATCCTCGGCGGCCGGTTCGACGCCGAGTTCCGCGGCCGCAACCAGCAGGAGCGCGATCGGCTGCTGGCCAAGATGAGGGACCAGCTGATCGTCGACGAGGGCCCATGGGTGGGTGGCCTGATGGTCACCTTCAACACCAGGCGCAAGCCCTTCGACGACATCCGGGTGCGTCGGGCGCTGTCGCTGGCGATCGACCGCTGGGCGGGCGCCGAGACCCTGTCCAGGATCTCGATCCTCGAGCAGGTCGGCGGCTTCATGCGGCCGGGCTTCGCCATGGCGCTGCCGCCAGCCGAGCTCGTCAAGCTGCCGGGCTTTTCCAGAGACATCGACAAGTCGCGCGCCGAGGCCAAGCGGCTGCTCAAGGAGGCGGGCGCCGAGAGCCTCAGCTTCAAGCTCTTCAACCGCGGCGTGGCGGAGCCCTACACCGCCGCTGGCGTCTACCTGATCGACCAGTGGCGGCGCATCGGCGTCAATGTGCAGCAGGAGCAGCTGGAGACCAAACCCTATGAGGACGGCCTGCAGAAGGGGAATTTCGATGTGGCAATCGAGTCCATCAGCGACTTCGTCGACGATCCCACGGCGCAATTCTCCAGGCTGCTGACGCAGACGGCCTCGCCCACCGGCTTCTCCGGCCACGCCGACGCCAAGCTCGACGACATGTACGAGAGGCAACGCCACGAGCTCGATCCCGAGGAGCGCATCAGGCTCGTGCGCGACATCGACCGCTATGCCATCGGCATCGCCTACAACGTGCCGCTGCTCTGGTATCGGCGCATCGTCGTCCTGCACAAGAAGATCAGGAATTGGCATTTCTCGCCCAGCCAATACATCCTGCAGGACCTGAGCGAGGTCTGGCTCGACCAGTAGGTGCGCCCTGGTTGCGCCCGTGCGCCTGCGCGAGCCGCTCCCTGAAAAACGTGTCGCCGGCTCCCATATCCTTGTGCGAAAGCTCCATCCGGCACCTCTTCGGCTGGCGGATCTCGCAAGCACAATGGCGGCAGAAAGCAAGTTCGAAAGCTGGCTGACGCGCGACGGCGCGGGGCTCTATTGCGAGCCCGGCGGCTTCCACGTCGACCCCACGCGACGCGTCGAGCGGGCGATCATCACCCACGGCCACTCCGACCATGCGCGGGCGGGGCACGGCGCCGTCCTCGCCACGCCCGAGACCATCGCCATCATGCAGGCGCGGCTCGGGCCCGAGGCGGCCGGCAGCTTCCAGGCGCTGGGCTACGGCGAGGCACTCACGATGGGCGGCGTGACGGTGCGCCTGGCGCCGGCCGGCCACATCCTCGGCAGCGCCCAGGTGGTGATCGAGCACCAGGGCCGCCGCGCCGTGATCTCCGGCGACTACAAGCGCCGGCCCGATCCCACCGCCGCCAGCTTCGAGCTCGTCCGCTGCGACCTGTTCGTCACCGAGGCCACCTTCGCGCTGCCGGTGTTCCGGCACGAGCCCGACGTGCGCGAGATCGGCCGGCTGCTGGCCTCGCTCGCGGCCTTCCCCGAGCGCACGCACCTCGTCGGCGCCTACGGCCTTGGCAAGACCCAGCGGCTGATCGCGCTCTTACGCGCCGCCGGCTACGACCGGCCGATCTGGCTGCACGGCGCGCACAAATCCATGTGCGACCTCTATGCCGGGCTGGGCGTCGATCTGGGCGAGCTTGCCCTGGTGAGCGACGCATCAGACAAGCTCGCCGGCGAGATCGTGCTCTGCCCGCCCTCGGCGCTGAAGGACCGCTGGACGCGGCGGCTCACCGACCCTGTCACCGCCTTCGCCTCGGGCTGGATGCGCGTGCGGGCGCGGGCCCGCCAATATGGCGTCGAGCTGCCGCTGGTGATTTCCGACCACGTCGACTGGCCGGAGCTGGTGCAGACCATCGCCGAAACGGAAGCGGAAGAGATCTGGGTGACGCATGGCCGCGAGGACGCGCTGGTGCGCCAGATCGGCCTGATGGGCAAGCGCGGTCGCGCGCTGGCGCTGGTCGGCTACGAGGAGGAGGAGGCGGAATGAAAGCTTTCGCCGACCTCCTCGATCGTCTCTCCTACAGCCCGAGCCGCAACGCCAAGCTGCGGCTGATGGCCGACTACTTCCGCGCCACCCCCGATCCCGACCGCGGCTGGGCGCTGGCTGCGCTCACCGACGGCCTCCCCTTCTCGTTTCCCCTCAGGCGCACGCTGATGGAGATGATGGCGCGCAAAATGGACCCCGAGCTGTTCCGCCTCTCGCGCGACTACGTCGGCGACACGGCCGAAACGATCGCGCTGGTGTGGCCGGCCGCCACCTCCCTCTCCCCGTCTTCACGGGGAGAGGGTCGGGGGGAGGGGCAGCCCGATGCGCCGGCGCAAACTTCTGCCCCTCACCCTAACCCTCTCCCCGCAAGCCCTCGGGTGACATTTGGGCAGGGTGAGTGCGTGGATGGCCCGAGGGCAAGCGGGGAGAGGGGAGAGTCACGCCTTGCCGACATCGTCGCCGAGCTGGCCCTGATCGACCGCAACGACCTGGGCCCGCGCCTGGAGACCTGGCTCGACGGCCTCGACGCCACCGGCCGCTGGGCGCTCCTGAAGCTGCTGACCGGCGCGCTGCGCGTCGGCGTGTCGGCGCGGCTCGCCAAGACGGCCGTGGCCGAGATGGGGGCCCTAGCCGTCGGCGACATCGAGGAGGTCTGGCACACGCTGGCGCCCCCGTACGCGCCCCTGTTTGCCTGGGTGGAGGGGCGTGGCCCCAAGCCCGACCTCGCGGGTGCACCCGTGTTCCGCCCGCTGATGCTGTCGCACGCGCTCGAGGACGCCGACTGGGCCGCGCTGGACCTCGCCGCGTTCTCCGCCGAATGGAAGTGGGACGGCATCCGCGTGCAGATCGTGGCCGGGCGCGGCGAGGCGCATCTCTTCTCGCGCACCGGCGACGACATCGGCAAGAGCTTTCCCGACGTGGCCAGCGGCTTCAACTTCGATGCCGTCCTCGACGGCGAGCTCTTGGTACTGCGCGACGGCCGCGTCGCCTCCTTCAACGACCTGCAGCAGCGGCTCAACCGCAAGGGCGTATCGAAGCGCCAGATGGAGCAGTTCCCGGCGCATGTGCGCCTCTACGACGCGCTGCTGATCGACGGCGAGGACCTGCGCCGGCTGCCCTTCACCGAGCGCCGCGCGCGGCTCGAGGCCTGGCACGCGCGCGTGCGGCCGCTGCGCACCGACCTCTCTCCGCTCATTGCCGCGCCGTCGAAGGACGAGTTGCAGTCCCTGTGGGCGGCGACTCGCGAGACCGGCATCGAGGGGCTGATGCTCAAGCGCCGCGACAGCCCCTACGTCGCCGGCCGGCCCAAGGGGCTGTGGTGGAAGTGGAAGCGCGCGCCGCTCACGCTCGACTGCGTGCTGATGTACGCCCAGCGCGGCTCCGGCAAGCGCTCGTCCTACTATTCCGACTACACCTTCGGCGCCTGGCGCGAGGGCGAAGGCGGCGGGCAGGAGCTGGTGCCGGTCGGCAAGGCCTACTTCGGCTTCACCGACGAGGAGCTCTTGGAAATCGACCGCTGGGTGCGCAACCACACGACGGAGAGCTTCGGCCCCGTGCGCGCGGTCTCCCCGGGCCTGGTATTCGAGGTCGCCTTCGACGCCGTGCAGCGCTCGACGCGCCACAAGTCGGGCGTCGCCATGCGCTTCCCCCGCATCCACCGCATCCGCTGGGACAAGCCCGCCGTCCAGGCCGACCGGCTCGAGACGCTGATGGCGATGATCGAGGGGTGAGGTCGGGTGCCGCGTTGGCTCTGGGCGAAACTAGGGAACACCCCTATTCTGGAGTCTCGGTACGAAGCTGCGAGGCCCAGGGCCCTGACCACGATCAAGCAGCGACATGGACGCGGGCGCAACACGATCGCAGTTGGGTTGCGCGCATTCTTCAAGATCGCAGACAGATGGGCCTTGTCCAACGACGAGGCGATCGTCCTCCTTGGTCGACCTGCGCGAGCCACATTCCACAGTTGGAAGAAGGGCGAGGTTGGTCAACCCGCGCACAGCCACGACCTGGCAAGCCGTCTCAGCTACGTCCTGGGCATCTTCAAGGCCTTGCAGGCCCTCTATCAACGTCCCGACCTGGCCGACAGCTGGGTGCGTAGGCCCAACGACGCGTTCGGCGGCCAGTCCGCTCTCGAGCGCATGTTGGGGGGCCAGGTGACCGATCTCGCCGCGGTCCGCGACTATCTCGACAGCGTCAGAGGCGGTAAATGACCGCTCGGCGATCAACAACGACGCCGAAAGTCCAGAACTGGCATGTTTGCTCGCCGACGACGTCCTGGCTTGTCCCTCACACGATCCTCAAGCCTCTGTGCGCGCGCAAACCCATTTCTCGAAAAACGAGATAGAATGGGCGAGAGGTGATTCGCGGAGAGATCAATGACTAGAAGGTGCGACTACAGCGTGCTGCTAGCCTCCGACTACGTCAACATCCTGGATGATCTCGGTTTGGCGGGACCCATTAGACATTTGCTCTTAGAGATGCTCATCGCCGAAGAAGACCATCGCCGCTTCGTGCGCGAGTTCGATCACCGTTTTGGACTTGTTGCTGCACTTGGTGAGGGAGTTGTGGCTGAGATATTGGGAGTACCAATAGAGCAAGCTCGCAAGCTCCTGGTTACAGCCTCCCGCGACCGACTGTTGGCTTGTAGTGCCGACGTCTCAACCGGCGTCGTGGAACGTGTGAGCTTTGGTGATTTGTTCCTTAATGCACTCAGAGATGCAGTTGCGTTTCAATCTCAGATATTGACCACGACAACCCGACAACGAGACGGCGTGAAAGGTGCAACAGCTGGGGTCAAATTGAGCGCCCATCTCCTATTCGAGGATACGTGCGAATTATGCGGAGACAAAGCGCTTCAGGGGAAAGACCAATGGGGTCGGCGGATGCAAGTAGCCCGAATCAAAAAAGAGATGTCGGCGACCGCTGAAAATGTGACCTTGCTCTGCAGTAAATGCGCGCGGGCCCACAACGGCATGGATCTCCCGGGCGAATGCCGAACCCTCCGAATGCTTGAGATTGCGCAAGAAAGAGATCAGAAGCCCGCGCCACGCACCGCAAAGCCTGTGTCAAAGCCGGCGAAGGAAATTGTCGTTACCGCGACAGGCGTGATGTTCGTCAGGACGCGCAACCTTGGGCACGAACCGCCAATCCCGCTTGAGACGCAGGATCAAAGCGGCTCCCAGTTGAACACATCGGCCGAGCGCTCGAGCGGGTAGAGCGCGCTTCGGAACGCCGGCAGCATGGTGTCGGCCAGCACCTGCGGGGTCCAGCCGCCGTCCTTGTGCGCCACGCGCACGGGCCGCGACTGGCTCATCAGGAAGATCTCGTCCTTGCGCACGGCGAAGATCTGCCCCGACACGTCCTTGGAGAGATCGCTCGCCAGGAACACGACCATCGGCGCGATCTTCGAGGCCGTCATGGTGGTCTTGACGCGCTCCACGCGCGCCTTCTGCTCGGGCGTGTCGACCGGGATGGTGCCGATCAGCCGCGACCAGGCGAACGGCGACACGCAGTTGGAGCGCACGTGGAAACGCGCCATGTCGAGCGCGATCGATTTCGACAGCCCGACGATGCCGAGCTTGGCGGCGGAATAGTTGGCCTGGCCGAAGTTGCCGACCAGCCCGGACGTGGACGTGAAGTGGATGTAGGAGCCCGACTCCTGGTCCTTGAAGTAGGGCGCGGCCGCCTTCGACACGTAGAACGCGCCGTAGAGATGCACCTTGATCACCGCGTCCCAGTCGACCGCGCTCATACGGTGGAAGATGCGGTCGCGCAGGATGCCGGCGTTGTTGACCACGCAGTCGACACGGCCGAAGTTGTCGATCGCCGTCTTGATGATGCGCTCGGCGCCCTGCGGGTCGGCGACGCTGTCGCCGTTGGGCACCGCGATGCCGCCCGCCTTCGTAATTTCGCCCACCACCTGATCGGCGACCGAGACGTCGGCCCCCTCGCCCTCGGCCGAGCCGCCCAGATCGTTGACCACCACCTTGGCGCCCTCGGCGGCAGCCAGCAGCGAGATCTCGCGGCCGATGCCCCGCCCCGCCCCCGTGACGACGACGACTTTGCCTTCAACGCACTTGGCCACTTCGCGCTCCTCACACTCGACCGGATTCCCCTCCCCTTGACGGGGAGGGGTTAGGGGTGGGGTGAAGTCGCGCGCAGCCGTCGAGTTTGGTTACCCCCACCCCCGACCCCTCCCCGCAAGGGGGAGGGGAGCCCACGCGTCATGCGCGGCTCGGTTTACGCCCCATATTTTCCGACGATGGAGATGGCGCAGACGTTCCTCTGCGGGAAGCCGCCGAGGTTGTGGGTCAGCCCGAACACCGGCTCCTGCTTCCGCTGGCGCTCGCCGGCGCGGCCCTGCATCTGCAGGTACATCTCGTAGATCATGCGCAGGCCCGAGGCGCCGATCGGGTGGCCGAAGCATTTCAGGCCGCCGTCGATCTGGCAGGGCAGCTTGCCGTCGGCGTCGTAGAAGCCGTCGAGCACGTCCTTGATCGCACCGCCCTCGGGCGAGATGTGCAGGTCCTCCATGGTGACGAGCTCGGTCACCGAGAAGCAGTCGTGCACCTCGATCAGGCTCAGCTGATCGCGGGGCTTGTCGATGCCGGCTTCCGTATAGGCGCGCTTCGACGCGATGCGGGTGGTGGCGAAGTAGCTGCCGTCCCAGGAGTTGTGCTGCGCCTCGAGGCCGTTCGACACAGCGATCTGCAGCGCCTTGACCGAGACCATGTCCTTCTTGCCGAGGCCCCTTGCAATCTCGGGCGTGGCGACGATGGCGCAGGCGGCCCCGTCGCTCACGCCGCAGCAGTCGTAGAGCCCCAGCGGCTCGGCCACCGTCGGCGCGTTGAGCACGGTGTCGACGGTGATCTTGTTGCGCAGGTGTGCCTTGGGGTTCTTGGCGCCGTTGTCGTGGCTCTTGACGGAGATGTGCGCCATGCCGTGCTTGAGGTCCTTGGCGTCGACCTTGTGCTTGGCGCGGTAGGCGGCGGCGAGCTGGGCGAAGCTGCCCGGTGCGGAGGCGTTCGGATTGGTCATGTCGTTGAGCGGTCCGCGGCCACGCTGCGGCAGGCCGCCGTAGCCGGTGTCCTTCAGCTTCTCCACGCCCAGCGCCAAGGCGATGTCGGCCGCGCCCGAGGCCACGGCATAGACCGCGCCGCGGAACGCCTCGGTGCCGCTGGCGCAATAGTTCTCGACCCGCGTCACGGGGATGAACGGCAGCCGCAGCGCCACCGCCAGCGGCGTCGCCGACTTGCCCACGTGCTGCTCCTCGATGGCCGTGGCGAGCCAGGCGGCGTCGATCTGCTTGGTGTCGATGCCGGCGTCGGCGATGGCCTCGGTGTAGGCCTCCACCATCAGGTTGTCGGCCTCCTTGTCCCAGCGCTCGCCGAACTTGGAGCAGCCCATGCCGATGATGACGACCTTGTCCTTGATGCCCTTTGCCATGGTGAGAACCTCCTCTTAAGCGCCCTGGGCCTTGCCCGCCACGGGGGCCGCTTTCCAGTAATAGCGGCGGAAGCCGCGGGTGGCGTCGATGTCCTTGATGCGGAACATCATCTGCATCGGCTGGCCGACCTTCAAGGCGTCGGCGTCGATGTCGGTGAAGTCGATCATGACGCGCCCGCCCTCCTCGAACTCGATCATGCCATAGCACGAGGGCGGGTCGGGCGCGTAGGTCAGGCGGTCGGCAGTATAGGACTTGATTCGCGCCGCCATGTCGGCAAAGCCGTGCGGCTCCTGCGTGCCGATGGCGTTGCAGTTGGGGTTGACGCAGATGTCGGTCTTGGGGAACTGCAGCGTGCCGCACTTGGAGCACTTACCGCCGATGAAGCTCGTCACCGTCTCGCGGTTGCGCCACATCGACGACAGTGCCGTGCCCTTGTCGGTCTCCGAGCGCATGCCGCGCTCGAGCTCGATCAGATCGTTGAAGGCGAGATAGCGACCGTAGCTCGTCTCCTCCTTGCGGCGGGCGAGATGGCCGGCAACGCCGAGGTTCTTGGCCCGCTTGCCGATCTCGGGCGTCACCTCGAACAGCAGCGCGTCGGCACCCTGGCCGAAGCCGACCACCAGGATCTTGTCGCCGGGCTTGGCCTTCTCCAGCGTCGCCGCGAGCAGGACCAGGGCATGCGCAGCGCCGGTGTCGCCGCAGTTGGCATGCAGCGGATCGCACAGCGCCTTGTCGTCGACGCCGGCCGCCTTGGCGACCGAGCTGGCGACGCGCGCCAGGGTCGCCGGCATGCAGAAGTGCGTCACGTCCTTCCCCGCCACCTTGGCGGCTTCCAGGCAGCGTTTGATGGTGGGCGGAACGACCGCCATGTAGCCGGCGTCGCGGATCCAGCGCTCCTCCCACTGGTAGTCGAACTGGTTGTCGACGGAGCGGAAGTGGTCGACGAAGTCGGCGGTGCGCGAGGCCTTGGCCAGCAGCGTGGCCAGCGGCTTGCCCTCGCCGACCAGGATCGCCGCAGCGCCGTCGCCGCTCGACATCTCGACCGGGCTCGCGGCCTTGGCGCCGCGCTTCTCGGCCGCCACCACCAGGGTCTCGCTGTCGCTGCCGAGCGCCTCGATCAGCGCCGAGGTGCCGGCCCGTTGGCTGGCCGCGACATCGATGGTGGAGACGCCGTCATCGAGGCTGAGTGCGCCGGCGACGATGCCCGAATGCAGCCGGTCGAGGAACGGGAAGGTGGTGGAGGCAAAGCGCAGCGCGGCAACGCTGGCGCGGTCGCGCCCGATGAGCGCATCGCGGGCGGCTTCCACCGCCATCGTCACGGCGTCCTCGTCCCAGTTGCAGAAGGCGCGCTCGCCCTTGGCCTGGCCCTTGAGCGCGGGATTAAACCAGCCGTGCGTGTCGGCAATCGCCTTGCGCGGCAGCCGGCGCCAGGGGATGTAGGCGCCGAACGCGAGAATGCCCTTGGTCATTA
>Ga0209726_10006921_pt1 | contig 12904 bp, 12 predicted proteins | sample Subgrocontami54m_FD_187453 | JGI IMG/M metagenome (GOLD analysis project Ga0209726, IMG submission 187453) | Subsurface groundwater microbial communities from S. Glens Falls, New York, USA - GMW46 contaminated, 5.4 m (SPAdes) (version 3) | ecosystem: Environmental > Aquatic > Deep subsurface >... | reverse complement strand
TCCGTCAATCAACGGCTTTGCCTTTGTCCCGCGATTACGTATGCTGGCAGGCCATCCGCGGCGGAATGGCGCCTTGCCGCGCGGTCCGCGTCCGCCGCGGACGATGATCCCGAGGAGGATACGCAGTGATCACCCCAGCAACCGCATCGCGCGCCTCAGTGCCCTGCCGCGCGCGCAGCATCTGAGCGAGCCCGCATGGAACCCGAATCGTTCAAACCCGTCGCCTACGCCGACCTGAAGCTGGGCGACTCCTGGCGCAGCCACGGACGCACTCTCACCGAGACCGATCTGTCGCTTGCCTGCATGCTCACCGGCGACTGGCACCCGATACACGCCGACGAGGAATTCGCCAGGACCACGCCGATAGGCAAGCGCATGCTGCACGGTCCCTTCGGCATCCTGCTCGCGGCGGGCATGTCCACCCACCTGCCCGAATTCGCCGACCCGGTGATCGGCGCCACCGGCTTGCGCGAATGGAGCTATCGCGCGCCGCTCGTCGTGGGCGACACGGTGCATATCGAGACCAGCATCGAGAGCAAGCGCATCACGTCGGACGGCAAGCGTGCGATCGTCGAACGGCGCATGAAGGTGGTGAACCAGGCGGGCAAGGTGCTGCAGGAAGGCATCGTCGGGGCGATGTTCCGTCTCGCGACGCCGGGAGCCCCAGCGTGATCCTTGCCGATCTGTACGAGCACAATGCGCTCTGCTGCCGCGACCATCCGGCGATCATTTTCGAAGACCGTACGATCAGTTTCGGCGAGTACTACACCCGTTCCAGGCGGCTGGCGAATGCGCTCGCGGCCGGCGGTCTGAAGCGCGGGGACAGGATCGCGATCCTGGCGCAGAACTGCCCCGAATACGCCGAACTCCACGGCGCCTCGGGCATCTCCGGATTCATGGCGGCGGGCATGAATTACCGCCTGGCCGCGCCCGAACAGGCGCAGATTCTCGCCGACTGCGAGCCGGCGGTGTTCGTGTTCGAGTCGGAGTACGCGCAGCGCGCCTCCGAGCTGCTGCCATCGCTGCCCAGGAACACGCGGCTGATCTGCATCGAGAAGACGCCGGGCGAGGCGGAGACGTTCGGCGCCGAGAGCTACGAAACCGTCCTGATGAGCGCGCCGGATGCCCCGCCGGCGCTGCGCGCCGCCGAAGACGACATCGTGTTTCTGGTCTACACCTCGGGCACCACCGGGCGGCCCAAGGGCGTGATGCTCGCCAACGGCGGGCAGCTCGAGCAGGCGCGGCTGCAGGCGACGGTCAGCGGCGCGCAGCAGATCGACCGCATGCTGATCGTGATGCCCTTCTATCACATCGGCGGGACCACCGAGCTGCTCACCTATTTCTCGGTCGGCGCGACCATCGTGCTGCACCGCGCGTTCGATGCACGGGCGATCCTGGAGAGCGTGAAGCGGCACCGCGTCACCTCGGCACACCTCGCGCCGACGATGATCCAGATGATGCTCGATATCCAGGAGAAAACCCCGGTCGACGTCTCCAGCCTGCACACCGTCTGCTACGCCTCGGCGCCGATGTCGGTGGCGCTGTCGCGCCGCGCCAATGCGGTATTCGGCAGGATATTCATGCAGATCTACGGCATGAGCGAGGGCGGCGCGGCGACCGCGCTGTTCAAGCACCAGCATCATCTCGAAGGCACGCCGAAGCAGACCGACCGCCTCGCCTCGGCCGGCCAGCCGATGTTCGGCTCCGAGATCCGCGTGGTGCGCCCCGACGGCACCGACTGCGATATAGGCGAGATCGGCGAGGTCTGGGGCCGGTCGAAGTTCCTGATGAAGGGCTACTGGCGCAATCCCGAAGCGACCCGGGCGGCGATCGGCGACGGCTGGATGCACTCCGGCGACATGGGCTACTTCGACGAGGATCACTACCTGTTCATCGCCGACCGCAAGAAGGACATGATCATCTCCGGCGGCGAGAACATCTATTCGCGCGAAGTCGAGGAGGCACTGCTGCTGCACCCGGCGGTGGCCGAGGCGGCGGTGATCGGCGTGCCCGACCCGAAGTGGGGCGAATCGGTGAAAGCCTTTGTCTCGCTCAAGCCGGGCGCCGAGGCGACCGGGGCCGGGCTGATCGAGCACTGCCGCGCCTCGATCGCGAGCTACAAGAAACCCCGAAGCGTGGAATTCATGCCGGCGCTGCCGCGCATACTGAGCACCAACAAAATCGACAAGAAAAAGTTGCGCGAGCCCTTCTGGGCGGGACGCGACCGTCAGGTGTCCTGAAGTGTCCTGAATCCTCCAAAGGAGATCGTCATGCTGAAAAAACTGTCCCGGGCCGTACTTGCCTCAATCGCATTCATCGCCTGCGCCGCATTCGGCCAGACCTATCCGGCCAAGCCGGTGCGCATCATCGTCCCCTTCCCCGCGGGCGGGCTCGCGGATGTGCTCGCGCGCGGCCTGGGCCAGGAACTCACCAAAGTCTGGGGTCAGCAGGTGATCGCGGAAAACCGCTCCGGGGCGAACACCATCATCGCCTCCGAAGCCGCCGCGAAATCAGCGCCCGACGGCTATACCATCTATCTGGCCACCGACGCCTCCCTGTCTGCAAACCAGTATCTCTACAACAAGCTGCCCTACGATCCGGTGAAGGATTTTGCCGCGGTGATCAGTCTCATCGCGGTGCCGACCGTCCTGGTGGCCGGCCCGTCATTCCCGGCAAACAATCTTCAGGAACTTGTCGCCCTGGCGAAGCAGAAACCCGGCACCATCACGTACGGCAGCTTCGGCTACGGCAGCTCGACCCATATCGATACCGAGGCCTTAAGCCAGATCACCGGCACCAAGCTGGTTCATGTCCCTTACAAGGGGATCGCCGAGGTGCTTCCGGCGATTCTCGCCGGCCAGATCCAGGTGGCGCTCTCGGGTGTGGCGCCGGCGCTGCCGCTGCTGCGCGGCGGCAAGCTGAAGGCGCTCGTACACGGCGGGTTCCAGCGCTCGCCGGCCATGCCGAACGTGCCCACCTTCGCCGAGTCGGGCGCACCGGGATTTGCCTCGGTCGCCTGGTTCGGACTCGTGGTGCCCGCGGCGACGCCCCATCCGGTCATCGACCGTATCGCCGGTGACGTACAGCGAATCGCCACCAACAAGTCGTTCGACGAGAAATTCATCAGCGGCGTGGGTCTTGAACCGTTTGTGATGCTGCCGGATGCGTTTGCCGCGTTTCTGAAGACCAACCGCGTCACCTACGCGGAACGGATCAAGAATCTCGGTATCAAACTGGATTAAAAGGGTTCCTTCGCGCCGCGGGACGACGCAGCCGGGCACATGGGCTCGACTGCAATTTGATCCGTGTATTCCCGGGGGAAAAGCGACGGGAAAACACTGATCAAGCCCGGGAAATTAGAAAAATCGCAATAGTTCCCCTCTGACGATGAAGAAGCCTTTAGCGGGCTTCGCCCCCTGATATGTCGTTCCAGGGTTTCCACAGGAGATTCAGATGCTGTTTCGCAAAATTTCAGGACTTCTTTCAGCGCTCGCGCTTGCGCTGGTTGCCGGCAGTGCGTTCGCGCAGGCCTGGCCGGCCAGGCCGATACGCGTGATCGTGGCGTCGGGCGCGGGCGGCACCAACGACATCCTCGCGCGGCTGATGGGCGAACGTCTGGGACAGGTGCTCGGTCAGCCGTTCATCTTCGACAACCGCCCCGGCGCCGGCGGCCATCTCGGCTCCGAGATGGCGGCGCGCGCGCCGGCCGACGGCCACACCCTGCTGATGACCGGCTCGCCCACGCATTCGGCGGGGCCGCACCTGTTCAAGAATCTCGCCTACGATCCGATGCGCGACGTGCCGCCGCTGGCCATGCTCGCGACCGCGCCCAACCTGCTGGTGGTCAATACCGCGTCTGCGGTGAAGTCATTGCAGGATCTGGTGCGCCTTGCCCGCGAAAAGCCGGGCCAGCTCACCTATTCGTCCGCGGGCAACGGCACCTCGGGCCATCTCGCCGCCGAACTGCTCAAGAGCATGGCGAAGATCGACGTCGTGCATGCGCCGTTCAGAAGCGGCCCCGAGGCCGTCACCGGCCTGCTCAGCGGACAGGTGGCCTTCATGTTCTTCACGCCGCCCGCCACCCTGCCGCTGGTGAAGGCCGGCAAGCTGCGCGCGCTGGGGATCAGCAGCCTGTCGCGCAGCGCGCTTGCGCCCGAGGTTCCCACGCTTGCCGAGTCCGGCTATCCGGGTTTCGAGGTCGTGGCATGGTATGCGTTCTGTGCGCCGCGCGGTGTGCCGCGCGAGATTGCCTCCCGGCTCGCGGGCGAAATCGAGAAAGTCCTGCGCCAGCCCGAGGTGAAGGAAAAGATCATCCAGCTCGGCGCGGAACCGCGCTTTCTCGCCGGCGAGGCGCTGCTCGATTTCGCGAATCGCGACGCGGCCGTGGCCGGCAAGCTGATACGCGAAACCGGCTCCAAATCGGACTGAGCCGAAGCCGCATCCGATGAAACTCGCGCGCTGGTCGTTTCACACCTATCGTCTGCCCTATGCCCGGCCGGTGCACTGGAGCGATATCGTCGAAGACGGCGCGCTGTTCGTGCTGCTGCGTCTGGAAAGCGATGGCGGCGCGGCGGGCGTGGCCGAATCAACGATCAAGGCGACCTGGTCGGGCGTGTCCCCGCGCAGCCTGACCGCCGCCGTGGAAGATTTGCTGCTGCCGCTGCTCAAGGACGCGGATCTTTCCGATCCCGAGCAGGTGCGCCGGCGCTTCGACCCGGTGCCGGAGAACCGCGCGGCCAAGGCGCTGGTGGACAACGCGCTCTGGGATCTCGCCGCCGCGGCGCGCGGGGAGCCGCTGTGGAAAACCTGGGGCGGCCGCGCGCGCGTCGATCTGTCCTGGGCGGTGACGCGCCAGGCGCCGGCGGCGATGGCAAAGGAAGCGGTTGCGATGGTCGAGCGCCACGGCTTTCGCACCCTCAAGGTCAAGGGCGGACAGGGCACGGACACCGATGTCGCCGGCATGCGCGAGATTCGCGCGGCGGTGGGCGACGCGGTCAGTCTGTATGTCGATGCCAATGCCTACTATTCCCGCGAGGCGGGTCCCGACTACGCCCGGCGCATGGCCGATGCCGGCGCGGTGGTGGTCGAGGATCCCTGCACGCTTTATCCCGATGCCGGATTCAGCGTGCTGCAGACCGCCTGCCCGGTGCCGGTGCTGGTCGATTTCAACTGCTCCTCGCCCGAGGACACGCGCCTGTTCATCGAACGCGGCGCGCGCGCGATCAGCCTCAAGCCCGGCCGCGTCGGACTCAGCGACGGCCGGCTGATGAGTGAACTCGCGAACCGGGCCGGCTGCCGCACCGTGGTGGGGCTGTTCGGCGAAAGCCTGCTCGGCACGCTCTCGGCGCTGCAGCTCGCCTCGACACTGCCGGCCGCCGCGCTGCCCTCGGAAGTGACCTGGTATCTGGAGATGACCGCGCAGATACTCGACGCGGACATCACGATCCATGAGGGCGGTGTCACGCTCCCGGAGGCGGCGTCGCTCGCTGCGCTGGTAAACTGGAACGCGGTTGCGCGTTACGCTGCATGAGGAATCCCCGCGCCGCATTCTGAAAACACGACACCGGGCGGCGCGGCGCCGCCGCCCGCCGCAGATTTCACCTTGGCCTACGAATGGAGTAACACGAACATCATGGAACGCAAGAACAAACCGATCACCTCGGACATGGGCTGGAGCCTGCCCGACCGCATCACCATCAAGGGCATGGATTTCTGCACCCAGATTCTCGGAAAACTGTCCTTTGGCGACATGGCCTGGCTGGAGATCATGGGCAAGCTGCCCACGCCGCAGCAGTCGGCCGTGTTCAACGCGCTGCTGGTGACCCTGGTCGAGCACGGCATGACGCCGATGGCGATCGCGACCCGGCTCACCAACCTGGGTTCGCCCGACGCGGTGCAGGCGTCGATCGCCGCCGGCCTGCTCGGCATGGGTTCGGTGTTCGGCGGCACCGCCGAAACCGCCGCGCGCATGTTGCAGGATGCGCTCGCCAAACCCGGCGCGCGCGACGACCTCCCGGGACTGGCCAGGCGCATCGCAACCGACTATGTCGAACGCAAGCGCCCGGTGCCCGGACTCGGCCACCCGACGCACAAGCCGATCGATCCGCGCTCGCCGGTGCTGTTTCGCATCGCCGCCGAGAACGGCTATTCGGGCGACTATGTACGCCTGATGGAACTGATCGCCGCGGAGGCCGCCAAGGCGAGCGGCAGGGTGCTGCCGCTGAACGTGTCGGGCGCGATCGGCGCGATCGCCTCCGAACTCGGCGTGGACTGGCGCCTGTGCCGCGGCATCGTGGTGGCAAGCCGCGCGGTGGGTCTGGTCGGCCATATCGCCGAGGAACTGCGCAATCCGATCGCGGGCGAGATCTGGGCGCGGATGGATCACGAAGTCACCGTGGCCGGGCTCGAAGCCGAAGCCAGGGCCCCCAAAGGCGGCTGAGCGGCCATGCCCGTCGTCGCGGCATACGCACGACCCGCCGGACAAAAAAGGCGCGAGACACGGATTCACGTCTTGCAAACACCCGCCCGGGAAAAGAGACCTGCCATGATCCGAAGAAATGTCCTGAAGCTTGCCGCGGCTCGCGCGCGGATTGCGCCGCTTGCACCCCTGGCGCCCTGCCCGGGCAGGCCGATACGCTTCCTCGTTCCCTGCGCGCCCGGCGGCGGCGCCGACATCGCCTGCCGGCGGATCGCGCTGGTGCACAGCGAGATTCAACTCCGGGCCAAGGGGATCAAGTCTGCCCGCATCACGATCAACTGATGGAGGGAACGAACCTGCCGGAACGAGCGCAGTCATGAACGATTCCGTGCGCGGCCCGCTTGCCGGCCTGCGGGTGATCGAATTCGCCGGCATCGGCCCGGGGCCGTTCTGCGGCCTGCTGCTCGCCGACATGGGCGCCGACGTGCTGCGCCTGGACCGCGCGCAGCCGGCGGAGCTCGGCCTGGGCATCGACCCGAAATACGATGTGCTCGGCCGCGGCAAGCGCTCGATCGGGCTGGATCTCAAGCGCGCGGAGCATGCGCGCCTGGCGCTGGAACTGATCGACCGCGCGGATGCGGTGATCGAGGGGTTTCGCCCCGGCGTGCTGGAGCGCCTCGGCCTCGGGCCGGAGGTGTGCCTGAAAAGAAACCCGAAGCTGGTGTTCGGCCGCGTCACCGGCTGGGGCCAGGACGGGCCGCTCGCCCCGACCGCGGGACACGACATCAATTACATCGCGCTTACCGGCGCGCTGCACGCGATCGGGCGCAAGGGCGAAGCGCCGGTGCCGCCGCTCGCGCTGCTCGGCGATTTCGCCGGCGGCGCGATGTTCCTCGCCTTCGGCGTGGTCTGCGCGCTGCTCGAGGCCCGGCGCTCGGGCAAGGGCCAGGTGGTGGACGCGGCGATCAGCGACGGCGCGGCGCTGCTGATGGCGCCGTTCCTCGCGCGCCACGCCGCCGGCGTGTGGCGCGACGAGCGCGGCGTCAACGCGCTCGACGGCGGCACGCCCTGGTACGACTCGTACGAGACCGCCGACGGCGCCTATGTCTGCATCGGTCCGATCGAGCAGCGCTTCTACGACGAGATGGTGCGGCGCATGGGGCTGGATGCCGCCGCGCTGCCCGCCCGCGATGACCGCGCGGCTTGGCCGCGCTTGCGCGGGATTTTCGCGGCCTGCTTCAAAAGCCGCACGCGCGAGGACTGGACGCGCGTTTTCGAGGGCAGCGATGCCTGTTTCGCGCCGGTGCTGTCGATCGCGGAAGTACCCTTGCATCCGCACCAGAAGGCGCGCGGGGTTTTCACCCACGAGCACGGGTATCCCGAACCCGCGCCCGCGCCGCGCCTCTCACGCACCCCGGGCAGACGCACCCGCACCGCGCCGCGCGCAGGCGAAGGCGGCGCTTCCGCGCTTGCCGACTGGAATTTCAGCGCCGCCGAGATCTCGGCTTTCGAGGCCGGCGGCGCTATCTTGAATCATCAATAGTCCCAGATAGTCCAAACACAACCAGGAGCCGGCATGAGCGACCACGAACTTACCGACGAACAACGCATGATCCGCCAGTCTGTGCGCGAGATCGCCGAGAAGCACTTCAAGCCCAAGGCGGCCGAAGTCGACAAAACGCGACGCCCGCCTATCGAAAACATCGGCATCCTCGCCGAGCACGGCTTTTCCGGCGTGTTCATACCGGAACAATATGGCGGTCCGGGGCTGAACGTGACCGATATCGTCATCGTTCTCGAAGAGGTGGCGCGCTGCTGCGCGAGCACCGCGATGCTTGTGGGCTGCACCGACGGCGCGACACCACGGGCGATTCTGCATCTCGGCAGCGAAAAACAGAAAAAGGACTATCTGCCGAGAATCGCCAAAGGCAAGTTATTTTGCGCCTTCAGCATGTCCGAACCCAACGCCGGCTCGGACATCGGCAATGTCCAGTGCAAGGCGGTCAGAGAGGGCGACAGCTATGTCATCAACGGCGCGAAGCTCTGGTGCTCGGGTGCGCAGGTCTCGGAGTTGTTCCTGGTGCTGGTCAGGCTCGACCCCGCGCCCGGACTGAGGGGCGTGGGGGCGCTTCTGGTGGATCGAAACACGCCGGGCTTCAGCATCGGCAAGCACCTCGACCTGATCGGATTCCGTGGCACCGGCATGGCCGAACTCGCATTCGATAACTGCCGCGTTCCCGCCGAGAACCTGCTGATTCCCGCCGGCGGCATGGCCAGGCTGCTGCAGGTGTTCAATGCCGACCGGATCGCCACCAATCCGTCGATTTGCCTGGGCGTGGCTCAGGCCGCGTTCGAAGCCGCCGTCGCCTATACCAAAGAGCGCATCCAGTTCGGCAAGCCGATCGCCGAGCAGCAGGGCATCCAGTGGAAGCTTGCTGAGATGGCCATCGATCTGGAAGCCGGCCGCGCGCTGCTGTACCGCGCCGCCAAACGTGTCGATGCGGGTCAGGGCACCGCGATCGATGCCTCGATCACCAAGACCTTCACCAACGAGATGTCGCGCCGGGTAACCGACACCGCCATGCAGCTCTTCGGCGCTTTCGGGCTGTCCGAAGAGTTTCCGATGGAACGCATGTACCGCGATGTGCGCGGCATGTCCATCGGCTATGGCACCACCGAAATCCACCGCACCCTTATCGCGCGCGAAATCCTTGACGGGCGGTATGCTGCATAAGGGGTCAATCAGCCCGGGGCGGTGCCCGAAAATCCCGTGTTGCGGGCGTCTGCGATCCGGTCATTCCGGCCGTATCCCCCCGGCGGTGATGATCTTGCGAAAAACCTCCAGATCACGCTTGATCATGTCCGCGAGCTCCTCGGGGGATGTACCGAGCACCGGCAGTCCGGCGGATTCGAGCTTGGCGTGTGCGTCGGGCGTGTTTAGCGCCTTGACGATTTCGAGATTCAGTCGCCTCAAAACCGGCTCCGGGAGCCCGGCGGGCCCGAAAAAGCCGAACCATGAAGCCGGCACCGCGAACCCGGGCACCGATTCGCCGACCGTCGGAACATCGGGGGCGACTTTGCTGCGTTTCGGCTCCACCACTCCGAGTATCCGGATCTTGCCGGAGCGGGCGTGCGGGAGCGCGGTGGCGAGCGCGACCACCGCGACCGGGATCTGCCCGGCGGCCAGATCCTGGATGGCGGGACCGGCGCCCTTGTAGGGCACATGCGCCATGTCGATACCCGTCACCTGTTTGAACAGTTCACCGGCAAGCTGATGCGGTGTCCCGTTGCCGGCACTGCCAAAAGATACTTTTCCAGGATTTTTCCTGGCGTAGTCCACCAGCTCGGCTCCGGATTGCACCGGAACCGAAACATGGACCGCTAGGGCCATCGGCGTTTCGACTGCCGCCGTGATCGGGGTGAAGTCCTTATCCGGATCGTAGGACAAGTTTTTGGACAGGAACTTTGCGATTACGTTTGTCGCGTTCGAGCCGAGCAGGAAGGTGTAGCCATCCGGAGCGGCGCGCGCAACCAGCGCCGAGCCGAGTGCGCCGCCCGCACCGGGGCGGTTCTCGACGATGATCTGCTGCCCCATGCTGTCGCTCATTTTCTGGGCAACGATGCGGGCAAGGGGATCGGTCGATCCGCCCGGCGGGTACGGCACCACCATCTTGATCGGCCTGTTCGGATACGCCTGTCCGTACGCAACCAGCGGCGCGGCCAGCAGCGCCAGCATGAAGATACGCAATCTGCTCATGGTTTTCTCCTCCTCATCAGGTTGTCATTCCGTCATCCGCGGCCAGGCATCACCGGATTGTCCCCGCCCCTACCTGCCCTTGAACTGCGGCCTGCGTTTCTCCATAAACGCGGCGCTGCCCTCCTTGTAGTCTGCGCTCGCAAAGCAGGCCTTGACCATCGCATCCACCGCGGCAAGGTTGCGCTTGTCGGGATCGGAACACAATTCGCGGATTGTGCGCTTGGTCGCCGCGAGGGAGAGCGGTGCGTTTTCGCAGATCAGCTTCATATAGGAGGAGACTTCGGCGTCGAAGCTCGCCACCGGAATCACCCGGTTCACGTAGCCCAGGCGCAGCGCCTCGGCGGCGCCAAACTTGCGCGCGCTCAAAAAGATGTCGGCAGTGTTGGCCGGCCCCATCAGGTTAAGCATGCGCTCGAATCCGGCATACGTGTAGGCCATGCCCATGCGCGCGAGCGGCATGCAAAACACCGCATCCTCCGCGGCGATACGCAGGTCGCAGGCGGCGGCGATGCCCATGCCGCCGCCCATGCAAATGCCGCGGATCTTGGCGATAACCGGCTTGGCGCAACGCGCAGGGGCGGAGTGCGCCAGATCTATCGCGGCGTTATAGACCGCCTGAGTGTCGGCGGTGCCGCGCTGTTTTTCGAATTGCGAAATATCGGCACCGGAGATGAAGGCGCTGTCGCCGTCGCCGGCAAGCACGATCGCGCGCACCCCGGGATCGTTCTCGAAGGCGTCAAATGCCTTCGGCACGGCTTGCCACATATCGAAAGTAACCGCATTGAATTTCCCGGTATTGGAAAAAATGATCCAGCCGATGGCGCCTTCGCGCCGGGTAATGAGTTCAGCCATCGTTGAGAATCCTTGAAAACGCGTGATCTATGACACGGCTCCGGCGCCCGTCGCAAGAAAACAGATCAAGGGCGGTAGGCCTGCATGCCCGTCAACTCGCGCCCCTCTATGAGCGTAAGAATCTGATTGGTGCCGTCCGGGATCGGCAGCATGCGCACGTCCCGGTAGAGTTGCTCCAGACCGAGTTCCCGGCTGATGCCCATCGAGCCGTGGACCTCCATGGCCAGGGATATCGCGCGCTGGCAGTTCGAAATCGCAAAACGCTTCGCCATCGCCGAAATCTGGTTGGCTCGATCGCCGTTGTCAATACAGGCCAGCGCGTAGTAGCAGAGCAGCCGGCTCGTCGTTACTGCCGTGGCGATATCGGCAAGCAGCTCCTGGACGAGCTGGAAGCTCCCGATTTTCCGGCCGAACTGGGTCCGGAGCGACGCGTACGAGAGCGCGGCGTCTAGAGCGCGCTGCGCCATGTTCACCGCGAACAGGCCGATCATCGGCCGGTTTACCAGCCAGGTGAGCGTCATGATGCGTGCCGCGTCGCCCACCTGCCCGAGCAGGTTGTTGCGCGGCACGCGGCAGTCCTCAAACAGTGCCTCGGCCAAATGGCCCTGGCGCAGCCCGAGCGTGGGAATCTCGCGGGTTTCGAATGGCGATTGTTCCCGGTCGGCGATAACGCGCACCATCCGGCTCGATCCCGTCCCGTCCTTGCCCAGGGTGCCGTTGACGCTGATGACATCGCAGATGCCGCCATTGCTGATCCACATTTTTCGGCCGTTGATCACCAGTTCATCGCCCTCCTCCCTGACGCGCGTCGTGACGCTGCGTGAATCCGAACCCACATCCGGCTCGGTGGTGGCGGTGCAGGTGATCTTGCGCCCCGCGATGAGGTCGGGCAGCAGCCGCTCGCGCTGTTCCGCCGTGCTCTCGACATCGATGCGCAAGATCGTAACCGCCTGCACGCTCACCGCCAACGCCGCCACCGGCGGCAACTGCTCCATCATCAGCCCGTACGAGAGCGCCGACAGGCCGGCGCCGCCGGATGACTCGGGCAAACGTGCGCTCGTCATCCCCTGAGCCGCGCAGATCTGGATGATGTTGCGCATCGCCTCCTTGGGCAAAGGCGTATCCGGGTCGTGCGCGTCCAGAACCGGCTGGATATCGCGATCGACCATCTTGCGGGTCGATTCCTGGATCTGACGCTGTTCGTAGGTCAGGCTGAACTCCATCGCTTCTCCTTCTGTCCTTTATATTCCATCGGGCCGGCCGCACGGATTTCGGCGACCGGCGTTCTACCTCGACACTCGCCTCGGGAGCATCCTGATCAATGCCATTTCCGCGTTGCGCCATGGCCACGTGCATCCTTTCAGGCGCTCCCGGTTCAATCAACCCGCACGCTGATTTCCCTGAAGAGTTTCTTGTACTTCTGTATTTCGGCACGCGTTATTTCTTCATACTGCTCCGGGGAACTGCCGACGGGTTCCAGCCCCATCGCGATCAGCCGCTGGGCGATATCGGGCATGGCCAGCACCTTGACGATCTCGCGGTTCAGGGTCGCGATGACATCCTTGGGCGTGCCGGCCGGTGCGACAATTCCGATATCCGCCCGGTGCTCGTAGCCCGGCACGCCGGCTTCGGCGATGGACGGAATGTCCGGCATGCTCGCGGTACGACGCGAGGCGGCGAGCACACGCACCTTGCCGGCCTTGACGTGTGGAAGAACTGCCGGACCGCCGACAAAGACGACCGACACATCCCCCGAAATGACCGCCGGCAAGGTAAACGCGACGCCCTTGTACGGAACGTGGGTCATGTTGATGCCCGCGAGCAGCTTGAACAGCTCGATGCCGATATGGGCGCTGCTGCCGTTGCCGGAGGAGGCG
>Ga0209726_10006915_pt1 | contig 12912 bp, 9 predicted proteins | sample Subgrocontami54m_FD_187453 | JGI IMG/M metagenome (GOLD analysis project Ga0209726, IMG submission 187453) | Subsurface groundwater microbial communities from S. Glens Falls, New York, USA - GMW46 contaminated, 5.4 m (SPAdes) (version 3) | ecosystem: Environmental > Aquatic > Deep subsurface >... | reverse complement strand
TGATCCTTTTTGAAATCCTTTTTCCCGAAGGCGCTCCAATGACCCTTTTTTCTCCCCCTCGCCGGTCCCCCCTTCGGTCAGGCCGTTGAGGCCGCGGACGATCCCGCTTCCACCGAGCGCCACCAGGACCACCCGTTTTTTCTCTCCCGGCTCAAACCGGGCGGCATTCCCAGACGGGATGTTCAGCCGCATTCCGAATGCTTTCTCCCGATCGAAGGAGAGGGCCCGGTTCACCTCGAAGAAATGAAAGTGGGAGCCGACCTGGATCGGACGGTCGCCGGTGTGGGTGATCATCAACTCAACGGTCCGCCGCCCGGCGTTCGCCTCGATCTCGCCGTCTGCGATAAAATACTCCCCTGGAATCATCTTGCCCTCCGGATGATTATTGAATCGGGTCGTGAATCGTCACCAGCTTGGTGCCGTCCGGAAAGGTCCCCTCGACCTGAATCTCCCGGATCATCTCCGGCACCCCTTCCATCACGTCGTCCCGCGAGAGGACCTTCCTCCCCATCTCCATCAGCTCCGAGACCCGCTTCCCGTCGCGAATCCCCTCCAGGATGGCCGAGGTAATTAGCGCTGTCGCCTCCGGATAATTGAGCTTCAACCCCCGTCCGCGCCGCTCCTTTGCCAGCTGGGCCGCCATGTAGATCAGGAGCTTCTCCTGCTCCCGGGGTGTCAGATGCACGATCCCTCCTTCAAAACATTCCTGCTGTAGGGGCAGGCCCCTGTGCCTGCCCTCTTTGAATCGTAGGACAAATGCGGGCGGCCACAGGGGGCCGCCCCTACTACTGATCCGATCACACCGTCAGATATCGTCGGACAACCTCGTCGGTCAGCTTCTCGACCGGCCCCTCCGCCGCCATCGCCCCCTTCTCCATCACATAAAACAGGTCGGCGATCTCCCGGACCAGCGAGAGATACTGCTCCACCAGAAGGATCGACATCTTCCCCTCGGTTTTGATTTTTCGAATCACCGCCACAATTTCTTTGATGATCGACGGCTGGATTCCCTCGGTCGGCTCATCAAGCAGCAACAGCCGGGGAGCTGAGACGAGCGCCCGGCCGATGGCGAGCTGCTGCTGCTGGCCGCCGCTGAGATCTCCCCCCCTCCGGCCGAGCATTTTCCTTAACACAGGGAAAAGATCGAAGATCTCCGGCGGAATCGTCTTCCCTCCCGACGCCTCCAGGCCGATCAGAAGATTCTCCTCGACGGTGAGGTTCGGGAGGATCTCCCTCCCCTGCGGGACGTAGCCGATCCCCCGGCGAGCGCGCTGATAAGGAGGGGCCTGCGTGATCTCTTCGCCGCCGAGGGTGATACGGCCCCCCTTCGGGGGGAGAAGCCCGATGATCGATTTCATCAGCGTTGTCTTCCCGACGCCGTTCCGCCCCATCAGGCAGACCACCTTCCCCTCCGGGATCGTGAGATGGGCCTCCCGCAGCACCTGGCTGTCGCCATAATAAACATTCAGGCCCCGCACTTCAAGCATGGTTTCCGTTGCGCCCCCAAGTGGAGCGCCGTGAACATAAGTCTCTTCAAGCGAAGATTTCCGGCGTTCATTCGGATCTTGCGCGCCAGGGCCTATTTCAACCATCCCCCGGAGGTCATCGTTTATTCCCGTCTTGTAGGGACGATCGATCATCGGGGCGACGTTTCCGGACGGCCGGCGCTGCCGGGTATTTTTAACGAGCCGGCCCCTTGAGTCGGGGGGGGAACCGGCGGCGCGCTCCTCTCGCCCGAGATAAACCTCGACCACCCGCGGATCGTTCTGCACCTGCAGCATCGGCCCTTCGCAAAGGACGGTCCCTTCATGCATGACCGTCACCTTTTTCGCGAAGTGGCGGACGAACTCCATGTCGTGTTCGATCACCAGGACCGAATGCTCCCGGGCGATCCCTTCCAGGAGAAGGCCGGTCTCCTCCCGCTCCCGTCCGGTCATCCCGGCGACCGGCTCGTCGATCAGAAGGAGCTTCGGCTCCTGCGCCATCACCATCCCGATCTCCAGCCACTGCCGCTGGCCGTGCGCAAGCGTTCCGGCGAACCGGCCGGCATGCTCCATCAACCCGATCCATCCCAGGATCGCTTCAATCCGCTCCCGCTCTTCCCGGTCTCGGCGGCCGAAAAGGGAGGGAATCACCCCCTTCTTCCCCCGGAGGGCGAGGGCGAGATTATCGAAGACGGTATGACGCGGGAAGGCGGTCGGGGTCTGGAATTTCCGGCCTATTCCCTCATTGGCGATCTGGTGCTCCCGAAGCGGAAGGAGATCGGTCCCTTCCTCGAAAATCACCCGGCCTTTTGCCGGTTTGACCTTCCCGGAGATCACGTCGAGCAGGGTCGTCTTGCCGGCCCCGTTCGGCCCGATGACGAACCGCAGCTCCCCCCGCTCCATGAAAAAGTTCAGATCGCGCAGCGCCAGAAACCCTTCGAAGCTGACCGTCACCGCTTCCAGATAGATGATCGTCTCCCCCGGCTGGGTCATCGCCTGACCCTCTTGTTTTTCCATTCGGGCCGGATGAACCTCCCCGTTTTGATCGATTTCCGCCTTTCCGGAGCCTTTTGGCGCGGAGATCCCCACCGCCCGACCGAACCGCCGCTTCAGCCATCGCTGGGCTTGAAGCGGAAGCCCGACCAACCCGTTCGGGAAAAAGAGAACCCCTCCAACGAAAAGGCCCCCCAGAAGAAAGGGCCAGAGCTGCGGGACCCGGCTGGTCAGATAGGTCCGAAGGCCGTTGACGACCACCGCTCCGACCGCCCCGCCGATCAACGTTCCCCGCCCGCCGAGCGCCACCCAGACGACCACCTCCAGAGAGGGGAGAACCCCCATCTGGCTCGGGGTGATGATCCCGACCTGCGGCACGTAAAGCGCGCCGGCCACCCCGGCCAGGAGGGCGGAGAGGGAAAAGACGAAGACCTTGAACCCGGTGGTGGAGAAGCCGCAAAAATGGAGGCGGTTTTCGTTGTCCCGAATGGCGCGGAGGACCTTTCCCAGTTTCGAGGTGACGATCCAGCGGCAGAGAAGATAGGCGCCGATCAAGAAAAAGACCGTGACGAGATAAAGTCCCCGCTGCGTCGCCGGATCGTGGAGGGAAAATCCGAGAAGGGTCTTGAAGTCGGTGAGGCCGTTGGTGCCGCCGAGGCTCATTTCATTCCGGTTGAAGAGGAGCCAGGCGGCGAACGCAAGCGCCTGGGTGAGGATCGAGACATAGACCCCCTTGATCCGGCTGCGGAAGGTGAGGTAGCCGAAGAGCGCCGCAAAGAGGACCGGGACGAGAATCACCGCCAGCGCCGCAAACCCGAAATGGTCGAACGGCTTCCAGAACCAGGGGAGCCCCTTGATCTGATTCCAGACCATGAAATCGGGGATCGCCTCCCCGTACTTGCTCTGTCCGGAGCCGATTTCCAGCATCAGATACATCCCGATCGCGTATCCGCCAAGACCGAAAAAGACCGCCTGGCAGAGGCTCAAGATCCCGGCATATCCCCAGAGGAGGTCAAGCCCGATCGCCAGGATCGCCAACGAGAGGTATTTCCCGAGGAGGCCCAGATAAAAATCGGGAAGGTGGAGGGGGGCGCCGGGCGGCAGAAGGTTGAGGATCGGCAAAACGACCCCCAGCGCGAGCGCCGTTGCAACCAGTGTGATTTTTCCCTTGGTAAGACGACTCAACATTACGCCGACTCCGCCGCCCGTCCCTTGGCCGGGAAGAGGCCGGAGGGTTTGCGTTGAAGGAAAAGAATGATCGCCGCCAAAATAAAGAGCTTGGCGTAAATCGCCCCGCCGGTCCCGCCGATCATCGGCTCCAAGATCTTATTGAGCATCCCGATCCCGAGCGCCGAGACGATGGTTCCGGCAAGCTTGCCGACCCCGCCGACCACCACGACCATAAAAGAGTCGACGATATAGGTCTTCCCCATCTCCGGATCGACATTCCCCACCAGGCTCAGCGCGCACCCCGCAAGCCCGGCCAGCCCCGCCCCGAGGGCGAAGGTCCAGCCGTCGACGCGTCGGGTTGAAATCCCCAGGCAGGCGCTCATGTCCCGGTTCTGTGTCACCGCCCGGATCTTCAGGCCATAGCGGGTGCGGGAAAGCAGCAGGTGAATTCCGACCAATCCGGCAACGCTCAAGAGGATGATGAAGATCCGGTTATACGGAAGAACCAGACCGACCGTCGCCTGAACGCCTCCCCGGATCCAGTTCGGCGCGTTCACACTTGTGAGATCTCCGAAATACCACCGGGCCGCCTGCTGCAGGATCATGCTGATCCCCCAGGTCGCCAGGAGCGTCTCCAGCGGCTTCCCATAGAGAAACCGGATCACCCCTTTTTCAAGAAGCCATCCCACCCCGCCGGCGACGAGAAAGGAGAGGGGCAGCGCGGCGATGAAATAGAAATCATGATAGGCCGCCGGGAGATGGGTGGTAAAGAACTCCTGGAGAACGAAGGTCGTATAGGCCCCGATCATCATCATCTCCCCGTGCGCCATGTTGATCACCCCCATCAACCCGAAGGTAATCGCCAACCCGAGTCCCATCAATAAGAGGATCGATCCGAGGCTGATGCCGCTGAAGAGGGTCCCGGCGAACTGCTCCCAGACCTGATAGCGCTCGATCCGGACGACCGCCGACGCGATCTCCGCCCGGACGGCAGGGTCGGCTTCGGCCGGTTCTTCCGAAAGCAAGGCTTTTAATTTGGGAAGCCCCTCCTGGCTATGGATCGCCCCCAGCCGTTCGGCGGCCCCCTTCCGCACTTGCGGATCGGGATCGCTCAATTGAAGCTGCCCGATCGCCCCTTCCATCGCATGGCGCGCCCAGACGTCGGCCTCCCGCTCCAATGCCCGGCTGAGCGGAAGGAGGCTCAAGAGATCGCTGCCATTTCCGATCTGGGTGGCAGCCGATCGCCTCGCCTCCGGTGAGGGATCAAAGAGCTTGATCCGGCTGAGCGCCGCCGAAAGCCACCGCCGCCCCTCAGCCGATCCGACCGAGATCATTTCAAACCCTTCATCCGTTCCATCCCCCTCGCCGACCTTCTTTCCGGTCAGGGGATCGGCCAGGATTCCTTTTTTCTCCCCATCAGGAGATTCCACCATTTGAACCAGAACCACCCGGACCCCCTCCGGGGTGGTCCACCGGAAAAGATTCCCCTCATGAAGGGCATTCAGAAGCGGAAGGGTCGCCGGATCGCTCCGCTCCGCCAGCGCCTTAAGCGTCTCCGTTTGCAGATCGGCGTCCCCTCCGGCGAGTCGCGCGATGTCGATCGCAACATTCTCTTCCGATTGAACCAAGGGGACAATAACGAGCGCCGCGAAGAACATTAAAAAGAAAGTGAACGGGAAACCTTTCCCACTATTCCGGCGCCCCTTCGCGGTTTCCATTTGATTCTCCCGATTTAACAGAAGGGCCGCCCCCGAGAGGGCGGCCCCGAAGGATGACAATTTGAGACTACATCGGTTCGATCGGCGCCGCCGACGGATCGAGGAACACTTTCTGTCCCCCTTTCATATCGAACGAGCCTTTTCCCCCTTTTCCCCAATCGCAACTTCGTTCCGGGAAGGTATACTCGCTCCAGGGCTCCGGCGTGACCAGCCCCTTCGACTGCCAGATGATCTCGAACTGACCGTTGGCCAATATCCGGCCTATGTAGACCGGCTTCGCGGTGTGATGGTTTCGCTTGTCCGCCAGGATCTTCCCCGCCGCCGTTTGAATCTCCAGCCCTGGGAAAGATTTCAATACCGCCTCGACATCGGTGCTCCCCGCCTTCTCCACCGCCGCCTTCCAGAGATAAAGGCCGTTATACCCCCAGAACATCGGATCGTCCACCACCCGTTTGTCTCCGCCCGGAAGGTTGTTCTTCTTGGCGTACTCCTTGAACCGCTTCACCAGCTCTTTGTTCTCGGGCGTATTGACCGACTGGAAGTAATTCCAGGCCGCCAGATGGCCGACCAGCGGTTTGGCGTCGAGACCACGCAGTTCGTCCTCCGCCACGCTGAACGACATCACCGGACACTCCTCCGCCTTCACCCCCGTGTTCGCCAGCTCTTTGAAGAGCGGGACGTTGGAATCACCGTTGACGGTGTTGATCACCGCCGCCTTGCCGCCGGCGCAGAACCGTTTGATCTTTGCAACGATCGTCTGATAATCCTGGTGATGGAACGGGGTATACTCCTCCATGATGTCCTTCTCCGCGATCCCCTTCTTCAGGAGCATCGCCCGGAGGATCTTGTTCGTGGTTCTCGGATAGACGTAGTCGGTTCCGAGAAGATAAAATTTCTTCTTCTCTCCTCCCTCTTTGCTCATGAGGTACTCCACCGCCGGAACCGCCTGCTGGTTGACGGAGGCGCCGGTGTAGACGACGTTCCGGGAGCACTCTTCCCCTTCATACTGGACCGGATAAAAAAGGAGGCCGTTGTTTTTCTCGACCACCGGGAGAACCGATTTCCGGCTGACGGAGGTCCAGCAGCCGAAGATCACCGGAACCTTGTCCTGGACCAGGAGCTTCTTCGCCTTCTCAGCGAAAAGATCCCAGTTGGAAGCGGGATCTTCCACGATCGGCTCGATCTTCCTCCCCAGCACCCCCCCCTTGGCATTGATTTCCTCGATCCCCATCATCATGATGTCTTTGATCGACTGCTCGCTGATCGCCATTGTCCCGCTGAGCGAATGGAGAATGCCGATCTTGATCGGCCCTTTCTCCTCGCCCGCCGCGTTCGCGACCTGTGTGACCGTGATCGTCCCAAGGACCCCGATCCCAAGGAGAACCACAAGACCGAGCAGCGTCCCTCTCAGATACCCCCTCTTTTTTGCCTGTACTTTTTGAATGGCGCTCTTTTCTTCCAACATCTCCCTCTCCTTGTGATAAATGTTTGCTTCGTCTTGCTTTAGTCTCTCCCGGGTCGAATTCCCCGCCGCTTGTGGCGCTGGATACGTTTGATCATTCCTCCCCCTTGATGGGGGAGGTAAGGTGGGGGTGTACATTCTTTCTTCACCCTCCCCTTGCCCCTCCCATCAAGGGAGGGGATGTGATTTTAAATACCCCGCTGCTTGCGGCGGGGATCAGTTTTAATTCAGCTGCCTGGACAGATCGGGTCGGTTCCGGTCAGTACCTCCGGATCGGCGGGAGGGCTCTTCCCAAGACCTCCTTTCTAAAAAGGCCCCAAAGGTTAAAAAAAAATCGTGAAGGGTCGGGGTATCGTGGCCCAGCGCGCGAACCGCCAGACCCCGGCGGGAAAGCAATGTCGCCCCCCAGAAGAGACGGGGGTTCTCGATTGATCGGAACGCCGTCAAGAGCGCGTCGCGGGCCGGCTCCGGGCAGAAAACATAAAGGGTGCCGAGGTGGCTGAACCCCTCCATCACCCCGCTCTCTTCCAGCGGCCTCTCCGAGGGGGAGAGCCGAAACCGTTCCTGAACCAGAATCCCCTCCTGATCGACCACCCGAAGTTGATTCTCGTAGAGACGGTAAGCAAACGCCTCTCCCCGGCCAAGCCGCCCCGGGCCGAGGAGATCGACGTAGAAAAGAACCGCATCCTCCTCCAGCGTGATCTCGGTCTCCTGATGAAAGACCGATCCGGCATACGGAAGAACCGGCTCGGCCAGATACTCCAGGGTCGCCCCCGGACCGATGGAGAGGGTCAGCCGCTGACGCGCCTCCCCCGACGGCATCGGATGAACCCGTGTTGCCGCCGGCGTCGTGAGGACGACGTGGGTTCCCTTTTCCAGCCGGAGAGAGACCTCCAGTTCATCTCCCTCCAGAATTCCGGCGGCGGTATTGAGGAGATAGAGATGGGCCGGCCCCTCCCCCTCGGGATAGAACGGCCGGATCACCCGAAGCGGCGCCCGGTGATGAATGTCCCGAACCACGGTCCGCGCTCCCTCCTGCCCAAAGGTGATGTTTAGAATTCCGTGCATCTTTGATCCGAATGAAGCGTTCGTATCGCCTAAAAGAATTTTAAACCCCTCTTTTGTAAGGAGGGGCGAGGGGAGGTAGAAGGGAACCCCGATTTGGCAGGCCCGCTTTCTACCCCACCTACCTTCCCCTTACAAAGGGGAGGAATGTATAAATGAGTCGCATTATATCTGGAACTGAAGTCCTAACTTGATGCTGTCGACCTTCGAAGCGCCGGCTCCCGGATCGGCTTTGGAATAGGTGGCCGTGATCCGGGCGTTGTGCCCGCTGATGATGTAGCTCAATCCGAAGTCGATCTGGCTGGGATCGGCGCCCCCCGCCGCGTCGCTCTCGAATTTCTGATAGCGGACCATCGGCTGGAGCCCCCCCTGCACCCCGGCCCCTCCGAATTTCCCGGGGAGAAGATAGCTGGCGAGCGCAAAGTAGCCCTTCCCCTCGGTGATTGTGGGATGGGTTTTACCGTCGAGATCATAGTCGTAGTAGGCCCCCTCCAGGGTCGCCACGCCCGCCGCGCCCAGATTCCGCTCGGCAAGCAGGTCGACGCTCCAGCCGGTGAAGTCGCCGGCCGCCGTTGCGGTCCCGACGGCGTCCTTCTGGGTCATCGCCACCAGGCCGATCGCCAGGACATTCATCGAACCGTAGTAGGTGCTGCTGTTGTAATAGCCCGGTTCGGGGTCCCAGAGGTTGAGGGTCAGCCGTCCGGCATAGAGGAGGTTGTCTTTCTGATTGGGTCCCCCCGATGCATCTCCCATCCCGTCGAAGGCGCCGACCTGATACTTGAAGAACCCCTTACCGATCTGCCCCCAGAGCGCGGCGCCGTCGTCCCGCCCCGCGAAGATGGCGGGATACTGCTGAACGAACGGGAAGTCCCAGGCGTTCAGGTAATAGGGACCGCTTAAATTGGAGCGATCGGTCGGCGGGAGGAATCGTCCCACCCAGACGTTGACGTAGTCATTGAACCCGAATTTGAGAACGCCGTCGAGAACCCGGATATTTTCCGCCGAATAATCCGTATCGAACTCGAAGGTCACCAGCGGGTGAAGCTGGCCACCCATATAGAAACGGAAGCTGTTGAGAGCGAAATCTTTGGACCATTCCTCCCCGCTCGGGGCCGCATCCTCGATCATGTTGAAGCTGGTTCTTAATCCCATCCCGATGCTGAGGGAGCGGACCTCGTCGAGTTTAATCGTTCCCCCTGCGTGGGCCGCAGGCAAGAAGGGGAAGAGCAGTCCGAAAAATCCAGTCAGGATGAGAACAGGCAGAAACCGGTATCGTATCATTGGGGTTTTTCCTCCATTCAGTTTGGTTGTCTTATCGGGTTGAGGGGCAGTCCTCTTTTGGGCAAAAAAAAGTGCATCACCCGGATCGGGATGAGGCACCTTGCCTGCGCGGCGATTACATCCTCGTAATCGACCGCTCGTCGTACATTCCTTGTTGCGTGCAATTGTTAGACCTACCCGCTCTGCCGGCCGGCCGGCGCTTCCAAAAGCTTGCGATCGCCTAGAGCCGCCTGCTTTTCCCGCCGGAGTTCCAGGAAAACGCCCCGCCGGGAGAAGATCCGAAATCGGCGCAGGGCAAAACGTTTTCGTCGTGAATCTAACAATTATGTGCTCTTAGGGTCGGCCGTTCTCGCCATCTGATCTGCAAGCAGGGCGATCGGCCGGCGCCTCCGCCGACCCGATTTTTTGTCTCCGGCCGGTTCTTCTTCTTGACCCTCCCACGTCGCTATGGTAAGGTGCTTGCGTTTTGACTTCCTTCTTCAAATGTGTTATCCAAAAGAGAACTTTCATGCCTGCAGAGGCTTTTCTGGAAATAGAGGGGCTCACCCGGCGCTTCGATGGCCTCAAGGCGATCGAGGAGATCACCCTTTCGATCGAGGCAGGAAAGGTGGCCAGCCTGATCGGGCCGAACGGAGCGGGCAAGACGACCTTCTTCAACTGCATCACCGGCCTGATCCCGCCGACTTCCGGCCTGATCCGATTTAAAGGGGAGCCGATCACTTCGCTCCCGCCGTATGAGATTACCCGCCGCGGCGTGGCCCGGACCTTTCAGAATATCCGGCTCTTTTCGGAGATGACCGTTTTGGAAAATGTCATGGTCGGGCGATATATCCAAAGCGCCCTCCCCGTGGCTGGCACCTTTTTCGGCGCCCTTTTACGGAGCCGGAAGTTCACAGAAGGAGAGCGCACCCTCCGTGAGAAGGCCCTTCAACTGCTCGATTTCGTCGGGCTGGCCGGCCGCCCCGAACTCCCCTCCCGGCAGCTCGCTTACGGAGACCAGCGGCGGCTTGAGATTGCCCGCGCCCTGGCATCGGAGCCGAAACTTCTCCTGCTGGACGAGCCGGCCGCCGGGATGAATCCCCGCGAAACCGACGCGCTGATGGCGCTGATCGGCCAGATCCGATCTCAAGGGGTCACCCCTTTTTTAATCGAACACAACATGAAAATGGTGATGGGAATTTCGGACCGGATTATTGTTTTAGACCATGGGGCAAAGATCGCCGAGGGAACGGCGGACGAAATTCAAAACAACGTCAGGGTCATTGAAGCCTACCTGGGAAAGCCGGTCTGAATGAACGCCGTAATTTTACGCTTTAAGGCTTACTTTAACGGTTGCGGGACATCCTATAAAATAGGTTCTGAAGCGAAAGATTACGGCGTTCCTTTAAAGATGCTTTCCATCAAAAACCTGGAGACCGCCTACGGGCCGGTGGCCGTATTAAAAGGAATTTCTCTGGAGGTCGCCGAAGGGGAGGTGGTGGCCCTGATCGGCGCCAACGGGGCCGGCAAGACCACCACGCTCATGACCATCTCCGGCATTGTCTCACGGCGGTCCGGGAGCATCACCTTCTGCGATGAGGAGATCGGGGGGCTCGCTCCCCACCAGATCGTCCGGAAAGGGATCTGTCACGTTCCGGAAGGACGCCGGATCTTTCCACGGCTCTCCGTTCGGGAAAATCTGGAGATGGGCGCCTATTTGCAGACCGACGCCAAAAAGGTCGGGCAGGACCTCGATCATGTTTTTACCCTTTTCCCAGTTTTAAAAGAGCGGCATGCCCAACGCGGCGGGACCCTCAGCGGGGGGGAACAGCAAATGCTGGCGATCGGGCGGGCGTTGATGTCCCGGCCGAAGCTCCTCCTTTTGGACGAGCCTTCTCTCGGACTCTCCCCCTTGATGGTGGGGAAGATTTTTGAGATGATCAAGAGAATCAGCCGGGAGGGAAAAACAATCCTCCTGGTAGAGCAAAACGCGCACGCCGCCCTGACGCTCGCCGACCGCGGGTATGTCATGGAGACAGGCCAGGTGGTCCTGTCGGATCAGGCCGACCGGCTTCTAAAAAATCCGAGGGTCCAATCGGCCTACCTCGGCGCCGGGACGTCATGAAACAAGTGGGGCGCCGTTAAAATAGGTCTTTTGAAGCAAAAACTTACGGCGTTCACTTAATTTATCGCGCTAGAACCTACTTTAAGGCAAGGATTCGCTTCGCCATAAAATAAGGAAACAAGATGAATAAAACCGGTTTGTACGCCGTCCACGTCAAGTTAGGGGCCAAGATCGTTCCGTTTTCGGGCTGGGAAATGCCGCTCTCCTATTCGGGGGTCACCGATGAACATCAGACTGTCCGAAAGGCGGTGGGCCTTTTTGACATCAGCCACATGGGGCGGTTTGAGCTTTCCGGCAAAGGGGCGGAGGCTTATCTGGAACAGATCACGCCGGGACCGGTTTCCAAGATCCATCGGGGCGGGGCGCAATATTCGATGCTTCTCAACGCCGAAGGAACCATTCTCGACGACATCTACATTTACAAGAGGGGGGCCGACCGTTTTTTCATCATCGTGAACGCGGCCAACCGGGAGAAAGATTTTCGCTGGATGACCTCCCACCTTAAAATAAGTCCTAGCGCGAAAGATCCGAATGAACGCCGGAAATCTTCGCTTGAAGAGACTTATGTTCACGGCGCTCCTCTTCCAAAAGACGGTCCGCTGCTGAAAGATGTCAGCCCTGAAACCGCCCTTCTCGCGCTGCAGGGGCCGAAATCGTGGGAGGTGCTGGCCCGGATCCTTCCCTTCGGAAAGTCGGAAATTCCGCTCCGAAATTTTATCGAGACCGAATTGGTTCCGGCCCGCGGGGCCAAAGCCCTGATTGCCCGCACCGGCTATACCGGAGAGAAAGGCTATGAACTGGTCCTTCCGGCCGATGCGGTCGAGACCGTCTGGAACGCCATTATGGACGCCGGTAAGGGGGAGGGGATCAAGCCGATCGGGCTGGGGGCGCGCGATACCCTTCGGCTCGAAATGGCCTACCCGCTCTATGGGCACGACATGGATGAAACCACCACCCCCCTCGATGCCGACCTCGAACGGTTCGTCGATCTGGAAAAAGAATTTATCGGAAAAGAGCGCCTGGTTCGCCAGAAGGCGGAGGGGGTCCGGAAGAAGCTGATCGGGTTCGAGTTGCTGGTCGGCGGCGTCCCCCGTGAAGCACACCTGATCTATTCCGATCAAAAGGAGATCGGAAAGGTGACCTCCGGCAATTTTTCTCCGACGCTGAAAAAGGGGATCGGAATGGGCTATATCGACCCCCGCTACTCCGAAGAAGGGGGTGAAGTCCTGGTCGACATCCGGGGAAAGGCGACGGCGGCCCTGATCGTCAAAAAACCGTTCTACAAAAAGAAGAAGTGACATTAAAACTGATCCCCGCCGCAAGCAGCGGGGTATTTAAAATCACATCCCCTCCCTTGATGGGAGGGGCAAGGGGAGGGTGAAGAAAAAATGTACACCCCCACCTTACCTCCCCCATCAAGGGGGAGGAATGATCAAACGTATCCAGCGCCACAAGCGGCGGGGAATTCGACCCGGGAGAGATTAAATAGGATGGTCTCGTAAAAAGTCGTCATTCCCGCGAAAGCGGGAATCTAGAAGTCATGGTTTCCGTTGCGCCTCCAAGTGGAGCGCCGTGAACATAAGTCTCTTCAAGCGAAGATTTCCGGCGTTCATTCGGATCTTGCGCGCCAGGGCC
>Ga0209726_10006914_pt1 | contig 12913 bp, 14 predicted proteins | sample Subgrocontami54m_FD_187453 | JGI IMG/M metagenome (GOLD analysis project Ga0209726, IMG submission 187453) | Subsurface groundwater microbial communities from S. Glens Falls, New York, USA - GMW46 contaminated, 5.4 m (SPAdes) (version 3) | ecosystem: Environmental > Aquatic > Deep subsurface >... | reverse complement strand
ACCTCGCGTGCGAAGCCCATCTCGTGCGTCGCGATGATCATCGTCATCCCGACTTCGGTGAGGCCGCGCACGAGCTGGAGGACCTCCGACACGAGCTGCGGGTCGAGCGCGCTCGTGATCTCGTCCAGCAACATCAGCTCGGGCTCCATGGCGAGCGCGCGGACGATCGCGACCCGCTGCTGCTGGCCGCCTGACAGGCGATCCGGATACTCGTCCGCCTTCGCCTCGAGCCCGATCTTGTGCAGCAGCTCGTGCGCGATCGACTCGCTCTGATCTCTCGCCAGGCCCCGCACCTTCCGCGGCCCGAGCATCACGTTCTGCAGCACCGTCATGTGTGGGAAGAGGTTGTACGCCTGGAAGACGATGCCGATCTTCCGGCGCAGCGCGTTCACGTCCACCTTGCCGGTCGTAAGGCTCTGGCCGTCGACGACGATGTCGCCCTCCTCGATGCGCTCGAGCATGTTGATGCAGCGCAAGAGCGTCGACTTGCCCGAGCCCGACGCACCGATGAGGCAGACGACCTCGTGCTTCGCCACACGCAGATGGATGTCGTCGAGCACCTGCAGCTCGCCGAACCACTTCGAGACACCGCGCACCTCGACGAACGCGCCCGCGCCGTTCGTGCCGGCGGTGTCCGTCAAAACGCCTGGGCGCGCTCGCGCCCCTCGCGCTCGGCGACGAGGTGGTCGGTGAAGCGCGCGAGGGGAATCGTGATCAGGATGAAGAAGACGGCCGCGACGACGTACGACGGGAAGTCGCCGTTCTGCGTGGAGAACTGCTGCGCGAGCGACGCCGCCTCCGCCACGCCGATCACCGACACGAGCGCGGTGTCCTTCTGCAGCCCGACGAAGTCGTTGAGCAGCGGCGGGATCACCCGGCGGATCGCCTGCGGCACGACGACGTAGCGCATCGACTGCGCGTACGTGAGGCCCAGTGAACGCGCGGCGGAGCGCTGGCTCGGGTGCACCGACTCGATGCCGGCGCGGAAGACCTCGCTGACGTACGCGGTGTATACGAGCGTCAGGGCGATGATCCCGTACACGGTGAACGAGCGGTTCGAGATGAAGCCGAGCTGCAATCCGGGAAGCCCGAATCCGACGATGAACGTGACGAGGATGATCGGCGTGCCGCGGAAGAAGTCGGTGTAGACGATCGCCAGGGCGCGGAGCGGCTTCGCCCCGCGCCCTGGCAGACCGCGAACGATCGCGACGAGCAACGCGAACACCAGGACGAGCGCTTCGGCGATGAACATCATCCTGAGGTTCACCTGGAAGCCCGCCCACACGTCCGGCAGCGCCAGCGTGAAGCTGTGCGGATTGAAGAACGTGTGGAGGACCTGGCGCAGCGCGTGCATTCCTACGTCCCTACTTCAGGATCGGGATCTTCGAGAAGTCGAGGTTGAACCACTTCTTCTGGAGCGTGCCGACGGTGCCGTCGGAGGTGAGCGCCTTCAGGGCGGCGTTCACTGGGGCGAGCAGCTTCGAGCCCTTCTGGAGCACGGCGCCGTACTGCTCGTGCGTGACGACCTGGCCGGCCACGGGGCCGTACTTGCTCGGACGCGCCTTCCGCTCGAGGCTGACGAGCGGCACGTCGAGGATCATCGCCTGGCAGCGGTTGATCTGCACCGACTGGTAGGCGGCCGTCGTCGTCGGATACGCGAACGGCTTCTTCGCCGGATGCAGTTGCGTGTTGATCCATGCGAGGCCCGTCGTGTTCGTCTGAGCGCACGTCTGCATCTGCTTCAGATCCGCGAGGCTCGTCGGGACCGGAGCCTGCTTCGAGAGCAGCACGCCCTGGTTCGCATTGAGGTACGACGTCGTGAAGTCGACCGTCTTCTTCCGCTGCGCGGTGATCGTCGCCTCCTGGAAGGAGATGTCGAACTTCTTCGTGCCGGGAGCGAACAGGCTGTTCCACGGCGAGAACATCCATACGGGCGTGACGCCGAGCTTCTTGGCGACCGCCGACGCGAGATCGACCTCGTAGCCGCGCGGATTGGTGACGGTGCTGCCGCGGACGGTGCCCGAGGCGAAGCCGGGAGTCGGATCGCCGAACGCGACGATCAGCTTTCCGGACTGGAGTGTCGGCGGAGCCGACGGCCGGGCGGTCGCGGCCGGCACGGCGACGAGCGCCGCGACCGCGAGCACCGGGAGAAGACGCTTCACGAGAAACCCTCCTATTTTGGAACCGGGGAAAAACGGAAATCTACCCCTCTCCTGCCCCGAGACCTAGTAGATCTTCGTCGCGGAGCCGAACCTGTTCGCTACGCGTCAGCGAGCGCAGCGCACGTCAGCTGCTGGAAATGGCCGATCAGCTGCTCGCTGTGGGCCAGCAGGACGCCGTGGTCGAGCGCGCCGGATGCGATGCCTCTGTGGACGCCCTCCACCAGGTCGCGGTCCTCGACGCCCACCTGGTCGTCGAAGGCCATCAGCTCGTCGATCCACGCCTGGTCGACGTCGGCGCCGAAGAAGTAGTCGAGCATGCGGTACGTCCGGTCGGGCGTCAGCGGCACCATCGGCCCGATCGAGATGTTCGGACGGCCCGGGAAGATGTTTACGCCGAGGTTCGGCCAGAGGAAATGGAACTGGCTGCGCGGCAGCTCGCCGTCGAGGTGCATCCGCGTGCCGCCGCCTTCGCGAGGCGCGCCGCGCTGGCTCGAGAGCCGGCCCTCGGTCGACAGCGCGTAGGCGTCGGCCGACACGTCGAGCATCTGCGCGAGCTGCGGATGCGCGACCTGGCAGTGGTAGCACTCGAGGAAGTTCTCGCAGACGATCTTCCAGTTCGCCTCGAGCTCGGTCTCCCACCGCGTGTAGAAGCGCAGCGTGTCGACGTCGAGCCCGAGCTCGGCGACCTGCGCAGGCATCGAGCCGAGCGCCTCGGCGAGCGGCTCTGGGTCGCGCGCGGTGTTGACGAACACGAACGGGCCCCACGTGTCGACGGCGGCGGCGCAGAGGCCGAGCTCGCCTTTCGGGAAGTCGGGCTCCTCGTCCGATCGCGGCGCGGTGCGGAGCGAGCCGTCGAGGCCGTACGTCCATGCGTGGTAGGAGCACTGCAGCGTCTCGCGCATGCCCTCGCCCACGGCGACCTGGAAGCCGCGATGCCGGCAGACGTTGAGGAACGCGCGCAGCTGCTCGTCCTTCGCCCGGGTGACGACGATCGGCGTGCGTCCCGCGCGCGTTGCGAAGAACGTGCCCGGTCCCGGCAGCTGGCCGAGATGGCCGACGTACTGCCAGGCGTCGCGGAAGATGCGCTCCTGCTCCTTGCGGAGGATCTCCGGATCCGTGTACCAGCTGTAGGGAAGCGTGGTCTCCACGATGTCGATTGTAGGCTTCGCACATGGCCGATCTCGCCCCCTTCGAGCAGTTCTTCGCCTACCGCCGCTTTCAGCCCATCGCCGAGCTCACCCCCGACGGCAGCCACGTCCTCTTCGCGTCGAACATCTCGGGGCAGTTCAACCTCTGGTCGGCGCATGTCGACGGCGGTTGGCCGGATCAGCTGACGACCTTCACGGAGAACACCGTACGCGGCGTCGCTGTACGTGAGGACGGCACGATCCTCTTCATCGCCGATCGCGACGGCGACGAGTTCCACCAGCTCTATCGCATCCCGGCAGGCGGCGGCTGGCCCGAGCAGCTGACCAACCTCGCGCAGGTGCAGCACGTGATCGGTGCGGGCGCATGGTCACCGGATGGACGCGCGTTCGCGTTCTCCGCCAACTCGCGCCGCCCTCAGGACAGCGAGGTGTTCGTCTGGAGCGACGGCGACGACGAGCCGCGCTACCTCTTCGGCGAGGGGATGTACGCGTTCCCGGCCTCGTTCGCGCCCGACGGCTCGACGCTGATCGCGCTCGAGTTCCGGTCGAACAGCGACATGTCGCTCCATCTCGTCGACGTCGAGTCGGGCGACGCGACCGAGCTGACGCCACACGAAGGCGCAGTGAAGTTCCTCCCCGGTCCGTGGGCTGCCGACGGATCCGGTTTCTACGTGCTGACGGACGAGGGGCGCGAGTTCATGGGCCTCGCCTTTCAGGTGCTCGACTCCGGGAAGCGCGAGTGGGTCGAGGCGCCCGACCGCGACATCGACGAGCTCGCGGGCTCCGCGGACGGCCGCGTGCTCGCCTGGCTCGAGAACGACGAAGGCTTCTCGCGCGTGCGCGTGCGCGACGTCGTGTCGGGGAAGGAACTGCCCGAGCTCACGCTCCCGAAGGGCACGGCGTCGGGCCTGGGCTCCGGCCTCTCGCTCTCGCGCGACGGGTCGCGGCTGGCGCTCGCGTGGGACCAGCCCGCGCGGCCGCCGGAGATCTACGTCGTCGACACCGCGAGCGGTGACGCGCGCCCGGTCACCGAAAGCCGCGCTGCCGGGCTCGCAGCGCTGCGGCTTCGCGACCCCGCCCTCGTCGGGTATCCGAGCTTCGACGGCCGCGAGATTCCCGCCTGGCTGTACCGACCGGATGGTGACGGCCCGGCGCCGTTCGTGCTCGCGATCCACGGCGGCCCCGAGGCGCAGGAGAGGCCCGTCTACCGGCCGGTCTTCCAGTACCTCCTGAGCCGCGGCATCGGCGTGCTCGCGACGAACATCCGCGGCTCGACGGGCTACGGCAAGACGTACCAGAAGCTCATCCACCACGACTGGGGCGGCGCCGACCTGGAGGACTGGCGTCACGCCGCCGAATGGCTGACGGCGCAGGAGTTCGTCGACGGCGAGCGGCTCGGCGTCTACGGCGGCTCGTACGGCGGCTTCGCGACGCTGACATGCGTCACGCGGCTGCCCGAGTACTGGCGCGCAGCGGTCGACATCGTCGGCCCGTCGAACCTGCTCACCTTCGTGCGTGCGGTCCCGCCGCAGTGGGTGCGCTTCATGGCGAAATGGGTCGGCGACCCCGATACCGAGGCAGACTTCCTGCGCGAGCGCTCGCCGATCACCTATGTCGACCAGGTGCGCGCGGCGCTGCTCGTGCTCCAGGGCGCGAAGGATCCCCGGGTCGTGAAGGCCGAGTCCGACCAGATGGTCGAGCGGCTCCGCGAGCTCGGCCGCGAGATCGAATACGAGGTCTTCGAGGACGAAGGTCACGGCTTCACGCGCTACACGAACGAGCTCCGCGCCTACCGGTTGACCTGCGATTGGCTCGAGGGCCACCTGCTTGCGGAGCGTTGACCGGCGGCCCTATTTGACCAGGGCGTGGGGCATAGCGACGATGGGTGAGTGTCCGGCCGCCTGAGCTCGATCCGCCGCGTCGCCTCCGCGCACCCGCGCTGGGTCGTCGCGGCGCAGTTCGCGCTCCTGGCCGTCTTCCTCGGATTCGTCGGCTGGGCCGTGCGCGGCTCGTTCCACGACGCGGCCGGTGATCTCCGCGACGCCGACCCGCTGCTCTTCGTGCTCGCCTGTCTCGCGGTGGCCGCGTACTACCTCCTCTTCGTCCTCGGCTGGATGCGAATCCTCGCCGACTGGGACATCCGCCTCTCGTACCCGGCCGCGCTCCGTGCCGAGATGGTGTCGATGCTCGCGAAGTACGTGCCGGGCGGGGTGTGGACGCCGGCGGCGCGCGTCGTCGCGGCAAAGCGGGCGGGTGTTACGAACGGCGCGCTCGTCACCGCGTCGATGCTGCTCGAGGCCGGCATCTCCGCCGTCGCCGGAGTGATCGTCTTCGTCGTCTCGCTCGCATGGGTGAAGGGCGTGGACGCGCCGATCGCGCCGCTCGTCGCGTTCGGCGGCGTGGTCGCGGTGCTGCTGCATCCCCGCGTCTTCCGGCCGCTTGCGTCGAGGGTGCTACGGAGGCTCGGCTACCACGAGCTGCCGCCGCTGCGCGGCGCGACGATGCTCATCCTGCTCGTCTTCTACTCGGGCACGTGGATCGTCGGCGGTGCCGCACTGTGGCTCCTGCTGCGCTCGGTCGGTTCTCATCCCGACGTCGCGTCGATCGTCTTCCTCGGCGGAGTCAGTGCGGTCGGCGCGATCGTCGCCGTCCTGTCCTTCTTCGCCCCGTCGGGCCTCGGCCCGCGCGAAGCGTCGATGTACGGCCTGATGCTCGCCGTCGCGGGCCAGGGAGCGGCGCTCGGCGCCACCGTGCTGAACCGCGTCGCGATCACGCTCGTCGAGGTGCTGCTGCTCGTCGTCGGTGGGCTGCTGTTACGCGGTCACGACGACGAGGACGCGCTCCAGCCCGCCGACGCCCGATCCTAGAGCCCGCCGCAAAGCTGCCGATCAGAGCAAGGTGCGCCGCAGCGCGTCGCGCCAGCCGGCGACGGACTCCGACCGGTCGGCCTCGGGCTCGCAGCGCGTGGACGTGCGGCGGAACGCGGCGACGTCGTCCTGCGACCAGCGCCCCACCGCGACTCCTGCGAGCGCCGCGGCGCCGAGCGCCGTCGTCTCACGTTCGGCCGCGACCTCGATCGGAATGCCGAGCACGTCGGCGAGGAACTGCACGAGGAATCCGTTCGCCGATGCGCCACCGTCGACGCGGAGGACGTTCGGACGTTCCGTCATCGCGTCGACGACGTCGAGCACCTGGTACGCGATCGCCTCGAGTGCGGCGCGCACGAGATGCTCCCGCCGTGTGCCGCGCGTGATCCCGCAGATCAGGCCGCGCGCGTCGGGCGCCCAGTGCGGCGAGCCGAGCCCGGTCAGCGCCGGCACGAAGTAGACGCCGTCACAGGAGTCGACCGACCGCGCGAGCGCCTCGCTCTCCGCGGATTCGGCGAGCACGCCCAGACCGTCGCGGAGCCACTGCACGGCCGCGCCCGCGACGAAGATCGACCCCTCGAGCGCGTACGTACCGTCGTTTCCGGCTGCAGCTGTCCGCACGAGGCCGTGCGGCGGCGTCGAATGGTCGGCGCCGGTTCCGACGAGCACGAACGCGCCGGTGCCGACCGTCGCTTTCGCGCCGCCGTGTGCATAGAGCGAGGCCTGCTGGTCGCCGGCGAGCGCCGCGACGGGAAGCGTCGCACCGAGCAGCCGGCCCTCGCCGAAGAGCGTCGCAGAGGGAAGCACGTCCGGCAGCAGCGAGCGCGGCACGCCGAAGAGCCCGAGCAGCTCGTCGCTCCAGTCGAGCGTCGCAAGATCGAGCAGCATCGTGCGGGACGCGTTCGAGACGTCTGTTGCGTGCACGCCTCCGTCCGTCAGCTGCCACAAGAGCCATGAGTCGACGGTGCCGAACGCGAGCCCGTCGGGCTCACCCGTGTGGTGCAGGATCCACTCGAGCTTCGTCGCCGAGAAGTACGGATCGGGCGTGAGCCCGGTGCGGGCCCGGATCTCGCCGGCGGGCAGCACCCGGCAACGCTCGGCGGTCCGCCGGTCCTGCCAGACGATCGCGGGATGGACCGGCCGGCCGCTGACGCGGTTCCAGACGACCGTCGTCTCGCGCTGGTTCGCGACCCCGACGGCTTCGAGCTCCGTCGCGTCGAGCCCCGCGTCCGCGAGCGCCGCTGCCGCCGCGGCCTCGACGCTCGACCAGAGCTCGTCGGGATCCTGCTCGACCCAGCCGGGCCGCGGCGTCGTCAGGCCGACCGGCGCGTAGCCGCGTCCGAGGACCGCGAGCTCGTCTCCGACGACGAGGCAGGTCGTCCCGGTCGTCCCCTGGTCGACGGCGAGGATCACACGGTGCATCATCTAGCGTCGGCCGTACCCCGGGCTATGCTCTCTGGGCGGAGTCGGTGAGGTCCGGCTCGCGATTCCTCGCGATCGGAGGCGCTCGATGAAGGGTCAGCAAAAGCCGAAGAAGCTCGCCAAGAAGGCGCCGCAGAAGACGTTGAAGGAGCGCCGCGCGGGCAAGCAGGCGGCCGCGAAGGACAAGCGCTCCACCAGCGGCATCTAGCGCTTCGCTCCGCTCGCTTCACGGGGGAAACCAGTTTCCCCCGTGGACCCCCTTCTGTGGTGTGCTCGCGGCGAGGCGGAGTCACTGCTCCGCGGAACGAGCTCCGCTCCGCGACAGCCTGCTCAACCTCTGGCGCGGAAACGCCGACACATGCCCGATGACGGTCGATCGGGCGGATCCTCGCTGGGGCGCATCGCTCTCGACCGCTGCCGGCGTGCTCGTGCTCGGCTGGTTTGCGTTCGTGAGGGGTGTGCGCGTGCCGATCCTCGGCATGGTCGACCTCGGCGTGCACGAGCTCGGGCACCTGCTGTTCGCGTGGGCGCCGCGGCTGATCACGGTGCTGATGGGCAACGGCACGCAGTCGCTGCTGCCGCTGACGATCGCCGTCTGCTTCGCGTGGTTTCGCCGGGACTGGGCGGCCGCAGGCCTCTGCCTCGCCTGGTGCGGCACGACGCTGCAGGACGCGTCCGTCTACATCGCCGACGCGCCGTACCAGGCGCTGCCGCTGCTCAAGGAGAACTCGCTCCACGATTGGGCGTACGTCCTCGGCACGGAGCAGTTCTACGCGACGGACAAGGCCGCGCTCATCGCAGCGTGCGTCAAGGACGTCGGGCTTGGAATGCTCGTCGTCGGCTTCGGCTTGTGTCTGGTGCCGGCGGCCCTCACCTGGTGGGCCGGGGCTCCTGCCGCAGAGCCGGTCGAGGCAGCCGGCTACCTGGCCGACAGGGAAGCCGTGTAGCTCGAGCTCCGCACGCCGCGTGCCGGGGTGACGACGAGGTACGCCGCCCGTCCGGCCCCGCGGTTCGTGAACGAGAGCGACGTCGTGCCCCCGATGCGGATCGAGCTCGAGATCCGGTCCGAGGAAGCGATGCCTCCCTGGTAGAGCGCGAGGCTCACGCCGGAGGTGGACGAGGCGGTCACGGCGAGGCGCTTCTTCGCGGGAAGCCACACTCGAAGCACGTCGCGTGGGTCCTCGTACGCAGCGACCCGGCCGCTCGTCCTGCCCGAGGCACTTCTGCGGGTGGTCACCGTCGTCGCGCTCGCCGCGTCGTCGTTCGGCTCGGCGCTGTCGCGCGGCGGCGTCGGCGCTGCGAGTGCAGCTGCCATGTCGAGGACCCCGTATCCCGTCGCGGTGTCGTAGCCCGGCGTCGAGACGTCGCGGGCCGACTCTCGCAGGATCTCGGCCACCTGGCCGGCGTCGAGGTCGGGCCGGACAGTCCAGAGCCACGCGGCGGCTCCGGCGACGATGGGCGACGAGAAGCTCGTTCCCGATTCGGCGGCATAGCTGTTGTCGAGCGCCGTGGCGACGGGAATGTCGACGCCGGGCGCCGCGAGATCCACCCATTGAGAGCGGCTCGAGAACGATGCGGGCTCGTCGGACTGATCGGTTGCCGCGACGGTGAGGACGTGCGCGTTGGCGGCCGGGTAGCTCAGCGGGCTGCCCTGCCGGCCGGAGTTTCCGGAGGCGGCGACGACGAGGCTGCCCAGGCCGACAGCTTCGGCGACGGCGGCGGTGATCGCGGGGTCGGGCTCGTTGCTCCCGAGGCTGAGATTGATCACCGACCGGCCGGCGCGCGCGGCCGCGACGACCCCGGCCGCGATGTCGGCGGAGGGGAGGCGCGTGCCGTCGCCGAGGGAGGCGTCGTACGAGCGGATCACGGCCGTGGGATAGATCCCGACGAGCCCGACTCCGTTCACGGAGGCGCCGACGACCGACGCGACCGCGGTCCCGTGCACGCCCCCGAGTGGCGCGGGCTCCTGGCTGTTCAGCGCGAAGAGGTTCGCCCTGCCGACGAACTCCTGGTGCCCGAAGAAGACGCCCGAGTCGACGATGCTCACCGGAACCCCGGGGCCCGGCGGCGTGAGCGTGTCGACGTGCACGGCTGCGCGCCACCATTCCAGCGGCACCAGCGGATCGGCTGCATCGAGGGAAGCCCGGGGTGCGCTGACGCGCGCCGCGGCCCCGGCCGGTGGGGCCACGGCGACCAGCGTGCAGAGCACGAGGAGGGCAACGCGCGCGATCACGTCCGATCATCAAGCCACAGGAAGGTGAGAGCCGGCTGAGAATCGGCGAAAGCGGCCGGCCGGCGCTGCGCGCTCTCCGGCGCGTGTTCCGGGTCGTTCTCGCGCTGCGCTATGGCCCCGTAGTTGTCCGCACCGGCTTCAGCGGCGACCCCGATGGCAGTTTCCGCCGCCGAGGCGAGACTCTCATCGACCAAAGAAGCCGACTCGCCATGAGCCTGACCGCCTCCGCACACTCCGTACCCGGGACGCTCCGCCAGGAGGTTCTGGTCGACGGCCTGCACCAGCTGGTTACCGACGAGCCCGAGAGCGTCGGCGGTGACGGGAGCGCGCCGGCGCCGCACGAGCTGTTTCCGGCGGCGCTCGCCGCGTGCGTTTCCACCACCCTCGTGATGTACGCGCGGACGAAAGAGTGGGAGCTCGGCGAGGTCGACGTCGACGTGGTCTACCACCACAACTCGACACCGCGGACGTTCGAGATCGACATCCGGTTGACCGGCGACCTGAGCGGGTCGCAGCTCGAACGGCTGGAGAAGGTCGCCGCCTCGTGCCCGGTCAGGCGCTCAGTCGAGAGCGGCATCGAGTTCGTGGAGCGGATCGAGCTGCGGGCGGGCGCACTGTGAGCAGGCGGCGTATCGTCGTTCTCGGCGGTGGAACCGGCGGAACGATGGTCGCGAACCGGCTGCGACGCCAGTTCGACCTGGACGAGGCGGAGATCCACGTCGTCGACCGCGACGACAGGCACATCTACCAGCCCGGCCTCCTCTTCGTGCCGTTCGGGTTGGCGCACGTGGAGGAGATCGTGCGCCCGCGCGGGCGCCAGCTGCGCCGCGGCGTCATGTTCCACGAGAACGAGGTCGCCGAGGTCTGGACCGAGCGCGACGAGGTGTTGCTCGACGACGGAACGGTGCTTCCGTATGACGTGCTCGTCGTCGCAACCGGCGCGCGGCTTCAGCCCGACGAGACGGAGGGATTGACCGGCCCGGGCTGGAACGAGCGCGTCTTCACTTTCTACACACCCCAGAGCGCGGAGGCGCTGCGCGTGGCGCTGGAGCGTTTCGACCGCGGCCGTCTCGTCGTGAATCTCGTCGACATGCCGATCAAGTGCCCCGTCGCGCCGCTCGAGTTCGCCTTCCTCGCCGACTGGCACTTCCGCGAGCGCGGGATCCGCGACCGGATCGAGCTCGTCTACTCGACGCCGCTCGACGGCGCATTCACCAAGCCGGTCGCCTCGCAGCAGCTCGCCGGAATTCTCGCAGCGAAGGAGATCGAGCTCGTCACCGAGTTCAACGCAGGCGAGGTGGACGGCGTCGGCGGCACGCTCACGTCCTACGACGGGCGGAAGCTCGACTTCGACGTGCTCGTCACCGTTCCCCTGCACGGCGGGGCCGCCTACGTCGATCGCTCCCCCGGGCTCGGCGATGCGCTGGGCTTCGTGCCGACCGACAAGCGCACGCTGCAGACACCGGCGGAGGAGAACGTCTTCGCGCTCGGCGACGCGACCGATCTGCCCACGTCGAAAGCCGGCTCCGTCACGCATTTCGAGGCGACCGTCCTGACCGAGAACGTCGCGCGCTATCTCGCCGGGACGGAGCTCGACGCCGGCTACGACGGTCACGCCAACTGCTTCATCGAGACCGGCTTCCACAAAGCGCTGCTGATCGACTTCAACTACGACACCGAGCCGCTGCCGGGCCGCTTCCCGACGGCTGTAGGCCCCCTGACACTGTTGCGGGAGTCGCGGCTGAATCACCTCGGGAAGCTGCTGTTCCAGCCGATCTACTGGCATGCGCTGCTTCCCGGGCGCGAGATCCCCGGCCTCGGGCCGGCGATGCCGACGGCGGGCAAGGACACGGTTCCGACGAGCTGACAAAGGAGTACGAGATGACCACAGCGCTGATCGCAGACACCTCGGTCGACGTCGATGCCGAAGGGTTTCTCACCGACCCTGCACAGTGGAACGAGCAGATCGCCGAGGAGATCGCGCGCGAACACGGTATCGCCGAGCTGACGCCGCGCCACTGGCTGGTCGTCACCTTCATGCGCGACCGCTACCTCCAGACCGGCAGCGCACCGTCGATCCGCGCGCTCGGCAAGGAGTCCGGTGTCCCCGTCAAGGAGCTCTACGAGCTCTTCCCGAAGGGTCCGGCGAAGCTCGCAGCCAAGATCGGCGGGGTTCCGAAGCCGCGCGGCTGCATCTAGAAAGGAGCACACGATGACCGAACTGCTCGAACGGCCCTGTGCGGCGGCGATCGAGCCCAAGACGATCGAGAAGGTGTCGATCGTCGTCTCGAAAGGCTCGCTCGAAGGGATCTATCCAGCGCTGATCATGGCGAACGGTGCGCGCATGGAAGGCATCGACGCCGATCTCTTCTTCACGTTCTTCGGCATGGACGTCATCCGCCGAGACCGGCACGAGAAGATCAAGGTCGCCACCGTCGGCAACCCCGGCATGCACATGCCGACGCTGCTCGGCGCGCTCCCCGGCTTCTCCGCGCTCGCCACGAGGATGATGCTGCGGCAGATGGAGAAGATCGACATCCCGCCGATTCCCGAGTTCATCGAGCTGATCGCCGACTCCGGCGCCGGCCTCTACGCGTGCCGCGCCAGCGTCGAGATGTTCGGGCTCTCCATGGACGACTTCGTCCCGCAGGTCAAGGACATCATCTCCGTCGGCGAGTTCTTCAACCTCGCCGCCGGCGGTCAGATCATCTTCACGTAGACGAGAGGAGCTTCATGCCTGCACGCCCGGGTTTCTCCGCCGAGGAGGCGCGCCGTATCGGCGAGCAGATCGGGATCGACTGGAGCTCGTCGCCGTTCGACGTCGACCAGTTCCGACAGGGACTGGACGTCGAGCTCGAGCACGGGCTCCACGATCCCGAGACGAACGTGACCGGTGACGATCCGGTCACGACGGGCAAGATCGCCCGCGCGCACCTGAACGAGTTTCCCGACTACTACACGCGACTCGCGCAGATGGAGGAGCAGGCGAAGCGCGAGCTCGCCTGAGCGCCACAGCAGGACCCGTAGTAAGTACGAGTTTTCGGCGCTGAGCGCCGACGATAAAACCCGTGCCACGTGGGG
>Ga0209726_10006910_pt1 | contig 12916 bp, 8 predicted proteins | sample Subgrocontami54m_FD_187453 | JGI IMG/M metagenome (GOLD analysis project Ga0209726, IMG submission 187453) | Subsurface groundwater microbial communities from S. Glens Falls, New York, USA - GMW46 contaminated, 5.4 m (SPAdes) (version 3) | ecosystem: Environmental > Aquatic > Deep subsurface >... | reverse complement strand
CCTCCTCCTTCTCCAGGTACACGCGCTGCTCGATGGCGATGAGCCCCCCGGCCACCAGCGCCGCGAGCGCGTCGAACCCCGGTGGCATTCCCGGACGACGCGCTTGCTCGCTCGCCCACCGCGCCTCGTTCGCGTCGATCATGCCGTGCGCGAGGGCGCGTGCGAGCCCAGGGTCTCGGTCGCTCGGCGCCGGCTCCGTCGCCGGTGGCTCGCTCGCGGGCACGACCGGGGCACTTGCGGCAATCGCCGCGCGCCCGATCGATGCGCCCGGCGGCGCCGTGAACGGCGTCTGGCACTTGCTGCAGTGCAGTGGCTTGACCCCGTCGCGGTTCGGCGCACGCAGGAACGTGAGGCACTTCGGGCAGCAGGTGTACTCGGCCTCGTAGCGCGCGAGCACCGCGAGCCAGCGGTCGATGGACAAGACGCCCTGGTCGAGCAGCAGGCGGATCGGATCCGGCGTCGGCCCGCTGCCGGCCTGACCGAGCGCCGCTTTGATCGATTCGACGTGCGCGGCCGTGATCTCGCCGCCCTGGCGCATGATCGCGAGGAGCGCGCGATCCTCGTTGGAGCGGGGCGGCCGGAACGTGGCGGTCGTCATCGCGACTCCCCTCGAGGGTGCGTGCCGGAGGAGCTCATCCGGTCCGAAACTCGTCCATCGCTCGTTCGGGCGTGGCGTCGAGCAGCCGGCGGCGCACATCGTCGTTGCGCAGCAGCAGGGTCACGCGCGCGAGAATCCGCAGATACTGGTCCTGCTGGCCATCCGGTCCCGCGATCATCACGACGATGTGCACCGGCTCGCCGTCCATCGAGTCGAAGTCGATCCCGTCCTTGCAGATCCCGAGCGCCATCACGAATCGAGCCACCGACGGGATCTTGGCGTGGGGCACCGCGATGCCGAACCCGATCCCGGTCGACAGGATGTTCTCGCGCTCCACGATTGCCTTCAGCAAGGCGTCGGGATCTTGGATGTCCGGCGCCTGCGAGAGCACGGACACCATCTGCGACAGGCAACCCTCCTTGTCGCTCGGCGGAAGGCGGACGATCCGCTCGGGCGTGAGGTAGTCGCTGAGGTTGACGTGGGGCATCGATGAACGGCCAAGTGCGGGGACGGAGGGCGGCCCCAGAGGGGTCCATCGCACTATAGCAAGCGAACCGCGAGTTTCAATCGAGCCGCCCCTGGCTGGACGCCCGCCTTCGGGTATAAATGCGGGCTCCCGCACCGACCCACCCAGGCCTCGCGAGGGCCGACCTCCATGCTCTACTTCAAGAACCTCTACTCGGTGTCGCGCTCGATCCTCGTCGGCATGTGGATCACGATGCGCTACTTCTTTCGCCCGCGGACGATCGTCACGATCCAGTATCCGCACGCGACCGACGAGATCCCCGCGCGTCACCGCGGCGTCCACATCCTCGAGACCGAGAAGTGCATCATGTGCTTCCAGTGCGAGGAGGCGTGCCCGGTCGACTGCATCAAGATCGAGGGCGTGCGCGGCGGCATGGTGGAGGGCGCGTTCCAGGGCAAGGGGGCCCTGCTCACGCGGTTCACGGTCGACTACGGCCTGTGCATCTTCTGCAACTGGTGCGTCGAGCCCTGCCCGGTCGACTGCATCCACCTGGGCCCGGAGTACGACCTTTCCAGCTTCTCGCGTTTCGGCGTGACCCGCAACCTGATGACCGGCAAGGCCTACGACGAGCACGACCACGCGTTCGTCCTGGGCGCGCGCGACAAGATCGCCGCGATCAACGAAGAGGCCGAGCGCGTGAAGCGCGAGAAGGCCGAGGCGGCCAAGAAGAAGAAGGCGGCGGCGGGCGAGAAGACGGCGGAGTAGGAGAGAGCCATGAGCGACGACGCGACCAACTTCCTGATGGACAACGTGCTCGTCACCTCCGTCGACCAGTTCGTCGGCTGGGCGCGGCGCAGCTCGGTGTGGCCCATGACCTTCGGCCTCGCGTGCTGCGCCATCGAGATGATGGCCGCCGGCGCCGCGAAGTTCGACATCGACCGCTTCGGGTCGGGCCCGTTCCGCGCGACGCCACGCCAGGCCGACCTGATGATCGTCGCGGGCACCGTGACTCACAAGATGGCGCCGCGCGTGCGCCGGCTCTACGACCAGATGCCCGAGCCCAAATACGTGATCGCCATGGGCGCGTGCGTCGTGAAGGGCGGCCCGTACGTCAAGGGCGGGTACCACGTCGTGAAGGGCGTGGACCTCATCATCCCGGTCGACGTCTACTGCCCGGGGTGCCCGCCGCGTCCCGAGGCCCTGCTCGAGGCGCTGTTCAAGATCCAGCAGCTCACCACCAAGGAGAAGCTGTTCGACCGCCGCCGCCAGGGCACCAAGACCCAGTCCGTCTATCGCCCCCTGCCCGGGAAGATGGATCCCTGGCAGTCGGACTTCGTGCCCGGCAAGTAGCACCAGGGCGCGGCGCGCGCAGCACGTTGGTCCGATGACGACTCTGCTATACTGCATGCGCCCCGCAGAGGTTCGTCGATGTCGATGAAAGTGCTCCTGGCCACCGCGCCGTGGTCGTTCGCCGACGTCTCGCCCGCACACCTCGCCGACAACCGTGGGTGGCTGGGCTGGCTCGCCGGCATCGGCAAGCGCACCGTCAAGGGTGTCTCGCCCCCGATGGGCCTTTTGTACCTTGCGAGCTCGCTCCGCCAGGCCGGTCACGTGCCGGTCCTGGGCGATGGCTCCGAGCTCGCCCTGGGCGAGATGCTGGATCTGATCGAGCGCGAGCGCCCCGATGTCGTCGGGCTGTCGGTGATGACGCCGATGTGGCCGCGCACCCAGGCCTTCGCCCGCGCGATCAAGGACCGCTTCGACGTTCCGATCATCGTCGGGGGCCCGTTCCCCACGGCGTGGCGCGAAAAGTGCCTGGCCGAGTGCGACGCGATCGACTACGCCGTGAGCGGCGAGGGCGAGCTGATCCTGCTCGAGCTCCTCGAGGCGATGCAAGGCTACCGCCCGATTGGCGAGGTCAAGGGCGTCGCCTGGCGCGACGGCAACGTGCCCGTACAGAACGCGAAGGCCTCGGTGCCCAAGGACCTGGACGCCCTCCCGTTTCCCGCGCGCGACATGGTCGACTTCCGCCGCTACATCCCGACGCTCGTGCGCTACAAGCGCCTGCCCACCACGCAGATGTTCGGCACCCGTGGATGCCCGTTCGGCTGCAAGTTCTGCTGGGTGAATCCGATCTACCGCCAGCGCTCGATCGACAACATCGCGGCCGAGGTCGAGGAGCTGATCGGCCGTTGGGGCGTACGGGACATCACGTTCTTCGACGACGACTCGACGATTCGCCTCGATCACACCGAGGCCATGGCGGATATGTTCCTGTCGCGTGGCTTCGACATCACTTGGGCGATCAACGCCCGGGTCGACGGCGGCCTCACACCCCCGCTCCTCAAGAAGATGCGCCGTGCCGGCCTGTGGCGCATCCTGTTCGGCATCGAGAGCGGCGTTCAGCAGAGCCTCGACTCGATGCGCAAGCGCACGAAGCTCGACGAGACCAAGCACGCCGTGAAGATCACGCGCGAGGCCGGCGTCGCTGCGTACGGCACGTTCATCTTCGGCACACCCGGCGAGACGTTCGCGGACGGCCTCGCCACGATCGAGTTCGCCCGCTCGATCGGGCTCGAGTTCGCCAGCTTCACCGCGCTCACGCCGTTCCCGGGCACTGCGTTCTTCGACCAGATCGACAAGTCGCGGTTCTACGACTGGTCGCAGTTCACGGGCGACAAGCCGAGCTTCGTCCCCGACGCGATGTCGCCCGCGGAGCTCAAGACGCTGATGGCCCTGGCCTACAAGCGCTTCTACTTCCGTCCCAGCTACATCCTGCGCCGCGCGATGTCGTGCACGAGCTTGGAGGAGATCCGCCGCAACATCGCGGGCTTCGAGGGCATGCGCAAGATCGTCGACGGGCCGGAGGACTTGCTCGCCGCCTACGCCGCGCCCGAGCGCGCGGGCAACCAGGGATGCGGCACCTTGCCGCCCGACGCGCTTCCGCCGCGCGCATCCCCTCTCGCCGACGCGTCGTAGGCCGCCGATGGCGCGCGTCGGAGAGGTCGTTCGCGAGACCAAGGAGACGCGGGTCGACGTGCGGCTCGACCTCGACGGCACGGGCAAGGCCGATTTGCGCTCCGGAGTTCCGTTCCTGGACCACATGCTCGACCAGCTCGCGCGGCACGGTCGGTTCGACCTCCGTGTTCACGCCACCGGGGACCTCGCGATCGACGCCCACCACACGACCGAGGACGTGGGGATCTGCCTCGGCGTCGCCCTCGACCGCGCGCTGGGCGATCGCCGCGGTCTCGCCCGCTTCGGCCACGCCTACGCGCCGTTGGACGAGGCCCTCGGCTTCTGTTGCGTGGACTTCTCGGGCCGCGGCTTCCTCGTGTTCGACGCGCCGTTCGAGGGCGCGACCGTCGGGGCTTTTCCGCTCGAGCTCGTCGAGGATTTCTTCCAGGCCGTCGCCGTGAACTCGCGCTCGACGTGGCATGTCCAGTCCGTGCGCGGGCGGAACCTCCATCACCGCGCCGAATCGATCTTCAAGGCCTCGGCCCTCGCGCTCGCCCAGGCCATCGCGCTCGACCCCCGCCGCGCCGGGGAAGTCCCCTCCACGAAAGGGGCCCTGTAGGCGCGACCGGCGTCGTCCCTTCCCACGCGAGCCAGGACGACGGGTAGACTGGATTCTCCGGGCCGTTCGCCGCGCGCTCGGACGCACCGAGGACCATCCGTGAGCGCGCTCGACGACCCCGCTCCCGACGACCCGACTCGCCACCTGCCAGCGGCGTCGCGCGTGTCCTCGGGCGACGCGCGCACCAGCACTCTGCGCGAGCTCCTCGACCGGTTCGGCCTCGAGCGCTCCGCTCCGCGCGCTACCCTACTCGGCACACCCGCGTTCGGCCGCTACCTGCGGCCTCGGGAGATCGCGCGCGGCGGCATGGGCGTGATCTACGAGGCCCAGGATCCCGATCTCGGCCGCACGATCGCCCTCAAAGTCCTGGACGGCGGGCTCGATGCGGACCCGGAGGTCACGGCCAAGTTCCTGCGCGAGGCTCGCATCACGGGCCAGCTCGATCATCCCAACATCGTGCCCGTCCACGAGCTCGGCCTGGCTGCGGACGGGGAGCTGTACTTCAGCATGAAGCGCATCGAGGGCCGCTCCCTGGCGGTCCTCACCGACGAGCTGCGCGACGTGCGCCCGCGCCGCCAGGCACGCCTGCGCCTGTTGGGCATCTTCCTCAAGGTCTGCGACGCGGTGCGTTTCGCCCACGCGCGCGGCGTGATCCACCGCGACCTCAAGCCCGCGAACATCCTGGTCGGGCAGTACGGCGAGGTCTACGTGTGCGACTGGGGCATCGCCAAGATCCAGGGCATGGCCGACCTCAAAGGCGCGGTGGCGCGCGCGCCCGCCACCGACGCGGGCGACGGGATGTCGACCCAGGACGGCACGGTGATGGGCACGCCACAGTACATGCCGCCCGAGCAGGCGATGGGCGAGATCGCGGCGATCGACACGCGCAGCGACATCTACTCGCTCGGAGCGATCCTCTACACGCTCGCAACCTACGAGCGCCCGTTCGCATCCGACCGACCGACCGAGGTCATCGAACGCGCGGCGATGGGCGCGATCGAGCCGCCCTCGACGCGCAACCCCGACGCCGACGTGCCGCGCGAGCTCGAGGCCGTAATCCTGAAGGCGATGGCGCGCGAGCCCAAGGACCGCTACCCGACGGTGGGCGACCTCGCGGCGGACGTCGAGGCGTTCCTCGCGGGCCGCACGCTGGCCGCCGTGCGCTACAGCCTGACCCAGCGCGCGACGAAGTGGGCGAGCCGCCACAAGCTCGCCGTTGCGGCGGCTATCGTGATCTGCCTCGTGGGCGCGGGTGGCCACCTCGCGAACCAGCGCCGCGCCAAGCTCGACCTCGCCGCGCGTGAGGCCCGTCAGCTCGACGACCTCGCCGCGCTCGGCGTCGCCCTCGCTCGCGACCGCGCGATGCTCGCCACCGTCGAGGGTCCGGATGCTCCGCCCCTCGTCGAGCCCAGCGGGGAGCCGCGCGCCGAGGCACTCGCGCGGTGGTGCGAGGCGCACGGCCGGCTCCTCGAGACCCTGCGCCGCATCGCCGAGCTCGCGCGGCGCGCAGAGACCGAGGCCGTGCGCGCCGCGTGTCGCGCTCCGGCCGTCGACGCCGAGCAGCGCAAGGTCGCGCTCGCCGCGGCCGCTCGCTCAGCAGCGCTGGGCGAGACCGCCCTGGCCCTGCTGTGGGTCGACCGCGCGGGGGCGGCGGGTCTGGCGGAGGACGAGCGCCAGGCCGCGCTCGCGTCGATCGATGCCGAGCGGCGCCGCCGCGCGGACGAGGACGTGGCGCTCGCGCGGGCGTTGCTCGCACGTGCCCGCGAGACCCAGCTCCCGGGCTTCTTCGAGCAGGCCGTGAGCGCGATGGTGCGACGCAAGAGCCCCGACCTCGTGCGCCTGCTGCTCGACCCCGTGCATCTCGAGAGCGCCTCCGAGCTGGAGCGCGAGCTGGCGATCGAGGTGCTCGGGCGCCTGGGCGACACGCACACGCGCGGTGCCGACGGCCGGGACGCGGTCGAGCGGCTCGTCGCGGCCCTGGCCGCCACCGACCCCGGCGTACACCTCGCCCACGCGCTGGCGCTGGCGCGCGCCCTGGGCTTCCTCGGGGACGCGCGCGCCTACGTCTGCCTGCGCGACAAGCAGCGCGCCGCCGGCCCCGAGAGCGTGTTCGCGCAGCGCAGCGCGAGCGCGTTGCGCGAGATTCCGCTTCCCAGTGATCTCCCCGCCGAGAGCGGCGCGGCGAGCGCCTCGGCCGACGAGGCTCTGTTCGAGCGAGCGCAGACGCACCTCGGCCGCGGCGAAGTGGACCTCGCGCTACCGTTGCTCGTGGACCTGGACGCGCGTCACCCCGACCGGCACACGATCGCGAGCCAGCTGGGCTACGCGTGGATCCTGCGAGGCGAGTTCGAGCGCGCCCGCGCCGAGCACGAGCGCGCCGTGCGGCTCGCACCCGACGTCGCAGCCTATCGCGCGAACCTGGGCGAGGCGCTCCGTCGCCTCGGCCGGTTCGCCGAGGCCGAGACCCAGCTCGACCGCGCGATCGCGCTCGCTCCCGAGCTCGCGCCGGCGTGGATGCGGCGCGGTCAGCTCAAGAGCGAAGTGGGACGTGCGGCCGAGGCGCTCTTGGACCTCGATCGCGCTCTCGAGCTCGCGCCCAGGAACGCGCTCGTGATGCGCTATCGCGGCTCGACACTGGTCTCGCTCGGGCGCAACGACGAAGCCGTGCGCACGCTGGACGCGGCGCTCGGGATCGACCCCAACGACGCCCATGCGTACCTGAATCGCGGCTCCGCGCACCACAACTTGGGTAACCACGAGCTGGCCCTGGCGGATTACTCCGCGGCGCTGCGAATCGAGCCGACCCTCGTGCGCGCACGCGTCAATCGCGCGATCACGCTGCTGGTGCTCGGAAAGCTCGACGAGGCCCATGCCGAGATCGAGCGCGCGGTCGCAGGAGCGCCCGAGGACGCGGAAGGCCTCGCGCGCCGCGCGCAAGTCCGTTGGGCGCGGGGCGACCGCGCGGCGGCCGTGGCGGACGTCGAGGCCGCGATGGCGCGCGCGCCGCGGGCGCTGTGGATCCTCACCATTCGCGCGGAGCTCGCGGTCGGGCAGCGGGACTCACTTGCGATGGAGGCGACCTACGCCAAGGCGATCGCGCTCGCGCCCGAGTCGGCCGATGTCGTGTGCGGGCGAGGCAACGCCCGCTACGAGCTCGGGAATCACGACGGGGCGCTGGCCGACTTCGAGGAGCTGGTGCGGCGTTGGCCCGGGCTCGTGGCCGGGTACGTGAATCGCGCCGTGGTGCGGCGCATGCGCGGGCAGCTCGAGCCGGCGCTCGCCGACCTGGACCATGCGCTCCAGCTCGATCCCAAGCGCGCCGACGCCCACCGGCAACGCGCGATCACGCTCATCGTGATGCGTCGCACGGACGAGGCCCTGGTTGCGTTCGACCGCGTGGTCGAGCTCGCACCACGGCAGGCGGGCTGGAGGTCGGAGCGGGGGAGCCTCTTGGCGCAGCTCGGGCGCTTCGACCAGGCGCTCGCGGACTTCGCCACGGCCATCCGCCTCGAGCCCTTGCGCGCCGAGTTCAACGTGAATCACGGTGAGATGCTGATGCGCCTGGATCGGGCCGCGGAGGCGCTCGCGGACTACGAGCAGGCGGTGACCAAGAACCCCGCCTTGTGGCAGTGCTGGTCGGGGCTCGCGGTGTGTCGCGCGCGGCTCGGCAAGGGCGACCTGGCCCGCGAGGCCCTCGCCCAAGCCCGGGCGCGGGCGCCTGACGACAAGACGCGAGCGTTCCTGGACGGGGTCGAGGCGCAGCTCGGGCGCTGATTCGCCGGGCTATGCCCTCGCGGACGTCCCACCCCCCTCCTAAGATCCCGCTGTGCCCACCTCGAGCCCTCTCGCCCGCCGCTATCTCGCGGAGGACCTCGTGCGTCTGCGCCCTGCGGGCGAGCAGCGGCGGTACCTCGCCTCGCAGCGCGCCGCGCGCATCGATCCCAATCCGCACCAGATCGACGCCGTGGTGTTCGCCTTGGAGCGCCTGAGCGAGGGCGGCTGCATCCTGGCCGACGAGGTCGGCCTCGGAAAGACGATCGAGGCCGGGCTCGTGATCGCCCAGCGCCAGGCCGAGGGTGCCGAGCGCGTGCTGCTCATCGCGCCCAAGGCGTTGCTCGGCCAGTGGCGAGACGAGCTGTACACGCTGTTCGGCATCACGGCGGTCGAGGTCGCGCCGGACACGGATCTGGCGCGCGCCGGCGTGTACCTCGCGACGCGCGATTTCGCCGGTGGGGAGCGCGGCGCGGCGGTTCTCACCGACGCGGCGCCGTACGACCTCGCGGTCGTGGACGAGGCCCACGAGGTGTTCGCCGGCCTGTACCGGCGCTTCGACCGCGAGGGTGTCTACGCCTCGGACGCGAAAGCCGGTGTGATGGCCGGCCGCGTGCGGGACGTGCTGCGCGGCACGCCCGTCGTGCTGTTGACGGCGACGCCGATCCAAAACTCGCTCACCGAGCTGTGGGGCCTCGCCCAATACGTCGAGCCCACGGGCACGCTGTTCGGCTCGCTCGCGACCTTCCGAGACACCTTCTGCAAAGGCGACGATCGCACGCTCGCGGACGGGCAGGATCACGAGCTGCGGCGCCGCATCGCCGAGATCTGTCGGCGCACGCTGCGGCGCCAGGCCCAGCCGTTCATGCGCCGGCCGTTCGTCGGCCGCCGCGCCCGCCTGCTCGAGTACGCGATGAGCCCGGACGAGCGCGCGCTCTACGACGACGTCACGGCATACCTCCTCGAGCCCGGGATCGCGGCGTTCCGCGGCAATCAGCGGCGGTTGTTGCTGATCGGCTTCCACCGCCTGATGGCGTCCTCGACCGCGGCCCTGGCGGCGAGCCTGGACAAGGTCGCGCTGCGCCTCGAGCGCTTGCTCGGCGGCGGCGCGCTCGAGGACGCGACGGCGGACCTCTTGCTGGACGACCTCGAGGACGACGTGCGCACCGACCCGGGCGTGACGGACGAGGGCGACCCGCCCGATCCCGGGCGGGTACGCGCGGAGCTGGCGCGCGTGCGGTCCCTCGCCCAGCGCGCCCGCAGCTTGCCCTCGGACGCCAAGGCCCAGGCCCTCGTGCGTGCCATCTCGGCCGCGCTGCGCGGACCCGCCGACAAGGTCGTCGTGTTCACGGAATCGATCACCACGCAGGAGTACCTGCGCACCGTCCTGTGCCAGAGCGGCCTGGTGACGGACGAGCAGGTCACGCTGTTCCGCGGTACCAACGACGGCCCGCGCGCCGCCCAGGCGCTGGCCTTGTGGCGCACGGAGGTCGGGCCGCGCGGCCGCGCAGCGCCCTCGCGCGACGTCGCCGTGCGCCTCGCGCTCGTGCACGAGTTCCGCACGCGCGGGCGCGTGTTCATCGCCACGGAGGCCGGCGCGAAGGGCCTGAACCTCCAGTTCGCCGGCACCCTCGTCAACTACGACCTGCCGTGGAATCCGCAGCGCATCGAGCAGCGCATCGGCCGAATCCACCGCTACGGCCAGACGCAGGACGTGCTCGTCGTGAACTTCTGCGCGCTCGACAACGAGGCTCAACGACTCACGCTCGAGATCCTCGCGCGCAAGCTCGACCTGTTCGGCACGGTGCTGGGGGCCACGGACGAAATCCTGCACGAGCCGACGACCGACGCGCCGGAGCCGCTCGCGGGCGCGCTCGCTCCGGACCTCGAGGCTCGGCTGCGCACGATCTACGAGCGCGCGCGGACGCAGCAGGAGATCGCGGCCGAGCTCGCGCACCTTCGCGACACGGTGGTGGCCGAGCGCGAACGCTTCGACCAAGCCCACGCGCGCACCGCCGGCCTGATCGCGAGTCGGCTCGACGCCGAGGTCTCGCAGGCGCTCGTACGCATCCAGGACGAGCTGCCCGCCGGGCTGGCGGAGCTCGACCGAGATCTCGAGCGCGTGATCACAGCGTACCTGGAGGCGATCGGCGCGAGCTGGTCGCGCGAACCCGCGGGCGCGGGCGCGCGGCTGAGCTTCGCCGCGTGCGCCGCCTTGCCCGGGGCGTTCGGCGCGGGAGGCGCGCTCCGCGTGGGCGATGCCCCGGGCGAGGGCGAGGTGCTCCATCCCGGTCATCCGCTCGTGCGCGCGGCCGTGGACGAGGCCCGCGCCGCGACGACGGGCCCCCTGAGCCTCGCGCTCTCGGCGCCGAGCGGCCTTGCGCCCGGTCGGCGGGGCCGGCTGCGCCTCGTGCGCGTGCGCGACAAAGGCTACGACCCGTCGGAGCAGCTCGAGCTCGTGGCCCAGCTCGAGGGAGACGTTACGCCGCTCGACGCGTCGCTCGCCCGCGCGCTGGTGGACGCGCCAGGCCACGTCTGCGAGCCGCTCACGATCGACGTGGACGACCTCGCCATGGACGATGCGTTGGCCGAGCGACTGTTCGTCTCCGAGGCCGCGTCGTCCGCGCGTGCGGCCGAGCGATTCGAGCGCGCGGTGGACCGCATCGAGCGCTTCATCGAGGACCGCGCGCGGGTGCACGAGCGACGGCTGGCGCTCGCGCTCGCAGGGCTGCGCGAGGCGGAGGCTCGGCGCGACCTGGCGGTGGGCGCCGTCGCGCGCACACAGGCCGAGGGGCAGCTCGCGCGCCACGAGGAGGATCGCGCGGCGCACGAGGCGGAGCGCGACCGCCTGCGCCGACGCGAGGACCCCGAGTACGCGCGCCTGGTGGCGAGCGCTCACGAGCGCCGGGCGCGACCGCTCGAGCTCGAGATTCTGTTCGACGCGCGGTTCGTGCTCGTGGCGGATGGTTCGCAATGACCCCCGACCTGGAGGATGGCGAGGTGGCGCTGACCGTGCTGCACACCGCCGATTGGCACCTGGGGAAGCGGTTCCTCGGCTTTTCCCAGGCCGATGCGCAGAGGTTGGCGCAGGCGCGGCTCTTCGCCGTGGAGCGCATCCTCGCGCTCGCCGAGCGCAACGCCGTGCACGCGGTGCTGTGTGCGGGCGACCAGTTCGACGTGCCCATTCCGGCGCCCTCGTGCTGGGAGGCGCTCGCCCACACGCTCGCCAACGCGCGCGGTCGCCGGCCGCTCGTGCTCCTTCCCGGCAACCACGACCCGCTCACCGAGGCCTCGCCCTACCATCCGTCGCATCCGTTCCGCGCCGCGTTGCCGGACTGGGTGCACGTCGTGGATCGGGACGATTTCGAGCTGCCGCTCGGTTCGGACGGCGTCGTCTACGCCCGGCCGTGCCGAAGCCAGGCGGGTCAGGAGGACCCTTCGCTCCGCCTGCCGGCGCGCGCCGCAGGTGACCAGCGTATCCGTATCGGGCTCGTGCACGGCTCGACGTTCGACGTCCCGGGCTACCAGGGGAACTTCCCCATCGCGCGCGATGCGGCTCAGCAGCGCGGGCTCGACTACCTCGCGCTCGGCGATTTCCACGGCTATCGAGAGCATCCCCCGCCCGCGTCGCCCGCCGTCTATCCCGGCACACCGGAGCCGACGTGTTTCGGCGAGCCCGATGCGGGCAGCGTCGCGCTCGTGTTCTTTCGCCGCCACGGGGCGCGGCCGATCGTCCGCCGGGAGCGCGTGGCGAGCTGGACGTGGCGCAGCGAGTTCGTGGAGTCGCTCGCCCAGCTGCGCGAGCTTGCCGAAACCGACCTCACGCGCGTGGTCCTGCGGGTCATCACGGAGCTGCGCGCCACGCCTGCCGAGCTCGCGGAGGTGGAGCGTCTGCTGGGGGAGCTCGCGGGGACCGCGGACCGGGCGGGCCGCGCTGGGATCGTGCAGGTGGAGCGGGCGGGCCTGGTGCTGGACACGAGCGCGGTCGAGCGCTCGTTCGCGGACCTGCCGCCCGTGATTCAGGCCGCGGCGCGGCGGCTCGTGGAGCTGGAGGCCAGCGAGCCCGAGGTGGCGGGGCGGGCGCTGTACCACCTGTACACGCTGACGCGCACGGTGGGGGCGCGACCGTGAGGTACTGCTCGCTGGCCGTCACGAGCTTCGGCTGTGTTCGTCGTGCGGCGCTCCAGCTGGGGCCGGGGCTCAACGTCCTCTACGGACCGAACGAGCTCGGGAAGTCGACCTTGGCGCGCGCGTTACGGGCGGTGCTGCTCGTGCAGCACACGAGCACCGCGGGGGCCGAGCACACCTCGTGGTACTCGGCCGAGCCGCCGGGCGTGCGGCTCGTCTTCGAGACCGCCGACCGGACGACGTGGCGAGTGGAGAAGGTGTTCGGCCCTCGGCCGACCGCGCTGTTGGAACGTTCGCGCGACGGTCGCACCTACGTGGTGCAGGCTCGCGGTCGCGAGGTGGACGACGTGCTGCGCGGACTGCTCGGGTGGGGCGT
>Ga0209726_10006906_pt1 | contig 12921 bp, 11 predicted proteins | sample Subgrocontami54m_FD_187453 | JGI IMG/M metagenome (GOLD analysis project Ga0209726, IMG submission 187453) | Subsurface groundwater microbial communities from S. Glens Falls, New York, USA - GMW46 contaminated, 5.4 m (SPAdes) (version 3) | ecosystem: Environmental > Aquatic > Deep subsurface >... | reverse complement strand
ATCGGCCCCGGTCGTCGGGGTGAGCGCTACTTGCTTGGCCAAAGCCCTCATGTAATCCAGGCCGAGCTTCTTGTAGGTCGCCCGGAACCAGCCGCTTCCGGTTCCGCCGCTCCAGGGATACTGGAGGACGATCCTCCCCTTCCACTTTGGGTTCAGGAGATCCCCGTAGTTCTTCGGCTCTTCACCGGGCCGGACTAAATTTGTGTTGATGAAGAAGCTCGGGCGGAGAGGCATGCTGATAAAGAGCCAGTCTCTTTCTTTCGGGAAAGCCGTCGCGGGATCCAGCCGCCACACCCCTTTTTCCAAAGTGGAGGGCGCCAGGATCGGCGTCACATAACCTCGCGGCTTCAGTGCGACGTAGTTTCCCTCGATACCGGACATGGCGATGTCTGTCGCGTACTGCTGGGTCCGCTGCTCGGCCAGGACCCGGGGGGCGATGTCGCTGGCGGCAAGACTGGTCCAATCGATATCGACGCCGAATTTTTCCTTGAACACTTTGCTCATGGCCCGCTGCGCGTCCGGGCTGGCATGTCCGGGCGCGACATAGATGACGAGCTTACCCTCTTTTTTGGCTGCGACCCCGATCTGGCTCAGGGGCTCCCACGCGCTCACCGTCGCCGCCTCGACCGGCCACGCGATCCCCAGGGTCGTCAGAAAAAGCAGCGCTACCGGTTGTACACGCGTGAAAGAAATCGTCATGAGATAAAACTCCTTCACCCTGAACGCTACGACCGCAACTTATATCGCCTTTGCCTACGGGTGTCAAAATCTGTTTCGGCGCGCTTCCAGGGATGGGGCATCGATTCCGGCAGTAATGAGTCGAAATTGATGTCTATAGATCCCGGAGAACGGCCCGGCAAGGAGCGCCGTCCGCGCCTCGAAGCTTTATGGGGAAACAGATAAGCTCATAGCGTCCAGGCGTCACTTGAGACAGGTCGATGCCCTCGAGCAGGACAACTCCATGATCCAAAAAGGCCCGATGCACCGGGACTTGTTGATCTCCCGCGTGGGAAACTGACAGATAGTCCAGCCCTACAAGCTTCAGGCCTCTGGCTACCAGGGCCTGGGCCGCCTGGACGGAAAAAGCGACAAAGTCAGGGTCGTAATCGGGCTTTCGCATGAGACGAGAGTTCTTCGTTTTAAAGAGAACCCGAACGTCGTCTTTAAAGTCCACTGCCGCCACATGCTCTTCGGTAATATACTTGTCTGCCTCGATAGCGACGACCAATGCCGGGCCAATGAAGAGTTCGAGCGGTAATCGGTCGATCGTGATTCCGTCCTCGACGAAATGAAAAGGGGCATCGATATGCGCTCCCGAATGGACGCTCATGGAGACCGCCGACGAATTGTTGTGGTCCCCGCGGCTCATACGGCGGCGCTCGGTCAATTCAAACGGAGGAGAAGAGATCCACCGCACACTTTCAGTGGAAAGTGTGGGAGAGATGTCGTAGTACTTCATGCCTCTTCCTTTTACTCTGGGAAATAACGGTCAATGATTCTAAGGTCCTGGCCGATTGTTCTAGTCCTTATCCTCTTAAGAGACCTTCAGCTCCGCAGGAGGAACCTCGATTTTCTTCACTGCTTTTTGAGCTGCGTTCTGATCCATAGTTGCCAATCTCTCGCGCGGGATATCTTACCAGGCTTTTTTGTTCCGCGCCAAAACTACCGCTCTCCGCGGCCACCATCCGGCAGCAAGGTCGGACCGCCTCATGAATCCTGAACGTTGAGGCGTCCGGCAACTTGCCGTAACTTCCCCGCTCTTTTAGAATCACCGCATGCCGGGCACTATTGATCCGCGTTCGCAACTGCGTCAGCACTTCGGCTTTCGCGAATTTCTCGAAGGCCAGGAGAGCGTGGTCGATGCCCTCCTTGGGGGGCGGGACGCTAAGCGCGAGCGCGATTTTGCCAAGCTCAGAAGGATGCTCGATTACGTCGATCACGTAGTTTACACGGACCGGACTTTAAGAGAACTCGCCGCCCGCATGCCTAAGACCCAAGCAGAGTTGCTCGAAGTGGCCGGCATCGGCCCGGCCAAGGCAAGGCAGTATGGGACAGAGACGCTTGCGGTGATCAGGAAGCTGTCGGAGAAAAAAGCATGAAGCGATGATCAAGTGGATTCGTGCGGATGACCTTGAGGATTTCCTGATTAGATCTTTCTCTTTCTTTCATAAACTTTTCCGATGAAGTAGGACCAGCGCTTTTTTAATTCCCTTGAAATCAGCCGAACTTAGATTGAGTAAATTTCAAATCTCCTGATGATAGGAAGAGAAGGAAGCCCCAAAAGAGAAGCGCCGCGAGAGACATCGACCGTATTGAAGGGCAACTCTGATCTTCTGAAGTCCTTCCGCCGATGAGGTAATAAAAGAAATGGAGACATCTAAAGTAACAAATGAACTCATTGAAGGAGCTGTCAAATGCGATCACAAGATCACGCACCTTTTAAATCGCAGTGCCACCGAAGAAAAAGAGTATTTGCGAGTTCAGAAGATCATAAAGGACCTGCATCGCGATCGGTGTCTCCGCATTCTTGCCAAGTCTGGTCGATTGCTTGACGGTCTTTCAACTCGAAATATTCACGGCGCCAACATTGGAAGAGAGACTATTTACGCAATCGGTTTCACGATAATAACAGAGACTATTGACATCGTGTTTGATGCTGTCGCGATCGAAAGGTTTGGCCGAAGCGCATTTTCCATAGAGCCGATTTTCTTCTCTTCGAAAAGAAGGCTGGATGCGGAAGAGCGTCACCTGATCACGGTGCGCTCACTGCTGGCGCAAGAGGCTTCTGGATTTCGCCTCAAGAAGGCGATTGTGTTTCTTCTGAACGAATCTGAACCCACCTCGATCAGGGTGTCAACGCGAAACGCGGATATCCGCCTAATCCAGAAATTGAAAGCCATCATTGCTGGCCAGGTTCCGGAAACGCATGCAAGGATAATCTCTCATTGTAAGGAGTGTGTATTTGAGGGCCTCTGCCAACAGGAATTGAAGGCCAGAGACGATTTAAGCCTCCTGAGCGGGATGTCTGGGAACGAGATCAAGGCACACCAAGCGAAGGGCGTTTTTACGATCAACCAACTGTCGCATACCTATCGACCAAGGCGAAGACCAGACGGCAGCAAACCAAAATTTTATCCATCATTGAAGGCTATGGCGATCCGGGAGGCGAAAGTTTACGTCACTCAACCGCTCATTGTGCCGTCGGAAAAGGTGGACGTGTTCATTGATGTTGAGGGAATCCCGGAAATCGACTTCTATTACTTGATTGGTGTTCACGTTAGAACTATCAGGACCACGAAAACATTCTCCCTCTGGGCAAAGGATCTGACGGAGGAACGCAAGATATGGATCGAACTCTTGGCCCTTCTAAAAAGCCTCCAGAACTACGCGGTCTTCCACTATGGCAACTATGAACGCATTTTCTTCAAGAAAATGAGGAAAAGGTATCGGCTCACCACCGACGAGGATGAAGTGTTCAACTCCGCAAGAGCGCGCCTAGTCAATGTAGTTTCATTGATCTACGGACGAATCTACTTTCCAACCTATTCAAATGGACTCAAGGATATCGGCAAGTTTCTCGGCGTCGAGTGGTCGAAAGATGCAAGCGGTGTCCTGAGCACTGCTTGGAGAGGTGCATGGGAACTTTCGGGCGACTCGAATTTCCAAACCAAAATCATAAAGTACAATTCGGACGACTGCCTTGCCCTAAGCCGCGTTGTGGAGTTCGTTCGACGCCTTTCGAGTTCTAACGGCCAGTCCGCCAGCATTGACGGGAAAACCGTCGAAAATTCCGATGACATTCGTTGGCGCTCCACGTACAAATGGGGAAATACTTCATTCCTGGTATCCGAGTTTGACCAGATCAACAAGTGCGCGTATTTCGACTATCAATCTACGAAGATCTATTTCGGAAAAAGGCGGAAACGAAAGGTACAGGCCAGCAAGAAGGCGAACGAGCAGTTTCGGTTCAAGGCCAATAAGACAATTGCATTCGAGCCGCCAGTTGATTGCCCCCGATGCGGAGGTGAGACCTATAAACACTCCGCTTACACCAAGAAACTCGTTGACCTGAAATTTGTAAATGGCGGTGTGAGGAGATGGGTGGTGAAGTATCGTGGACTGAGGAGAAGGTGCAGAAGGTGTAGGCACGCCTACTATTCAAAGAAGTATCGTGCTTCATCCCAAAGACACGGCCATAACCTCGTTGCATTTGTAGTTTACCTCAATATCGCGCTAAGGCTGAGTTTTGGGGAAATTCGAGAATATTTTCGGCGCGTCTTTGGAATGGACATGAGTCCCTCGATGCTCTCAAGAATGAAGCGATCGCTCGCAACATATTATGAGCCGGCAGTAAGGGATTTTCTTAGGACAATAAGAAAAGGTCACTTGATACAGGTTGATGAAACCAATGCGAGGGTAGATGGAAAGGGCTGTTACGTGTGGATTTTTGCAAGCCTATCTGAGGTCGTCTACCTGTTTTCGGAATCCAGAAAGGGCGCCATTCTTCATAAGCAGCTTAGAAAATTTAAGGGCGTTTTGATCTCCGATTTTTTTGCGGCTTATGATTCCGTGCAATGTGAACAACAGAAGTGCTTGATTCACTTGATCCGGGATCTGAATGACGACTTATTTAAGAACCAGTTGAACCAGGAATTTAAGGTGTTTGTTCAGGAGTTCGCTATTCTCATGAAGGGAATCGTGGAGACGATCGATAAGTGGGGATTGAGGGCGCGCTATCTATCCAAGCATAAGAGGGACGTGCGGCGATATTTTCGCAAACTTAGAAGGAGCGAGTTCAAGACTGAAATCGCGCAGCAGTATCAGAAGCGGTTCCTCAAAAATGAAGGGAGGCTCTTTACCTTTCTCAACTTCGACAACGTGCCATGGAACAATAACTATGCGGAAAACGCAATTAAGACGTTTGCGGAGTTTCGGAGCAAGTTTAACGGCTATTTCCAGAAAAACGGACTCAGGGAATCCCTGGTGTTATTGAGCATTCAATATACCTGTAAACTGCGGGGGATCGACTTTTTACAGTTTCTTCTATCACGCAGGAAAACTCTTCCTCCACCTTCTTCCCAGTCGTAGCCCCGGACTTTCTACCTAGGGTCCAATGAAAAATGATACAATTTTTCGAGGTACAGCCACTGAAAACTCCGAAATTGCCTCCACGACCACCTACCAAATCGCCCTTAAGAACCCAAAGCCCCTGGTCTGATGAATTCCAAACTTACGGGAGGTTCTCCAGGTCGTCGAGATCTTTATGTCGGCCGGCAGCTTTCTTGTTGATTTTGAGATGGGCCAAGTCGATCACGGCGACTTCGATACCGTCCAGCACGTCAACGACACGCGAGGCGTAGCACTCGGCGAACTCTACTCCGGAAATACCGGTTGCAATCTCGATACGGACCGGCGGCACACCCATGCGAATAATCTGGTCTGGCTGATGAAAAAGTTCCGGCGTGAGTCCGGGCTGGTCAAAGCCAAACTTCTTAAGCATCGCTACGATTTTTTGGATGTTCTGAAAATTAGTGGCGATCCAGATATCCATGTCCCCGGTTGCGCGTGGATAGCCGTGGTAGGCGACGGCATAGCCGCCGATGAGCAGATACTCAACCTGATGCGCGTTGAGTAACTTCAAGAATTCTTTGAAGTCTGGCGGTAGATTGACATTCGCCATAGTTGAGACGTCGCAAAGCTTCGACGGCCTGTAAGCGTTCGTAAGGCGATCTGGCGAGCCAGTGGGCCTTCTCATCTGACGACATAGACAGCGGTGTTACGGTGACTGCTGTTTTGTCCAGCTTGAGAGCATCCGAGGGATTCACAATCGTTATGCTACCACAGATCCCGGTCGCATACTATTTCATTTTTTTCCAATCCTTGAGCACCTCCAGCGCCGCCAGCCTTCCTCCCGCGCCCATGACGCCGCCGCCCGGATGGGTCCCGGCGCCGCAGAGGTAAAGGTTCCTGATCGGCGTCCGGTACCCCGCCCAGCCCGGAACCGGCCGCAAGAAAAAGAGCTGATCCAGAGTCAGTTCGCCGTGGAAGATATTCCCCTCGGTCAGCCCGAACTCCTGTTCGAGGTCCCAAGGCGTCAGCACCTGGCGGTGGAGGATGATATTTTTCAGGTTGGGCGCGTACTCCGCGAGGGTATCGATCACCGTATCGCCGAAGGCCTCGCGCCGCTCCGGCCAGCTCCCTTCTTTGAGATGATAGGGGGCGTACTGAACGAAGATCGACATCACGTGTTTCCCCGTGGGGGCCATCGTAGGGTCGATCGCCGAGGGGATGATGATGTCCAGGTAGGGCCGGCGGGAGTAGCTCCCATACTTGGCATCGTCGTAGGCGCGCTCCAGATAGTCGATGTTGGGGCTCACGGAGATCGCGCCGGAGAGATGGGGGCCTTCTCCCGGTAAAGACGTAAAGCTGGGCAAGGAATCCAAGGCCAGGTTTACCTTCCCCGAGGAACCTCGCATCTTGATGTTCCGAACCTGCCGGACGAACTCCGGGTCGAGATGGCGACTATCCACCCATGTCAAAAAAGTTCTCTTGGGATCCGCTCCCGAGACCACGACTTTCGCCCGAATTTCAGCGCCGTCGCTTAGGACCACACCTTGGGCTTTTCCTCTTTCCACAAGGATCTGGGCGACCTCGGAGCCGGTGCGGATCTCTGCGCCGTAGTGTTGAGCGGCTTCCGCGATCGCGCGGCTGACGCTTCCCATCCCGCCGCGGGGAAACCCCCACGAGCGGAAACTGCCGTCGATCTCACCCATGTAATGGTGCAAGAGGACATAGGCCGTTCCCGGCGAGCGCGGCCCGAGAAAGGTTCCGATGATGCCGCTGGCGGACATCGTGGCCTTCAGCGCCTCCGTCTCAAACCATTCGTCGAGAAAATCGGCCGAGCTCATGGTCATGAGCTTGGTAAGGTCATAGAGCAACTCCTTCCCCAAGCCGCGAAAATGTTTTCCCAGGGCGAGAAGCCGGAAGAGCTCGCGGGGACGGAACGAGGCCGGATCCGGCGGGATCGTGGCCAGCAACGGTTTCACCGCTAGGGCCATCTCGACCATCCTCTTGCCAAACTGCTCATAGGCCTCGGCATCCAGGGCGGAGTGGCGCAGAATCTCCCGCCGGGTCTCGGCATGATCGCCCCAACGGAGCAGATAGTTCCCTTCGGGTAGGGGCGTGAAGGCGCTGTCCAACGGAATAATGGAGAGGCCGTAGCGGGCAAGGTCCAATTCCCGTATCACCTCCGGCCGGAGGAGGCTCACCGCGTAGGAACAGACGGAATATTTGAATCCAGGATAGATCTCCTCCGTAACCGCCGCGCCGCCGACGATAGGGCGCCGCTCCAGGACGAGGACCCTCTTTCCGGCCTTGGCGAGATAAGCGGCGTGCGTGAGGCCATTGTGCCCGCCGCCGACTACGATGGCGTCATAGTTGGACATGGTTCCGTTGGCTTCGGCTGCCATTTTTGGTAATTTTGCTCCACAAGTCAACGACGATGCCCATCGGGACTCCCTTTCATGCACGAACTTCCGCCCTCAGCGCGAGCCAGAATTGGCGCATCTGGTCGGGCCATTGGGTCGCGAGCTCCTATCTCCTCCTGCATGAGTACGAGTACCACGCCATCCGGAATGCCGCCGGGCTGATCGATGTCTCGCCCCTCTACAAGTATGAGGTGAGAGGAAGGGACGCGGTCCGATTTCTCAATCGCCTCATCACGAGAGACGCGGCCAAATGCGCCGTCAATCAGGCCATCTACACTTGTTGGTGCGACGAGGAGGGAAAGGTCATTCAGGACGGCACCGTCTTCCGATTGGGAGAAGACCATTTTCGGCTCCATCTGGCGGACCCGAGCCTACGCTGGTGCCGCATCAACTCGGCGGGGATGAAGGTGGAGATCGAAGAGGTCACCGAGGCGATCGCAGCGGTGGCGCTGCAAGGACCCTTTTCCTGCGACATCCTGAAGCGGATCACGGAAGCGGAGATCGATCGACTGCGGTTTTTTCACTTCACTTCCGGAAAAGTGGGAGGCGTGCCGGCGCTCATCTCCCGCACCGGCTATACGGGCGACCTGGGATACGAGATCTGGATTTCTGCTTCCTACGCGACAGAGCTCTGGGACGCGCTCATGGAAGCGGGAAAGCCCTACGCCCTCCGTCCCGCCGGCATGCTGGCCCTGGATATGGCGCGGCTGGAAGCCGGCTTTATTCTCATCGAGGTGGACTACACGAGCGCGGAGAAGGCCTTGATCCCGGCTCAAAAATATTCACCGTTCGAAATCGGTCTCGGCTGGACGGTCAATTTGGACAAGGGAAATTTCCTCGGGCGGGAAGCGCTCTTCAGAGAAAAACAGAGAGGCACAGAGCGGCAACTGGTAGGACTCGAAATCGATTTCGAAGATCTGGAGCGGCTCTACCGTGAGGCCGGACTCGAGGCCCAACTCCCTCGAATGGCCTGGCGAGACAAGATCCCGGTCTACCAAAATGGCCGACAGGTCGGGAGAGCCACCACCGGCTGCTGGTCTCCCGCGTTAAAGAAATATATCGCACTGGCGATTGTTAAGAGCGACTCAGCCCAGTTGGGCTCGGAGCTCAAGATCGAAATCACCGTGGAAGACGAGAGAAAAAAAGCGAAGGCGACGGTGGTGAAGCTGCCGTTCTTCGATCCCCCGCGAAAGCGCGAACTCTTCCATACCCAGGCCGGCGGTTAACGACTGGCGAGGCGGACGGCTATCCCTCTTTGATGGAGATAGTCTTTACACTCTGAGATCGTGTGTTCCCGGTAGTGAAAAATAGAAGCGGCCAGAGCGGCGCTGGCCCCGCCGAGAGTAAGCCCCTGGTAGATATGCTCCAAGTTCCCCACCCCGCCTGACGCGATGACCGGCACGCTCACCCGTTCCGCCACGGCCCGTGTGAGTTCGAGATCGTACCCCTCCTTGGTGCCATCGCGGTCCATGCTGGTGAGCAGGATCTCCCCTGCGCCGGAGGCGGCCATCTTTTCCGCCCACTCGCAGGCGTCGATTCCGGTCGGGTTTCTCCCGCCGTGGGTAAAGACCTCCCATCCCGCTCCACTCCGCTTCGCATCGATGGCCACCACGATACACTGGCTGCCGAAGGTCTCCGCAGCTTCGCGGACAAATTCAGGGCGGGAGACCGCGCCGGTATTGATCGATATCTTATCGGCGCCGGCCCGGAGAAGCTTACGAATATCCTCGAGCGTGTTGATTCCCCCTCCCACGGTGAGCGGCATAAAGACCTCTTCCGCGGTGCGCGCCACCACGTCCAGAATGATTTCCCGGTTTTCGTGGGACGCGGTGATGTCCAGAAAACAGAGCTCATCCGCTCCTTCACGATCGTAAAACCGCGCGATCTCCACCGGGTCGCCGGCGTCCCTGAGACCGACGAACCGGACTCCCTTGACGACCCGCCCCGCCTTCACGTCGAGACAGGGAATGATACGTTTAGCCAGCATAGATTTAGAGTGTAACTAGCGGCGCGACGGAGCTCAAGCGGAGGCCGACTCGCTTGACGGGCAGAGGGCGTTCAAGACACAAACCCCACAGCGGGGTCTTCTCGCGTGGCAGACGCGGCGGCCGTGAAAAATCAAACGGAGGGACAAGGCGGTCCAGTCGCCGGCGGGCAGAAGCGCCATCAGCTCCTGCTCGATTTTATTCGGCTCCTCTTCGCGAGCCAGGCTAAGCCGCCGGGAGAGACGCTTGACGTGCGTGTCCACGACTACGCCCGGTATCCCAAACGCATGGCCGAGGATTACATTAGCCGTCTTTCGTCCGACTCCCTGAAGGCCGGTCAACTCTTCCATAGTGGCCGGGACCTCTCCCGGGTGCTCTTCCACCAATTGCTCGGCGCATCGTTTGAGCGCGCGCGCCTTGGAGCGGAAAAAACCCAGGGAGTGGATCAACTTTTCGATCTCCCGGAGCGGGGCCCGAGCAAGCGTCGCGGCATCCGGATAACTTAAAAACAACCTTGGGGTGACCTGATTGACCCGCTCGTCCGTGCATTGGGCCGAGAGGATCGTCGCGATCAAAAGCTCGTAAGGGTTTCGATGATGGAGGGGTACGGGGGTTTCCGGGTAAGAAAGCGCCAAGCGGGCCGAAATGGCTGAAGCCCGCCGTTTTTTCGCCTGGAAACTTTCTTTCTCGACTCTCGATCTATCCATGGGTAGCTAAAAGACCCCGGCTTTTAACAGGGGATTGAAAAGCCCGGTCATGTGAATGAATGCCGGTTCCGATGTCTCGCATCCCGTTTCTGCGAGCACGAATCACCCTCTTTTATCAGTCCGCGGACCGATCTCGATCATGACCGCCTCGGGGTCCGCACCGTAGCGCCAGGGCAGCCCCACGCTTCCCAGCCCGCGCGAGACGACCAGGAGAGATGAGTTATGCGCGTAGGCGCCCTCATCGAGACAGAACCGGCTCTGGCGCACGAGCGGCGGGCCGTTCCGAAAACGAATCTGGCCGCCGTGAGTGTGACCCGCGAGCGTAAGCGGAACACCGCGCGCTTCAGCTTCATAAAAGAAATCCGGGTGATGCGCCAGAAGAAGATGGGGTGAGCCGTGTTCGGATGCCAGCCGATCCCAATCGGGCTTCCCCAAGATCCGGTCGTCGATTCCACCGAGAACGAACCTGCCGTCTCCATGCGCCAAGACCACCGACTCGTTCCTGAGAGTCGTGATCCCTATCGAGCTGAGACGCTTGCGAAGCTCTGCAGGATCGCCGCCAAAATAGTCATGGTTGCCGTGGCAATACCAAGCGCCCAGCGGCGCACGCGACAGCGGAGCCAGCGCGGGTAGATATCCGTCGAGGTCGCTTGCCCGCCCCGTGACGGCGTCGCCCGCAACCGCCACAAGATCGGGCTGCAGCTCCATCAAGGAGGCGACGATTCCCGACAAGATCTCAGGCTTGAGAAATATGCCGGTATGAATGTCCGACAATAATAGGACCTTGAGCCGGGCGATATCTCTCGGCCATCCCGCCGGAGAGAGCGAGATTTCGGCCAGAGAAAAACGCCGGGGGAGAAGCCAGTTGTAGGGATGCCAGAGCCCGAGCAAATGGGGATAAACAAAGCGCGACACCAGACGGTCCATCTGGCGCTCGAATACTTTGAAGACGCCTTTGTTCGGATCGAGCCAACGGCGCTCCCTTCCCGTCATGCGACGCGGCGGCCTCAGTTGCCGTCTTCTCTCAATCGTGCGCGTTACCCTTTTCTTGTCGTCGTGGTTTTATTGCGAGCCGCTTCTCGTTTAGGTCGTCATCCGCCGAGCCGGTAGTTTGAAGAGTTTTCCGGAATCATCCGCGCCAAGCAACTCCTCGCACCACGCCTTCCAGCGTGGCCGGCCACTGCGGCAAGTAAGCAGATCTCCAAGTGACGTTGTCATGCCTGGCGCACAAACAAAAAGGCCCGGGCTTGTTCGAGCCACGGACCTTTTAACTCCTAAGCCAGCGGCGACCTACTCTCCATACGGCAACCGTACAGGATCACCGGCACTACGAGTTGAATAAGACTTAGGTAAGCGAGTCAGACAGCATACCCAATATACATGAGCCAAGAGCAGACCCCTTATTTTATTCTTATTCCTTATTCGGATTCGGATTCCCAGCGCGAGATTACGGATACAGGCCAAGGCCCCCCAGAAATGCCTTCCCTTTAGAAGTCAGATCTGACTGCTTCACATCGTAAAAATCTGTATCTGTGACCTGGCCTTTGCAGTAACCGCCCAGACCGGACCACAAAATTTCTCCCAACGTGTGCGATTGCCTGTCGTCTATCGTTACCTTTTGCTTTAACGCATCGAGCACTTCTTTGAATTCCTTTGGCTCTCTCGGGGAGACCACGTATAATCTAAGGCCGGATCGGTGTACAGCCTGCCACAGGAGTTCATTGATATGGGCATCGCGGAAACCATATCCGATCACAACCAACTTTCGGTTTGGCTCGTTAATTACTTCTTCAAAAAGGGACAGATACCAGTGAAGCAAGGGTTCTCTTTTTAGTAATTCGCTCTTCGCGTGCCCAATGATCATTACGTCGTTTACGTCGTTTTCCGTATGGGAGACCCACCCGTACGAACCATGAAGCTTCACGTACACAAAATTATCATCGCTCGGCTCGTCAAATTTGCCTTTGCGCCCTCCCACCTCGTTATCTGTCGGCAAGGGCATTTTTCGGCCATCAAGGATATCTTTGTAAAGCTGCCCGTTGTACCAACTGGACGTTTTTATCCCTGGAATTGAAAGCCGCACCGCGACATTGTTGATTGAACGCCGCGACACCGTTGTTAACTTGAAATATTCCTCAACGAACAAGTCGTGGTTCAGCGTGAAAAAAAACCCGCGGACTCCGGTAGTGCCTCCAAATCTCGCAAAAAAAGATTTCCATGCTATTTCCCCCTGCGTTGCACCAGGGCTATTCGGTCCGCATATCTCCTCATGCATTGCAGTATATGCGTTAAAGACTGCCCTTGAAAACGCGCGCTTCTCATCATCGGTGTAGTCCGTCGCAGTTTCAGGCTGGGACAGAACCTTGTCGTAAATAGACTCATAGTCCAGATTCGGATCCGAGAGTAAAGCTTTTCTAAGCCCCGGATACTTCTTAATCTCCGGCTGGTTGAAAATCGCTGCCCACATCTCGCTTGAAAGATAACCTCCGAAACTCTTTGTGAAGCCGGCACCCGTTAGTAAGAGAACTTCGGCAGTCTTGTGTGCGCTTGCCATAAGCACTAAAAAAAAGGGGGCACAAATCTGCTCTTGGCTTTTAGACAGCAGGGCTCAGTCTTTCCAGTGCGGCCCGCTGCCTTGTTTTCTCTTTCTATCTTCCCTTTTACCAACAGAACAAAAAGACCCGGCTGGGGGAGAGCCAGTCCGGGCGATGATGTGGAATCAAAGATGTGACCGGATCGGGG